>Ga0075425_100001751_pt1 | contig 21373 bp, 20 predicted proteins | sample SoiMethybrSBSTD4_FD_75300 | JGI IMG/M metagenome (GOLD analysis project Ga0075425, IMG submission 75300) | Bulk soil microbial communities from a Populus tree surrounding site in Tennessee, USA - Soil MetaG P. TD hybrid SBSTD4 | ecosystem: Environmental > Terrestrial > Soil > Tree plantation... | reverse complement strand
GTTTACTTCCAGCTCGAGTCGTCGACGTCCCATCTGCGCACGAGCGGCATCAGCGCGACCGGCGTCGTTTCCGAAGGGGCGGACTACTACCGCACGGACGTTTTCCCGACGATCTCGCTGCAACTGCGCACGCCGCGATGGCTCTCGATCAAGCCGCAGCTCTCCGTCCGATCGACGTACTACTCGGCGACGCTCGACGAAACGACGGGATTGCCGACGAACGACGAGTCGTTAACGCGCACCTACGCACAGGGACAGGCGGAAGTCGTCGGCCCTTCGTTCTCGAAGGTCTTCAACCGCAGCATCGGCAACTTCACGAAGTTCAAGCACGTCATCGAGCCGCGCGTCCGCTACGTCTACACGACGAACGCGGAGGAGCAGCAGCGCATCATCCGATTCGACACCGTCGACTCGCCCTTCCTGCCGATCGTGCAGAATCAGGTCGAGTACTCGCTCACGCAGCGCCTGATCGGCAAGGAAAAGGGCGAGAGCGGCAACGCGCGCGAAGTGGCCTCGTTCGCGGTACGGCAAACCGTCGCGCTCTCGGAGCCGTTCGCGGGCGCCGTGGGCGGCGTCACGAGCGAGCAGAAGTTCACTCCGCTCGTCGGAACGCTGCGCGTGAATCCGTATCAGTCGGTCACCGTCGATGCGAGCGCGACGCTCGGCAACGTCTCGCATCAGATCGATCAGCTCAGCTTCTCCGCGAATCTCGTCGGCACCGGCAAACGCGCCGACAAGTACCTCGGCCTGACGTGGTTCGAAACGTTCTCCGCTCCGGGCACGACGATCGGCGGCACGAGCAACGTGCGCATCAACGCCGGCTCGTCGCTGATCCGCGACCGCATGCGCGCGGACGTTTCGCTCAACTTCGACGCGCAGACCGGCGAGTTCATCGAGCAGCGCTACGTCGCGGGATGGACGGGCTCGTGCTACGGCATCGCGCTCGAATGGCGCAAGTACGAGTTCCGCGTGCCGGGCGTGCGCGAGGATCGCAACGGGACGTTCGGCATCGCGATCACGCTGAAGAACATCGGCACGGTCGGTACGCACTGACGAGGGGGCAGAGGGCGGAGGGCAGGAGCGGCAACGAAAAAGCCACCGAAATGGTTTGCCTTTGCCTCTGCCCTCCGCCCTCTGCGCTCTGCCGTCTCGTTCTGTTACCCTCCGCGCCGCGTGCCAAACGTCTACACCTTCAAGGATTTCGAGGGCTCTTCACACCGCATCCTCATCGATCTCATTCGCCGCTACGCGAAGCGCGGCGGCACGCTGCTCGACCTCGGCGCGGCGGGCGGTGAGCTCGGCAACGCGCTGCGCGGGCAGTTCGATCGGACGATCGGCTTCGAGTACAACGTCGACTGCGTCGGAAGCCTGCAGGGAAAGTTCGATCAGATCGTCATCGCCGATCTCGAGCGCGTGCGCAAGCTGCCGGACAACGTCAACGTGATCGTGCTCGCGGACGTGCTCGAACATCTGCGCAGCCCCGCAACCGCGCTGAAACTCGTCCGCGAGGCGCTCGCCGACGACGGCCGCGCGTTCATCTCCGTTCCGAACATCGCCAACATCACCGTCCGCCTCGGCCTGCTGTTCGGCATCTTCGAATACCGCGATCGCGGCATCCTCGATCACACGCATCTGCGCTTCTACACGCTGCGCACGATCCGTCGCGAGATCGAGAACGCCGGCTTCCGCATCATCGCCGTGCGCGGATCATCGGTGCCGATCCGCCTGATCATCGGCCGCTTCACGCCCGGTCCGCTGCTGCGCTTCGGCGAGAGCGTCCTCTCGATGATCACCCGCGTCTGGCGATCGCTCTTCGCGTACCAGGTAGTGCTAGTAGCAGAAAAGAAATAACGCCCGCGAGCGCGATTCCCCACCATCCCCGCCCGATCTCGCGCCTGAACACGATCTCGTGTTTCCCCGCGGGAACAGTCAGCCCCGCGAAGAGCATGTTGATCTCGATCGGCTTCGCGCGTTTGCCGTCGATCGTGATCGCGAGCTCCGGCGTGAGCTTCTCCGACGACGCGAGGAAGAACGGCGCGCTCGACTCGGTGACGACGCGCTGCTCGTCGTTCGCGTAGCGGACGAGCGTCACGCGCGCGTCGCTCGATCCGACCGCCGGCGGCATGACCGGATCGTCGGTGATCACCGCCTCATCGAAGAAATCGACGTCGCGGACGCGCAGAAACTCGTCGTCGTTGTACTTGCGCAATCGCGACACGGCGTGGAAACGCGGCACTTCGGCGAGATTGCGATAGATCCGCGCGTCCTCGAGCTCGCGATCGAAGATGACCGGCGTCTTCACGCGGCCGTAGTAGATCCCGTCCGCGCCGCGCAGCACGTAACCCTTCGCGCCGACCGACTGCAGACGAATCGTGACGGTCTCGCCGAGGCGCGCGTACGGGCGCAGTGGTGCGTAAATCTTCGACATCACGTCGGTGTCGCTCTTCGTGAAACGCCGCGACCAGACGGGCACGCCGTTTTTGAAGAGCGTGAGCTCGAGATGCGCGTCGCGGCCGCGCGTCTCCTCGATCGTCGCCGGCACTTCGATGGCCCAGAACGGCTCGGCATCGATGCGCACCGTGCGCTCGAACACGTCGCCGAGCTTCATCGGCTGCGTGCCGGTCTCCTTCACGCCCGCTTCCGTTTTCTCGAAGACCTTCCAGCGGATGATGTCGATCGCCTTCTGTTCGATGAGCCATCGCACACCGAGCATGCCGACGAGCGGATCGTCGAACGCGAAGTTCAGACTGTTGAGCTGGAGCACGGTCGACGTGCCGCTCCACGCGCTCGGATCGATGCGCTGAATCAGCCGGCGGTAATCGCCTTCCGATCCGAAATGGCTGCGGATGTCCTCGACGCGAAACATTTCCGCGGAGTTCGGCCAGAGGAAGACGAAGAACGGTGCGATGCGGAACGGCTTCGCATCGCGGCGCAGGAAATCGATCGTCGGCGACGTCGGGACGACGGCCTGGTGCGGCTCGAGATACGGATGAAAACGGCCCGCGAAGAGTCCGAGCTCGTACGCGATCGCCGCCGCGACGACGCTCGCGAGAATCACCTTCCAGCGGCGGCGGAGGCGGCGAAGACTCCACTGCAATCCGGCGCCGGCGAGATAGCCCGCGGGCAGCGGCAGCAGAAGACCCGCGCGCGTGAGCGCCGAGTATTTGAAGCCCGGCAGACGGCCCATGAACGACGCGCCGCCGAACATGCATGCGAGCACGAGCACCGCGCAGCCGAGCCAGAACCATCGCGCTCGCGCGCGGCGCTGCAGCACGCCGAGAATCGCGAGCGGAATCGTGAGGAGACCGACGAAGACCGTGGCCTCGAAGTAGTTGTTCAGCAGACCCAGCGCAGGATCGCCGGACCAGTTGCGATACGCGTTGTTGCCGAGGCGGTCGGGATCGATGAAGGACGCCCAGTGCTCGCGCGGATAGGTCTGGTTGCTCGCGTCGACGCGCGCCGCGAGATAGCCCGAGCGCCGCACCTGCTGCACGAACGGCACGAGCGACGGCATCGCGATCATGACCGCGATGACGGTTGCGATGACCGCGGCGCCGATCGCTCGCAGCGGCAAACGTCGAAAACGAATCGCGAGGAAGATCGCGTACGCGAGCGTGAGATACGCCCCATACGCCATCGATGCTGGGAAGCCCGCGAGCGCGTACGCGAGCGCGACGAGCACCATCAACGCGACCGCATTGCGCTTGCCGTTGAATGCGCGCCGCACGAGCCACAGTAGCGCCGGATAGAAGACCGTCGCGTTGGTCATCTGCCACAGCCATCGCACCGCGTAGATGCCCGCGCCGGCGACGACGATCGCGCCGATCGCGGCGCCGCGATTGCCGAGGCGTTCTTCGCGGAGCCAGAGGTACGCGAAGAGAAACGTGAGATGGAACTTGAGGAAGATGATCGCGGTCCAGACCCACGTCAGCGGCAGCAGCAGGACCGGCAGCGCGATGAGCGGCGACATGACCGCCGCGGCGGACGAGCCGAATCCGGGGATGCCGGACGCGACGTACGGATTCCAGTGAAACGCCGAAGGCTCGTCCTTCATCAGCGACATCAGCGTGAGATACGAGGTCGGCGGATCGTTGAAGAGCGAGTTCTGGACGTGCGCGAGATCGGCCGGGCGATAGAGCGCCCACGGCTCGTAGTTGTAGAAGACGTCGTTCGGCGACACGACCCGGCCCATGAACAGGACCGGGAAAAAGAACACGAAGTTCCAGACGGCGAGCGCGATCAGCGCGGGGGCATGTCGACGGAGCAAGCGCGGCGAGTATAGATTGACGACGAAGCCGTCATCCTGAGCGAAGCGAAGGATCTCTCCGACAGAGATGCTTCGCTGCGCTCAGCATGACGAACCAGACCGAACTCCTCATCGCCGCCGATCTCGATCCCGTTTTCATCGCCCGCGTCACCGCCGATCCGCGCTTCGACGTGCGCCTCGAGCCGGTGCGCAGCGAGAACGAGCTCGCGGCGATCATCGGCGAGGCGCAGATCCTCGTCACGCGCGCGTACAACAAAGTCACGCGCCGCGTGATCGGCTGCGCGCCGCGGCTGCAGCTCATCGCCCAGGGGACGAGCGGCACGGACAACATCGACCAGGCCGCGACGCGCGAGCGCGGGATCACCATCCTCAGCCTCCCCGGCGAGAACGCGAACGCCGTCGCGGAGCTGGTGATCGCGTACATGCTGATGATGACGCGCACGCTCCCGTTCTACGGACGCGAGGTCGTGCGCAACGTCTGGTTCCGCGACGACTGCGCCACTCGCCACGAAATGCACCACCACCGCCTCGGCATCATCGGCCTCGGTCAGGTCGGCTCGCGCGTCGCGCGGCTCGCGAACGCGTTCGGCATGCGCGTGCAGGCGTACGACCCGTACATCACCGAGTTCGGCGTCGCGACGCGCGTCGCAACACTCGATGAGCTGCTCGCGAACAACGACGCGATCACACTGCACGTCCCGCTCACGACTGAAACGCGGCGGATGATCGCGGAGCCGCAGATCCACACGATGCCGCGCGGCTCGTACCTCATCAACGCCGCGCGCGGCGAGGTCCTCGATCAGCAGGCCGCATTACGCGCGCTCGAACAGAATCACCTCGCCGGCCTCGCGCTCGACGTCTTCGATCCCGAGCCGCCCGACGCCGGCTTCCCCGACGACCCGCGACTCGTCCTCACCCCACACATCGGCGGCTGCTCGTTCGAAGCCAAGGCGGCGATCGGGGACAAGTTGTACGAGAAGATTAGTAGGTGGATCGGGGAACGGTGCTGAGTGCTGTGCTGAAAGGCATGGGGCATGGGGCATGAGTGCTCCGCTTCACGACGGTCGCCGCACAGCGGAGCACCCATGCCTCATGCCTCATGCCTCATGCCCGCCTTTAGCTCAGCACTTAGCACTCAGGACTCAGCACGGGTTTTCCCTCCCTGAAAACCGCGGAGACCAGATTCACCCCAAAGTGATAGACGAGATGCAGATAGCTCGGCGCGTCGAGCAGCACGAAGTCTGCGCGCTTGCCCGCTTCGATCGAGCCGATCTCTTCCGCGAGGCGCAGTGAATACGCGCCGTTCAGCGTCGCGGCGGTCAGCGATTCCTCGACGGTCATCTTCATCCGCAGCGTCGCGAGCTGCACGACGGTCTGCATCGACTCGGTCATCGACGAACCGGGATTGCAGTCCGTCGAGAGCGAGACGATCGCGTTTTTGTCGATGAGCGTTCGCGCCGGTGCGTAGCGATCGGACATCAGGAAGAAGCTCGTCGCGGGCAGCAGATTCGCGACGGTGTTCGATTGCGCGAGCGCGTCGATCCCCGCGTCGGAGATGTGCATCAGATGGTCGGCCGACGCGGCGCCGAGTTGCGCGGCGAGTGACGCACCGTCGGTGTCGGAAAGCTCGTCCGCGTGCAAACGCGGAATCATCCCGAGCTCCGAGCCCGCGCGCAGCACCGCTTCGCCCTGATCGCGCGTGAACACGCCGCGCTCGACGAACGCATCGCAGAAAACGGCCAGCTTCTCCTCCGCGACCGCGGGAAGAATCTCGGCGAGGATCGTCGAAACGTAGCCGTGGCGCGCGGCTTCGCTGCCGCGGCTTTCGGGCGGGAACTCGTGCGCCGCGAGACACGTCGGCACGAGCCGCACCGGCGACGCCTCCGATGCGGTGCGAATCGCACGAAGCTGTTTGAGCTCGCACTCCTTGTCCAGCCCATACCCGCTCTTCGCCTCGGCCGTCGTCGTGCCGTAGCGCGCCATCGTCCGCGCCCGCGCGAGGACGTTCTCGACGAGCTCGGACTCGCTCGCCTTGCGCGTCGCGTGAACGGTCGACGCGATGCCGCCGCCCGACGCCGCGATCTGCTCGTACGTCTCGCCCTGCAGACGGCGGTTGAACTCCGACTCGCGAAACCCAGCGAACGGAATGTGCGTGTGCGAGTCGACGAAGCCCGGAATCGCCGTCGCCCCCTTCGCATCGAAGTCGCGCTCGATCGTCAGACCCGACGGCATCTCGCTCTCGCGTCCGACGTACGCAAAGCGCCCATCCTTCACGACGATGACCGCATTCTCGTGAACGGTGAGCGTGCGCATCGCGACGCCGCGCACCGCGCCGCGGCCAGTCGGGGTCGCGATCTGCGAGAGATTGCGGATGAGTAAAGTCATGAATGCTGAGCGAAGCGAAGCATCAATGGAGCAACCACGTGAGCGTATCGCACGGGGGACGTCCGGCGCGGATGCTCCATTGACCCTTCGCTGCGCTCACGTCAACGACGTGGAGCGCGGGCGTCCTCGCCCGCTGGCCCGAGAGCGTCTCGCTCTCGGCGGCGGCGAGACGCCGCCGCGCCAGCGGCCGAGACGGCCGCGCTCCGACAGTGCTCGCACGTGCGACGTCCGGCGCGGATGCTCCATTGACCCTTCGCTGCGCTCAGGGTTGACGTCTAAGACTCCCGTTGCCGGAACATCGACGTGATCGGGAGCTCGGTCGCTTCCTGCTCGGCGTCGAGCAGGACCATCTGCTGAATCGTGTCGAGCGTCGACTGCAGCTTGTTGCGCGCGCCGCGGCGCTCGAGCTTCAGATCCTGGATCGCGCGCTCGAGGTCCGAGACGCGCTGCATCGCCTGGCCGACGAGGCGCTCCGACAGGAGCTCCGCGTCCTTCACGATCAGCTCCGCTTCCCGCCGCGCATTCGACGTCAGATCCTCGGCCACCTTCTGCGCGGAAAGGAGCGTGTCCTTCAGGATGCGCTCGCGGTTCGAGTGGTCCTCGAGATCCTCGCGCAGCACCGCGTTTTCGCGCGCGTAGCGATCGTTCTCGCGCACGAGACGCTCGATCTCTTCGGCGACGATGTGGAGGTAGGCGCGGACTTCATCGGTGTTGTAGCCCTTGATGGCCCGCGAAAAGGTCTGCTTCTGGATTTCCAGCGCTGTGAGGTTTTCCATCGACGCCCTCCCGACACAAGTTGGTCGTTAGTAGTTGGTAGCTGGTAGTTGGTCGGTGGTTTCAACCACCAACTACTGACTACCAACTACCAACGACTAAGGAGTCAGGATAGCAAAACGGGCATAGGCCAGGAGCTGGCGCACGATCCAGATCGTCAGAAGGAGCAGCAGCGGCGACCAGTCGATGCCCGCCGTGTCGACGCGGCGCATGAGTCTTCGGAACGGCCGCAGGAACGGCCGCGACATCCGTTCGAAGAGATCGTTGAGCTGCTCGAGAAGCCCGTAGAAACCACGATTGCGCCACCGGAACTTCGACTGCCGCGTGAAGAAAAGGATCCACGACAGGATCACCCAGACGATGACGACCCACTCCAGCGCGTTGAGGATGATGTCGAGGGCACCGAGGAAGATGTCGAGGACTCTCAAGCGCGGCTCCCGAAGATCGCCCGTCCGATGCGCACGATCGTCGATCCTTCCTCGATCGCCACTTCGAAATCATCGGTCATGCCCATCGACACGTGCTCGAGGCCGAGATCATCGCGCAGTTTTTTGAGATCGCGAAAGTACGGGCGCATCGTTTCGGCCTCGCCGGCGGGCGGGATGGCCATGATGCCGGCGACGCGCATCGACGGCAGCGCCGCGACGCTTTTCGCGAGCGCCGCGACGTCCTTCGCATCGACGCCGCTCTTCTGCTCTTCGTTGCCGGCGTTCACCTGCAGCAGCACGTCCTGCGTTTTTCCTGCCGATTCCGCGTGGCGGCTGATCTTCGTCGCGAGATCGACGGAGTCGACGGTCTGGATGACATCGAACAAACGGACCGCGTCCTTCGCTTTGTTCGATTGCAGGTGGCCGATGAGATGCCACGTCGCGCTCGAGGTGACGAGCGGTTTCTTGTCGCGCGCTTCCTGAACCTTGTTCTCGCCGACATTCGTCACGCCGGCGACGATCGCCGCTTCGACGTCCGACGCGGGGAAGACTTTCGTGACCGCGACGAGCAGGACGTCCTCGCGTTTGCGTTCGGCGCGCTGACACGCTGCGGCGATGCGCGATTCGACGGCGGCGAGATTCGCGCGGATGTCGTCACTGCGAGACATGGTGTCGCTCGAGCTCGCGCCCAACGGCGCGATCGACTGCCTTGTTCGCGAGGCGATCCGCATCCTTGTTGCCGGCGCGCAGCGTGTGGCGGATCGAGAAGCGCGAGAACTGCCGCACCATCGACTTCGCCTTCTCGTACATCGGGATGAGATTCGGATGGCGCACCTTGTATGCGCCGAGCATCTGCTTCACGAGCAGCTCCGAATCGGAGATCACGTCGAGCTCGCTCGCGCCCTCGCGCTTCGCCGTTTCGAGCGCGTCGAGCAGCGCCGCGTACTCCGCGACGTTGTTCGTTTTGTGCCCGAGCCAGCCGCTGATCTCGATGATCTCGCCGCCGTCGGTGCGCATGAAGACGCCGTAACCGGCGGGCCCGGGATTGCCGCGGGCCGCGCCGTCGATGTGAGCCGTGATTTTCAGGATTGTGCTCTCCCTGGCATGTAGAGGATGCGATGGCAGCCTTCGCAGTGCGCGACTTCGCCGCGCTTGAGCTGCTGCGCGAGCGCGGGACGGACGCGCGTGCGGCAGGCGCTGCACGTGTCGCGCTCGACGGAGGCAACCGCAATCTGCTGGCGTTGTTTGTAGATCCGATGGAACTCGTTCTTCACGCGCTCGGGAACCCCCGCCTCGATCATCTCCGCGCGCTTGCGAAGATCCTCCGCTTCCTTGCGCAGATCGCCGAGGGAGTGCTGCCAGCTTTCGTGGGCCTCGTCGTAGCGGGCCTTCAGATCGTCGTAGCCCGCCTTCCGCTCGTCGAGCTGTTTCTGCACGCCCTCCGCCTCGGTCATGTTCTTCAGGACCGACTCCTCGAGGTCCTTCACATGTTTGCGCGTGGCGTCGATCTCCTTCCACGCTGCGGCGTACTGCTGCTGATTCTTCACCTGCATGAGCTGGCCCTGATACTTCTTCAGCAGCTCCTGCTGATCGTTCAGCTCTCCGTCGACGCGGCGGCGCTCCTTCGCCATCTGATCGAGCTGCCCCTGCAGCCGGACCATTTCCTCGTTCGAGCGCTGGTACTCGTCGTCGATGGCCGCGAACGCCTCCGGCTTGACCGACATCTGACGCTCGCGATCGTTGAGCTGCGTCATCACGTTCTGCAGCTCCCACAGTTTTTCGAGGTCGCTCAATGCAGCCTCCAGAAATAAAAAAGGCGTTCCTTAGTCGGAACGCCTGAGCGAGACGGATCGCCTCCGGCACGCAATGGACAGTGAACAATATCGAGTTCGATGGTCTGCATCCTCTTCCAACGGTCTGGTGGGTCCACCAGGATTCGAACCTGGGACCTGCCGGTTATGAGCCGGTAGCTCTAACCGCTGAGCTATGGACCCGGGACGGGCGATTCTACTGAAGGAACGCCAGATGCGGGGAAAAAAAGCCCCCGCTCAGCGCGCTTCCACCGAATCGCCGATCTGCATCGTCCGCCGCATCGCCACGATGATGCCCGTCGCCGTCTTCGCCTGCGTCGTGAGAATGCCAATCTCGCCGAGGACCTGGCGCGGCTGGTTCACGAGATCGCTGCTGCGATAGACGGTCAGGAAATCGCCGGGCTGGAGACCGGTGTCGGCGCCGAGGTCGACCTGCACGAGGATGCCCTCCGCGAGCTCGAGATCCCAGTCGCGCGAGTCGATGATCGTTCCGGTCATTCTCGCCGTCGCCGGATCGCACCACGCCGGAAGATCCGGAACGCGGGTGATCGGAATCGGCAGCTGCGGGATCGGCTTGAGCCGCGCGCCGACGCTGACCTCACGGCACGACTTCACGATGATCGCGCGCGAGCGATTTTCTTCGGTGCAGATGATCCGCACCTGTCCCTGATAGTTGTAGTGCTGGCCGATCAGCGCGCCGGTGTGCGGGTGATAAATCATGTCGCCCGGCTCGACGAGGAGATAGGTCTCGCCGGCGGTGAGTCCGGTGGCGCTGCCGCCGTGGACGTAAATCAGATCGCCTTCCGCGACGGCCGCACCGATGGGCGGGCTCTGACGCGGGACGTACATGATCTCGACGTCTTCGAGCGATTCGAAGTAATTCGGCATCGACTCGTTCGGCTGGCCGATGTAACCGTAGCAATAGATGTCGGCTTCGCTGCCGAGCGGAAGCGGACGCACTTCGCGCGTGATACGCGCCGTCTGCATGCCGCCCTCTTCGCCGCCGCCCTCGGTGAATGCACCGGTACTGAGCTCCGTGTTCTCGCCGCCCGCCGCACCGGTCGCACCTTCGGCGCCGCCTTCCGCGGTCTTCGGCGTGCCTTCGCCTTCGACGAGCAGCACGTCGCCCGGATAGATCCAGTGCGCGTCGGTGATCCAGGTGTTCGATTCCCACAGCTGCGGCCAGAGATAGGCGTTGCCGTAGTACTTCTGCGCGAGCGCCCACAGCGTGTCGCCGGCCGCGATCTTGTGCGTCTTCGCGGTGGCGGGATAAGTCGCCGGATCAGGAGGATTCCAGGCCGAGTAGTGATCGCCGACGCGATGAAGCTCGCGAGGCGGTGTCGACGACTGCTTCTGCGCGAACGCGGGAAGCGCCATCAAAACCAGGAGAACGGGAGCCACCCTACGCACACTGACCATCTGTCCCCTCCCAGGGTTGTTCGGGTAAATCGCTGAAAAGATTAGCGCGGGAGGGTATCGAGAGTCAAAACGCCCGTGTGTTATCTGAGAGTGAGCATGCCGTCGGCCTCAGGAATCGAGCCGCCGTGCTGGCTCTTCTGGAACTCCTCGAGCTCTTTGCTGCGCTTGTCGTAGTTCTTCATCACCTTGCGAACGTACGTGCGCGTCTCGCGGAACGGCGGCACGCCGCCGTAGCGCTTCACGTTCCCCTCGCCGCCGTTGTACGCGGCGATGGTCATCGGGATGTTCCCGTCGAAGCGCTTGTTCAGGTACTTGATGTACTTCACGCCGGCGTCGATGTTCTGCTCGGGATCGTAGAGGTTCTTCGCACCCATCCAGCGGCCGGTGCGCGGCATGAGCTGCATGAGTCCCTTCGCGCCGACGGGCGACTTCGCGCGATGGTGGAAGCGCGACTCCTGCTCGATCACCGCCGCGACGAGCAGCGGATCGACGTCGTACTTCTTCGCCTTTTCGTGAATCAGTTCGCCGTACGGCATCGACGCCGCGAAGAACTCGCGCTGAATCGAACCGTTGAGGCGGCGCATCTCCTCGAAGAAGAGATCGCGCTTCGACGCGGGCTTCGTCTCCGAAGTCGTCGCGCCCTCGTTCTCGAGCGCGAGCCAGGCCTGATCGAACATCGTCCGCTCGCGCGTGACGAGGCTCTCCGGCATCACCTGCGAGAGCTTGAAAACGGTGTTGCCGGCGAAGTCTCCGCGAAGCTTCGCGACGACCTTCCGCCCGTTCGGGCTTTCGCGCACGACCTGCACCGAGTCGAGGTCCTTCTGCACCAGAAAGTGCACGTGGTCCACCGCCTCGGACAGCCCGCCGATGGAGAGGGCCGCGCCGAGGAGAATCGTCGCCGCGCCGCGGCCGCCGAGGGTGCGGAGGACGGGCGAGCGGCGGGTCATTTGACGCACCTGCACAAGGCGCAGGGCGATCCCGGAGAGTTTCTTATTGTTATCCAAATAATTAGTCTCCCGTTGGTGGGTTGGGAAACGGGAGGGGTTGCCCGATTATTGCCACAATTTGGAAGTGTTACGACCAACTATGGCAGGCGCGAGCGCGCACTTATTCGCTAAACACCTGAGCTGAAAAGCGTTCGATGCGGCACCCGCTCGACCGCCAGGAGTCGGGAGCGAGCCCGGCTTTGAGGCACGTATGGTGAAGGAACGTGTCGCGGTCCCAGCCGTGCTCGGTTGCGACCTGCGGAAGGAGCAGTCCGGCGCGACCGCCTTTCGTGATGATGAGGCCATCGCGTCCGACGACGATCTCTTCGACGTCGCGCACGGTCTCGATCGGGCTCATGACCGAGATCTCGATCTGAATCGCGTCCATCTCCTCGCGCCCGACCGGCATGAATCGCGGGTCGCGGAACGCGGCATTGATCGCGCTGGTCGAGACGGCGTGGACGAGCGGCGCAACGGCCTGAATCGATCCGATGCAGCCGCGCAGCTCGCCATGTTCTTCGAGCGTCACGAACGCGCCGGACGGGCGTCGCAGCGGTTCGTCGTAAAGGCCGAGCTCGAGCTCGGGCCGCTTGCGGTCGAACATCAATGTGATCGAGTCACGCGCGATCCGGAGGAGTTGTTGCTGATGGCTGAGGTCGAGCATCGCCGCGATAGATGAGCATCAGATTGCGCACGTAGACGATGAGTCCGCCGCCCTGCGCAATCGTGAAGACCGTGTCCTTGATGTGAATCGCGTACGCGAGGGTGATGATTCCGCCGATCAGCGAAAGGTACCAGAAGACGATCGGGATGTAGCTCGCCTTCTTTCGTTCGGAGGCGATCCACTGCACGATGAAGCGCGAGCCGAAGATGATCTGACCGGCGAGGCCGAACGCGACCCAGAGGTCGAAGTGCCAGTTGCGCATCAGCGCTCCCTCACTTCGTAGCGCAGGATGCGTTTGCCCATCCATCGCACGGCAAAGCAGTCGGCGAGTCCGCGAAAGGCGCGATTCATCGCGCCGTACTTCGACACGCCGAACTGCCGCGCGCGATGGTTGACCGGCATCTCGACGACCTTGTAGCCGGCGTAGCGGACGAGCGTCGGAAGAAAGCGATGCATGCCGGTGAAGAGGCGCACGTGATCGATCGCTTCCCGTTTGACGAGCTTCAGCGAGCATCCGGTGTCGGTGATCTGATCGCCGGTGATCCAGTTGCGCACGCCGTTGCCGATCTTCGACTGCATGCGCCGGCTCCACGTGTCGCGGCGATTCACGCGCACGCCGGCGACCATGTCCGCGCCGCTCTCCTCGAGCCTGCGAACCATTCCCGGGATGTCCGCCGGATCGTTCTGCAGATCGGCATCGAGCGACACGACGAGCCTTCCGCGCGCCGCGCGCCACGCGGCCTCGAGCGCCGCCGTTTGTCCGGTGTTCTTCTGCAGCGCGAGAACGCGCAGTGTTGGATAGTCGGCGCGCAATTTCTCGAGCACGTCGAGACTGCGGTCCTTCGAGCCGTCGTCCGCCGCGACGATCTCGTACGTCCACCCCTTCCCGTCGAGCGCGGAGGCAATCTCGCGCAACAGGATCGGGACGTTCTCCTCCTCGTTGTACACGGGGAAGACGACTGACAAATCGGGGGTCATCGTTTCTTCACTTTACCCTGAGCAACGCGAAGGGTCAGTGGAGCAACCGCCCGCACCACGCAACAGGCCTGAAGCAACGTGTGCGCGGTTGCTCCGTTGATCCTTCGCTTCGCTCAGGATTCACTACCGGCCGGGCAGTCTAACCGAGAAGACTCGCTCGAAATTTGCGGTCGTCGCCTCGGCCACTGCATCGATCGAGACGTCCCACAACTGCGCGAGCAGCTCGGCGACCTTCACCACGAACGCGGGCTCATTCGTCTTCCCGCGATACGGCACCGGCGCGAGATACGGCGTGTCGGTTTCGATGAGCACGCGATCTTGCGGCAGCACGCGCGCGACGCCGCGCAGCATGTCCGCGCTGCGAAACGTGACGATGCCCGAAAACGAAATGTAGAAGCCCTGCTCGACGAACGTCTTCGCGACGTCGAGGTTTTCCGTGTACGAGTGCAGAATCCCGCGCGCCCCGCTCCTGCCGAGAATCGCGACCATGTCCTCCGTCGACTCGCGGTTGTGCACGATGATCGGCTTGTCCGTTTTCTTCGCCAGCTCGAGATGCCATTCGAAGACCGCGATCTGCGTCTCGCGCGGCGAGTGCATGTAGTGATAGTCGAGCCCGCACTCGCCAATCGCGACCACACGATCCTCACGCGCGAGGCGCTCGATCTCCGCGAACGCCGCGTCGTCGCAGTCCTTCGCCTCGTGAGGATGAAATCCGACCGCGGCCCAGACGTCGGCGTGCTGCCCCGCGATCGCGACCGCCTCCGGCGCGTCGGAGAGCTTCGTCCCCGGCACCACGAATCCGCGCACGCCCGCCGCGCGCGCCGCATCGAGATTCGCCGCGGCGTCGGACATCGTGAGGTGGCAATGCGAATCGGTGAAGATCACACACGCTCCACGAGCATCGAGATCCCCATGCCTCCGCTGATGCACAGCGTCGCGAGGCCCGTCTTCTTGTCGTGCGATTGCAGCGCGTGCAGCAGCGTCGTCGTGATGCGCGCGCCGGTCGCGCCGATCGGGTGGCCGAGGGCGATCGCGCCGCCGTTGACGTTGAGCTTCGCGGGATCGAGATGCAGCTCGCGATCGCACGCGATCACCTGCGCCGCGAAGGCTTCGTTCAATTCGATGAGGTCGACATCGTCGAGCTTCACGCCGGTTTGGTCGAGAAGTTTGCGCGTCGCGGGAACGGGGCCGATGCCCATGATCTTCGGATCGACGCCCGCGTGCGCGTACGCGACGAGTCGCGCCATCGGCTTCAGATTGTGCGTGCGGACGGCGGTCTCGCTCGCGACGAGCATGCTCGCCGCGCCGTCAGTCACACCCGACGAATTGCCCGCGTGCACTGTCCCGCCCTTGCGAAACACGGGCGGAAGCTTCGCCATGCTGTCGAGCGTCACGTCGAAACGCGGATGCTCGTCGCGATCGAGGATCGTGTCGCCTTTGCGTCCCGCGACGGTGACCGGCACGATTTCGTTGGCGAAGCGATTCTCCGCGTACGCGCGTCCCGCCTTCGCCTGCGACGCGACCGCGTATCGATCCTGTTCGTCGCGCGTGATGCCGTAGCGATCGGCGAGCGTCTCCGCGGTCACGCCCATCATCTCGTCCGCGAGCGGGCACATGAAGCCGTCGCGCGTCATGCCGTCGATCACTTCGTCGTTGCCCATCCGATAGCCCCACCGCGCGCGCGGCAGCATGTACGGCGTGTTCGACATCGACTCCGTTCCACCCGCCAGCACGACCTCCGCCTGGCCGAGGCGGATCTGATCGGCGGCGTTCATGATCGCGCGCAGGCCGGAGCCGCATGCCTGATTGACCGTGTACGCCGTCACTTCGTGGCGCAGTCCGGAGCGCACAGCGATCTGCCGCGCCGCGTTCGGTCCGACGCCGGCCTGCCGCGCGTTGCCGAAGATCACTTCATCGATCGCATTCGGATCGATGCCGCTGCGCTCGATGGTCGCCTTCGCGACGGCGACGCCGAGCTGCGGCGCCGTGAGCGACGCAAGCGTGCCGCCGAACTTCCCGATCGGCGTGCGGACGGCGGCGATGAGGTAGAGAGGCGGGCGCATAGTCTCAGAGTCTCACAGTCTCAGAGTCTCAGAGTCTCAGAGTCTCACAGACAATGCCGCTGTGCGACTGTGCGACTGTGCGACTGTGCGACTGGCCGACTGTGAGCCTGTGCGACTAGCGCAGCAGCTCGATCACGAGTTCCTCGTACGTATCCACTGCATCGAGCAACTCGTGCTTCGATATGCGTTCGTTCACGCCGTGCGCGTCGAGGATCGAGCCCGGTCCGAAGAGCAGCGGCTTGCCGAGATTCGAGAGCCACGGCACGTCGGTGTTGAACGCGACGACTTTTGACGCGCGTCCTTCCGGCACGTGCATGAACTGCGGCGGATTGCCGCGTGCGACGGTGATCTCGCCGTCGTACTTCGCGGCGAGCGCCTTCATCCGCTCGAGCGTTTCGTCGGGATGACCCGCGAGGCGGAAGATCATCTCCAGCTCCGCGCTCGCAGGGATGATGTTCGGTTTCTCGCCGCCGCGCACAACGCCGACGTTCGCGGTCGATTTGCCGAGGATTTCGTGCGAGCCCCAGTCGGTGGCGTTGATCTCGTGGATCGCGGCGGTGAGCTTCGTGATCGCGGAGTCGCCGAGCTCGGGATAGGCGGAATGCGCCGCGACGCCGCGAAAACGAACGAAGCACGTCAGCGCGCCTTTCGATGCGCGCGCGAATACCGAATCGGTCGGCTCACCGACGACGACGTATTCCGATCCGAGATCGCGGAAGTGCTCGTTCGCGAGCTTCGCGCCGATCGAGTCCGTTTCCTCGCCGACGACGAAGAGAAACGCGAAGTCGTTCACGTCGCGCGCGCGCAATCGCTCGCCCGCCGCGATCATCGCCGCGATGATGCCTTTCGTGTCGCACGCTCCTCGGCCGTAGACGTAGTCGTCGTCTTCCGATGATGCGAACCACGGCGGCACCGTGTCGATGTGGGAGTTGAGCACGACGCGCGGGCGATCGACGGCCGACGCCAGAAGATTGAAGCGCGTCGCCGAGACTTCATGTCGTCGCGTCGCGAAGCCGAGCGCCTGCAGCTCGCGCTCGAGCAACTCGCCGATCGCGAATTCGTCGTCGGTCGTCGACGGGATGTCGATGAGCTTTCGCGCGAAGGCGATGGGATCGATCATGGTCTGCGTCGCGGGAACGGCCGCGGACGAATCGGCCCGCGCGGCGGCGGCTCCTCTTCGAATTCGCGCCTGAGGTCTTCGAGGTCGGGATCATTCGGACTGATCGCGAGGATCTCCCGGCCGAGCTCGCGCGCGCGCAGCCGATTGCCGAACGAAAGCGCGATGCCGAGATCCGCGAACAAACGCTCGCGCTGATCGAGCTCGTCACGGTGCATGAGTGCGAGCTCGAACTCACGACGCGCTTCGAACATGCGCCGCTCGTGCAATGCGGCCATCCCTTCGCCGAAATGTTCCTTTGCAGTCGGTGGCGGCGGCGGTTCATGCATTGCGGGAGCCGGAACCTGAACGGGAACGGGCGCATGCGTTTCAACAACAGGCGGTTCCGTCGTCACTTCGACGACCTGCGTCGCGGGAACCGGTGCGGCCGTCGTCACCGCGGTCGTGGTCGTGGACGGCGTTTGAAGAGCAGGCGTTTGACTGCGCGCGATCACGAAGCCGCCGATCGCCGCGCCGAGGACGAGCAGCACGACGCCCGCAACCCACGGCCATCGATGTGGGGCCGGAGCCGGAGCCGGTCGCGCCGCGGTGATCACGGTGGGTGGCGCGGGAGGCGGCAGCACGTCGGTGTAAGGCGCAGTCGGCGCCTTTGCGAGATGCGCCTCGAGCGCGCTCGCGAGTTGCGACGCATTCGCGAATCGCCGCTCGCGATCCTTTTCGAGACAGCGTCGGATGATCCCCTCGAGTCCCGGCGTCAATCCGCGCAGCGGTTCCGGCTCGTCGCGCACGATCTTCGTGATCGTCTCGGTGATCGTCTCGCCGCGGAACGGCAGCCGTCCGGTCGCGAGCTCGTACAGCACGACGCCGAGCGAGAAGAGATCGGTCCGCGCGTCGAGCTCCTTGCCGAGGGCCTGCTCGGGCGACATGTAGAGAACGGTCCCGATGATCATCCCCGCGCGCGTCAGCACCGCGGTCGGGTCATCCGATTTCGAGATGCCGCCGATCTGCTTCGCGATCCCGAAGTCGAGCACTTTCACGCGCGGACCATTCACGACGATGTTGTCCGGCTTGATGTCGCGATGCACGATGCCCTTCGCATGCGCTTCGGCCAGCGCATCCGCGACCGCGCGTCCGATGCGGCAGACATCCGCTTCCGAAACATGGCCCCGCCTCACGAGTGACGTCAGCGGCTCACCCTCGGCGTACTCCATGACGATGAAGAGACGTCCGTCGACTTCCTCGATCGCATGAATCGTGGCGATGTTCGGGTGATACAGCTGAGCCGCGGTTCGCGCCTCGCGGCGCATGCGCGCGACCGCTTCCGGATCGGACGCGACGTCCGGCGGCAGGATCTTGATCGCGACGGAGCGGCCGAGGTGTGTGTCCTCCGCCTTCCACACCTCGCCCATGCCGCCGGCGCCGAGGCGAGAGATCAGCCGGTATTTACCGAGAGTTGCATCGGGCTCGAGCACGATGCGCACATTGTAGGACATCAGCGTCCGCAATCGTGGGCAAACCATACGAGAGAAATAACTTACGCGACAGAGCGAGTTGCTCGACACGTGACCGGATTGCTGCTGTTCCTGACCGCGTTCGTCTCGCCGCAACAGGGTGCGATCGCGATCGGTCCGCAGTGGATCGAGGTCGCGACGGACCGGCCGAACATCGATCGCGTCGACTTCTACGTCGATGGCGCGCTCGCCGGCGTCGCGCGCAAACCGCCTTACCGCATCGCGTACGACTTCGGGATGTCGGTGACGCCGCGAACGATCGTCGCGAAGGTGTGGTCGGACGGATATCGATCGAGCGAAAGCACGACCATGATCACCGCGGCGAGCGACACGATCTCCGTCGAGCTCGTCGAAGTGCCGCTGCGCGTGCGCACGTCGCACATCGTCCAGGCCGCGGATCTGCGCGTGCGCGAGAACGGCGCGGAGCAGACCATTCGCGCCGTGCGCTTCGAACGGCCGGCCGCGCACTTCGCGTTCGTCCTCGATCGCTCGCTGAGCATGGGCGACGGAAAACTGACGGCGGCACTGCACGCGGTCGAAGACGCGATGAAGCAACTGCGGCCCGGCGACACGGCATCGATCGTGACGTTCAACCATCTCGTCGCGAGGCCGCGCACGACCATCGATCGAACGCTGACGCCGTCCGGAGGAACGTCGCTGCGCGATGCGATCGCCTCCGTCGCGTCGAAGCAGCGAACGTACGCGATCGTGATCACCGACGGCGGCGATCGCAACAGCGCGTTGTCCGACGAACAGGCGCTGCGAAAGATCAGCGCCGCGAAGACGACCATCCACGCCCTGGTCCTCGGCGGCTCGCACGCCTCGCTGCTCGATCGCGCCGCGACGAACACCGGCGGGTCCGTCGTGCACACGTCGCGCGACGCGCTGCAGCACGACCTGCGCGACGTGATGGCAGACATCAACAGCCGTTACCTGCTGATCTACGAGAGCAATGCGACGACGCCGGGCTGGCGAACGATCGACGTGCAGTCGCGCACGCGCGGCATCGAGATCGTGAGCGCGCGGAAGGGGTACTTCGCGGAATGAGGCGCGTGGTCGTCCTCATCGCGCTGCTCGCGACGCCCGCGTTCGCGCAGCGCCTCGCCTCCGACTTCGAGATCGCGCAGATGGAAAAGCAGCTCGCGCGCTCGCATGACTTTCTCGCGCAGCTCTCCGGACACCTGAATCTCGGCGACGTCCGCGCGGCGCGGCACGAGCAGTCGCTCTCGCGCGCGGAGTACGAGAAGGCGTTCGACGTCGCATCGCGCGAGCGGCTCGACGCGCGGCGCGATTCAGATCTCACACGCTACTCGACCGCGACCGCGTACGCCGCGCTCGCGCAGGCGAAGCTCGGCCGCGCGGATGAGGCGTTCGCGCTGGCCGAGGAGGCGGTGCGGTATGCGAGCGACAGCGCGAAGACGTGGAACCTGTACGCAAGCGCGATGAACACGCTCGGCTACTCGCGCAAGGCGATCAGCGCCGCACGGAACGCGGTCACGATCGCGGAGCGCAGCGCCGGCGATCCGCTCGATCTCGCGGTGGATCGCTATGCACTCGCGTCGGCGCTCGGCGAAACCGACGAAGCGGAAGCGCTGCTCGTGAAGATCACAGCCGCGTTGCGATCGAACGCGTTCGACAACCTGAAGAAGGAGATCGCGCGCAACGAATCGTTCGAAATTTATTCGACGGCGCGCGGCGACGCCGCCGCCTACCTCTCGCTCCTCAATCGCGCGCAGCTCCGCCTCGGCGCGCTGTACGAACATCGCGGCGAGCACGAAAAAGCGCGCGAGCAGTTCGAGCGCGTGCTCGAATCGCGCAGCGACGACGTCACCGCACTCGCGGCGCTCGGACGTTTCGAAGAGGCCTTCGAGGCGAATCCGTTCTCGATGAATCTGATTCGCGACTATCGCCGCCACCTGCCTGACGACTCGATCGACGCATCGACGACCGGCGGCAAAGTGCGGCTCGCGCTCGCGCAGATGGCGCGCGGCGAGAATCGCGCGGCGCGCGAGACGCTCGACGCGCTGATCGCGAAGTTCCCCGCGAATGAGACGCTAACAACGTTGCGCCGCGAAACGGAGCGCGTCGCGTTCGCGATGCCGTCCGCGAATCCGACCGGCGCGGAGCTGCGCGCACTCATCGACGCATTCGACGACCTGACTGCACAGCAGCGCACACAACTCGATGCGATGACCTTCACGAGCGTGATCGCCAGCGGCGCGATCGACGGCGTTCGCGTCTACGGCGCCGACGACGGAAAGGTCACGTATCGCATCCTCGGACCGACACGCGACGGCCTGCTGATCGAGGCGGCCCGATGAAAAAGTCTGGACTGCGGTGGCGCCAGCCACCGCTCTGGCTCGCCGCGGCGCAAGCCGCGACTCGACAAAGAGCGGCAGCTCTGCTGCCGCAGTCCAGACAGCTCCTCCTCGCCATCACTCTCATCGCCGGTCCGAAGCAGATCGCGATTCTCGACGGCGTGCGCAACGAAGTCCGCGTTGTCGACGGCGCGACCTACAAAACGAACGAGACGCCGGTCGATGCGGTCTTCGTGAAGAACGATTTGTACGTCCTCGAGCGCGACAGCCGCACGCTCTCCCTCGCCGGAACATCGAAGCGCGTGCAGGTCGACGACGATCCCGCGTTCGTGCGCGAGTCGAACGGCAGGCTCTACGTCTACTCGCGCGCGACCGGCATCGTGCAGGAGATCACGCGCGATCTCGCAATCACGCGGCGTCTCGCCGGTTCGCCCTTCGCGTCCGACTTCGAGATCATCGGACGCAACGGCTACCTCGTCTTTCCGCGTGAGGCGAAGCTGCGGACGTTTTCGCTTTCATCGATGACGATGCTCGGCGAGATCAAAGTCGGCGCGGTGCCGGTCGACCTCGCGTCCGCGGGCGGCAACACGCTCGCGATCGCCGATCCGTCGGCGAAGCGCGTCTGGCTCATCGAAGGGGAGCAGACGCTCAC
>Ga0075425_100001750_pt1 | contig 21374 bp, 20 predicted proteins | sample SoiMethybrSBSTD4_FD_75300 | JGI IMG/M metagenome (GOLD analysis project Ga0075425, IMG submission 75300) | Bulk soil microbial communities from a Populus tree surrounding site in Tennessee, USA - Soil MetaG P. TD hybrid SBSTD4 | ecosystem: Environmental > Terrestrial > Soil > Tree plantation... | reverse complement strand
TCGGCATGCTGGTCTATCTTTCCCGGACCGTGACGCCCGAACCGAAGGTCGCCAAGAAGGCGGCGTGACCATTACGGTCCCGGACGACACGCCGGGAGGCGATACCGTCCGGCTCGATCGCTTTCTGACTTCCGTTCTTCCCAGCCGGTCGCGGTCGCAGATCCAGCGGCTCATCGAGGACGGCCACGTGCTGGTCGACGGCCGCGCCGCGAAGTCCAATCAGCGGCTCAGGGCCGCGCAGACGATTACCGTCGACGTTCCCGAGCCGGTCGACCCGGAGCCGAAGCCCGAAGCGCTGCCGCTGACCGTCATCTACGAAGACCGCGATCTGATCGTCGTGGACAAGCCGGCGGGGATGGTGGTGCATCCGGCGGCGGGACACGCGAGCGGCACGCTCGTCAATGCGCTCCTCCACCACGTCGACGACCTGAGCGGCATCGGCGGCGAGAAGCGGCCGGGGATCGTCCATCGACTCGATCGCGGAACGTCTGGGCTGCTGGTCGTCGCGAAACACGATACCGCGCACGATGCGCTCGCGAAGCAGTTTCAGAACCGCGAGGTGGAAAAGGAATACGTCGCGCTCGTGTGGGGCGAAGTCATGGCCGGACGCCGAATCGACCTCGCGATCGGACGCGACCCGGTGAACCGGAAGAAGATGTCGGCGGCGGCGCCGAAACAGGCGGCGGAGCCGAATCGCGTCCGCCGCAGCCGCGAAGCCGTCACGCGTATCGTCGCGGCGCAGCACTTCGGACGCCTGCTCACCCTCGCGACGGTGGCGATCCACACCGGACGCACGCATCAGATCCGCGTGCATCTGAGCGCGATCGGCCATCCGGTCGTCGGCGATCCGCTCTACGGCGGCGTGCATCGCCGCGTGCCTGGAGACCTCCGCGCCGTGACGCACCTCGATCGGCCGTTCCTCCACGCGGCCCGCCTCGCGTTCACGCATCCGTCGGATGGACGACGAATGGAGTTCGAAAGCCCGTTGCCGCCCGATCTCCAGGGCGTCCTGGACGAGTTGATCGGCAGCTTTTCCTGAAGAACCGGCCGCGCGGCTGAGCCATCATCGTCGGATGACCGTCGCCTACTCCGGCCGCGTCTTCTCCGTCGAAACCGGGCGCCAGCGTTTTCCGAACGGGCGCGAACACGACGTGGAGATCATTCGACACCGTCCCAGCGTCGTCCTCATTCCCGTCGAGGACGGGGGACGCGTCGTGCTGGTGCGGCAGTACCGCGCGCCGATCGATCGCGAAACGTGGGAGCTTCCCGCCGGCAGCATCGACGCCGGCGAGGCGCCGGAGGCGGCAGCGCGGAGAGAGTGCGAGGAGGAGACCGGCCGCCGTCCTCATCGAGTCGAGCGCCTCGGCGCGTGGTTTCCGACGCCGGGCTACTGCGACGAGGAAATGATTTTCTTCCGCGCATCCGAGCTGCGCGAACCGCCCGCGGATTCGCCGCATCACGCCGACGAGGATGAGGACATCACGACGCGCGTCGTCACCGTCGAAGAGGCGCGCGCGATGGTGCGCCGCGGCGACATCGTCGATCTGAAGACGGCGTTCGCGCTGACGCTGATATGACTCAGGGCGCGAGTGTTCTCACGACCTTGCCGCCGGCATCCAGGAATTCGATCTTCGCGGCGCCGCCCTTCGCGACGCTGAGCGCGAGCCGCGGCCTGCCCTCGCCGTCGGACAGGACGAGCCGCGCCTCGCCGTCCGCGTTCTTGCCCACGAACGCGCGCTGACGGCTTTCGAGCACGCCGGCGGCGACGAGGCGCTGGCGCACCGTCGCGCGCTCGTCGTCGGTCTTCGCGTCGTTCAGCGCCGCCGCGGCGGCGATCGACGCCTCGGGCCGATCGGCGATCGTGAGCCCCGCGCGGCGATCCTTTCCGTTCTGCGAATAACGCAGCGTCACGGTTTCGTCCTGCTGGTATTGATCGAAGGACAGCCCCGCGCTCGCGCGCGCGACGCCGGCGTCGGTGCGGCCGCCGTAGGTCAGGCCGCCGTTCTCGTCGCCCTCGTCGTTGAAGAAGATCAGTCCGGCGTCGCGCTTCCGGTTCGGCAGGATTTCCTTGCCGCCGACGACGGTCACGGCCTGACGGTCGGCGTTCGCGATCACCAGCCGGACGCGGCCATCCTTCTCGACGACGTTGATTCGCTGCACGTCGATTTCATCGAAACGCTGGCGCTGGGCCTGGGATTGCGTCAGCGCGGCGCCGGCGAAAAACGCGAGACCTATCGTCGCAACGACGGCATACGTCTTCAGCATCCGGCGATTCTAGCCTGCTCCGACTGCCCCGCCAGACCTGGCCGCTTCTTCGATCGTCGCGCAGTGAATCGCCACGGTGTCGTCCACCCGGCGCGCGTACCCGCCGGCGAGGACGACGACGAGCGGCACGCCTGCGGTGCGTGCGGCTTCGATCACGCGCCGATCGCGCAGCCGCAGCCCTTCCCGCGTCAGCCGCATTCCTCCCAGCTGATCGTCCTCATAGGGATCTGCCCCGGCGAGGTAGAACACGCATTGCGGGCGATGGGCCATCGCCTGCGGGAGTCCGCGATCCAGTTCGCGCATGAAGGTTTCGTCGCCCGCTCCGTCCGGCAGCCCGATGTCCAGAGAGCCGCGCGGCTTCCACATCGGGTAGTTGTGCTGCTGGTGCATCGAGAACGTGAAGACACGGGGATCCGACTCGAAGATGAACGCCGTGCCGTTGCCGTGATGCACGTCGAGATCGACGACCGCAATCCGTTCGACACCGTTCTGCTGCAGGACTCGCGCCGCGACCGCGACGTCGTTGAACGGGCAGAAGCCTTCCCCGTGATTCGGAAACGCGTGGTGCAGCCCGCCGCCGATGTGCACCACGATCGGACTTGCGAGTGGCGACTGGCGACTGCCGGCTGCGAAGCCGCACGCCATTCGCGCGGCCTGGATGGTTCCTCCGGTCATCAATCGAAACGCGTCGACCATCTCGCGCGACCACGGCAGCTCCAGCTGCGCGATGTCGTCGTCGGTCATCGTGCCGTCGCGCATCTTCGCGAGGTATTCCGGGGTGTGTACGAGCGCCAGCTCGTCCCAGGCGGCCGGTTCGGGCTCGACGAACGGTCCGCCGACGCGATCCGCGATGAGATCGTATTTCCGGGTCGGAAACACGTGCGGCCCGATGTCGACTCGATACCGGGGGCTGTAAACAAGTCTCAAGTAACAAGTCTCAAGGAACAAATCTCAAGTAACAAGTTCCTTTGTTACTTGCTCCTTGCTCCTTGCTCCTTGTTCCTTGTTACTTGTTACTTGTTACTTGTTCAATGCCTTGGAGCCGCGACGCGGCTCACCGCCGCTGAAGCCTTCTTCGCGGGCCGCACGTCCGACGCGATCGGCTGCAGCGCGAGCGCCAGCACTTCGTCAATCGATCCGACGAGGTGGACGACGAGGTCCTTCCGCAGCTCGGGCGTGAGGTCCTCGTTGATGTTCTTGGCGTTCTGCCGGGGGAGGATCACCTCGCGAATGCCCGCGCGCCGCGCGGCCAGCACCTTTTCCTTGATGCCGCCGACCGGCAGCACGCGGCCCGACAGCGTGATCTCGCCGGTCATCGCGATGTCGCCGCGGACCGGGCGTCCCGTCAGTACCGACGCCATCGCCGTGGCCATCGTCACGCCGGCCGACGGGCCGTCCTTGGGGATCGCGCCCGACGGCACGTGTACGTGGATCTCAGCGTTCTTGAAGAAGTCCGGATCGATGTTGTACTCCTTCGCATGCGTGCGCAGCCACGACAGCGCCGCGCGCGTCGACTCCTTCATCACCTCGCCGAGCTGACCCGTCAGCGTCAGCGAGCCGGTGCCCGCCATGCGCGACACTTCGATGAAGAGCACTTCGCCGCCGACCGGCGTCCACGCGAGGCCGATCGCGACGCCCGGCTCCTTGGTGCGCTCCTCGATTTCTTCGTCGAGGAACTTGGGCGCGCCGAGCATCTCGACCACGACGTCCGGCGTGACGGCGATCGGCGTCTCGTTGCCTTCGGCGCGCCGGCGCGCGACTTTGCGGCACAGCGCGCCGATCTCGCGCTCGAGATTGCGGACGCCGGCCTCGCGCGTGTAACCGCGGATCACCTGGCGCAGCGCGTCGGGCGTGAAGGTGATGTACTCCGCCGTCAGCCCGTGATTCTTCACCTGCTTGTCGACGAGGTGGTCGGTCGCGATCTTCAGCTTCTCCTCTTCGGTGTAGCCCGCGATCTCGAGAACCTCCATGCGGTCCTTCAGCGCCGCGGGAACCGGATCGAGGATGTTCGCCGTCGTGATGAACAGGACCTCGGACAGATCGAACGGCACGTCGAGATAGTGATCGCGGAACGTGTTGTTCTGCTCCGGGTCGAGGACTTCGAGGAGCGCCGACGACGGGTCGCCGCGGAAGTCGGCCCCGAGTTTGTCGATCTCGTCCAGGATGAACACGGGGTTCTTCGATTCGGCGCGGCGCAGGCCCTGGATGATCTGGCCCGGCAGCGCGCCGATGTACGTCCGGCGATGGCCGCGGATTTCCGCTTCGTCGCGCATGCCGCCCAGCGAAACGCGGACGAATTTCCTCCCGAGCGACTGCGCGATCGATCGCGCCAGCGAGGTCTTGCCGACGCCGGGCGGACCGACGAAGCAGAGAATCGGCCCCTTCACCTCGGGATTCAGCTTGCGCACGGCGAGGTACTCGAGGATGCGATCCTTCGCGCGCTCGAGGCCCGAATGATCGGCGTCGAGCACGCCCTTCGTCTTCGGCAGGTCGATGACTTCGTCGGTGCGCTTCGCCCACGGCAGCGCGACGAGCCAGTCGAGATACGTCCGCGACACGGTGAACTCCGCGGCCGCCACCGGCATCTTCGACAGCCGATCCAGCTCGCGCAGCGCTTCTTTCTTCACCGTCTCCGGCATGCCGGACGCTTCGATTTTGTCCTGGAGCTCTTCGATCTCCTTCGTCTGGTCGTCGCCCTCGCCGAGCTCCTTCTGAATGGCCTTCATCTGCTCGCGCAGAAAGTACTCGCGCTGGTTCTTGCCGACCTCCGACTGCACCTGCGACTGGATCTTCGATCCGAGCTCGAGCACCTCGAGCTCCTTGATCAGAATGCGGTTCAGCGCGTCCATGCGCGTGCGGATGTCGAGCGTCTCGAGCACCTCCTGCTTCACCGCGGTGCCGATCGTCGAGAGCGACGATGCGATGAAGTCGGCGAGGCGGCCCGCCTCGGTGATGTTGACCGCGAGCGTCTGCAGGTCGTCGGAGAGCAGCGGCGACAGGGATACGACCTGCTGGAAGTTCGTCTTGATGTTGCGCGCCAGCGCGTCGATCTCGAGGCGGTCCGCCTCCCGCGTGTCCTCGTTGACGGCGCTCACGCGCGCGCGCAGGTACGGCTGCAGCGCGACGACGGCGTCGAGACGGAGCCGCGCGAGCCCCTGCACGATCAGCCGCAGGCTGCCGTCGGGCAGCTTGAACATTTTGTGGATGTGCGTCGCGGTGCCGACGGCGTAAAGGTCGTCCTGCCCCGGCTCCTCCACCGCGGCATCCCGCTGCGTGAAGACGGCGATCATCTTTCCGTTCGCGATCGCATCGTCGATGAGACGGACGGAGCTTTCGCGCGCGACGGCGAGCGGCATGAACGAATTTGGAAAGAGGACCGTGTCGCGCAGCGGCAGAATCGGCAGCTCCGACGGAATCGAAAGGGGACGATCGCCGTTGCCGAGATCCTCGGGCTTGATGTTCTCGATGTGATCACTCATGACGAAATCCGAAAGTCGAAGTCCGAATCAATCCGCAATCCGCAATCCGCAATCCGAAATCGAGAGGGGGGGCCGGTGGAGGAGGGTCGGGGCTCCGCCACCGGCGGAGCCCCCGAGACTGTCGTGGGACGCCGGATCTTACATGTCCATGAAGAGCGACGCGGTGCCGCGCCGCGCGGCGTTCTGACGCTCGCGCCGTTCGGCATTCTCCCGGTGCTCCTCGCAGTCCTTGCAGCGGACCGCGAAGGGCAGCGCGCGCAGCCGCTTCTCGCCGATTTCCTCGCCACAGTCGAAGCAGTACCCGTAGGTGCCGCTCTCGAGGCGGGCCAGCGCGTCGTTGATCTTGTTCAGCGTCTCCGACTTCATCTGAACGAGCGCGAATTCGATGTCTTCCTGAATGTCGTTTTCAGCGCTCTCCACGGCGTCGAGAACCTCGGTCGCCGTCGGATCCTCGCGAACACCGCGCATCTTCCCCTGGACTTCGGCCTGGATTTCCCGCCGACGGTCCTCGAGCATCTTACGCAGTTCGGAATACCGCGACCGGGACATCCGCGTCTCAGTCGCCGTCGTGTGATTGTTGGTCTTCATAACGCCTCCTTCGTACTGTGCGCCCGCCAAAATTGCCGTTCGCTATGCAAATGAGTTGCCAATTCTAAACTGAACTACTGTCATATTGCAAGTTAAGGGAATTCCTATCGCCGTTACGTCCGCAGCAGCCGGACCGCAGAGACCATTCGTCGCCCGCCACGACGGAACGGCCCAGCACAACGACGTCAAACCTGCCAATTTCAATCACTTGCAACCAACCAGTGACAATAGTCAACCGTTCGTTCAAATAATGTTGATTGTTAGACGCCGGAAATCCCCGGACGGTTCGGATCCCGATTGTGGTCAGTTGTCCGCTTCGGGAGACGCCTGGGTGTGTAGAAATAGTCGAGTCGTGACGGACTTGCTACGCCCCTCCGTGCTCGTATGGACACACCCCAACAGTATCGTCAGGGCCGGCACTCGGCTTACTGGACCTTCAGGCCTTTCAGGGAGCTGTTGGGGACCACTCCGCGCTCGGCCAGCAGTTGACCGCTGCGCGGACTGCCGGTGCGGAGCCAGCGCTCGTACAGCCGCAGTAATTCGGCATTCGAGGCGCAGCATGCTCGTTCGCTGACCTCGCTCAGGACGTCGACGAACCTCACGAACTTATCCGCGAGCTCCGCGTACAGCGGCGAGAAAGTGTCGCTTTCGACGCGGCTGAGCGCGTTGTAGGCATAGCCGCCGATGGTGACGTAGTAATCGACGTCGACGACTTTCCGGTTCAGTGAGTCGGGGAAGAAGCCGGAAACGAAAAGGGAAACGTCTCCGATTTCGCGCAGCCCGCTGCGCTGTCGGAGGCCTCCCGATTCGAGTACCTGAGCAAGACGGATTGCGAGAGGCGCGTCGATACCGTGGGGATCCGAACTATCGACCGGTCTCCGCAGGAATCCGGCCAGCAGCTGCACGACGTAGAAGGACGCCGACTCGGTGGCCGACAGCCGCTGATGCAGGATCGCGGCGTCGACCAGCTCTTTGAAGTACTCGACCGCCGATTCACGGCGCACAACGTCGCTCATGCCCCTGTCCAGTCAGTGCAAGGCGCGTTCCGATGAGTAGTTCTGGAGAATTTCGTGCACATTATACAATACTCGTTTCCATGAATTGCCCCCTGTGCGGCACACGGCGCGCGCGCCGCAGCTGCCCCGCGCTCGGTCAGCAGATCTGTCCGGTCTGCTGCGGCACGAAGCGCCTCGTCGAGATTCCGTGTCCCGCCGACTGCGGCTATCTCGCCAGCGCCCGCGAGCACCCCGCCTCCGTCGTCGTGCGGCAGCAGCATCGCGACGTCGCGTTCGTGGCGCACGCGGTTCGCGATTTCAGCGACCGGCAGGCGGAGTTGTTCTTTCTCGTCGCGACGACGCTCGCGAAGCACGAGCCCGCGGCGCTGCAGCCGCTCTTCGACGACGATGTCGTCGACGCGATGACGGCGCTCGCCGGAACGTTCGAGACGTCGTCGCGCGGAGTGATTTACGAGCATCGCGCGACGTCGCTGCCGGCCGAGCGCCTCGTGGCGGCTCTGAAACCGCTCGTCACCGAGGCGGGACGCGGACTCGGATCGTCGTTCGAGCGCGATGCCGCGTCCGTGCTGCGCCGGATCGCCGAGGCGGCGCGCGAGGCTCGGGCCGGGGATCCCTCGAATCGGCGGGCGTTTCTCGACGTGCTCGGGCGCGTTCTGGCGCGCACGGGAACTCCGGCCAGCGCCGCGGAGGGGGCGGACCCCGCGCCGCCCGGCGAAACGCCGCGGTTGATAGTCCCCTGACAAAATTGGTAAATTGGTAAGTTCGTGGGTTCGTAGATTTGTAAAGAGTAAATCTGTAAAAGAAGGTTGGAAGTCTGTTATGGCGAAAGCATGTGAGATCTGCGGGAAGGCGCCCGTCGTCGGCCGTCAGCACAGCCACGCGAACAACGTGAGCCCCCGGCGGTTCGAGCCCAACCTGCAGCGCGTGCGGGCGATGATCAACGGCGGCATCCGCCGGATACGCGTGTGCAGCCGGTGCATCCGCAGCGGCAAGGTGACGAAGGCGGCATAATGGCGCACGGCGGCAAGAAGGAAGGGATTTCGAGCCCGAACGCGCCGAAAGCGATCGGGCCCTATTCGCCCGCCGTCCGCGGCGGCGCACATGGCGAGTTCCTGTTCATCTCGGGCCAGGTGCCGATCGATCCGGCGACCGGCAACCTGATTGACGGCGACATCGCGGCGCAGACGCGCCGCGTGTTCGACAACATCGGCGCGCTCCTTACCGCCGCCGGCCTGTCGTACAACAACATCGTACGGACGACGGTCTTCCTCGCGGACATGAACGATTTCGGTGCGATGAACCAGGTCTACGCGACGTACTTCGCCGAGCCGTACCCGGCGCGGTCGACCGTCCAGGTGTCGCGTCTGCCGAAGGACGCGCGCATCGAGATCGACGTCATCGCGGTTGCCTAGACACGACGGTTTTTCGAGCTCAGAGTTTTTTCAGTTCGACGTTTGTCCGGCCCTGCCTGCCCTCTCGACGTTCAGCACCCCGTCGACCGTCTTCACTGACTTGATCACGCGCTCCAGGTGTTTCAGATCGTCGATCTCGACGGTCACGTCGATCCGCGATCGGCGATCCTCCGCCGGGCGCGCTTCGAGGTTGCGGATGTTGGTGTTGATGTCGGCGATCTTCGCGCTGACCGCCGCGAGCAGGCCCTTGCGATCTTCGACCTCCATCGTCAGCTTGACGGTGTAGCGCGGGCCGCCGTCGGCCGTGGCCTTGTCCCATTCGACGTCGATGCGGCGTTCCGGGTCGTAGAGCAGGTTCACGACGTTGGGACACGTCGCCGAATGGACGGAAACGCCTTTCCCGCGCGTGATGTAGCCGACGATCTTCTCGCCGCGAATCGGATTGCAGCAGCGCGCGCGGAACACCATCAGATCGTCGAAGCCGCGGACCTTGATCTTGTCGTCGCCGGGCCCGCCGCCGAGCACGCGCTTGACGACGGCGGTCAGCGGACCCTCCGGCGGCTTCTCGCGCAGCGAATCAGTGGGCACGAGCTTGGCGAGCACCTGTTTCGCGGAGATTTTTCCGTATCCGATGAGCGCGAATGCATCGTCGGGCCTGGTGACGCCGAGGTCGGCGAGCGCTTTGGCCCAGTGGTCCCCGTCGGCGACCGTTTTCACGTTGACGTCGTACCGCCGCGCGTCCTTCTCGAACAGCCGGCGTCCCAGTTCGATCGCCCGCGCTTTCTCTTCGACGCGAATCAAATGCTTGATCTTGTAGCGCGCGTGGGACGTGACGACGACGTTCAGCCAGTCGCGGCTCGGCTTGTGCCCCGCCTGCGTGATGATCTCGACGATGTCGCCGTTGCGCAGATGCGTGCGGAGCGGCACCATCTTGCCGTTCACGCGCGCGCCGACGCACTGATGCCCGACGTCGGTGTGAATCGCGTACGCGAAATCGATCGGCGTGGCGCCGCGCGGGAACGCCTTGACCAGGCCCTTCGGCGTGAAGGCGTATACCTCTTCGGGATACAGCTCCACTTTGAGGTTCTGCATGAACTCCTGCGGGTCGCGGACCTCGTTCCCGTACTCGAGGAGCTGACGCATCCACGTGAAGTAGCGATCGTCCTTCTGCGTCGCGCTTCCGGGCTTGCCCGGCGCGGCGCCGACGCGTCCTTCCTTGTATTTCCAGTGCGCGGCGATGCCTTCTTCCGCCATGCGGTGCATCTCGATCGTGCGGATCTGCACTTCGAACGGCATGCCGTGCTCGCTGATGACCGAGGTGTGCAGCGACTGGTAGCCGTTGGGCCGCGGCATCGCGATGAAATCCTTGATGCGTCCCGGCACCGGCGACCACGTCTGGTGAATGATGCCGAGCGCCGCGTAGCAGTCCTTGATGCTGTCGGTGATCAGCCGGATCGCGATGAAGTCGTAGACCTGCTCGATCTCGATCTTCTGCCGATGGAGCTTCTGATGAATGCTCCACAGCCGTTTGATGCGGCCGTCGAGCTCGATGACGGGCACCTGCGCTTCCGACAGCTTCGCCGCGATCGTCGCCTTGAGCTCCTCGATGAGCCCCTCGGTCGCCCGCCGTTTCGCGTCGACGCGCGCGCGGAGCGCCTCGTACGCCTGGGGCTCGAGGTAGCGGAACGACAGCTCCTCGAGCTCGTTCTTGATCTTGCTCATGCCGAGACGATTCGCGATCGGCGCGTAGATGTCGCGCGTCTCCTGCGCGACCGCGACGCGCTTGTCCTCAGGCAGGTGGTTCAGCGTCCGCATGTTGTGAAGGCGGTCCGCGAGCTTGACCAGGATCACGCGGATGTCGTCGACCATCGCGAGGAGCATCTTGCGGAAGTTCTCCGCCTGACGCTCCTCGCTCGACGAGAACCGGATCGCGCCGATCTTGGTGACGCCTTCGACGACGTGGGCCACCTCGGGCCCGAACAGCTCGCGGATCCGCTCGATCGTCGTCAGCGTGTCCTCGACGACGTCGTGAAGCAGGCCGGCGGCAACCGCCACGGCGTCGAGTTTGAGGTCGGCCAGGAAGTCGGCGACGGCAAGCGGGTGTATCAAATAGGGCTCGCCCGAGTGCCGGACCTGTCCCTTGTGCTCGAAGGCCGAAAACACGTAGGCCCGCCTGAGCAGTTCGACGTCGGCGTCCGGGCTGTAGGCCCGGACCTTTTCCAGCAGATCCTCGAAGCGAATCATCGAAATCGGTGTCTAAGTCTACGTGGGGCACGCCCCCACCGCGGTTCGGAGGCGAATCGTTGCCATCAGGCCGCGCAAGCGGCCTAAAACAATGATAACCGTGCCTTGACGTACGTTTTTTCGCTTCACTATACTGGCCCGGTTTCGGCATCGGATTTCTTGCTGCAGGGGGACTTAATGCGATCTTCGTCGGGTGCACCGCTGGCTCTCGCCGCTGTGCTCACCCTGGGAGCCTTTCTCTCGACCGGCTGCGCCAAGCTGAACGAGGTGAAGGCGATGCGCTCGTACAAAGAGGCCAACAAAACCTACCAGGCGCAGGACTACAAGAAAGCCTCTCAGCTCTACGCGGACACGATTGCGGCGGCGCCTGACGACGACCGCGTCACGCCGGCGTATTTCTTCCTCGCCAACAGCCTCGACAACCAGTGGAAGCCGAGCAAGAAGGGCGAGCCCGACAACGACAAGCTGCTCAACGACGCCGTCGTCAACTACCAGAAGGCGGCCGAGAAGCTCACGAAGTCGGACAACGCGGACTACAAGAAGCTCGGAAAACTGTCGTTGCAGTATCTCGTCGCGGCGTACGGCACCGACAAGCTGAACGATCCCGCGAAGGCGGAGCCGGTCCTGATCAACATGATCCAGCAGGACGCGAGCGATACCACGCTGTATACGCAGCTCGCGAAACTGTACGAGGACGCCGGCGCCTACGACGCGGCCGAGTCCGTGCTCCTGCGCGCGAAGTCCACGCATCCCGATCCGGGCGTCTATATGCAGCTCGCCTCCTACTACAACCGCCAGGGCCAGTTCGACAAAACGATGGAAGCGCTCAAGGAGCGCGCGGACAAGGAACCGAACAATCCGGAGGCGTTCTATACGATTGCCACGTTCTACTGGGACGAGGCGTATCGCGATTTCAAGTTGAAGGACGCGCAGAAGCGCGAGTTCGTCGGCAAGGGCATGGAAGCGGTCGACCGCGCGCTGCAGATCAAACCGGACTACATCGATGCGCTCGTCTACAAAGGGCTGCTCCTCCGCCTGCAGGCGAATCTGGAGTCGAATGCCGACAAGCAGAAGGAGCTCCTGAAGCAGGCCGAGCAACTGAGCGAGAAAGCGAATCAGCTGCGCAAGCAGAAGGCCGCCGGTCAGTAACTGCGCTCGCCGGACGGGCCGCGCTACAAACACTTGGATCCACGGCCGTTGGGGACTTCCCCGACGGCCTTTTTTTTCGTCCGCGTTACAGGCCCGGGCGGCACAGCCGGGGTAGAATTACGCGTCGTTTCGCAACATTTCTCGCAGGAGAGAGCTCAATGATTCTGAAGAACTGGTCGCGTGCCGTGTGCGCGATCGCCGCGCTCCTGGCCCTCGCCGCATCGGCGAGCCCGGCAGCCGCTCAAGGTGTCACCACCGCCTCGACGACGGGCATCGTCAAGGATGCTCAGGGCGCCGTCATCCCTGGCGCCAACGTCGTCGCCATACACGAACCGTCTGGCACTACGTACGAAGCTGTCACGCAGGGTGACGGCAGATTTTTCATTCAGGGCATGCGCGTCGGCGGGCCGTATCACGTGACGGCGTCGCTGACGGGCTTCACGACCGAGATTAAGAACGGCCTGACGCTCACGCTCGGCGTCACGCAGGACCTCGAGTTCTCGCTGAAGGTCGCCGCCGTCGCCGAAACGATCACGGTCGTCGGGCAGAGCGACGTCGTCTTCAGCTCGACGCACACCGGCGCGGCAACCGCGGTCATGCGCGACGAACTCGCAACCCTTCCGACGATTACCGGACGCATCAACGACATCGCGCGCCTGACGCCGCAGTACGGCGGCAGCGGCACGTTCTCGGGCCAGGACAACCGGATGAACAACATCACGGTCGACGGCTCGTACTTCAACAACTCGTTCGGCCTCGGCGGCCAGCCGGGCGACCGCACCGGCGTCGCGCCCATCTCGCTCGAAGCGATCGAGCAGGTGCAGGTGAACGTGGCGCCGTACGACGTGCGGCAGGGCAACTTCATCGGCGCCGGCGTCAACACCGTCACGCGCAGCGGAACGAACAAGATCACCGCGTCGGTCTATCGCCGCACGCGCAGTGAAGACTGCACGACGGTCGGCGACCCGACGTCGTGCTCCGGCTTCGTCGGCACGCAGGCGGCCGAGAACGGCGTCTACCCCGGTCAGTTCTCCACCCATACGACGGGCGTCTGGGCCGGCGGACCGATCGTCCAGAACAAGCTGTTCGCGTTCGGCAGCTTCGAGAAGCAGGACGACGGCCGCCCGCTGACGACGTTCCAGTCGAATCCTGGCGGCGCGCCGGCGGTCGGCACCACCACGCGGGTGAACGCGTCGGACCTGAGTACGCTGAGCGCGTTCCTTGCGTCGAAGTACCAGTTCGACACGGGCCCGTTCGACAACATTCAGAAGCAGACGCCCGGCAAGCCGTGGATGCTGAAGGGCGACTACAACGCCAACGCCACGAACAAGATCACGTTCCGGTACAACCAGCTCTCTTCTTTCACCGACGTCAACCAGTCGGGCTCGACGTCGCTCGGCCTCAACCGGAACACGAACACGACCGACTTTCTGACGTACTCGAATTCGAACTACCAGATTCTCGAAAACATCAAGTCTGGGATCGGCGAGTGGAACTCGGTGATCGGCAGCAGTTGGTCGAACACGCTGATCGTCGGCGATACCTACCAGGACGAGAGCCGCGGGGACAGAGGTCAGAACCCGGTATTCCCGTTCGTCGAGATCGACGAGGGCGGCAAAGGTTACACCTCGTTCGGAAACGAGCCGTTCACGCCCGCCAATCAGCTGCGCTACAAGACGTTCCAGGCGCAGGACAACGTCACGCACTTCAGCAAGAGCCACTCGTGGACGTTCGGCGGCGCCGTCGAGAAGTACCACTCGGACAACGTCTTCTATCCGGGGTCTCAGAGCGCGTACGTCTACAACTCGCTCAACGACTTCTACACCGCGGCGAACGCGGCGATCGCGAACCCGGCGGCGACGACCTCGCCGGTTACGCTGCGCCGCTTCCAGGTCCGGTACATGAACATCCCCGGGCTGTCGGAGCCGCTGCAGCCGCTCGACGTGTGGTACACGAGCGCGTACGGCCAGGACGAATGGCGTCCGCGCACGAACCTGACGGTGACGGCCGGCATCCGCGTGGACGTGGCGAACTGGGGCAACACGGCGTATGACAACCCGAACGCCGACAAGCTGACGTTCCGCGACGAGAAGGGCCAGCCGGTCCAGTACAACAGCGGCGCGTTGCCGAAGGCGACTCCGCTCTGGTCGCCGCGCGTCGGCTTCAACTACGACCTCAAGAGCGATCAGCAGACGCAGCTCCGCGGCGGCACCGGCGTGTTCACCGCGAAGCCGCCGTATGTCTGGATCTCGAACCAGATCGGCAACACCGGCATGCTGACCGGCTTCACGCAGGTCGACAATACGACGACGTTCCCGTTCAGCACGAACCCGGATAAGTACAAGCCGACGAGCGTCAGCGGCGCGCCGGCGCCCAGCTACGAGCTGGACGTCACCGATCCCGACTTCCGGTTCCCGCAGACCTGGCGCACCAACATCGGCCTCGATCGGCGCCTCCCGTGGGGCCTCGTCGGGACGGTGGAGTACATCTACAACCGCGACCTCAACGACCCGCTCTACATCAACGCGAACATGCCGGCTCCGAGCGGCGCGTACACCGGCGTGGACAACCGCATCCGCTGGGCATCGACGGCGGCGCCGGGCGTCACGACCGTCTACCCGACCTGCGCCTCGGCGGGACAGGCGGGCCCGTGCATTTTCCGGATCAACAACGCGGTGGGCAACCAGGTGACGGCGACGTACGTCATCAAGAACACGAACCAGAACCGGTCGTGGAACATTGCGACGACGCTGACGCGCTCGATGCGCAACGGCTGGCAGGCGCGCGGGGGCTATCACTACGGCGTCGCACGCGGCATCGTGGAGCCGGGCTCGACGGCGGGGGCGTCGTGGGGGCTCAACGAGAACCCCGGCGACCCGAACAACCCACCGCTTCAGTACTCGGCGAACTCGCCTGGCCACCGGGTGTTCTTCCAGGGGACGTACAGCAAGAGCTGGCTCAGCTGGGGTGCGACGACCATCTCGGCGTTTTGGGACGGCCACACGGGGGGCAACACGAGCTACGTGTTCAACGGCGACGTGAACGGCGACAACCAAGTGTCTAACGATCTCGTTTACATTCCGCGCAACACCTCGGAAATGAACTTCGTTCAGTTCACGCAGAACAACATCACCTACACGGCAGCGCAGCAGGCCGCGGCATTCGACGCGTACATCAACCAGGATCCGTATCTGAAAGATCACCGGGGTGAGTACGCGGTCCGCGGCGCGGTGTTCCTGCCGTTCTACAACCGCGTGGACCTGAGCCTCACGCAGGACGTCTTCAAGTCGATCGCCGGCCGGCGTCACGCGGGCCAGATCCGGCTCGACATCACGAACTTCGGCAACCTGTTGAACAACAACTGGGGCGTCAGCCAGCGGCTCGTCCAGCGCCAGATTCTGACGACCCCGGTAGCCGACGCGAACGGCGCGCTGTCGTACCGGTTCGCCCTCGCCAATGCGAACACGGCGAGCCAGAAGCTGCTCGACACGTCCTATCAGTCGAACAGCTCGCTCTCGGACGTGTACGTCCTGATGCTCAGCTTCCGCTACACGTTCCAATAGCAGAGACCGGACAGGCGGGACAGGCAGGATAGGCAGGACGGCAGGAAGGCCGGGGCGAACGATGCCCCGGCCTTTTTGTTCGGAGCGCTACTCCACGCGGCCGCGACCTCGCGCGCCGGGCGTTCCAGGCGCCGGTGGCGGCGGCGGCGGCATCTCGCGCATCGTGTAGTCCGACGGCACCGTGAAGAGCACGCCGTCGGGCTCGGACCGGTTGATGTTCGTCAGCCGGTACTTCACGTCTCCCGTCCGCGGATCGTGGTGATCGCTCGACACGAGCACCTTCAGCTCGGTCGATTCCCAGCGCTCGTCGGCAATCGTGATCGGCCGATCGTTGCCGATCGTTCCGGTCGGAATCGTTTCGGTCCGGCGCGTGCCGATCGCGTTCACGCCCTCGATCTGTTTCGTCCCGAGCGGCTCGGGTGCGTTCGGCAGACCGCCCGGCGCACCGCCGCGGCGTCCGCCGGGGCCGCCGGCGCGCGCGCGCATCTCGCCATCCGGCGGAGGCGGGGGCGGAGGAGGCGGAGGCGCGACGCCGCCGACGTCGGTACCGCCCGGGGCGCCCTGATTCGCACGACCGCGCATGCCGCCGCCGCGGCCTCCGGGTATCGGCGACTTGCTCGCTTCTCTCTTCGACGGCACGAGCACGTACTGCACGCCTGCCACCGGATCGACGATCGTGACGATCGTCGGCGGCTCAGACTGCGGCGCGAGCGCACCGAGGCCGAGAATGGTCTGCTGCCGGTAGATCCGGCCCTCGGCGTCGCGGCAGATCTTCGCGTTGGCCGTCCGCGAGATCTTCGTTCCGTCGCCGAGCGTCTGCGACGACGTGGTCGTGCCGTCCGCGCAGAACGGCGCGCCCTTGACGGTCGGCCCGAGGGGGACCTCTCCCGCGATGAAGTTCATCGTTCCGCGAAGCTCGTCGACGACCCTGCCGACTGTTTCCAGGTCGCCGCTGAGCGTCACGGGCCCGCGCCCCTGGCCGCCTCCACGAGGTCCGGGGCCTGCGGGCGGCTGCGCACCGGCCGACGCCGCGGCCCACGCAATCGCGCCGGCGATTGCGATTGTTCGAAACATCTTCCTCATCGATTCCTCCATCGTCGTGGCATCGTCTTGAAATCAGTTCGAGCTTCGAACGAATCGCACGGCACGCGCCAGGCCATCGTCGCCGACGACGACGTCGGCGAGCACGGTGCCTGCGGCCTGGCCCGCGTCGGACGCCTCCGGCGGCGTCAGGCCGAACGACGCGAGCGCGGCGCGCGGCACTTCGAGACGGATAATCTGTCCGCCGGAAATCGGCACGCCGCTGTACGCGAGCGCCAGGAAATCGGTGGTGATTTCCCGCGACGCGAGCGCCGTGTCGGCGCGTGTCGACGCCGCAGCGGCTCGGCGCGCGTACGACCGCCAGGCCGATCCGCCGATTGCGACGACGAGGGCCGCGGCGGCCGCGAACGCCAGGAGGTTGCGGCGCGCGGCGGCGCGACGTTCGCGCCCGGCGACCGCTCGCATCTCCACCATCAGCCGTTCGAGCACTGCCGGCGACGCTCCGAGCGACGCCTCTTCCCGCGCGACTTCGCGCAGCGAAGCGGTCAGACGACTATCGTTCGACACCGGCGACATCCTTCCTGCGGCTCGTGAGCTTCTGCGCCAGCAAAGCGCGGGCGCGATGCAGCCGCGATCGGACCGTTCCGATCGGGCATTCGAGCACAGACGCCGCGTCCGCGTAATCCATCTCCTGCAGCTCGCACAGCACGACGACCTCCCGGTAGGCCGGCGGCAGCGTGCCGACGGCTTCGCGGACTTGCGCTATCGTCTCCGCCCGCTGCAGCTCCGCCAGCGGACTGGGTTGCGGATTCATGGCCTCTGTGTCCTCGAATTCCGCATGCCGCATTCCGCATTCCGCAATGCGTTTGAGGATGTGGTGCCGGGCGATGCCGAAAAGATACGCGGCTACCGTCCCTCGCGCCGCGTCGAACCCGAGTCCGCTTCGGATCACCGCCAGGAACGTGTCCTGGACGACGTCGTCGGCCGCCTCGGGGCCGCACATGTGCATGGCGTAGCGATAAATGGCCCGCTGGTGCCGCTCGTAAAGCGCCGCAAACGCAGCTTCGTCTCCGCGCTGCACCCTCTCGAGCAACACCGCATCGTCCACCTTGATAGGGTCTTGCCGGGCCATCGGGAAAAGGTTCCCCGATTATGACGGGTACAAAGAGAAAGGCCGGCGACCCGTCAGGATCGCCGGCCAGTTCTTGTTCCTTGTTCCTTGTTACTTGTTACTTGTTACTTGAGACTTGCTACTTGTTAGTTTGAGCCCCCGGCACCGGCGGCTTTCTGCATACCTTCGGTGACGATGCCGACCTTCTCGACACCGGCGCCCTTCGCCGCGTCGATGACCTCGACGATCTCGCGGTACGGCAGCTTGCCCGCGCCGATGATGAACATCGTCTTGTCCTTGCGCTGGTCGAAGATATCCCGCAGGCGCTTCTCGAGCTCGAGGACGGTGACGTCGTTGTGGTTGACCGCGATCTTGTGGTCGGCCGAGTACGTCAGCACGATCTGCGCGATCTCGTTCACTTCGGTGTTCGCCTTCCGGCTCTCGGCCGGCAGGTTGATGTCCATGCCCTTCTGCGTCAGCGGCAGAGCGGCCATGAAAATCACGATGAGCACGAGCAGCACGTCGATGAGCGGCGTGATGTTCATGTCGGCGGACGCATGCGGTACTTCCGCCTTGACGATGGTGTCGGCGCCGAGGTGATGGTGGGCGTGAGCCATTACTGTGCTCCTCCCGAGACGCCAGGTCCCTTTTTCGGATCGGTAATGAGCCCGATGTCCTCGATGCCCGCCTGGCGGAGCTGGTCCATCGCCGCCATCACCGCGCCGTACTCGACCTCTTCGTCAGCCTTGATCAGGACGATCTTCTCGGCCTTGCCCTCGAGCAGCTCGTTGATCTTGGTCGAGAGCTCGCCCTCGGTGATTGGCTTGGCGTTGAGATACAGCGTCTTGTCCCTGCTGATGGCGACGACCGTCTGCCCCTGCGTTTCGGGTTTGTCGACGGTGTTGCCGGCCTTCGGCAGCGTGACAGCGACGCCCTGCTGCAACAGCGGGGCGACGATCATCATGATGATGAGCAGCACCAGCATGACGTCGCACAGCGGCGTGACGTTGATTTCGGACTTGATGCCGCCCTTGGCGCCGCCGAGATCCATTGCCATAACGTGCTCCTACGCGCCCTTGGCGTTGCGGATGAAGTAGTCGACGAGCTCGGACGACGAGTTGTCCATTTCGACGTTGAAGTACTCGACGCGGCCGGTCAGGTAGTTGTAGAACCACACCGCCGGAATCGCGACGACGAGGCCGAGCGCCGTTTCGATGAGCGCTTCCGCGATACCGCCCGAGACCGCGCCGATGCCGCCCGAGCCGCTGGCCGCGATGCCTTCGAACGCCTTGATGACGCCGACGACCGTGCCGAGCAGTCCGACGAACGGCGCCGTCGAGCCGATGGTCGCGAGCGCCGCGATGCCCTTCTTGAGGTCGGACGCGGTGAGCGCGGCCGCGCGCTGAATGGACCGGCGGACCGTGTCGAGCAGGTCTTCGCGGCTCAGACCGGTGTTCGTTTCCTGGTGGAACTGATATTCCTGGAGGCCGGCGAGGACGACCTTCGCGAGGTGGCTGTAGCGGTAATTCTTCGACTGCGAGAGCGCAATCGCGTCCTTCAGCCGCTGATCCTTCAGGTGCTTGGCCACCTGCGGCGCGAACATCTTCGACTGGTTACGCGCCTGGTTGAACGTGAAGAAGCGCTCGATGGCGACGCCAATCGACCACATCGACATGATGATCAGGATGATGCCGACCCCGATGGCCGGTCCGCTCATGCGTTCGATAAGTCCCAGTAGATCTCCCACGGTCAATCCTCCTCAAAAATATTGTTGTTCTGGTGATCGCTACTGCAGCGTGAAATTGACCGTGACGGTCATGATGACCGGCACCGGCACCCCGTTCAGCAGCGTCGGCGTGAACTGCCACTGCCGCACCGCGTCGAGGGCCGCCGCGTCGAGCAGCGGAATCGACCGCAGAATTTTCGCTTCCTGCACGTTGCCGTTGGGTCCGATGGTCGCTTCGATGATGACGACGCCCTGCACGCGCGCCGACTGCGCGATCGCCGGATACACCGGCTTGACGTCCTTCGTCTTGGTCGGCGGGCGAATCTGTCCGCCGACGCGCACCGGCGCTGGCGGAGGCGGCGGCGGTGGCGGCGGCGGCGCTTCCGCGAGGCCGCCGACGATGCCGGCGCTGACGCCGCCGACGACGCCGCCTTCGACGCCGCCCACGACACCCTTCTGCGCCGTCTCGAGACCGGTCTCGGGTTTGATTTCCTTCGGCGCTTCAACCGGCGCCGCAGCAGGGTTGACGTCCGGCGGCGGCGTCTTCGGCGCGATCGCTGCCTGCGGCGGCGGCGGGGGCGGCGGCGGTGGTGGAGGCGGCGGCGGCGCGGCCACGAACGCGTTGATCATGTTGGGCGGCGTCGGCAGAACGTCGTACGCCATCAGCGGAATGATGACGAGCGCGGCAAAGAGGACCGAATGCACGATGATTGAAACCGTCACCGTGTATCCCTGCTTTGACCCGACCTTGATGGACGGCGAAACGACGTCGCCGAACATTTCACGTGCCACGACTTTGTCTCCTCAATGATTCACGGGATTGTCGGCCGGGATTCAGCCGAGGCCCCTGTGAACGCCGGCGCCCCCGGGGAAAGGCGCCGATTATAGTCAGCCCGAAAACGCAGAGTCAACGAAACTGCGCGCGTCGACTCCTTACCTTAGACACCGGAAATCGACAATCAGCGCTCCCTATTTCGAGGCGATTCGCATCCCATAGAACGACCGCCAGACAAAGCCCATCGACAGGACGAAAAACCCGGCGGCAAGGACGTGGGTCAGCAGGGGGCCCTGGTCGGCCGCCAGCCGGACCGCCAGCGAAACCGCCAGAAGGCCAAACAGAGTCGTGAACTTGATGACCGGGTTCAGGGCGACCGACGAGGTGTCCTTGAACGGGTCGCCCACCGTGTCGCCGACGACCGTTGCCGCGTGCAGAGGCGTACCTTTCGCCTTCAGTTCGACTTCGACAATCTTCTTGGCGTTGTCCCACGCGCCCCCCGCATTGGCCATGAAAATGGCCTGGAAGAGCCCGAACAGGGCGATCGAAATCAGGTAGCCGATGAAAAAGAAGGGCTCGAGAAACGCGAACGCCAGCGTCGAGAAGAACACCGTCAGGAAGATGTTGAACATCCCGCGCTGCGCGTAGAGCGTGCAGATTTCGACCACCCGCTTGCTGTCGGCGACCGACGCCTTCTCCACGCCCTCGAGCTTGATGTTCGCCTTGATGAACTCGACCGCGCGGTACGCGCCGGTGCTGACGGCCTGGGTCGCCGCGCCCGTGAACCAGTAAATGACCGCGCCGCCCGTAATCAGCCCCAGCAGAAACGGCGGATACAGGATGGACAGCTTGTCGACGTCGTGCGTCAGGTCGCCGGTCAGCGACATGATGATCGAGAAGATCATTGTCGTCGCGCCGACCACCGCGGTGCCGATCAGGACCGGCTTGGCGGTCGCCTTGAAGGTGTTGCCGGCGCCGTCGTTCTCCTCGAGCAGGTGCTTGGCG
>Ga0075425_100001748_pt1 | contig 21377 bp, 17 predicted proteins | sample SoiMethybrSBSTD4_FD_75300 | JGI IMG/M metagenome (GOLD analysis project Ga0075425, IMG submission 75300) | Bulk soil microbial communities from a Populus tree surrounding site in Tennessee, USA - Soil MetaG P. TD hybrid SBSTD4 | ecosystem: Environmental > Terrestrial > Soil > Tree plantation... | reverse complement strand
GAAGTAGACGCTCACGCCGTCGCCACGTGCACCTGATCGCTCGACCGGTCCGAGCTCGATCGCAACGCCATGGGCGTCCAGATGTGCCTTGGCCTGCGCGATCGGTCCGGCCCACTCGAAACACAAATCGCTGTTTCCCGGCGCAACGGGGCGCCGCGCCACCGGCGTCGGATCCAGTCCGGGCCCGTGACAGTTGAGTTGCAAGTCGCCAAAACGATAGACCCAACCGTTGCCCCTTGGTACGACCTCGGCGCCCATCACATCGCGATAGAACGCGTTCGACCGCGTCCAGTCCGAGACATGGATGACGCAGTGATCGAGCTTGAGCCTGACCATGGGTGCCTCCGGCGCCAGTACGCTCGCTACCGCCGTCTCAATATCATCTAGAGCCGCCGTGCGTGAGTGGGTGCGATTAGGATGGTCCTCAATCGGTTCCGGTTGACATACTGCCGGCTCTTGGGCCGCGCCAGGTCCTGGCTTTCTCCCGGAAAATTGCGCCTTGGCGATCTGACGGGGTCCTCCTGACAGCATAGTTGCCCGAATGCCGGCCAGCGCGGAAGGTGCGCGCCACCCGCGGGGGATCCTTGCGCCTGTATCTCCGGGAACAGAACGCTTGTGCGGTTTGCGGCACATTGGCCAACACGGCCCCTGAACGTCGCATAACCGGTACGCTCAATCCCGGTTCAGGTGGTCTGGGCGAGGATTAGGACTGCGGCTTGGCCTGTGGAGTTTATGCGTCATGGCTACCAATTGGACCGTGAGAGACGACACCGGCCGACTGCTCGCCGATTTCGTTGGTCCCTCCCCGGTTGAGGTCGGCCGCCGCATCGTCCCTTCGCACTACGACGCCTTCCGTCTCGAGGTGTCGCCCTCCTATCGCGCCCTCTTCGACCGCGCGGTCTCCCTGACACTGGAGCGCCGGGGTTGGCAGATCGTGCGCGTCCGCGGCCGACATCCCATGCGGCCGGCATGCGCCGCTTGAGGTCGGCGCCCGCCTCTGACGCACCCGCCGGGTCCGGAACCATAGGCACTCTCCAGCGCTCGCGCGAGGCGCGCGCGGGGTAGTCAAGGGCCGTGCCTTGCCAGGAAGGCCAGCACAGTTCAGCAACACCAGTAGGAACATCGGCCGATTGACGGGCGAAATGGCCCACGATCGTGCAAAGCCTGCACCCATGAGGGGGCGGATCAACCCGTGCTGGCGCCCCCGGTCGACGAGGACGCCCAACAACAGGCGGCCGTCTGGCCCCGAGAGGCCTTCCCGGCGGTAGATGCTGGGTCGGTCCCGCGACCGGGCCTGCTCAGTGCGGTCGGGCCTTGATTGAGGCAGCGGCCGTTTTCTCCTACCCTCGCACCATGCCCAAACCCGTCCACATCATCGGCGGCGGTCTTGCCGGCAGCGAAGCCGCTTGGCAGGTCGCTTGCGCCGGTGTGTCTGCTGTTGTGCACGAGATGCGACCCATTCGCATGACCGCGGCGCACAAGACGGCGGACCTTGCTGAACTCGTGTGCTCCAATTCGTTCCGCTCTGACGATGCACAGACCAACGCTGTGGGCCTGTTGCACGAGGAGATGCGCCGCGCGGGCTCGCTGATCCTGAACGCAGGCGATGCCCACAGGCTGCCCGCCGGCGGCGCCCTGGCTGTGGATCGGGATGGCTTCTGCGCCACCATCACGCGCCGTCTCGAGGAACATCCGCTCGTCAGCGTCGAACGCGGGGAGATCGCCGGACTGCCGCCACCGGACTGGACGAACGTCATCATCGCCACCGGCCCCCTGACCTCCCCGGCACTTGCAACTGCCATCCAACGGCTCACTGGTGAGACGGAGCTTGCCTTCTTCGATGCCATCGCGCCCATCGTGCATCTTCACTCCGTCGACCCGACCATCACATGGCGGCAATCGCGCTATGACAAGGCGGGTCCAGCCGGCACCGGCGCCGACTACATCAATTGTCCGATGACGCTCCTCGAGTACGAGGCGTTCATCGATTCCCTGCTCACCGCCGAGAAAACCTCGTTTAGGGAATGGGAGGCCTCGACGCCCTATTTCGACGGCTGTCTGCCGATCGAGGTTATGGCGCAGCGCGGGCGTGAGACGCTGCGGTTTGGGCCCATGAAGCCCGTCGGCCTCACCAACCCGCTGAAGCCGCACGAACGTCCCCACGCCGTCGTGCAGCTGCGCCAGGACAATGCGCTGGGAACGCTCTGGAACATGGTGGGCTTCCAGACCAAGCTCAAGCATGGCGAGCAGGTGCGCGTCTTCCGCACCATCCCTGGCCTGGAGCGGGCGGAGTTCGCGCGGCTGGGCGGCCTCCATCGCAATACCTTCATCAACAGCCCGAAGCTGCTCGACACCCAGCTGCGTCTGCGCGCGCAGCCCAGACTGCGGTTTGCGGGGCAGATCACGGGCTGCGAGGGGTATGTGGAGAGCGCCGCCATCGGCCTGCTGGCGGGGCGCGCCGCAGCGGCGCAAGCCATGGGCACGCGCTGGCTGCCACCACCCGCAACGACCGCCTTCGGCGCGCTCCTCACTCACATCACCGGCGGCCACCTCTGCGCCGACGCCGAGGGCGCCAGCCGCTCTTTCCAGCCCATGAACGTCAACTTCGGTCTGTTCCCGCTGCTCGAGGTCCTCGCACACGAGGTGCACGGCCGACGCATCAAGGGCAAGGAACGCGGCCTCGCGCGCAAGCGCGCGCTCTCCGCCCGCGCTCTGGCCGACCTCGATGGCTGGCTCAGCGCCTGCCGGCACGCCGCGGAATGATCATACCTTGAAGTACTTGGTGTAGCGCGCCTTGATTTCCTCGGCCTGTTGTTCCACGGCGGCAGGATCGTCCTTCATGAGCTTGATTTGGGCGAGTGGTTTGCGGCCGGGTTTGTCCTTCACGAGGGCGTGAACCGAGCGAAGGCCGCCATAGTCCACCATCAGCTGCTGGCACTGCGGGGAGAACATGAAACTCTGCAGGAGCCGTGCGGCATTCGGGTTGGGTGCGTCCTTCAGCACTCCCGAGGGACCGACGATCAGGGGCGCGCCTTCCGCTGGATAGACGATCTCTACGGGCTCGCCCTTCTCCTTGAGCTGGATCAGGTTGTACTCGTTGCCGTCGGCCATGATGGCGCGCTCGCCGAGCGCCAGCTTCTTGGGCGGGTCGGCAGATGACTGTACCTGCATGACCTTCTGGCGCGACAGCTTCTCGAAGTAGTCCCAGCCGATCTCGCGCGCCATCTGGAAGGTCGCGGTCATGATGGTGCCGCTATAGCCCGGATGCGCCTTAACGATCTTGCCCATCCACTTCGGGTCAAGCAGATCAGCGAAGCTTTTTGGGGCCTCCGCAGGGCTCACGAGCTTGATGTTGTAGCCGATGACGCTGAGCCAGACGCGCCAGCTCGCGTAAAGGCCGTCTGCATCCCGATGCTCGGGGGAGTAGTGCAGTGCCACGTCCTCAGGCACGTAGGGCGCCAAGATGCCCTCGCGCTTCCAGGCAATGAAATGCGCCGCATCGGAGCTATTGACCACGTCCACGGCGTGGATGTTGCTCGCGTACTCCTGGCCGATGCGCTGGTAGATGCGCTCGCCACCCGAGCGCTCCACGCGCATGGCAATTCCGGGGTATTTGGCCTCGAAGGCCTTGGCGATGCGCTCTGCCACGGGCAGATCGACCGCCGTGTACCAGATGACTTTGCCCTCCTTCTTTGCCGTTTCGATGAGCTCTGTGGTGACTTGTGTGGGCGGGGGTGAGGCAGCCCATGCGCGCCAATCCACGAGCGAGAGGCAGAACGGTGCGGCGGTGAGACCCGAAAGTAGGTGGCGGCGGCCAATGCTTCGCCCGGACATGTTCCGATTTCCTCCATGGCACTTCGGCAAAGACCCTCAGCTGGCAGTGCGCGGCTGCCGGCATTGCGGCAGCGGCCTTGCCAAGGCCACCGGCGAGCCACCACCGCGCAGGCTTCCCCGCATCGACAGTCGGTCATGCAATGCTGCAGGCTTCGCAATCCTCTGTGTGCCAGGTTGCCGGGACGCGCGCAGCAGCGCAAGCCGAGCCACCCTGCGACGCAGGCGGGGCAGGCCTTGCGATGTCGGCCCGACGGGGGAACCCGCGATCTTTTGGGTCTGGCAATCGGGTTTCGTGCGGTCAGGCGTGGCCCCGCGCAACCTCATCCCAGCAGTGCGCGACAACGTTGCGCGGGCAGCACCGCCCAGACCGTTCGGCCGGGAGCGAGGTTCAGCTCCGGCGGCGCGGAGATGCGCAGCTGCGTGCCGTCAATGACGGCGACGACATAGTCGCGGGCGCTGCCCAGAAACACGTTGCGCACCACTATGGCCTCCACGACATTGCCTGCGGCCTGCGGCGGATCCATGGCGTAAAGGGCGACCTCGTGCGGGCGAATGGATAGGGCAGCGTCCGTGCCGGGCCCAAGTGGTCCACCGCGACATTTGATGCTGGCGCCGGCAAACGCAATGTGATCGGCATCGAGTGCCTTTCCGCGGATAATATTACTGCCCCCCAGGAAGCGAGCGACGAACTCCGACCGCGGCGCATCGTACACCTCTTGCGGCGTGCCCAACTGTTCGATCCGTCCCGCATTCATGACCGCGATCAGGTCGGCCGTTGTCATGGCTTCGCTTTGGTCGTGGGTGACGTAGATTGTGGTGTAGCGGTAAGCATCGTGCAGGCGGCGCACCTCGAAGCGCATTTCCTCGCGCAAGTTTGCATCAAGGTTGGAAAGAGGCTCGTCGAGCAATAGGGTGTCGGGCTCCACGATCAGCGCGCGGGCGAGGGATACGCGCTGCTGCTGACCACCCGACAGTTCGGCAGGATAGCGTTGGGCCACTGGCGTCAGCTGCGTGGTGGCGAGGATGGCCGCCACTTTCTTGGCAATGTCCGCGCGCCGCAGCTTGCGCAGCTCGAGACCATAGGCGACGTTCTGCGCCACCGTCATGTGCGGCCACAGAGCGTAACTCTGGAACACCATGGACACGTTGCGTTGCTCGGGCGGCAGTGTTCGCCTGGGGCTTGAGACGATGCGGTCCCCCAACGCGATCTCGCCCGCCGTCGGCTCGAGGAAGCCAGCCACAAGCCGCAGCGCGGTCGTCTTGCCGCAGCCCGACGGCCCCAGCAGGCAGACAAGCTTGCCGCTCTCCACATCGAGCGAGATGTTGTCCAGAACCGTCTGGGTACCGTAGCGCTTCGTCAGTCCGCGCAAAGCGACCGATGCCACTGATGCTCTCCCCGGGCTCGCGCCGCTTTGATAGGGCGCTTCTGGCGTGTGTGCCAGGCCATTGCTGCGGGGCTGAGCCTATCGCACGGGCTGCCTCAAAGGATAGTTGGTGCACGCAAGCCTCGGCCGCGTTGGGCTGCCCAGCGCATCCCGGCAGTGCCGTGGCACTTTCGGCCTCTTGTGGGTGCTTGCCCGGCGGGGCGATCACACCGCCGGCGTGCGGAACACCTGGATGTCGAGATCGCGGATTTTCTTGCGCAGCGTGTTGCGGTTGAGCCCGAGCAGCGCCGCAGCCCGGATTTGGTTGCCGCGCGTGGCGGCCAGGGCTGCCATCAGCAGGGGCCGCTCAACGTGCTGCAGAATGCGGTCGTAGAGCCCCGGCGGCGGCAATTCGCGCCCGTAGCTGGCGAAGTGCGAGGCCAGGTAGCGCTCGATCTGTTCGGAAAGATCCTTGGGGGTCTTGCCGCCGTCAGCTGCGGGTGGGGGGATGGCCTGCGCCAGCTCTGCCTCGACGATGTCGTCCCTCAGCGTGTCTTCAGGATGCAGCGCGGCGAGCCGGCGCACCATGTTCTCCAGTTCGCGAACGTTGCCGGGCCAGTGATAATGCTTGAGCCGTTCGATGGCCGCCGTCTCGATCGACTTGTGGCCGAGACCGGCCTTTGCTGCTTGGCGCAGGAAGTGGCGCACCAGGTCGCCGATATCCTCCAGACGTTCCCTGAGCGGTGGGATTCTGAGCGGCACGACGTTGAGCCGGTAGTAGAGATCCTCGCGGAATAGGCCCTGCTGGATCTGCGTCTTAAGCTCCCGGTGGGTCGCGGCGATGATGCGCACATCGGTTTTGATCGGCGTGCGCCCGCCAACCGTCGTATACTCGCCCTCCTGCAGCACGCGCAGCAGACGCGTCTGCGCCTCCATTGGCATGTCGCCGATCTCGTCGAGGAACAGCGTGCCGCCTTCGGCCTGCTGGAAGCGCCCTTCGGTGCGTGCCTGAGCCCCGGTAAACGCGCCCTTCTCGTGGCCAAAGAGCTCGCTCTCGATCAGCTCGCGCGGGATCGCGGCCATGTTGATGGCCACGAACGGGCCGTTGCGGCGTTTGGCATAGTCGTGCAGCACCCGCGCGACCAGCTCTTTACCGGTACCGGACTCGCCGGTGATCATCACGGTCAAGTCCGTGCGTGTCAGTCGCGCCAGCACACGGTAGATCTCCTGCATGGCGGGCGAGCGGCCGATGAGCGGCAGCTCCTCGATCGCGCTCTCCTGAGCGCCACGCTCCTTGCGCCGTCCAGGTTCGGCCAAGGCACGACCGACGATCGATACGATCTGGCTCAGGTCGAATGGCTTGGGCAAATACTCGAAGGCGCCCTTCTCGGCCGCCGTGAGCGCCGTCATCAGGGTATTTTGTGCACTCATGACGATAATGGGCAACTCCGGCCGTAGCTTCTTGATGCGCGGGATCAAATCGAAGGCGTTTTCATCGGGCATCACCACATCGGTGATGACAACATCGCCCTCGCCCTGCGCCACCCAACGCCACAGCGTCGCCGCGTTGCCGGTTGCGCGTGGCGCGTAACCGGCGCGTGCGAACGCCTGGTTGAGCACGGTGCGAATGGCGCTGTCGTCATCCGCGATCAGTATGGTTCCACCGGCCATGATGCTCACCTGGCTCTTTCCTGCTCTTTGCTGACTTTCTTCACGGTCTTTCTTGGCTGTCTTACTTCTCGCGCTTTTGCTTATTGTCCTGGAGAGGGAGCAGCACGCGGAATAGGGTCCGCTTGGTCACCGACTCGCATTCGATGATGCCGCCGTGATCACCGATGATCTTGGCAACCAGCGCCAGGCCGAGGCCAGTGCCCTTGCGCTTGGTCGTCACGAATGGGTCGAACAGATGCGGTTTGAGCTCGTCGGGGACGCCCGGTCCGTTGTCCTCCACCTCGATCATCAGTGGCAGACTGACGCGCGCGCCCGTGCCCGGCACGGCGAGGCGGACGCCCGGCCGGAACGCGGTGCGCAGCATGATGCGCCCGCCAGGCTCACGCATCTCGGCAATGGCCTCGGCCGCATTCTTGACCAGGTTGAGGAACGCCTGGATGAGCTTGTCACGGTTGCCGGACAAGGGCGGCAACGACGGGTCGTAATCGACCTGGATCTTGGTGCCGTCCGCGAACCCGGTCTCGGCCAGGCGCTTCACGTGGTCGAGCACGGAATGGATGTTGACCGGCTCGGTTGCCAGGGGCCGTTCGTCGCCGAACACCTCCATGCGGTCGACAAGATCGCGGATCCGATCCGTCTCGGTGCAGATAAGCTGGCTCAGCGCGCGGTCCTCATCCTTAAGGCCCGGCTCCAACAGCTGTGCGGCGCCACGAATGCCCGACAGCGGGTTCTTGATTTCATGCGCCAGCACCGCGGCCATCCCCGAGACAGAGCGCGCAGCGGCGCGATGGGTAAGCTGCCGCTCGATCATTTGCGCCATCGAGCGCTGCTGCAGCATCAGCACGATGAGGCCAGGCTGCTCGGGGATCGCGCCGGCGAACACGTCGACCAGCCGGTGCGTCCCGCTCCGCGGCAGGTCGACCTCCACGCCGTATTCATTCACCGTCGCGCCCGATTTGCGCACCTGCCGCACGAGCGCGCCGAGCGGACTGGCGAAGGCGATGATGTCGGGCAGCTTCTGGCGCTTCAGCATGCCGTGGCTGAGCGAAAAGAAGGTTTCGGCGGCAAGATTGGCGTAGAGCACGCGGTCGTCCTCGCCCAGCACCAGGACCGGATGCGGCAGGGCGGCCAGCAACAAATCGTGCTCGATGTGCCGCCGCTGGCTCGGGGCGCCCCGGGTGTCGCGTGCCGCCTCGTTCATGCGGCCATCTCCGCGGCTTCCTGGTAGAACCAAGCCAAGCCCTTCAGCACCTTGCCGGGGTCATCCGCGGTGCAAAGCCGCTTGCGCCAAGCCCTGACGATGTCGGCGGGACGGCCGGTGCTCGCCAGATACCAGCCGATGTGTTTGCGCGCGATGTTGAGGCCGTGACGCGCGCCATACTGGGTCAGCATGTCCTCCACGTGCTGCCGGGCGATGGCTGCCTGCGTCCACAGCGACGGGGGCCCGGGATCGCACCCGCTTGCCAAGGCGGCGTCAATGCGCGCCGGCATCCATGGCGCGCCATAGGCGCCGCGGCCAACCATCACGGCGTCGGCACCGGAAATCTCGAGCGCTGCCCGGGCAGAGGCGCAGTCGACGATGTCGCCGTTGATCGCCACGGGCACCCGCACGGCACGCTTGACGCGGGCTACGAAGGCCCAATCGGGAGTTCCCTTGAAGAATTGGCAGCGCGTGCGCGCATGCACGCTGATCAGGGCCACGCCGGCAGCCTCGGCCCGGTGCGCCAATTCCGGCGCGTTGCAACTGGTGGCGTCCCAACCCATGCGCATTTTGAGGGTGACGGGCACGCGCACCGCGCCGACAACTGCCGCGATGAGCTCGCTCGCGTGCTCAAGATCGCGCATCAATGCCGAGCCCGCCTGCTTGCCGGTGACCTCGCGCGCCGGGCAGCCCATGTTAATGTCGATGATGTCGGCGCCCAATTGTTCGGCCATGCGCGCCCCTTCCGCCATCCAGCGCGCCTCGCAGCCCGCCAGCTGAACGACGAAGGGAGCAAGATTCCGGCCAATTGCCCGCTCGCGCGCCCCGTGGCGTTGGCAGACGAGATGCTCGCTGGCTACCATCTCGGTTGTGACGAGCCCAGCGCCCAGCGCGTGGGCGATACGGCGAAAGGGCAGATCTGTCACACCCGACATGGGGGCCAGGAAGACACGGCGTGGCAACGCGTGGCGCCCAATGCGAAGCGGCGCCCGTATGTCCCGCGGGACGGCAAAAGTTGCGCATTTGCTCATGAATTAGGCAATTTACATCATTGCTGTTACCTTAGGCAGGGTAGCGCGCGACCCCTGGGTTCGCAAGAGCAGTGCCGCACCTATGCGACGCACTTTGCGGGTTGCTGCTGCCTGGTGCGTCCGGTTAAGGCAAGGGTTGAGCGTTTTTTTTGAGGGGTCTCGCGCTTGAAGACCGCTGCGCTGATCGTCGCCGCCGGGCGTGGCACGCGGGCCCGTGGGTCACGGCCCAAGCAATACGCTGCCGTCGGCGGCGTCCCGGTCCTGGCGCATGCCTTACGTCCCTTTCTCGCTCACCCCGACATCGCGCTCGTTGCGGTTGCGATCGCGCGCGGGGATGAGGCGCTCTACGCGGCCGCGGTTGCGGGCCTTGCAAGCGGCAAGCTACTCCACCCCATCGGCGGGGGCGCAACCCGCCAAGCCTCCGTCGGCAACGGCCTCAGGGCGCTCTCCGCCCACCTGCCCGATCGAGTGCTGATCCATGATGCCGCCCGCCCGTTTGTGACGCGCGATGTCATCGACCGCGTGTTGCAGGGGCTTGTGCAATCGCCCGGCGCGATTGCCGCGTTGCCCGTCGCCGACACGCTGAAGGAGGCGGGCCCCGGCGGGCGAATCGCGGCGACGGTCGACCGCGCCGGGCTTTGGCGCGCGCAGACGCCGCAGGGTTTCCGCTTTGCCGATATCCTTGCGGCCCATGAGCGCGCTCGGGACGCTGGCCTCGACGACATGACCGATGATGCCGCCGTCGCCGAATGGGCGGGCCTGCCGGTCGCCCTGGTTCTGGGCAGCGCAGCCAATGCCAAACTCACCATCCCGGAGGACTTCGCCATGGCCGAGCTGGCTGTCGGTGGGCGGGACGTGCGCGTCGGTCACGGCTTTGACGTGCACCGGCTCGTGATGGGCGACCACGTCTGGCTCTGCGGCGTGCGCATAGCCCACACCCAGGCGCTTGAGGGCCATTCGGACGCCGACGTAGCGCTGCACGCTCTCACCGACGCGCTGCTCGGCGCCGTCGGCGCCGGCGACATTGGCCAGCACTTTCCCGATTCGGACCCGCGCTGGAGGGGCGCTGCCTCCAGCATCTTCCTAGCAGAAGCCCTAAGACTGGTGCGGGCGCACGGCGGGACGATCGGCAACGTGGACGTCACCCTCCTCTGCGAGGCGCCTCGGATCGCGCCCTATCGCGAGGCCATGCGCCGGCGCATCGGCGAGCTCCTCGAACTGGAGGAGGCCCGCGTCAGCGTCAAGGCGACCACGACCGAGGGGCTGGGTTTTGCCGGTCGGCGCGAAGGCATCGCAGCCGTTGCAACGGTCACGGTGGTGCTGCTCTGAGGCAGGTGACGCGCGCGCGATGATCGCCAATTTGCCACACGGGCGCGCGCACGATCACCGCCAATCCACGCGCTGCCGTTGCCATCTTCCCTCGAATCGCGGCATTCAGTCCGCAGAGGTTGTAGGTCACGGGTAGATCACGGGCCGAGGGATGCCCCAATGAATATCATGACACCCGGTGTCGCGCCCGCGCCTGGCGACGTCAGCGACATCGCCGAGAACGCGTCGGCGGCATGTATCTCCACGCGCGTGCGCCAGCTCTCGCGCATCGTGACACGCGTTTATGATGACGCACTGCGCCCGCTTGGCATTACGGCGAGCCAGTTTACACTGCTGACCCAGCTCGCCCAGCAGGACGGCATCACCGCGGTGGAGATCGGCCATTCGCTGGACATCGAAAAATCGACGCTGTCGCGCAATCTGAAGCGCCTGCTGGCGCTTGGCCATCTCACCATGGACCCGCCCGCCGGCCGGCGTGGCCGCGGCCTCCATCTGACGCCCAAGGGCGAGGCTGTGATCAAGCAAGCCTATCCCGTGTGGATGGCCGCCCAATCCAAAACCATCGCCATCATGGGGATCCAGAGCCGCTCCATGCTCGACGATCTTTTGGTGCAAGCGGAGAAGCTGGCGGCGGCTTGAGGTTTCCTGCTCGCGTATTTCTCTCTATCTTGCGGCGGCGCGCATAGGTTTGATGCGCGCCGTTTGTCTTTTCGGTCATTCATGGCGGAGGAGGCGCCCATGTTTTCATCGGCGCTGCTCGACGAGGCGGCTCGCCTGCTCGACCGCTTCCGCGCGGCGCAGATGCGGCTCGTCACCGCCGAGAGCTGCACGGGGGGCCTCATCACCGCCCTGCTCACTGAGATCCCTGGCGCCTCCGACGTCCTCGAGCGTGGCTTTGTCACCTATTCCAACGCCGCCAAACAGGAAGACCTCGGTGTATCGGCAAATGTGCTGGCCGCCCATGGTGCGGTGAGCGAGGCCGTTGCGCGCGCCATGGCCGAGGGCGCGCTGGTTCAATCCCATGCCGACATCGCCGTCTCCGTCACCGGCATTGCCGGGCCGAGCGGGGGTGCCGACAGGAAGCCGATCGGCCTCGTCCACCTTGCGGTCGCACGCAGAGAGGATCGAACGCTGCATCGTGAGTGCCGTTTTGGCGACATCGGGCGCCGTCGGATCCGACTGAATTCGGTGGAGGTAGCTCTCTCGCTCCTGGGCCTTGCCCTTGCGAAGTGACGCAAAGAGGCGGCTTGAGCCTTGTCCACCAGGACCCTAGGGCCGCCCGGCAACGGGACTGGCCCCTCCGATCCTGAGCCGCCCTCTCGATCAGCGGTGGACTTGGCGGGGACAGTTGGGTCATTGCTTGTGTGCCCGAGCAAAAGCCATGAGATCATGACCCGCCGCGCCAACAATATCCTCTTCATCATGTGCGATCAGCTGCGCTGGGATTACCTCTCCTGCTACGGACATCCCAGGCTCGCCACCCCGCACATCGATGGGCTCGCCGCACGCGGCGTTCGCTTCACGCGCGCATACGTCCAGTCTCCGGTGTGCGGTGCCTCGCGCATGAGCTTCTACACGGGCCGCTATGTGCAATCTCACGGCGCCGCTTGGAATGGCTATCCGCTGAAAGTGGGCGAGATGACGCTCGGCGACTATTTGCGGCCGCTCGGCGTCAAAGCGGCACTGGTCGGCAAGACGCACATGCGCGCCGACATCGAGGGCATGGAGCGGCTAGGCATCGACCCGAGCTCGGTCATCGGCGTGCGGGTGGCCGAGTGCGGCTTCGACCCCTACGAGCGCGACGACGGCCTACATGGCGCCGGTCCGGACGGGCGCTACGACCCTGAGGTGCCCCGCTACAACCGCTACCTCAATGACAAGGGCTACGCCGGCGACAACCCCTGGCACGATTGGGCCAACGCCGCCGCAGGCGAAGGCAACCAGCTTGCGTCCGGCTGGGCCATGCGCCATGCGAAAAAGCCGGCGCGGGTGCGCGAGGAGGACTCCGAGACCCCCTACATGACCGGGCGCGCCATGGACTTCATTGCCGAAGCGGGCGATCGACCTTGGTGCTTGCACCTTTCCTTCATCAAGCCGCACTGGCCCTATATAGCGCCCGCGCCCTACCATGCCATGTTTGGGTCCGCGGACTGCCTGCCTGCAGTGCGCTCGCCCGAGGAGCGGCGAGACCCGCATCCGATCTATCGTGAATTTATGCAGCTGCGGGTCGGCAAGGCGTTTGCGCGTGAGGAAGTGCGCACGCGGGTGATCCCGGCCTACATGGGCCTCATCAAACAGATCGACGATCAACTGGGCAGGCTGTTCCGCTTTCTCCAAGAGCGAGGCCTCTTCGACACGACCATGATCGTCTTCACCTCCGACCACGGCGACTACCTCGGTGATCATTGGATGGGTGACAAGGACTTCTTCCACGAGCCGTCCGTGAAAGTGCCGCTCATTGTCTACGACCCTGCGAGCGAAGCCGACGGGGCGCGCGGCACGACCTGCACCGCGCTCGTGGAAGCGATCGATCTGCTGCCGACCTTCCTGGAGGCGCTCGGCACCGATCCCGCCGCCGAGGGGCATCGGCTCGAAGGCCGCTCCCTCCTGCCGTTCCTGCGGGGCGATCCGCCTGCTCAGTGGCGCCGCTTCGCGATCAGCGAGTACGATTATGCGATGCTGCCGGTAGCGGACAAGCTCGGGGTCGCTCCGCGCGATGCGCGCCTATTCATGATTGCCGATGGGCGCTGGAAGCTCATCCATGCCCCAGGATTTCGGCCGCTGCTTTACGATCTGACCACGGATCCTCACGAGTTCCGCGATCTGGGCGCGGATCCGGTTTGGGCGGAGGAACGGCGCCGACTGATGGCCGCGCTCCACGCCTGGGGACTGCGGCTGTCGCAGCGCACGACCATCTCTGAGCGCCAGATTCGTGACCGGCGCGGCAGGTCTCAGCGTCGCGGCATCCTGATCGGTGTATGGGACGAGAGCGACGTGCCTGCGGAACTGTGGAGCCGGTACCTAGGCGAGGAGCAATGACCGAGGCTGAACCGACGCGGGTCACGCGAGAGGCAATCGCTGCGACCCATGCACGCATCCGCCCGCACATCCGGCGAACACCCGTGCTCGAGATGAGCGCCGGCGACCTGGGGTTGCAAGACTTTGCGCCCCTCCTCAAGCTCGAGTTTACGCAGCATTCGGGCTCGTTCAAGGCGCGCGGCGCCTTTGCCAATCTCTTGATGCGTGAAGTCCCGGCCGCCGGGGTTGCAGCTGCGTCCGGTGGCAATCATGGGGCTGCCGTCGCTTATGCCGCCATGCGCCTGGGCCGCAAGGGGCGCATCTTCGTGCCTGAGATTTCCTCCCCAGCCAAGATCGCACGCATTCGCAGCTATGGCGCCGAGCTGGCTATCGGCGGGGCGACCTATGCTGAGGCGCTAGCGGCCTGCGAAGCCTACATAGCCGCTACGGGTGCCCTTTCCGTGCACGCCTTCGACCAAGTCGAGACCATCCTGGGCCAGGGCAGCGTCGGTCTCGAACTTGAAGCGCAGGCGCCGGAACTCGACACGCTGTTGGTGGCGGTGGGCGGTGGTGGCCTGATCGGCGGCATCGCCGCCTGGTACCAAGGGCGGACCAAGGTGGTGGGGGTGGAGCCGCGGTTGGCGCCGACGCTCGCCATGGCGCTCTCCGTGGGGCGGCCGGTGGACGCGCCTGCCGGAGGCCTCGCGGCCGACTCGCTGGCGCCAAAGCGGATCGGCGAGCTCGTGTTTCCCATTGTGCAAAGCTACGTCACGGAGGCCGTGCTCGTTGAAGATGAAGCCATCGCTCGCGCCCAGCGTGCGCTCTGGGAGATGACGCGGATCGTTGCCGAACCAGGTGCTGCGGCGCCGCTCGCTGCCCTGTTGGACAAGGCTTACGTTCCCGCCAGAGGTGAGCGGGTGGGCATTCTCGTGTCGGGTGCCAACACAACGGCGGTCTCCTTCCCTGCCTAGGGCTCCCCCACCTAGTGCTTCCTTAGCTAGCTTCCTTAGCTAGCTTCCTTAGCTAGCTCGCGTTACCGGCACCTGCTTGGAGGGAGCGCAAGTGGCGACGCGACACCGGCTCCCCTGCATCGATCCGGCGCGCGGTGGCCGGCTGTGGCGGCCTCGCGTCGTGGGGAGCCAAATCCTTCGCGCTGGGGCAACGCGCACCGCGGGCGTGTCACAGGATCGCAGCACCAGGCGATGCGGGAGCTCGCGGTCAACCGGGCCGGCCGAAAATCAACCCGACCCGGGCATGCGCGCCCTATTGGTTTACCGCCGGCCGCGGGCACCCTTCTTGGTGTCGGGCTCGGAGGCTTCGCCTACGAACTCTTCGGGGCCTTCCTCGGCATCGGCGGCTTCATCGCCCTCGGGCATCGCCTCCAGCATCTTGTCGACGATGAGGCCGGCGTTCTGGCGCACAGCCTTTTCGATCTCGATGCCAATCTTGGGATGCTGTTTGAGAAACGCTTTGGTGTTTTCGCGCCCCTGGCCAATGCGCTCGCCATTGAAGGAAAACCATGCGCCCGATTTCTCGATAATGCCCGCCTTGACGCCAAGATCCACCAGCTCTCCGGTCTTGGAGATGCCTTCGCCATACATGATGTCGAATTCGACCTGCTTGAAGGGTGGCGCCACCTTGTTCTTGACCACTTTTACCCGGGTCTGGTTGCCCACCACTTCTTCGCGCTCTTTGATCTGGCCGATGCGACGGATATCGAGGCGCACGGAGGCGTAAAACTTGAGCGCATTGCCGCCGGTTGTTGTCTCTGGATTGCCGAACATGATGCCGATCTTCATGCGGATTTGGTTGATGAAGATCACCATGCATTTCGACTTGGAGATGGAAGCCGTCAGCTTGCGCAACGCCTTGCTCATCAGGCGGGCCTGCATACCGGGCTGCATATCGCCCATCTCTCCCTCAAGCTCGGCCTTGGGAGTGAGCGCCGCCACTGAATCCACCACCAGCACATCCACCGCGCCGGAGCGCACCAATGTGTCGGCGATCTCCAGGGCCTGCTCACCATCGTCGGGCTGGGAGATCAAGAGGTCCTCGACTTTGACGCCGAGCTTCTTGGCATAGACTGGATCGAGCGCATGCTCGGCGTCGACAAAGGCGCAAATGCCGCCCTTGCCCTGAGCCTCGGCGACCACCGACAGAGCAAGCGTGGTCTTGCCGGAGGATTCTGGCCCGTAAATCTCGATTACTCGGCCGCGCGGCAAACCGCCGATGCCCAGCGCGATGTCGAGCCCCAGCGAGCCCGTCGAGATGGCCTCTACCTCGATGCGCCGATCATTGGCTCCGAGCCGCATGATGGAGCCCTTGCCGAAGTTTTTGTCGATTTGATCGAGTGCGGCCTGGAGCGCCCTTTGCTTATCCATGCTTCCCCCTTCGACCACCCGGAGCGACGGCTTTTCCATGCGCGAATCCCTTGTTTCCCTTATTCCACGAGTTGCAGATGGAGGCAAAACGCGACTCGATCTCACGCACAATGTACACGTTTTGTTCTCTCCGAACAAGGCGTCGGTCTTCCCCAATGCAGCTTCACCCCGCATTGCTTACCCTGCAATCAGACCGCCATCCACCAGGACTTCCGACCCGGTCGTGAAGGAGGAGGCCTCGGACAGAAGCCACACTACCGTGTTGGCCACCTCGCGGGGCTGACCGAGGCGGCCGACGGGGATCTGCGCCTCCAGCTTGGCGCGTGCCTTGTTTTGGTCGGGTCGGGTTCGCACCATCGCATCGACCATGTCGCCCTCGATGAACGCCGGATGCACCGAGTTGCATCTGACCGTAGGGCGCTTGCGCGCGCCGTAGAGCGCCACCGACTTGGTGAGCAGGCGGACCGCTCCCTTGGACGCATTGTAGGCGGCAAGATTGGCCCCGCCGACAATGCCCGACGCCGAGGAGATGTTGACGATCGAGGGGGCCTTGGACTTGGCGAGCAGCGCCATGGCGTACTTGCAGCCGAGGAACACGCCGTCGGCATTCACCGCCATCACCCGTCGCCATTCCGCGAAGGTGGTCTGCTCGACGTCGCCGGGCGTGCCAACGCCGGCATTGTTGACGAGGCCGTCGAGGCGTCCGTGGGTCTGCGCGATCTGTGCCATTGCCTCGGTCCAGTCCGCCTCGCGCGTCACATCGAGGGAGATGTCGACCCTGCCGCGGCCAGCGAGGTCGCTGCGGATCGGCATTCCGCCGGCAGCTGCGATGGCCTCGCAGGTGGCTGAGCCAAGCGTACCAAGCGCCCCAGTGACGAGCACGACGTGGTCCTTGAGTTGCATGATTTCCTCCAGATCAATGTAGCCTCTGGATCAACGCATCCTTCGGATCAAGGTATCCTCCTATCAGCCCTCTCCGTCCGCAAATTCCGGGATAACATTCTGGCGTTGGCGCTGATAGCCTACTCCATACGCTAGGTGGCAGGAGGAGAGATGGGACGCATCGCCGACTACATGACGCCCGATGCCACGCTGCCGAGCGATGGCACCGCGGGTGCACTGCTTGCGCGAGTGTGGGTGCCGCAGGTTGAGGGTCCCGCAGTCGCCGCCATCCGAAGCGATGGCGTCTATGACATTTCCGCGCTTGCCCCCACCGTCCGCGATCTTTGCGAGATGCCCAACCCCGCCGCCATCGTCCGCAGCGGCAAGGGCGAACGCATCGGCCCTGTTGGCGAGATCCTCGCCAACACGCCCGAGGATCAACGCAGGCCCGACAAGCCGTGGCTGCTCGCACCCATCGACCTGCAGGCCATCAAGGCAGCCGGCGTCACCTTCCCCCTCTCCATGCTGGAGCGCGTGATCGAAGAACAAGCCCGCGGGGCGCCCGAAAAGGCCGAGGCGATCCGCGCGAGCATCGCCGCCCAGCTTGGTGGCAATCTCGCCAGGCTCGTCCCCGGCAGCCCGCAGGCGGCAGAGCTCAAGCGCGTGCTGATCGAACAAGGTGCTTGGTCGCAGTACCTTGAGGTTGGCATCGGCACCGATGCGGAGATCTTTACCAAGGCGCAGCCCATGGCCGCGGTCGGCCATGGCATGGCGGCCGGCTTGCACCCCATGTCCAGTTGGAACAACCCGGAGCCCGAGGTGGTGCTGGTGGTAAGCTCCAAGGGCGTGATCGTCGGCGCGACGCTCGGCAACGACGTTAACTTGCGCGACGTCGAAGGACGCTCGGCGCTGTTGCTTTCCAAGGCCAAGGACAACAATGCCTCGGCCGCGATCGGCCCCTTCATTCGCCTGTTCGACGATGCGTTCACGCTCGAGGTCGTCCGGGCCATCGAGGTGACCTTGAAGGTGGAGGGTAGCGATGGGTTCATCCTGGAGGGAAGTTCGTCGATGCGCCACATCGCGCGCGATCCCGTCGACCTCGTCGCCCAGATGCTCGGTCGCCATCACCAGTATCCCGACGGCGCCGTGCTCTACCTCGGGACCATGTTCGCGCCGGTAAAGGACCGTGGCGCCAAGGGTCTGGGGTTCACCCACAAAGGCGGGGACGTGACAACGATCTCCGCGCCCGAGCTCGGGCGTCTCGCCAATCGCATGGCGCTCTCCACCGCGGCGCCACCCTGGGAATTCGGCGCCGGCGCGCTCATGCACAATCTTGCGCGCCGCGGCCTCCTGCAAGTGTCCTCGCCGCGATGAAACCCCTCGCCGGATTGCTCGTGCTTTCGCTCGACCAGGCCGTGGCCGCCCCACTCGCCAGTCGCAAGCTGGCGGACGCTGGCGCCCGTGTCATCAAGCTGGAGCGCCCCGAGGGTGATTTTGCGCGTCAATACGACAGTCTGGTGCATGGAGAGTGCACGCATTTTGCTTGGCTCAATCGCGGCAAGCAGTCCGTTGTGGCGGATCTCACCAAGTCAGAGGACAAGCGCCTGTTTGATGCCATCCTCGCCAAGGCGGATGTGCTTATCCAGAACCTCAAGCCCGGCGCACTCGCCAAGCTCGGCTATCCAATGGAGTCCTTGTGCGAGCGCCATCCTCGACTGATCTGTTGCTCCATTTCGGGTTATGGCGATGAGGGCCCCTACCGCGATCGCAAGGCATACGATCTGCTCATCCAGGCTGAGTCCGGCCTGGCCTCCGTAACGGGGAGCCCTGAGGCCCCAGCACGTGTCGGCGCCTCCATTGTCGACATCTCCGCGGGCATGAATGCGTACGAGGCCATCCTGGAGGCCCTGATCGCGCGCGGGCGCAACGGCCAAGGCGCCGACATCCGCATTTCGATGTTCGATTGCATGATGGAATGGATGGCGGTACCGATGCTCTACACCGAATACGGCGCGCCACCGCGCCGCGTTGGCCTTAGCCATTCCTCGCTCGCCCCGTACGGTGTATTTCAGACCGGCGACAATGTGCCGATCCTCATCTCAATCCAGAATGATCGCGAATGGGGGGTGTTCTGCACGAAGGTGCTCGGCCGGCCCGAGCTCGCAAAGGATCCCCGCTTTGCCAGCAACTCCGCCCGGCTTGCGAACCGTCCACAGACTGACGGACTGACGCAAGCTTGCTTCAGCGCCCATGCCATGGCCTCTTTGTCACGGTTGCTCGAAAAGGCCGAGATCGCTTTCGCGCGCGTCAACGATATGGAGGCCATTTTGCGCCATCCGCACCTGCGGCGACTGAGCATCGCTTCCCCAAGCGGGCCCATCGCCCTGCCCGCGCCACCGGCGCGATGGATGGGCGAGCCAGAGCCCAGCTTTGACCCACTGCCCGCACTCGGCGCCCACAGCGAAGCGGTTCGGCGCGAGTTCCTGGGGAGCTAACCAGGCCCTCCGACCGGCCAACTCAGCACCCAAACTCAACACCCGGGCCCAGCACCCGGGCCAAGCACCTGGGCCCAGCACCTGGCCCAGCACCTGGCCCAACACCCCAGGCCCCCCATCAGCTTGCGCCATTGTAACGGGAATGCCCACCAGGGCGTCTTGCAGTCCATCCCATGCCAGCGACGAGGCACTTGTCGCCCATGCGCTTGCCTTGGCGGGAGCGGGCCTGCCTCAACGTTGCCCTCGGCGAGGTGCTAGCGCGCCGAAGGAATTCTCGGACCAAGTTCCAGGCGGGCGCGCTATGGTGCCGAGGCCCATGGAGTGCGCCGATTGAACGTCACGACCGTGCCGATCGGCGTTTTGGCACCTTCTTGCCTTTCCTTCGCGCCTCGGCGAGGCCGATGGCGATGGCCTGCTTGCGGCTCTTAACGGTCTTGCCGCTTCTGCCGCTCTTCAGCGTACCTTTTTTGCGCCTGCGCATGGCCCCGCGCACATCCTTGGAAGCTCCTCGCGAATAACGCCGTGCCATAGGGCTCTTCCTTCATTGGTTTCACGTCAATGTGAAACGTGAGTTTGGGAGCGCAAGTTCCCCGCCAATGCCGTCGGGCCTTGCCGCGGAGGCGTCTTCACCGATCGCACGTGCATGCCCAGTGAGGCTCCCCTCGGGTTGACGCACCGGCTGGCGATGAGCGTTGCGATGCTGCTCAGGGGATGCCATATCGGTCCTTCCAGGAAAGTGAGATTGCTCGGTCATGTGGCTTTGGCAATGGCGTCGCCTTGCGGCTTTCGCGGGCACCGTTATCGTGCTTGCGGTGCTGCTCGCACTCCAACGACTGCGACACGAGGCGCCATCTGCGGTACCGAGCGCACGGGTCGCCGTCACCATCCTCGCCATCAACGACTTCCACGGTAACCTCAGACCCCCGTTGGGTGGCATCGCCATCGCCGACCCGAAGGATGTGCGCAAGAAAGTCGCCATCCCAGCGGGCGGGGCCGAGCACATGGCCACGCTCGTCAAGGGGCTTCGGGCGAAAAAGAAGAACAGCGTGTTCGTGGCAGCCGGCGATCTCATCGGAGCCACCCCTCTGCTATCGGCGCTGTTCCACGACGAACCTACCATTGAGTCTCTCTCGGCCATGGGGCTTGAGATCACAGCGGTTGGCAATCACGAGTTCGACGAGGGAAGGGATGAGCTGCTGCGGATGCAGAATGGCGGCTGTCATCCGACGGCCGGCTGCATGGGTTCGCACCCATTCACTGGCGCCAAGTTCCGCTATCTGGCGGCCAGCACGATCGACAGGCGCACCGGCCAGACGCTCCTGCCCGCTTATGAGGTCAAGGAGTTCGAAGGGATACCCGTGGCATTCATCGGACTTGCCTTGAAGGACACGCCCAATATCGTATCGCCATCGGGCGTGGCCGGGCTCGAGTTTCGCGACGAGGCCCAGACCGTGAACGCGCTGGTGCCGCAGTTGCGGCAGCGTGGGATAGAGGCCATCGTCGTCCTCATCCACGAGGGTGGCTTCCCCACTGGCGGATACAATGAGTGCCTCGGAATCTCGGGGCCGATTGTCAATATTGTCGGCAAGCTCGACAAGGCCGTGGACGTTGTTGTCAGCGGACACACGCACCGCGCCTATCGCTGCGTGATTGACGGCAGGCTCGTTACCAGCGCGGACAAGTTTGGGACGATCGTCACCGAGATCGAGATTGAACTTGACCGCAACACGCGCGATGTGGTCAGCGCCAGGGCCGACAACCTAATTGTGCGTACCGATGTTTACGCCAAGGATCCGGAGCAAACGGCCCTCATCTCCGCTTACGATGAGCTCGTCAAGCCGCTGGCCGAACGACCGGTGGGCACGATCACGGCCACGCTCTCGCGCGAGGAAGGCCCGACTGGGGAGAGCGTGCTTGGCGACCTCATCACGGATGCCCAGCTCGCCGCGACGCGATCGCCGCAAGACGGCGGCGCGGTTATTGCTTTCACCAATTCCGGCGGCATCCGCTCGAGCGTGCCCAAGTCAGCAGATGGCACGGTCACCTATGCTGACCTGTTCGCCGCCCAGCCCTTTGGCAATAGCCTTGTCACGGTGACCATGACAGGGGCCCAGATCAAGACGCTCTTGGAACAGCAGTGGCTGAACCAGCCCAAACCCCGCATCCTCCAA
>Ga0075425_100001746_pt1 | contig 21385 bp, 19 predicted proteins | sample SoiMethybrSBSTD4_FD_75300 | JGI IMG/M metagenome (GOLD analysis project Ga0075425, IMG submission 75300) | Bulk soil microbial communities from a Populus tree surrounding site in Tennessee, USA - Soil MetaG P. TD hybrid SBSTD4 | ecosystem: Environmental > Terrestrial > Soil > Tree plantation... | reverse complement strand
CTGGCCAGGGATCTGGATGGTCCTTGCCGACGCACTCAGTACCACTCGCAAAGCGGCGCAGCGCTTGGAGGTTGATGGTAAGCTGCCGTGCGCCCACGCGCCCAAACAGAACGCGAGAACTACCCTGTTTTCTTAGGCATTTTGCGGACAGACGCCGACGTCGGCCGACACCAGGCGGGACTATGTCGGGGCGTTCCGCATCAGCCGATCGGAGGCAGCCGATTGGCACGGCGGACATCGTTGATGATCTGCAGCACGCGGTCCTGGTATGGGCGATACTGCACGCCGAACTCAGAAACCAGGCGGGTGTTGTCGATGAGGTAATTGCCGCTCGCCGCCCTGCCACCGATTTCCTTGGCGAAGCCAATCTGGGCGTCGGGCAGATAGGAACGGACAATGTCTGCGATCTCACCCAGGCTGATGGCGACCCCACCGGAATTGTAGATGCGGTGCTTTGGCGTGTCGCTCAGCAGCACGCGCGCAAAAACCTCGGCGACGTCGTCCACGTGGATCGGGCAGCGCATGGCATCTTTGAACGGAAGGGAGATGGCGTTGCCGCGCGCCGGCTCGGTGATGATGTTCACGTGGTCGACTGAACCGCGCACTTTGTCCGGCCCCGTGACATTGGCCGGTCGGACACCGGTGATCAGCATCCCAAATTTTTCGCTGTAGTCATGCGCCTGCCACTCATTCATTATTTTGTGCTTGGCGTATTGGTATTCGCCATTGACGCGATCTTCCTCCGTGACGGGTCGGTTGCCGTAGTTGGCCTGCTTGCCGTTCACGGCCAGTGAGCTTGCATATACGGTGTGCTTGACACTCAATAGGCGTGCGGCCTCGAAGCAGTTGTCCATGCCGAGAATGTTGAGCTTCATGGCCACGTGCGGTGCATGCTCGCTGCCCAGGAAGTAGGACAGGTTGACTACGCGTTCCGGCTGCGCCGCCGACATCACTGCCATCACCTCGTCGAACTGCGTAACGTCCCCGCGCACCGAGGTGACCTGGCCAAGATCGGCGAAAGAGTGCGCGCTAGGGTTGACGTCCATGGAGGTGACAGTCTGCCCGCGTGCCACCAGCAAGCGGACCAAACGATGCCCGATAAAGCCCCCTCCACCAATAACGAGAATCGACATCTCCTCGCCCCTTTGTTGCTATGCATCCGTCGCCGTCGTGGCGTCGGGCACTTGGGGGCCCGGGCTTGCTGCACCTTGACCCGCGCGGCCCTCCCATTCAATCGCCTGCCAGACGCGTGCCGGCGTCGCAGGCATCTGCAGGTCCTTCACACCGAGAGGTGCAAGTGCATCGAGGATCGCATTCATGACGACCGGTAAGGCGCCGACCGTGCCGGCCTCGCCGGCACCCTTGGCGCCCAGCGGATTGAGCTTGGTCGGGACGGGATTGCTCTTGATGGCGATGTCACAGAAGAGGTCGGCGCGCGGCATCGCGTAGTCCATGAAGCTGGCACCCAAGAGCTGGCCTGTGTCGCCGTCGTAAGTGACGGCCTCCAGGAGGGCTTGCCCCACACCCTGGGCTATTCCCCCGTGGATCTGGCCCTTCAAGGTCAGCGGATTGATGACGGTACCCACGTCGTCGACGACGCAGTAAGCGGCAAGCTTGACCTCGCCCGTCTCCGGATCCACCTCGACTTCGCAGACGTGGCAACCGTTCGGATATGTATCCGATTTCGGAGCGAACGTGCCCGTCTCGAACAGCCCGCCCTCGAGGTCCTGGGGGAGGCGCGCGGGCACAAAGGCCGACTTGGCAACCGCCTTCAGCGTCATGCTCTTGTTGGTCCCCGTCACCGCGTAGATACCGTCGGCGAACACCACGTCGGCAAGCGAGGCCTCGAGCAGGTGCGCGGCAATCCGTTTTCCCTTCTCGATTACCTTGTCGGCGGCGATCGTAAGCGCACTGCCGCCGATCACGGTGGAACGCGAACCGTTGGTGCCCATGCCAAAGGCGACGCGGTCCGTATCGCCGTCGATGAACTGCACCTCAGCGGGATCGAGCCCGAGCTTCTCGTGCAGGATCTGCTTGAACGTCGTCTCGTGGCTCTGACCCTGGTTTTTGGTGCCCATGAGAATCGTGGCCGTACCGCTGGGGTTGAAGCGCACCTCGGCAAACTCCAGGCCAGGACCTGCGGCCCGCTCAATGGCGTTGACGACCCCAAGACCACGCAGTTTGCCGCACGTCTCCGAGTGGAGGCGGCGGGCCTTGAAGCCGGCGACGTCGGCAAGCTTCAGGGCCAGCTCCATGCCAGCGGGGAAATCCCCGCAGTCATAAGTTTGGCCGAGGGCGTTCCTGTAGGGCAGGCTCGCTGGCCGGACGAGGTTCAGACGGCGAACCTCAAGGCGATCAAAGCCAAACGCACGTGCCGCCTCATCGAGAGCGCGTTCGATGACATAGATTGCCTCGGGACGGCCCGCGCCCCGATAGGGCGCCGTCGGGTTGCAGTTCGACAGGACGGCCGTCATCGTCACGTGCGCGGCAGGTATGGCGTAGACGCCAACGCACGTGCCCATGTTCAGGAAGGGTGACAGGATGTTGCGGTCAGAGCCGATGTAGGCGCCGACGTTGCAAATCATGTTGACGCGAAAGCCCAATATGCGCCCGTCCCTCGTGAACGCGATCTCGACATCAGAGACGTTGTCGCGGCCATGTTCGTCGGCGAGGATCGCCTCCGATCGCTTGCAGGTCCATTTCACGGGCCGGCCGAGTTTTTTGGCCGCCCATAACACGAGCCGATGCTCGACGTATTGCCAACCCTTGGTGCCGAAACCACCGCCCACATCGTTGGCGATCACGCGCATGCGGCTCTCGGGGACCTTGAAGACGTTCTCGGCCAGCATATTGCGCACGCGATGGGGATACTGGCAGTCGGCGTAGAGCGTGTAGCGTTGCTCACCTGGATCGTAGTACCCAAGCGCCCCGCGCGGCTCCATGAATTGGGCATGCACACGCGTGACGACGTAACGGCGCCTCAGGACATGATCGGCTGCAGCGAAGGCGGCATCGGTCTTGGCCTTTTCACCCAGCTGCAGCACGTGGGAGATGTTGTCGGGGCACTCATCCCAAACCGGCGCGCTTCCGGGAAGCGCCGCCTTTACGGTGTCGGTCGTGGACGCTAGCGGCCGATAATCGACGCTGATGAGTTCGGCCGCATCCTCCGCCTTCTCGGGCGTTTCGGCGACGATGAAGGCAACGGGATCGCCAACATAGCGCACGCGGTCGATACACAGGGCCGGTCGCTGCGGCGCGAACATTGGCGACCCGTCGGGGCGCTTTCTCAGCATGGTGGCCTTGGGGCCACCGAGCCCGTCAGCGGCGTAGTCGGCGCCGGTGTAGACGGCAAGCACGCCGGGCGCGGCGCGCGCCGCCTGCGTGTCGATGGAGTTGATGAGCGCGTGCGCATGCGGCGAACGCAGCACGGTGGCATAAGTTTGGTTTGGAAGATCGATGTCGGCCAAATAGCGCCCCTCGCCGCGCAACAGGCGAGGGTCCTCAAAGCGCGTAACGGGCTGACCGATTCCGAACTTCAGCATGCTTACCAATGTGACCTAGCGCCCGTTGGTGCGGGCCCTCTTCCAGGCCTCGAAGTCACGCTTGGCCTCTTCGCCGGCAACAGGGAAAAGGCCTGGCAACGCGCGCCCACGCGCCACCTCTTCCTCAGCAAATTCCTCATAGAGCGTGGTGGCGAGTGCCTCCTCGGCAACCTCGTCGATGATGTCGGGCGGAATGACCACGACGCCATCGCAGTCACCCACCACGATATCGCCTGGGTAGACCGCCACGCCACCACAACCGATCGGCAGGTTGAGATCACACGGGTGGTGAACAATTGGGCTTGGGGGCGAAGAGGCGCGTCGGTGATAGGCGGGCAAGCCGGTCTTGAAAATCCCCTCAGTGTCACGCAGACCGCCGTCGGTGACGATGCCGGCGCAGCCGCGCGCCTTGAGCCGACCCACATAGAGGTCGCCGGCCGAGGCGGCGCGCGCATCACCCCGCGAATCGACGACCAACACGTGTCCAGGAGGGCAGGTTTCCATGGCCTGGCTCTGGATGTTCACCCGCCCGCGTGCGCCCGGACCGTCCTTGTCCTCGCGCGATGGAATGAAGCGGATCGTGAAGGCGATACCCACCATGCGCGGAATCCCGGGGCGGATTGGCCACACGTCCTGCATGAACATGCTGCGCAGGCCGCGCCGGTTGAGCAGGCCCGTCAGCGTTGAAGTGCCGACCCTTAGCAGCACCTCGCGCGTTCTGGGTTGCAATTCGCCCATCGCACCGTTCTCCTAATTCCGTTGCTTCAACGCAGAACCGCAATGAAGTCGGCCTGCACCAGAGCACGGCTCTCGGCGGGCAGATGCTGGGTGTGCCTGGCGGGCCGCGAGGCAGGGTCGGGAAACATCTTTACCCATCCCTCGTTGAGTGCAGCACGTTGCTTGGCAGGATCCTTGACCCAAAACGTTACTTTGACGATGTCGTCGACCGTGCCGCCGGCAGCCTCGATGTCATGCCGGATGTGGCCGAACACGTTGGCGATCTGCTGCTCGAGCGTCGCCGGCAGCTCACGCGTACCCGGGTTGGATCCGCCGATCACGCTCGACATGACGATGTTGCCGATCTGGCAGGCATTGGGGATTGGGTTCTCATGGCGTGCATGCGACCCATTGATGCTCCGGCGTCGCTTCATGGGCAACTCTCACGCTTTGGCGGGCTGCATGGGCTTGAAGCTTGGCACCTCGGTACGGTCGTTGAGCGCCTCAGAGCCTTCGGTCGGCAGCTGCTCGGCGTAATTCAGCGCCGCGTCAATGTCGCCCTCCCAAACTTCACGCGGCAATTCGTAGAGCAGCTCGACGCCATAGCCGTTGGGATCATGAATATAAAGGCTGTGGGTCATACCATGGTCGACGCGGCGATCGAACTTCACGCCACGCTCCTGCAGGAACGCCAACTGCTTGAGCCATGCTGCCCGATTTGGCAGGGCCACTGCGATGTGGCTGATCGCGCACGGCATCCCGGTCATGGCCCATTCGGCCGGCGGCGGCGGGAGGCTGGGATTCTCGATCAGGGCCAAATCGTGGTGGCTCAGGGCACCGTCGCCGTGATCGCCGCTGTAGAAGCGCATCTTCGGTGGATCCGGGCGCGTGGGGCTGGGCTTCAGCTCGCCCACCTGCTTGAAGCCGATGATCTCGGTCCAGAATTTGTGCGATTCCTCGAGATTGCGCACATTGAGGACCAGATGGTTGAGCCCAACCGGCGTCACAGCTTTGTTTACCATCTGAGCGCTTCCTTTCCGCTGAGCAACTATGCCAGCATAGAGCGGCTTAGTTTATATGGCCAAGCCCCCGTCGCACAGGTGCGCGGCAACTGTGCGTTGCCTAGATGTCGACCGGGGGCCTTTGATATGGCTGCTACAACGCCATAGCCGCTGCCGTTTGCATCCAGCTAAGATGAACGAGCGTGCGATCGGGAGCCCGTCTTGGGACATGAACTCCTACCTCTTTGTCTACGGCTCCCTGATGTCGACGGTTGGCCACCGCATGGGTGCACGGCTGCACAGTGAGGCCCGGCGCATCGGCGCAGCCAGCCTGCAAGGCCGGCTCTATCGCGTGAGCTGGTACCCGGGTGCGGTCGACAGCACAAACCCCGCGCATCGCGTGCATGGGGAGGTCTGGGCGCTCGATGACCCCGAGCGGGCACTCGCCTGGCTTGACGACTATGAGGGGATCGCGCCGGGCCGTGGCGAGAGTGGCGAATATCAGCGCCTCGAGCGGCGCGTTCGCCTCGCCGCCGGCGCCGAGATGGCGGCCTGGGTTTATCTCTACCAAGGGGACGTGAGGACGCTTCCCGTGATATCTGACGGCCACTGGAGGGTTGCCACGGCTTAGAGAGTCACCTTGCAATCACGTGCGGGCTCGGCACAATCCCTAAAGCCCCCATGCGAAAGCGCCCATCGCCCAAGCCAACCCGCGCAAGGCGCGCAAGCTGGGCAGGCCGGCCAAGTCGTCCAAACTCGTGCCGGGAGCCTCGATCGGGCACAATCGACCAGTTTCGGAGTGGGAGGAGCGCCCTTGTCAAGCCGATATCACGAGGTCTACGCCGCGTGGAAACGCGACCCGGAGACGTTCTGGGCGGAAGCTGCCCGCGAGATTGACTGGTATAAGCCCTGGAACAAGGTGTTTGACCCCTACGCTGGTCAATACGGGCGCTGGTTCGTGGGCGGGGAGTGCAACACCGCCTGGAATTGCCTCGACCGCCACGTCGAGCGCGGGCGCGCGCGCCAAAAGGCGCTGATCTACGACAGTCCGGTTACCAAGACGACACGCGCCTACAGCTACGCGGAACTGCGCGATGAGGTGGCGACGTTGGGCGGTGTGTTGCAGGACCTGGGGGTCCAACAAGGTGACCGCGTGGTCATCTATATGCCGATGATCCCCGAGGCAGTGATGGCAATGCTCGCGTGCGCGCGCATCGGCGCCATCCATTCGGTCGTGTTCGGCGGATTTGCCGCGCCGGAATTGGCAACGCGCCTTGACGATTGCAAGCCTGCCGCCGTTCTATCGGCCTCCTGTGGCATCGAGCCTGGCCGTGTCGTTGAGTACAAACCGCTGCTCGACAGCGCCATCGAACTCGCAAGCCACAAGCCGCACTCGGTGCTCATGTTGCAGCGGCCGATGTCGGAAGCCACCATGGTTTCTGGCCGTGACCACGACTGGCAGAGTGCGTTGGCCGATGCCAAGGCACGCGGCCGCAAGGCTGGATGCGCTCGCGTGCTCGCCACCGATCCCCTCTACATCCTCTATACCTCCGGCACGACGGGCCAGCCCAAGGGTGTGGTGCGTGACAACGGCGGGCACATGGTAGCGCTCAAGTGGACAATGAAGAACCACTACGGCGTGGAGCCCGGCGAGACTTACTGGGCGGCTTCCGACGTGGGTTGGGTGGTCGGTCACTCCTACATCTGCTACGCTCCACTGCTGCATGGCTGCACCAGCGTGCTATTCGAGGGCAAGCCGGTCGGCACGCCGGACGCGGGCACCTTCTGGCGCGTAATTGCCGAACATGGCGTTGCGGCGCTGTTTACCGCTCCCACCGCCTTTCGCGCCATCAAGAAAGAGGACCCAAGAGGCGAGCAGATCCACCGCTACGATCTGCGCGCCTTTCGCACGCTGTTCCTGGCGGGCGAACGGGCAGACCCTGAGACCATCAGGTGGGCGGAAAACAATCTCAAGGTCCCCGTCTACGATCACTGGTGGCAGACAGAGACCGGTTGGCCGATCTGCGGCAATCCCGTGGGGCTTGGCGCATTGCCGGTGAGATACGGCTCGCCCACAGTGCCGATGCCCGGGTACGATCTTAAGGTGCTGGATGCGGACGCCAACCCGCAGCCGCCGGGTGAGACTGGTACACTCGCTATCAAGCTGCCACTGCCGCCCTCGTGCTTGCCCACCCTGTGGGGCAACGACGAGCGCTTCCGCTCAAGCTACCTGGCCGATTTCCCGGGCTATTACACGACGTCGGATGCGGGCTATGTGGATGCGGACGGCTATGTCTACGTGATGGCGCGCACAGACGACGTCATCAATGTCGCGGGACACCGCCTATCGACCGGCCAGATGGAGGAGGTCGTCGCCAAGCACAAGGATGTGGCCGAATGTGCAGTGGTCGGCGTGGCGGACGCGATGAAGGGCCAGGTCCCCGCCGGGTTTATCGTGCTGAACGCGGGCGTTAACCGTCCTGTGGAAGAGGTCGAAGGCGAGGTCGTGAAGCTTGTTCGCGCAGAGATCGGCCCGGTAGCCGCCTTCAAGACGGTGATGACGGTAAAACGCCTGCCCAAGACGCGCTCGGGCAAGATCCTGCGTGGCACCATGCGCCAGATTGCCGACGGCGAGCCGTGGAAGCTGCCGGCCACCATCGACGATCCAGCGATCCTCGATGAGATCACCGATGTGATGAGCGCGCGGGGTATGGTCAAGGCGGCGGACGAGACGGCGACCTGAGCGGTGGAAGCGCGGGGCGACGCGTGCCCTCCGGCACGGGTGGCGCGTCCAAGCTAGGCCGGCAGAATCTTGCCGGGATTGAGGATGTCGAGAGGGTCGAGTGCGGCCTTGATGGCGTGCATGACGGCGAGCCCGTCCCCCAATTCGGCTTTGAGGTACTTGGCCTTGCCTTGGCCGACGCCGTGCTCGCCCGTGCAGGTGCCCTCCATGCGGATGGCGCGCTCGGCAAGACGCTTGAGGTAGCCTTCGACCGCCGTCAACTCCTTGGGATCGTTCCGGTCAAACACGACAGAGGTATGAAAGTTGCCATCGCCTGCATGTCCCGCCAGCGGCGCAATGAGGCCGGAGGCCTCGATATCCTTGTGGGTCTCCAGCACGCACTCGGCGAGCCGTGAAATCGGCACACAGACGTCCGTCGCCAGCGCATCCTTGCCCGGCCATACGGTCTTGACGGCCCAGTAGACATCGTGGCGCGCCTTCCAGAGGCGGCGGCGTTCCTCTTCGGTTTCCGCCCAATCGAAGCGAAGCGCCCCCTCCGCGTCGGCGATCGCCTTGAATTGCTCGACCTGATCGTGCGCGCCAACCTCAGTACCGTGGAACTCAAGAAACAGGGTGGGTTTCTCCTCCAGCGATAGCTTCGAATAAATGTTGACAGCGCGGATTTGCGCCGGGTCCAACAGTTCCATGCGCGCGATGCCAAGGCCCAGCTGGATCGACTGGATCACGGCGTTGCAGGCCCCCTCCAGGGTCGCGAATGGGCAAACGGCAGAGAGGATCCTTTCGGGGATGCCGTAGAGTCGCAACGTGACCTGCGTGATGATGCCGAGTGTACCTTCTGAACCCACCAAGAGGCGCGTGAGATCGTAACCGGCGGAAGACTTGCGCGCACGCTGGGCGGTCTTGACGATCGCGCCATTGGCCATCACCGCCGTCAGGTTCAGCACATTGTCGCGCATGGTTCCGTAGCGCACCGCGTTCGTGCCAGAGGCGCGCGTGGCCGCCATGCCGCCAATGGTCGCCTCCTCCGCGCCGGGGTCGACGGGAAAAAACAACCCCGAATCGCGCAAATAATCATTGAGCTGCTTGCGCGTGACGCCCGGTTCCACCACACAATCAAGATCGCGCTCGTTGACAGCAAGCACTCGGTTCATGCGCGAGAAATCGAGCGACAGCCCGCCACGCGGCGCATTGATGTGGCCCTCCAGCGAAGTGCCCGCCCCATAGGGAATGATCGGCACTTGGTGCGTGCGGGCCACCTGCACCACGTCGCTCACCTCAGCCTCGTTCTCGACCCAAATGACGGCGTCAGGTGGCTGGTTGGGAATCCAGGTAATCGTATTGGCGTGCTGGCGACGAATCGCCTCCCCGGTCTGCAACCGTTCACCGAAGCGCTGGCGCAGCACGGCAACGGCCGTTGCTGTACGCTCGCGGCTGCCTATCTCCGACCTTTCCATGACCGCACTTCCCAAAGCCCGTCCTTGTGACCCTTGTCGGGCCAACCTGTAGCGATGCATACGCCGGCAGCATTCGCCGCGCCAGGGCACTTGTGGCCCGACGCCAAACAATGTTCACACGCTCGTGTAGCGATGTGAAGGTCCCGCTCCTTGCGGCGGAACGCATCTTCCTCGATGTAAAGCTCGGGATGGCGACACGCGCAGCTCTGGAGCTGTGCGAAGAGGAGATGGGACATGTTCGGCACCATTTTACGCCTGGGTGCCCAGCGGGTTGCAGCGGGAAACGACAACGTACCCCCGTGTCTGGCGCGCGCGGAGGCGGCAGCTACGGCCTCCAATGTGCGTGCCCTGGCCACGGGCGCCGCTCTGGCCACGGCTGTGGATACCTCACCGGCCGTGCTGGTCACCATCTACGACTATGCCCAGCGTTACCGCAACGACGGGCGTCGCTCGGCGTAACCCCGTGGACCGGCCTTAGGTCCAAGTGCTGGCCCTCTTCCTCAAGGCATGGATGGCCCCGGCAGCGCGCCAGTATAGCGCGGCAGAGCCACGATGGGCCTTGCGATCGGGGGGGCGGGTCGAAAACTGCCGCTAACGCGGCTGGCCGGGTTTTCGAGGCTAACCCGGCTGCCGACCGGCTTTCTCAATGAAGCAGGCTTCCATGCGTGACGGGACGTCGAAGGAGGCGTGCCGCTCAATCTTGCGCAGCGCGGATCAGCGCGTCAGGGTTCTTGATCACCAGGTCGCCGAAGAAGGCGAAGATGCCGTGGGCGCTTGGGCGCGCCTGAGCGACCCCGAACCAGGCGAGCGCTGGTGCCATCGCGAGCGGCCTCACGGCGCCTGCCAGCATCGCGTCAAGTGCCGCCGAGCAACGGGCTCCAGATCAACAGGAGCGAGAACAACAGGGCGTGGAGCAGCGCCACGAAACCTGCCAGAAGCAGACCCGAACGCAGCCGGTTCGCCTGGATATGGCCATAGGCTCGAAACATCGTGCGCCGCTGCGAACCGGAGCTCACACTGCCGCACCGTCCGACCCTGAACACCTGTGACACGAAGGTCGCCTTTGGCCGCGGTCTCCTAGGCCGATCTGGATAGGCCACTTGCGAATGATTTGCAAAAGCAATAGTGTCGCGCACCGATTTGCCTGGCACGGGCGAGGCAGGGTTGCGCATGCTGAAACGAGCCGATCAGGAAGCGGGCCGCGAGTTCGTCGCGGAGGGCCTCGGCTGGCGCCGCCAGCGCGGGGAGGCTGCGCTCTCTGACGTCCACCGCAGCATCGCGGTCGGTGGCAGCAGCGCCCGCCGCCTGGCGGCCTTTCTAGGGCCCGGTTACCTCGTGGCCGTCGGCTATATGGACCCCGGCAACTGGGCCACCTCGCTCGCCGGCGGCTCCAAATTCGGCTATGCCCTGCTCGCCGTCGCGCTCATCTCCAACATCATGGCAATCGTGCTGCAGGCGCTGTGCGCGCGACTTGCCATTGCCACAGGCCGCGACCTGGCGCAGGCCTGCCGGGATGCCTATCCGCGCTGGGCAGCCTATCCGCTGTGGATCGCTGCCGAGGTCGCCATCATAGCAACCGATATTGCAGAAGTGATCGGCACTGCCATTGGACTCAACCTGTTGTTCAGCATCCCACTCGAGATCGGCGTCCTGCTCACGGCACTGGACGTGTTTCTGATCCTCTATCTGCAGCGCGCAGGATTTCGCTATCTTGAGGCGCTGATCATTACCTTGCTCGGCGTCATCGCTGCCTGCTTTGCGGTGCAGATCGCACTCGCCCACCCGGAATGGGGGCCACTGATCCGCGGTTTCGCCCCTACGATCGCGATCGTGCGCGACCCCGACATGCTCTATCTCGCCATGGGGATCATCGGCGCCACGGTGATGCCCCACAATCTCTATCTGCACTCGGCGATCGTGCAAACGCGGGCCTGGGGCCACACCACTCCCGAAAAACGGGAGGCACTGAGGTATGCGACTTTCGATTCCACCGTGGCCCTGATGTTTGCGTTGTTGATCAACGCCTCCATCCTGATCCTGGCGGCCTCCGCCTTTTACAAGGCGGGCAAGACGGACGTCGTTGAGCTGGGCCAAGCCCAGGCGCTATTGCATCCGCTGCTAGGCTCGGCGATGGCGCCGACGCTGTTTGGCGTGGCCCTGCTCTGCTGCGGGCTCAACTCCACGGTGACCGCGACGCTTGCCGGCCAGGCCGTGATGGAGGGCTTCCTCGATATCCGCCTCGCGCCATGGCTGCGGCGGTTTGCGACGCGCGCATTGGCCATTGTCCCGGCGGCGGCCATCACCATCTTCTGGGGCGATCAAGCAGCCGGCAAGTTGTTGATCCTCACCCAGGTAGTCCTTAGCCTTCAGCTACCTTTCGCCGTGGTGCCCCTGGTGCAGTTCACTGCCGAGCGCAGCAAGATGGGGGCGCTTGTCTCACCCAGATGGTTTACGATCTTTGCCGGGCTGATCGCGGTGCTAATCATTGGCCTCAACGGCAAGCTGATCTGGGACCAACTTTTCTCCGGCTGATCCCCCGCATAATTGGCGCATTCCATCCCGTTCCACCTTATGCTGTTTGCTTTTAGCTCGCGCGTTTCTTGGGCGAAGCTTGTGCATTCGCTAACTCGCGCCCCTTACCTACGATTATGCGATTAGTATCGATCTCCGGCAGGGCGCACGACCAAGGCTGGACTGCAATGGGTGACGGGTGAGCGCTGCAGAGTTGCGTTGCGGGGTCACTTTCTGCCGAAATCAAAGGCCCTGGTCAGGCCTCGTTTCTTGGTCTCATCCTCTCGCATGAGCCGACGCTCTTCCGCACCCCCTTTGGTGAGCCGTTTTCGCCCTTGCCTGGTCGCATCTGCAAGGGCGTGCTCCAACGTCATCCCGTCGTTAGCGAGCCAAGCGGAGACTCTCGCCGGGACGGGGCGCCAGCAGCTCTATATCGCCGGGCAGCAGAGCGCGAAGCTCGTCCGGATGACCGGGAAGGGCCGCCCGCGGTGGCGGTGGCTGTGTGCCGGCCCGGTAGTGACTGGGAATGCACCGCTTCGTCCCGAGCAGCTCAAGGGCGATGACCGCTCCGCGCGGGTCCATCGTAAAGTGTCCGCCGATCGGTAGGACGGCGATGTCCGGTTGGTACATTCGCCCGATCAGTTGCATGTCACCGAAGACGCAGGTATCGCCGGCAAAATAGAGCTTAAGCCCGTTCTCGAGCTCGATCACGCAGCCGCACGCGGCGCCACCGTAGCCGCCATCGGGCGCGCCGCCTGAGTGCCGGGCATCTGTCAGTGAGATTTTGACCCCTTCGACGGTGATTGTCCCGCCCTTGTCGGGGCCCAGACCATCGTTCCGCTCCAGACCCTGCCGCTCAAGCCAGTGCCGCAAGTCCTGCGGGGCCACGACGGCCGGCCTGTGGCGTTGCCACAATTCCATCGTCTGACCCACGTGGTCGAAGTGGCCGTGCGTGAGCACGATCAGGTCGACCGCAGCCGGGGAGCGCTCAGACACGGGGCAATCGGAGTTCTGGAGCCAGGGGTCCAGATAAATCAATTTTCCTTCCGCCGATTGCAGGCGGAAAGCTGCGCTTCCCAGCCAGGTAATGGTGACGTCCTGGGTCATTTTTCGTGTTGATCCCACGCGATGAGCCGACGCTCGATGATGAACTCGTGTTTCTCCCCCAGCAAACAGCCCGCGTGCAAACCGAGCACGCCAGCCTTCCCGGGGCAGGGCCCCGGTCGCCAGTTCTTTCGGCGGTTCGCGTGCCTTCGATGTGGCGGGCCTTGAGCGTCCCAGAGACGGTCAATCACCTTCCTCGCTGCAAACCGCTCGACGCTGGGAAGCTCAGCGCGATCCTCGCCGGCAAATCCTCCGCACTCTCCGCACGCCTTCAGCGTCTCAAATGGCGCGAGTTTCTCAGCAGCCGTTCCCAGCATGTCCCGAAGGAGCGCCTCGGCAACCCGCTCCTTTGCCTTCACTCCTTCCGCTTCCGCAACATCGCAACGTCCCATTTCAACTACATGGCTGTCTTTGAGGTCGTCCCGCCAAAGGTCCCGAACACCTTCAATGACTGACTGAAGCGGTTGCGTCATAACCGCCGGACCGCGTTGCGAGGCCTGTGCGTCGGTGGATCTGGTCTGACCCAGCGTTGTGGAACAAACTCCCAAGCCGGTCAATTTCTGGGTCCAAACGTCCTCTGTGCACTGCGGGAGTGCGTTGGTCCGCAATAAACTCTGTGTGTCCCAGCTTCCCGTAGCGCATGCGGATGACAGGGTCGTCTAGGCTGGGGTTGAGTGCGCGGTTGAGACTCTGGACGATTTGCGTCGGGCGTGGCGTTCGGCAGATCGAGACCGTGCCAAATGACGAGCCCGAATACCACCAGCCCGACTTCCGCGAGAGTTGCTACGGCGGAAATGGCGCCAGCTCAGGATGTAGACGTGAGACCGCGCGCCACCACACAGCCTCCCTCGATCTTTGGTATTGCTGTCGTCGATTGTCGCAAATGATGTCGAGAGCGCCACCGCATCCTCGACACGCAGGAGGCCTCGGAGCGGGCAGCGCCGAGCCGGCGCTGCAAGGTGCGCTCTGCGATCAGCCCCATACCCCCTGCAGGCCTGCCAGTTAGCCCAAACGCTTTCGCAGGGCGGCCATAAAGAGGCGGATGCGCGCGGCATTGACGCCAAAGTCGCTCCGGCCCTGGCGGCTGAGCGAGCGCATGTCGACCTGGCTTCCTGGACCGCGCCCCATCACGCGGATGACGACGTCATCGGTGAAGCCGAACCAGCGGCTGGTCTGGCTCGCCTCGATGCGACCGGATGCCAGATCGGAGGCAATGACGTGCCAGCCCGACATGGACCTGGCCACGGACAGGGCCACATCGAATGCCTTGGCTGCCGGCAAGGCCAGTTCAAGCGCCACCACATCAGGGTAAGCCGCACGCTGCAAGCGCGCGAGCTCGGGGCCGGCGTAGACGGCAGTGGCCGCGTCTTCGGCGCTTCGCGCCGGCAAAACTGCAATGAATTGGGGCGGGTTCTCGACATCGGTGGTGATGTCATGGATGCGCGGGACCGTTTTGCGCACGCGATCGTAGTGCCAGGGGACATAGACGAGGACAGCGCCGAGGACAAGGCCGATGGCGGCCATGGTCAAGCGACCGGTGCTGAGCTGTGACCAACTCAACAGCAGCACCCCAAGCGCGACGATAACTGCCGCGAGGGCAGCCACCCCGGAGGCCGTCATCAGCCACGTAAAAGCAAAGCGGAAATGCCACCACCCCGCTCGCCAGCCAAGGGGCGCAAACGCCAGCAGCAGCAGGGCGAGAAGCGCCAGCATGAGGCTCAGGAACGCTCCGGTCTCCCACCAACTCATGGATCAATCCTTCGCGTCTGCTATGACCAAGCTAGCACCCTCCCGGCAACCGACGTTAAAGGCGCAATTCCGGCAGTTCCATCCAGCGGCCTTCGGCGACGCTGCGATACGCGGAGTCGGCAAGTTGGACCGCTTTGGCCCCTTCGAGCAGCGTGGAGACATAGGGCGCATCCTCGCCAACGTGGCGCAGGAACGTCTCCCAGCACTGACGAAAAGGGTTCTTCGCGGGCAAGCTGTCGGGCACCTCCTGCCATTGTGCAAAGAAGTCCATGCTGGCTGGCCGACCCCCACCGAAAAACGCCTCCGGCGTATTGACCGCGCTTTGAGTGAAACAGCGCATGCGACCGGCCACCGCCGAACCGGCGGTGCCGTCGATTTGCACCACCATCGTGTCGTCGCGGCGCACACGTGTGGCCCAGCTGTTGGTGATTACGCCGACGGCGCCACCTTCGAGTTTCAGGAGTGCGTGCGATGTATCCTCCACATCGACATCGTAGAGCTGACCATGTTCATCCACGCGTTTGGGAATGGCGGTCGACATTAGGGCGCTGACACCGATCACAGGTGCGGCCAGACGGTCCACCATGTAGCGCCAGTGCGCCATCATATCCAGCGCCAGGCCGCCGCCCTCGGCACGTTTGTAGTTCCAGCTCGGTCGTTGACACTCTTGTGTCGCGCCGTCGAAGATCCAGGAACCGGCGTCGATCTTGATGGCGAGAATTCGACCGAAGAACCCAGCATTCTTCACGAACAGCATTTTTGCAAATCCCGGCAAGAACAACTTGTCCTGGATAACGCCGTGCTTAACGCCGGCCCTATGGGCCAGCCGAGCGAGCTCCATCGCTTCGTCCACCGTGGACGCCGTCGGCTTTTCAATATGGATATGCTTGCCAGCGGCAATCGCTCGGCGAACTCGCAAAGAGCGATCGCCCGTCGCCGCGCAGTCCATGAAAATGTCGTCTGCCGCGTGCAAAGCCTCGGTCAGATTGGTCGTCCAACGCAAACCGCCGTGAGCGCTAGCAAGCGCTGCAAGGCGGTCTGGATCGCGGCCGACGATCAAGAGATCGGGCACCAGCCGGTCGCCATTGCGCAGCTTGAGCCCACCCTCGGCGGCAATCGCAAGGAGATTCGGCACGTGCTGGGTGGTACCCATACGCCCTGTGGCGCCGTTGAGGATGATGCCGATGCGTCGGTTGGCCATGACTGTCCAACTCCCGATCAACCATGGCGGACGTTGGCAATTCTCGCAGTCCGCTCCCGTTGTCTCGAACCTGAATACCTCGTCCGCCTAAGCGGAGTGGTTCCTGGCCCAGTCGACAATTTCAGCGTGTGTCGCGAACCAGACATCACCTTTGGATTTGGCGTGCCGGATCAACTCGTCGACTATCCAAATGCGTGATCGGTAGCCAATCACGTGCGGGTGGCAGGTCAGCTGAAAGATGCCTCCCTCCTCCCACGCCGCATCCAGTTCGCGGCGAAAGATGTCGAGTACGTCTGTGGGCGGTGTATAGGGCCTGAGTGAAGAGAAGCGGTGCATCATGAAGTAGACCGCGTCGTCGCGCACCCACTCCACCGGAAGCTCGATGATGCCGGTCGGTTCACCCTCCAACAGCAGCTCATAGCAGTCCTCGTCCGCCATCAGGGAAGAGTCATACGCAAGGCCAAGCTCCTTCTCGATCCGAAGCGTATTGGGACTGAAGTCCCACGATGGCGTCCTAAGCCCGACGGCGCGTTTGCCTGTGACCTTTTCGAGCGTGTCAGCCGATCGCAGCATCAGATCGCGCTCTACATCGTATGGCAACACCGAATTCAACTCGTGAATCCAGCCGTGAATACCGATCTCATGTCCCTCGGCAATGACGCGCCGCTGCTCGTCCGGATGGATGAGTGCCGCGACGGCCGGCACGTAGAAAGTCGCCTTAATACCATGCCTGTCGAGAAGCCTCAGAATGCGGGGAACCCCCACTCGGTTGCCGAATTGGCCCCAGCTCATGCGACCGATCGATTTCCCTCCATCACGCAGCTCATTGGTCTCATGATCGCTGTCGAAAGACAGAGCCATCGCGCAACGGGCTCTCCCCTTCCACATCTTCGGCCGGTAGCTGCGCCCCGCCCGAACCTGATTTACGAGACGGCGCCAATGCGCCTCTGACCACTGCCATGGCTCTTGCGGCTTGCTTTCCGATGACATTGAGCGATCTCCTTAGCCCTCAAGCAAATCGGTGATCCCATCTATCCGCTTGATCGCGGTCTCCTATGACCTGGCACCCTAATTTGCGCTTCCTACCCCACGGCGGCTTCAGGACTTGAACCTGACGTCCTGCAGCCGGATGATACCATCGGGGTGGGGCGAAAATCCGTCGACCTTTTCGGCAACCCCCCACAGCCACTTGTAGTTGTAGAGAAAGATGTGGGCACGATCCGCAAGGTATATTCGTGCCGCCGCCGCGTAGTCGTTCAAGCGAAGGGCAGGGATCGTCTTGTGGCGCGCGGCAGCAAGCCGCGCATCTAGGTCCCGGTTGCAATATTTGCCCCAGTTGAGAAATCCATCGCAAGCGAGCCAAATGCTGATATTTCCGTCGGGGTCCGCACGGCCCGACCAGATGACCAGCGCCGCCTCATAGTTGCCGTTCGTGGCATTGCTCGTGAGAGTGTTGGCTTCGAGGACTTCAATCCTCATGTCAAACCCGGCCTCGCCGAGCATCGACTGCAAGACTTGGGCGACCTGGCTCTCCAAGGGACTGTTGACCACCGAAAGCGTGAACGATGGCCGAACAACGCCGGCATCAGCAAGCAGCCGCCGCGCTTTCGCCAGATCGCGCGGCGGGATTGGCAGCTCCTTGATGTACCATGGACTGTCCACCGCATGAGGCTGATTGGTGGCGATGTACTCACCATCAAAGACGACCTGCATGAGGGCTTCGCGGTCGAGCGCGAGTTCCAGTGCTTCGCGCACGCGAGCATCTTTGGCGAGTGCAGACTGCGCTGCGCGAGGGCCATGGCCGAGATTGATCGACAACGTGTTGTAGGCCAGTGCGGTGCTGGTGACAACCTTGACACGCTTATCCATTTTGAGCTGCTTCAGATCGGTCGGCTGCAGCCGCTCGACGAGCTCCAGGCTGCCCGCAAGCAAATTGGCGGTGCGCACCGTCGTGTCGGGCATGGGCTGGAACACCACCTGATTTATGTGGATGCGGGACGCGTCCCAATAATTCTCAAACCGCTGCAGGGTAATCTTTTGCTGCGCGACCCGCTCGACAAATCGGAAGGGTCCAGCGCAGACAGGTTGACTGGCGATGTTCTGTCCGAGAGCGGCGAGCGCCTTGGGAGAAAGCATCATGCCGGCACGATCCGCAAGCACGCTGAGCAACGGCGCATCGGGTTCGGCCAGCTCAAAGCGTATCGTCAATGGATCGACTACCACCACATTCGTGATCGACTTCACCTCACTCTTGCGACGCGAGTAGTCGGCCATCCGATATCGATCGATGTTGATTTTTACGGCCTCGCTATCGAGCGCCGTGCCGTCGTGGAAGACGACACCTGACCTTATTTTCATCACCAGAGCCTTGCCGTCTTGGCTCCAGTCCCATTGCGTCGCAAGCTGTGGCCGAAAGTCGAGCTTTGCGTCGATGTCGATGAGCTTATCACACAGCGCCGCAAACACGATGCGCCCGACAAACGTGCCGCCTTGCGCCGGATCGAGCCGATCCGGATCCTCTTGCAAGGCGATGCGCAATGCTTGAGCCGAGACGGGAACGGTTGAGGTCCCAGCGAGCGCGGCAGCAAGCACTAAAGTCAACAGACGCAGGGCGTTAGGCATGGCAATTCTTTTTGTGGCCAATTGGCTCCGGGCAGATGAGGCTAGCACGAGCACGCCTAGGGTAGCGGCAAAGAAACCTCGTTCAAGAAGGATTGTATGCGAGCCTCATATCCTCTGCACAGTGGTTTGCCTGGCTCGTCCTTCTGCCAACGGCGCAGACCCGCTTTTGCACCCGCGGCCCTCCCATTGGGCAGATGACGGTCGCGCCTTCCTCGGGATGCGGCGAAGGTTGCCTCGCAACGATGCTGCCCATCGCACCCTCGCAAAACCACACTAGCGCATGTCATGGCCGCACGCGAGGAAGCGCACGTTCACGCTCACGTGGAGCGCCATCCGTCGAGACTGTGCTTAGCCATACCGGTTAGCACAACCGAGCGAATATCTCCATCGTGTTGATGCAAGCCCGATCGCGTCTAGCCCCGCCTGCAACTGACGAGCCCACCTCGGGGACTTTGTGTCCAAAATCCGCCCGGAGCGGTCTCGAGCACATCATGTGGACATGGACATGGAGGGCAGCGTCGCCCTCGACCTCGCGCCTGCGCATTTGCGATGGTGCGGGACCGCTGGGCCCATGACGGGAAATGGCAGCGACAGGCTCGTCTCAAGCGCTACTGGACGGAGGCCAAACGCGGGGAGCACCGCGCCCGTGGTTGCACGCAAAGCCCCAGTTGCGCGGCCGCCTCGCTAGAATTGTGGCTTGCGCTTGGCCAGGAAGGCATCGACACCTTCGCTGAACTCGTCACTGCCGAAGGTAACGGCCTGTGCGATGGCCTCTTGCTCGAAGAACGTCTCCACGCTCGCCTCGTAGGCGCGCTTCATCATTACCTTGCTCATGGTGAGCATCGCCGCTGGTCCCGCTGCAATCTCTTCGGCTATTTTGATCGCCGCGACGATAAGTTCTTCGGGAGCGACCACTCGATTGCACAGGCCGATTGCCATTGCCTCGAGGGCGCCATAGCGCCGGTTCAGCATGATCATCTCCTTGGCGCGCAGGCTGCCAATCGCCCAGGGTAACGTTTGCAACAGGCCGAGGTCGGGTAGCGCCCCGAGCCTGGAGTAGCCGCTGAGGAAATAAGCGTCGCGGCTGGCGATGATGATGTCTGCCAGCAACGCCAGCGCCAGACCTCCGCCGACGGCGGCGCCATTCACGGCCGCGATCACCGGTTTGTCGCAGTCAAGCAGCGCGCGGGCCCAAGAGTGTGCCGCACGCATGCGTGTGCGCACGGCGGGTGCCTTGCGGCCCTCAGGATCAGTCATCGCCCGGATATCGCCTCCAGCGCAAAATGCCTCACCCGTACCCGTGAGAACGATTGTGCTCACGGCCGCGTCGGCGAGCAGCATCGGAACCTTCGCCGCGAGGCCCGCCTTTATTGCCGGAGACAGGGCGTTCAGCGTGCTTGGATCATCCAGTCGCAGAATGGCAATGGCGCCTAGGCGCTCCACCTTGACGGCGTCTGACATGCGTTCCTCCTGTAAAGCTAATATCGCCCCCACGTACCTCATCGTCGGGTCGTCTTTTGCTCCGCGCCAGCCGTTCAGGCTTGCCCCCGAGGCTCGTGCCACCTAACGTTTGCATCCGCGAACAATAACCCAGGAGCGCTCGGATGCCGCGGCTACGTTTTGGCGCCTTTCTCGCCCCTCATCATCCCATTGGTGAGCACCCTATGCTGCAGTTCCGGCGCGACCTCGACCTCGTGGAGCACCTAGACCGATTGGGATACGACGAGTTTTGGTGCGGCGAGCACCATTCCAGCGGCTGGGAAATGATCGCCTCGCCGGAGATGTTTCTGGCCGCCGCCGGCGAACGCACCAAGCGCATCCGCCTTGGCACCGGCGTAATCTCGTTACCCTACCATCATCCCTTCAACGTCGCACAGCGTATGGTGCAGCTCGACCACATGACCGGCGGCCGCGCCATCTTCGGCTCGGGACCTGGCGCACTGGCCTCCGATGCGCACGTGCTGGGCATCGATCCCATGGTACAGCGCGACCGCCAGGACGAGGCCATCGGCATCATACGTCGCCTGTTCAGAGGCGAGCGCGTTACCATCAAGCGCGATTGGTTCACGTTGCAAGACGCTGCCCTGCAATTGCTACCGCTGCAAGAGGAGATGCCCTGCGTGGTCGCCTCGCAAATCAGCCCGTCCGGCATGACGCTGGCCGGCAAGCACGGCATTGGCATCATTTCGATCGGCTCGATGTCCAATGAAGGGCTTCAATCCTTGCCCCAGCAGTGGTCATTCGCCGAGGCAGCGGCGGCCAAGCACGGCATGGTCGCGGATCGTTCGCAGTGGCGCGTTCTCATGAGCTGGCACATCGCCGAGACCCGCGAGCGGGCCCGCCTCGAGGCGCGCGACGGCTTGCTACGCCATCACAACGAGTACATCGTGGGAACGCTGCAGCGACCAGGCTTGCAGGCTTACAGCTCACCCGACGAGGCGGTGGACAAAGCAGCGTATGCAGAAGGCGCTGCGGCGACCATCGGCACTCCCGATGACCTCGTTGCCAAGATCAAATCGGTTCTGGAGGTCAGCGGTGGCTTCGGCACCGTCGTCGGCTTCGTCCACGATTGGGCAAACCCCGAGAACACGTCACGCAGCTGGGACCTCGTGGCCCGATACGTCGTACCTCAGATCAACTGCCACCTGGTAGGTTTACGCAGGTCGCAGCAATTCGTGATCGAAAACCGCGGCGTATTCGAGCGCAGCCGCGAGGCGGTGATGGCAAAGATCATGGAGAAC
>Ga0075425_100001744_pt1 | contig 21391 bp, 17 predicted proteins | sample SoiMethybrSBSTD4_FD_75300 | JGI IMG/M metagenome (GOLD analysis project Ga0075425, IMG submission 75300) | Bulk soil microbial communities from a Populus tree surrounding site in Tennessee, USA - Soil MetaG P. TD hybrid SBSTD4 | ecosystem: Environmental > Terrestrial > Soil > Tree plantation... | reverse complement strand
AGCTCGTACGCCGCCGACTTCGGCAAATACAAGACACCGACGCTCGTCATTGCCGGCGAACAGGATTTCCGCGTGCCGTATACGCAGAGCCTCGAGTTCTTCTCTGCGCTGCAGCGTCAGTCGGTCCCCTCGAAGCTGATCGTCTTTCCCGACGAAGGCCACTGGATCCTGAAGCCGCAGAACAGCGCGGTGTGGTACCGCGAAGTGCTCGACTGGCTCGCGAGATATCTGGTCATTGGTTCATCGGAGCATTCGGTCATTGGATTGGATCAATCGAGCAAGCGATCAATTCAATGACCAGATGAGCCAATTACCAGTTGATCAAATGCCCCGCCCCGCCGGCGCGTGGTACCGCGAGGTCACGCGCGATCAGTGGATGGCGTTCGTCGGGTCCTATCTTGGCTGGGTCCTCGACGGCTTCGACTACACCATCGTCACCTTCCTGCTCGTCGACATCCAGCGCAGCTTCGCGGTGAACGCGACGCTCGCGGGACTCCTCGGTCAAATCACGCTCGTGTTTCGCGTGGCGGGCGGCATCGGCGCAGGGACTGCCGCCGATCGATGGGGACGCAAAGGCCCGTTGATGTTCTCGATCCTCTGGTACTCCGCGTTCGCGTTCCTGAGCGGCTTCTCGACGACGTACGGAATGTTGTTCACGTGCCGCGCGCTGTTCGGCATCGGCATGGGCGGCGTGTGGGCGGCGGGGATGCCGCTGACGCTCGAGCACTGGCCCGCGCGTCTCCGCGGGACGGCGTCGGGCATGATGCAGAGCGGCTACTCGCTCGGATTTCTGCTGTCGTCGCTCGTGTTTCAGATCGCCTACCCGCTGGTGAGCCGCCGGCCCGATTTCGGATGGCGCGTCATGCTGTGGATTGGCGTGCTGCCGGCGCTGCTCGTGCTCTTCATCATGAAAGGCGTCAAGGAGAGCCCGGTGTGGCTGGAGCGCCAGCGTCATCTGCGCGATCGGCACGAGCGCGATCCGCTGTCGCTCGGCCGGCTGTTCGCGCGCGACGTGTTTCCCGTGACGCTGCACACGTCGATCATGATGGGCGCGTTTCTCTTCATGTATCACTCGATCACGTACTGGTACCCGACCCTGCTCGGCCGGATGCATCGTCAGCCGCTCGCGTTCCTCGTCGCGCTGAACTTCGGCGCCGTCGCCGGCGCGGTCGCGATCGGCCGGTTGTCGGAAACGGCGTTCGGACGGCGAGGCGCGGCAACGCTCGCCACGTTGATCGGGGTCCTGGTCATCCCGTTGTACGTGTTCACGGCGAACACCGCGCTGCTGCTCGTCGGCGCGCTCGCGATGGGCTTCTTCGGCGCCGGCAACTTCGGCGTCGTGCCCGCGTATCTCACCGAGCGCTTTCCGACCGTCGCACGCGCCGTCGGCGCCGGCTTCGCGTACCACGTTGGCGCGGGTCTCGGATCGTTCACGCCGACCCTCGTTGGACATCTGACCGACGGCGGCATGCCGTTGCCGACGGCGATGGCGCTGTGCATCGCAGGGTCCGGGTTGCTGCTGACGGTGTTGATCTGGCTCGGTCCCGAGACGCGCGGCACGCACTTCCATCCGGTCGAAGAACGCACGCTCACGTGACGGCGTCCTGAAGCCTTCGCCACGACCGCGACGTTTTCTGCGACAATCACCGGGCCCATGCCTTATCCAGTGAACGTCACCGTCACACCCCTGATCATCAATCGCAATCGGCTCACGACTGCGTTCCGGCTGATCTTGTACATCCCGCACGCGATCCTCGTCGGCGGAATCGGGATCGGATACGCCACCGGACGTGAGGCCGCCGGCAACGCGTCGTTCGGCAGCGAGACGGGGCTCCTTGGCGCGGCGGCTTATGTGCTCGCGGTGGTGAGCTGGTTCACGATCGTGATCGCCGGTCAGCACATCACCGGCATCCGTCAATTCGGCGCGTTCTACCTCAGGTGGCGCGTGCGCGCGCTCTCGTATCTGATGCTGCTCGAGGACGAATATCCGCCGTTCGGCGACAGTCCTTATCCGGCGGCGATCGAGATCGTCGATCCGACCGGGCCGCGCGATCGCCTGTCGGTCGGACTCCGGCTGCTGCTCGTGATCCCTCACTTCATCATTCTGGTATTCCTGGCGATTGCATGGTGGGTGACGGCGTTCATCGCGTGGCTGCTGATTCTATTGAGCGGCGAGTATCCGCGCGGCCTGTACGACTTCGGCGCGGGCGTCCTGCGGTGGCTGCTCCGCGTCGAAGCGTACATGCTGCTGCTCGTGGACGACTACCCGCCGTTCTCGCTCACCTGAGCGCGCCGCACAACGGGCCCGGACAGACGGTGTACGCCACGCCGAGATGATCGGTGCACGCGTTCGCGAACTTGTCGGCCCAGCTCCACGATCCGTCGTTGCATCGCGCCGTTGCAGACGTGCCGGATGGATCGGTCGGCGGCACCGGATACAACACCACGTCGAGCTGGCGGTCGCCGTCGATCGTCAGGTTCGCGACCTTCCACGGATCGTATCCGCCTTTGTTCGCTTCAACGGCGACAACGCCGGCGCTGAGCGCGGCGAATTGAAACCGTCCGTTCGCGTCGGTGACGACGCTTTGTCCGGCGTCAGGGCCGTCCGTGATCTTCACCTGTACGCCGGCGAGCAAACGGCTGTTAGGGCTCGCTTCGTGTGCGACGCCGGACATCGCGAAGCGCTGCGTTCGGGTGACCGTCAGACGCATGCTGCCGGTGACGCCCTGATAGGTCGCGCGCGCTTCCACGTCGCCGCTGACGACGACGGTGAGCAGGCCGACGGATGAAATCGTCGCGACGGCCGGGTTCGACGAGGTCCACTGCGCCAGGGTCGTCACGTCGCGCGTGCTGCCGTCGCTCAGGCGCGCGGTCGCGGTCAGCTGCATGGTTGCGGATGATGCCGCGGCGCTCGTTACGGTAATTGCCGTAACGGACGCCGACGGCGCCGTGGGCGACGTAGGTGATGTGGGTGACGTCGCCGCGCCGCTGCCGCCGCACGCGACGAGCGCGGTCACGGCGAGACTCGTTATCGCGAACAGGCACACCCGGTTCATACACGCATCTCCTTGCGTTCACTGCCACGATCCGCGTGGGAAGTGAATGACCTTGCAGCTCCTTGAATGGCTCAGGCGAGCTGCTCAGTAGCGATGAGAGCAAGCGATATGCCAGAGGTGCAATCAACCTCAGCGATGCGCCCGCCGTCTAAGCTCAACCGAGGAGTGCCATGCCCACCGTCACGAATTTAGAATTTGGAATTTGGAATTTGGAATGCGTACTCAACGCGAAGAGTACGCATTCCAAATTCCAAATTCCAAATTCCAAATTTTACGGTTTCAGCGACACCCCTGCGCCGATCGACAGGAATCGCATGCGCGGGCTGCCGGGAAATCCGAACGACGGCGTGCCGGGATTGAGCGCGTAGAAGCGCACGTCGAAGCTGAACGCGAGGTGCGGCTTCGCGAACCAGCGCGCGCCGCCGCCGTAGTTGATCGTCTTCAGCACTTCGTCGTCCGTATCGAGCGGTTCGCGGCCTTCGGGCACGATCGAGAGGTTCGATCGGCCGATGCCGCCGCTCAGATAACTCCATCCGCTTCCCGTGCCGAAGTTGAGCGAGAGCTGCGCGCCGAGCGAGCGGAACGTTTCGGTCACCGGCTGCGTCGTTTCGGTCCCTTGCGGCGGCGTGTACCTCGCGCGTGCCGTTACCAGCTCGCCGCCCAGGCCGAACGTGATCGCGCGCCATTTCAGCGGGTACACGGTGACCGTCATGTGCGCGCCGAGGCCGACGCCGGGCAGTTCGCCCGCCGACAACCCGCGGCTGTCCGCCAGCGCGGCGTCCTGCGAAAAGTGGGGGACGGTCGCGTGCACGTCGAGAGCCACGCGCGGAATCGGCGGCGGGGGCTCCTGAGCGAGGGCGGGAATCGCGGCGACGAGAATTCCCGTCAGCGCGAGCGGCCCGGCAGCGCGCAGGCCGCCGCGCGGTCGGGCACGCGTCATCGTCCGCTGCCCTCGTGCTCCCCACTCAGCCGCTGTTGCAGATCCTGGAGAACGACGAGCCGTGAGATGTCGTGCTCGCGACGGGCGCGTTCGTCGGCCGGTCGACACGCGGCATCCGCGTCGACGGCGCGACGCTCGATGTTGTAGCAGACGTGTGTCGCGCCGTGCGCGAGGAAGAGATGGCGACCGTCGAGCCACTCGCCGTTCGGACGCGGCACCGGCTCGTCACCGTGGCGCGCGAACAGATTGCGGCCGACGAACGGCAGCGGCGACGGATCCAATCCGAGGAGCGTCAGGAGCGTCGGCGCGATGTCCGTCTGCCCCGCCGGCACCGCGCTCACGCCGTGTGCGCCGGGAAATCGCATGAACACCGGCACCCGATCGTTGAGCGCCCAGCTCGCGTCGTCGTTACCGATGTGCATCGCGCGAGCGGTTGCCGGCGTGCGTGGAAATCCGGCGTCGTGATCGCCGAACACGACAACCACGCTCTCGTCGAGCAGCCCCTCGCGCGCGAGCGCGCTGACGAATCGTTCGAGCGCCTGATCGAAGAATCGCATCGTATGAAGGTAGTTGCCGAACGGCGTGCCCTCGAGCGCGCCCAGCTTCAACATCTTATGCGCGGCCGGAAAATCCGCGAAGGGATGGTGGAGCGACAAGGTGATGAGCCACGCGCAGAACGGACGTGGAAGCGTTGCCAGATGCGGAATCATCTGCCTGAGGAAATCGCGATCGTTCAGGCCCCAGCCGATCTGCTCCGTCATCTGAAAATCGGGTTCGAACAGGCTCCGATCGAAGCCGTACGCCGGGTGCGTGACGCGCCGATTCCAGAACCCGGCCTCGAACGGCACGGCGGAGAGCGTGTGATAGCCGTCCTCGCTCAACACGCGCGGCAGCGTCACGTAGTGATTCGCCGGAAATCGAAATGCGACGGCGCCCTGATCGAGCGGCAGCAGCGACGCGAGCATCGTGAATTCGGCGTCGGATGTGCGGCCCTGACTGGTCTGATCCGTCACGTTCGTGAACCTGACGGCGTCGCTCGTCCAGTGTGCAAGGTGCGGCATCACTTCCTCGTCGCCGACGCGGTAGTCGACGACGAAATCCTGGAGCGATTCCACCTGAATCACGATCAGATTTTTTCCGCGCGCGACGCCGAAGTTCGGACCGCCGCCGGCGCGCAGCGGCGCGCGTGCGTCGAACCACGCTTCGGCGCTCGCGATCTCCGCCTCCGTGACAGCGGGCCTCAACCACGTGCTCCGCGCGTAGTTCCACACGTCGAACGCGTGGAACCCGAACACGCCGAGCTGTTCGACGACGGCGCGATCGCGGAACGTCTGATCGAGCGTCGTCGATTGGAGGACGCGCGGCGCGGCTATGAACATGACGGAACCGGCGACGGCAACAGCGACGCCCGCGGCGACCGGCGCGCGTGCGGGGATCGGTTCGGCGTGTCGACGGGCTATGGACGAGCGCAGCGCCAGCCATCCAGCCACGGGGCAATCGGCGATCAACCACACGAGATCTGCCGTGAACAAGCTGCGAACCGAACCCCACACCCGTCCGGCCTGACGCATCGCGAGCATCGCCGGCGTCGACAGCACGTCGCCGAAAAATCGGTAGTAGAAGAGGTCCGCAAGCACGAGCAGCGAGCCGGACACGCCGATCGCCAGGAGCGCCCACGTTCGAAGACGCTTCGGCAACACGACAGCGACGAGCGTCGGCGGCACGACCGCGGCGACCAGGACCAGCCAGTACGCGACCGCCGTCGGTTCGAGCAGCGCTTCGTGGAACAGCATGAACGGCTTCGCGAACAGACACGCCGCGCACCACGCGTACAGCGCCGCCGGTGGCGGCACTTGCATCGTGTCGGATTTGAGCCGGATGACGCCAATCAACGCGACGAGCAACGGAAGCGGTGCGAGCAGCCCTGCGATCGGCGGCACGACGACGACGAGCGTGCGCGGATGACGCGGTGACACCTGCGCGAACCACGTGACGCCTTCCTCGACGATGTCCCACTGCAGCCAGTACAGACCGGGCCACTGCGGCGCGAGGAGGCGGGCGTGCACCGGCGCGAGGCCGCCGGGCGCAACCGGCTCCACGAGATCGGTGCGGATGCCGTCGTGGTACGGCAGCGTGCGCGTGCGCGACGCGAGCTCGCGCGGAACGAACCAGAGCCAGTGATACGACAAATGCACCCGCGCCGGATCCCACGCGAGCTGACCGGTGTTGCCCACGACCATCGGGAACGCGATTTCCTGAGACGCCTGCAGGACGCGAGGCGATGTGCCGGAGAGGGTGAAAGCGCGTGGATACGGCTGAGCGGGGTTGCGGCTGCAGGCAGCAGTGAAGACCGTGCACAGACCCAGCGCGGCGCACGCGGCGAATCTGCCGATGGACTGGGGAAAAAATCGCGTAAATGAACTGTTCAATCGGGCAGTCATCACCAGATTACCCGATCACTCAATTCCATTACTCGCCATTACTCACTTATCGGAATTTCGAACAGCTCCTTTATCTATCGTCGTCATCGTCGTCGGGAGTCCGCGAGGCCGGCGAGGTGAACAGGCTGCGCCGCGGCGGCGGCATCGGCGACGTCGCGCCCTTTACGGATCTCCAGATGATGTCGTTCAGCAGGACCTCGGGCGCGCGATCGGCCTGCGTGAAGTTCATCTTCATCGAGGCTTCCGCGCCGAACGCGTTGCTTGGATTCGTCTCGTCGAACGGCACGCCGGGCTGCGCGCGCCGGTAGGTCGCCATCGACGGCGTGTGGGTGAACGCGTTGTACAGCGGCGTCGCGGCGGCGTCATACTGACTCATCGGCGGCAGCCCGAGGATCAGTTCGATCGTGCGCAGCACACCCGATGTCGTGTAGAACGTGTGATCGACGAAGCCGTGCTTTGCAAACGGACTCGCGACGAGGAGCACCGATCGGTGGGAGTCGACGTGATCCGGACCGCTCTGCGCATCGTCTTCGAGCACGACGATCGCCGAGTCGCGCCAGTACACGCTGTTCGAGATCGCCTCCACCAGCCGGCCGAGGGCGTAGTCGTTCTCGGCCACCATTGCGCGCGGCGTCGGCGCGCCGGGTCTGGTGCCGGAGGTGTGATCGTTCGGCAGCCGGATGATCGAGAGCTGCGGCAGGTCGCCGTCCGCTTCGTACTGATGGAACTCCTGCAGCCACGCATCGATTCGCTTGTTGTCGGGGATGTCGAGATCCCAGCCCGCATACGCGGGCGCAACCGATCCTTGAAGGCCGGGCACCGCGGCGATGGCAACCACGTCGCCGGTCTTCGTGCGCGACGCGTGGTCGACGAACTCGCCGTAGCTCCGCACGCTGACGTTCTCGCGGTGCGCGAAATCCCAGATGTAGCCGCCCGGAGGCGCGGCGATGTTGCCGAACGGCGTCCGCATGAAGCCGCCGCCCTCGCCGAGGAGCAGACCGCCGCGGTTCGCGAAGGTGGTCTGCCACACCTTCTCGATGAAGTCGTTCGAGTAGGCAGCGGTCGAGTACGCGTGGCCGTTGTAGCTGACGTCGGCGTCGACATAAAAATTGTCGAAGACGACGAAGTTGTGCGCGATCGCGTGCGCGTTCGGCGTGACGTTCCTGCCGAAGAGCGCCATGCTCGGCTCGCCGTTGCCTTCCTGGATGTCGCCGAGAATCTGATCGTACGTGCGGTTCTCGCGAATGACGTAGAAGACGTGCTTGATGGGCGAGCTGCCGCCGACGACGTGCGGAATGGGCGAGTCGATCGGGATGTTCGGACGGAGCCGGATCGCGTCGGAGTACGGGGACAGATCGTGCACGCGGCGTGTGTATTCGGCGAGCTTCGTGCGGTCCGGCACCGCGACGCTGCTGATCGTGCCGACGACCTTCGACGCGCTCGTGCCCTCCATCGCGCCGCGCCCGCTGACGATGAGGATGCGCCTGCCGTCGCGCGTGAAGGCCACCGCGGTCGGATACCAGCCGGTCGGGATGAAGCCGTCGACGAAGCTGCGTCCGCCGTTGCTCACGTCGATGACGGCAACGGCGTTGTTGTCGGCGTCTGCGGCGAGGAGCGTGCGGCCGTCGGGCGAGAGCGCCAGCGCGTTTGGCGTGGCCGTCGGCGGCGCCTCGGGATCGAGGCTGGTCGAGATCTGCTCGATCGGTTCACCCGAGAAGACGTCGTATACCCAGATCGACGAACTGCTGCCGCACGCGACGAACAGCCGGTGACCGTCGTTCGACACGACCATCGCGTTCGGATGCTCGCCCGACGGCCATTCGCCCACCGGCTGCAGACGGTCCGCCGTGAAAACCATCACTTCCGCGCCGCCCCACAAAGACACGAACACGAGGCGGCCGTCGCGCGACGCTACAACGGTATAGGGCTCCGCGGGCAGATCGATCGTTTGTGTGACGGCGCCCGATGCGAGATCGATTGTCGAGAGCGTCATCCCGAAGAGGCGCGTCACGTACAACGTGCGGCCGTTCGGACTGAGACCAATCCCGCCGACGAACGTTTCGTGGTCGGAGGACGGCAGGCTCAGCGTGCGCGCGAGCGTCAACGTTTGGTCCGAAAACGAGTACTCGAGGACGTTGTTCTGCGATGCGCTCGCGGAATACACCTTCCGGCCATCCGGACTGATCGCCAGACCGAGCCACGCGTGCTCGACTTGCGCCGTGCTCTTGACGGACCAGGTCGCGAGATCGACGACGCTGATCGAGGGTTTGGCGACGCCGTCGTTCGTGACGAGCGCGTAACGTCCGTCGGGTGAAAGCGCGATATTGAGCGGTAGCGTGCTCAGTGAGAGATGGTTACCTGCCGGCGCCAGCCGCCAGCCGTTCGCGAGGAGCGTCGTCCCGTCACCCTGGGCGCCGGGCGTCAGCGTGAGCGGCGGCGTGTCGTTCTGGGCGCGGATGATCGCGTTGGAGAACGTGATGATCGCGGTAGCCAGCCCGACAATAACAACGCGAATCGCGGTCCGCGATACGACGACACATGCCATAAGAGTGCGCCAAGGACTTTTATTGGCACATCTTAGCCGTACTGCAGCCGCAATGCTACGGCTGAGTGAGGCGTTTCAGCCACTACGACTTTTGTTATAGGTCATTGCCATGCAGATGCCCGTTTTCCACGACATGTTCTACCTGTCCCTCCCCCTCGCGGAGAAAATCCTGCGGCCGATACTGATTTATGCCTTTCTTATTGTCGGGCTGCGCCTGGCGGGCAAGCGCGAGCTCGCCGCGCTGAATCCGTTCGATCTCGTCGTCCTTCTGACGATTTCGAACACCGTGCAAAATGCGATCATCGGCGAGGACAACAGCGTGACGGGGGGCATGATCGGCGCCGGCACGCTGCTGCTGGTCAACTACGCCTTCGTGCGCTTTCTCTACACCCACGAGAGCATCGATCGATTGATCGAAGGCGACTGCGACGTGCTCATCGAGAACGGCGTGCTGAACAGCGACGCGCTCCAGCGTGAACTGATCACGCGAGCCGAGCTCGAGGCTGCCGCTCACAAACAGGGATTCTCGTCGCTCGACGCAATCGATCGCGCGATCCTCGAGGCCGGCGGCGGCATCGCATTCTTCGCGCGCAAGCCGACGCCCGAAGCCGAACGCCACGCCGAGATCATGGCGAGACTCGATCAAATCGCCGCGCGGCTGGAAGGCGGCCGCGCATGACGGTGTCCCCCTCCATATCTCAGGTCATTCGTAATCTCCTTTGTGTCCTTTGTACCCTTTGTACCCTTTGTGTCCTTCGCGCCCAGAGCCGTCCAAGGGCGCGCGACCTAGGGATCGCGCCCGGCGTCCATCAACCTGGCCCACTCAACGCGATCACCGACGTCGACGGCGTGCGCGTCGGTCACACGACGATCGTCGAAGGCGACAGCGTCCGCACCGGCGTGACGGCAATCGTGCCGCACGGCGGCAACGTGTTTCAGGACAAGGTTGCCGGCGCGGCGTTCGTCGGGAACGCGTTCGGCAAGCTCGCAGGATCTACGCAAGTAAGCGAGCTCGGCACCATCGAGACGCCAATCATCCTGACGAACACGCTGAGCGTCGGTACCGCGATGGACGCGGTGGTCCGATACACCATCGCGCACCCGGGCAACGAGCAGGTGCGATCGGTCAACGCGCTCGTGGGTGAGACCAACGACGGCAGTCTGAACGACATCCGCGGACTGCACGTCACGACCGATCACGTGCTCGGCGCGATCAGGAACGCGAAGACGGGACCGGTTGCCGAGGGCTCGGTCGGTGCGGGCACGGGAACCATCTGTTACGGGTGGAAGGGCGGCATCGGCACCGCGTCGCGAAAAGTGGCCGCGGGCGCTCCGCGATCGAATGACTACACGGTCGGCGTGCTCGCACAGACCAACTTCGGCGGGAATCTGACGATTGCCGGGGTGCCGGTCTTCAAACTGCTGCAGCCGCCAAACCGTCGCGATTCGGCGGCGGGGTCGTGCATGCTCGTCGTGGCGACCGATGCGCCGATCGATGCGCGCGATCTCCGCCGGCTCGCGGCGCGCGCCGTGTTCGGCCTCGCGCGCACCGGCTCGTCGTACAGCAACGGCAGCGGCGATTTCGCGATCGCGTTCTCGACGTCGCCCGAGATGCGCAGCCGATTCAACGAAACGGCGCCGCACCCGCGCCAGGTGCTGCCGACCGATGCAACCTCGCCGCTGTTCGAGGCCGCGCTCGAAGCGACGGAGGAAGCGGTGTACAACTCGCTCTTCCAGGCGACGACCGTCACGTCGCGATTCGGCCGCGCCGAGGCCATCCCGATCGACAAGGTCCGCGACCTGCTCAAGAAATAAGTCGGGTTACAATCTCACCCTTGTCCACCACTGTTTCGGGCCGTCACATTCCGCTCGCCGCCATCCGCGACGCCGCGACTGCGGTGTACCGCGCCGCAATCCGCACGCCGCTGGTGCGGGTGGAGCTGCCTCACGGCAGCCCGGAGCTCTATCTCAAGCTCGAAGTGCTGCAACCGATCGGATCGTTCAAGATCCGCGGCGCGTACAACGTCATTCGGCAGCTCGACGCCGCCACGCTGGAGCAGGGCGTCTGGACGGTCAGCGCCGGGAACGCGGCGCAGGGCGTGGCGTTCGCGGCGCGCAAGGCGGGCGCGCGCTGCTCGGTGATGGTGATGGACACCGCGCCCGAGACGAAAGTGCGCGCGATCGAACGTCTCGGCGCGACGATCGTCCGTTGCACATATGACGAAGCCTGGCGTACGGTCGAAGCACACGCGTCGGATCGGATGACCGGCCACTTCGTGCATCCGTTCGACGACGACCGGTTCATCGCAGGCAACGCCACCGCCGGTGTCGAGATCCTCGAGGATCTGCCGGACGTCGACGCGATCATCGCGCCGCTCGGCGGCGGCGGCCTTCTCTCCGGCATCGCGGCCGCCGTGCGCGAGCTGAAGCCGGACACGGACGTGTTCGCTGCCGAACCCGAGACCGCCGCGCCGCTCGCCGCGTCGCTCGCCGCCGGGCGTCCGATGTACTTCGACAACTGGAAGGCGTCCTTCGTCGACGGCGCCGGCGGCAAGTCGGTGTTGACGACGATGTGGCCGCTGCTCTCGCAGCTCTCCGGATCGATCGTCGTGTCGCTCGACGACGTCGCGCGCGCGATGAGGCTCGCCGCCGAGCGCGCGCACATCATCGCGGAAGGCGCCGCCGGCTGCGCCATTGCCGCCGCGCTGAGCGGCCGCGCCGGAACCGGTAAAGTCGTGGCCGTCGTGTCCGGCGGCAACATTGATCTGCCGAAATTCGCGGCGCTCGTCGGCGCCTGCGAACACAGCCACCCATAGATCCTGATGACCAGATACACGGGCCTGCTGCCGATTCCCGAACGCATCAACCGACTCGAAGAGCTCGCCATCGATTTGTGGTGGAGCTGGAATCGCGAGGCGCGGGCCGTGTTCCGCCGCCTCGATTACACGTTGTGGCGCGCGACGGCGCACAACCCGGCGCGCATGCTCTGGGTGATCCCGCGCACCAAGCTCGCGGCGGCGGCCGAGGATCCGGAGTTCCTGCGCATCTACGATCGCGCGATCGCCGCGCTCGACGACGCGCGCGCGGCGCGCAACACGTGGTGGGCGCACGCCTATCCGCATCTCACCCACGGTTCGATTGCGTACTTCTCGGCGGAGTTCGCGCTGCATCAGTCGCTGCCGATCTACGCCGGCGGCCTCGGCGTGCTCGCGGGCGATCACTGCAAGGAAGCCAGCGACCTCGGCGTGCCGCTCATCGGCGTCGGGTTCATGTATCCGCAGGGCTACTTCCATCAGCACGTGTCCGCCGAAGGGTGGCAGGAAGAGAGCTACGAGAGCCTGAACTGGGCCGACGCGCCGATCGAGCCGGCGCTGACGCCCGAGGGCAAGCCGTGCATCACCGCCGTTCCGCTCGGCGAACGATCGGTGCTGCTTGCCGTCTGGCGCGTCCGCATCGGCCGCGTGAAGCTGTACCTTCTCGATACGAACCTCGAAGAGAACGCGCCGTGGGATCGCGAGCTCTCCGCGCGTTTGTACGGCGGCGATCGCGAGACGCGCATCCAGCAGGAAATCATCCTCGGCATCGGCGGCGTGCGCGCGTTGAAGGCGCTCGGTTCCGAACCCGGCGTGTTTCACCTGAACGAAGGCCACGCGGCGTTCGTCGTGCTGCAGCGCATCCGCGATCTCATCGAGCACGGATCGTCGTTCGAGAACGCGCTCGAGGAGATTCGTGCGACAACCGTCTTCACCACGCACACGCCGGTGCCCGCGGGACACGACGTGTTCCCGTTCCATCTCGTCGAGAAACATCTCGCGGGATGCTGGGGCACACTCGGACCGCACCGCGATCAGTTCCTCGCGCTCGGCGCGTACGACAACGGCGGCGGGACGAACTTCAACATGACCGCGCTCGCGATCCGTTCGGCGGGCGCGACCAACGCCGTCAGCCAGCTGCACGGCCAGGTGACGCGCGCGATGTTCGCGCCGATGTGGCCCGGCGTGCCCGAAGCCGAACGTCCCGTCGTGTCGGTCACCAACGGCGTGCACGTGCCGACCTGGATTGCGGGCGAGATGGCGGATCTCTTCGGCAAATACCTCGGCGCCGAGTGGCTCGAACGTCAGGACGATGCAGCCCTCTGGGAGGGCGTGCTCGCGATCCCGGACGACGAGCTGTGGTCGGTGCGGCAGTCGCTGCGCCGCTATCTGTTCACGTTCATCCGCGAACGCGCGCGGCAGCGATGGGTCGAGGAACACGTCGGCATCCCGCGCGTCGTCGCGGCCGGCACGCTGCTCGAGCCCGACGCGCTGACGATTGGCTTCGCGCGCCGGTTCACCGGATACAAACGTCCGGAGCTCGTGTTCTACGACTCCGAACGCCTCGCGCGGATCCTGAACGCCGCCGGCCGTCCGGTGCAGATCATCTTCGCGGGCAAATCGCATCCCGCCGACGACGTCGGCAAGCATCACCTGCAGCGCGTCTACAAGCGCGCGGTCGATTCGCAGTTCGGCGGACGCATCGCCTTCGTCGATGACTACGATCTGCACGTCGCGCATTTCCTCGTGCAGGGATGTGACGTCTGGCTCAACACGCCGCGCAAGCCGCTCGAGGCGAGTGGCACGAGCGGGATGAAGGCGGCCATCAACGGCGTCCCCAATTTGAGCATCGGCGACGGGTGGTGGGCCGAGGGCTTCACCGGCAGCAACGGCTGGGTGATCGACGGCGGCGTCACCGGCGACAATCAGGATGCGGTGGACGCGGCCGACGCGGCGGCGCTGTATCGTCTCCTCGAAGAGGAAGTCGTGCCCGCCTTTTACGATCGCGACAAGGCCAGCATCCCGAGCCGCTGGATCGGCATCGTCCGGGAGTCAATCCGGACGGTGGCGCCGCGATTCTGCGCGCGACGCATGGTGAAGGAGTACGTGCAGCGAATGTATGCGCCGGCGCTGGAGCGGCGCGAGGCGGACGTCAAGACGGAAGTGTGAAGTCCGAAGTGCTAGACTTTCCATATGCCTCGAAAGTCGGTCGCCAAGTCGCGATGCGCGCTGTGCGGCGCGAAGGAAGTGTCGGAGCCGCGCGGTGAGGAGAAGTACTGTCGCGACTGCTGGGACAAGAAGATCGCCGTCGAAGAGATCGTCGCGCGCGAGTTCGCGCTGAAGCGCTACATCCGGGCGCACAGCGCCGAGAAGTACCTGATCTACCACTCCACTCTGAAGCGTCCGTGCGGTCAGCTGATCGTCGTGGACGATGGATACGATTTGTTCCTGACGCTGATGCTCTATCCCAACTTCGGCTGGGACGAGCCTGCGTACCATCTCGAAGGCGATCCCGAAGGACGCCTGTTTTCCGAGATCCTCGTCGACGTCGTCGCCGCCGAGGTGATCGAGCCGTGGGGCGGCGGAAAATGGCACATGGAGATTTTCCGATCCGTCAATCCCGAACCGGAGGACTGGAACGGGGAGATGTGAGCGCGGGTGATATAATTCCGCGCGCTCCGTCCCCACAATCAAGCGTGAGCTCGTCTATACCTGGGAGGATGTTATGAATCGCGCGCGTTTCGTTGCCGCCGCGACGCTTGCAAGCGCCAGCCTGCTCGGCGTCACTGCGTTCGCTCAGACTCCGCCGCCGCCGCAGCCGCCGGAGATGAAGTCGGTCCTGGCCGGAAAGAAGTTCACGCCGCCGATCAAGGGCGAGGCCACGATCGATTACATGAAGGCGCCGACCAAGCGCGAAGGCACGACGCTCATCACGAAGATCACCGTGAAGAACACGTCGAACGCGCCGATTCCCCGCCTCCGCATCGCCGAGAGCTGGTACGACAAGGACGGCGGCATGATCCCGGGCGGCGACGCTGCGGTGAACGGCCTGCTTCAGCCCGGTGAAGTCGCGGTCCTCGAGATCAAGACGCCGGTGAACCCGAAGATGTCGCAGAGCATGCTCCAGTTCACGCATGCGAACGGCACCGTCAAGCCGCACGCCGTCAAGTCGCTCGAGGCGCCGGCTGGTGCCAAGGAGCCCGCGGCCAAGAACGCATCCGCTACTAAGACTACGACCGCTACGAAGAAGAAGTAAGGCGGCTCGGTGGCGCGCCAGGGATCAGGGATCTGGGATTAGGGATTAGTAGGGATTAGGGATTAGGGATTAGGGATTAGTAGGGATTAGGGAACAGGGATTAGTCGATCGCGAAGGCGGGCTTTTTGGCCCGCCTTTTTTTTCTTCGGTGACTCTGCGCTCTCCGCGCTCTCCGCGCTCTCCGCGGCTAAGTGACTTTCTCGAATTTCACGTCTGTCACATCCGCCTTCGGGATTGCGACGATGTGGTAGGGGAACGTGAGGACCTGGGCGGAGACGGTGCCGGGGCGCGGCATGGTTTCTTTGTAGCGCACGACGAGCACGCCGTTGACGGTGAGTGAGCTGAGAATCGTCGTGCTGAAGCCGGCATTCGGCCGGCTTCCCATGAACACCGCCACCACCATCTCCTTCGAGAAGTCGACCTTCGGCGGCTGGCGGTCGTAATTGTGTTTCCGGTAGAGCGCTTCCCATTCGGCCTGCGTGCGCGCGATCGCCTGCATGGGCGACTCGATGTTGCTCTGATCGCCTTTCTCGATCGTCCGCGGCGCCGGTTCCTGCGCGCTCACCATCGCAAAGAGAGACAGCGCCAGCAGCGCGACACGCATCATTCCGCCTGCCTCGGAGGTTCGACCGTGATCCGGACCTGCCGCTGCACCGCCGGATTCGATCCGACACGCGACTTCGCGATCACCGTCAGCACGTAGCGGCCCGGCTTGATGTCCTTGAGCGGAATCTTCGCCGTGTAGCCGTAGCCGCCCTTCTTGCCGCCGAGTTCGCTCGAGTCGCGCTCCTCGTCCGACTTGAACAGCTGTTCGCCCGCATCGGTCGAGATCGTGGACGAGATATCAACTTTGTGTGCCGCATTCCCCGAGTTGTCGTAGACCTCGGCGAAGAGCGAGATCTCGTCGTTCTGCGGGAACACGCGCAGCGCCGCGGGCGGTCCGGGGAGCACGGACCGGAGCTGATCGTCGGGGCGCACGGTTGGCCGCGTGCTGGCCAGACCGGATGTCAGCACGATGCCGCTCATCGACATCGGTGCCTTCGCGAAGTCGGGGACGTCGAGATCGTAGAGCACCGACCCGACCGCGCCGCCGCCGGAATCGTGCGCGGCGATGCGCAATTGATAGCGGCCCGGCGGCAGCTCCATGCGATTGAGCATGCGGACGCCGTTCTGCTCGATGCGCGCCTTCGTCTCCGGTTTGAGCGTCATCGTGAGCGCGTCGGTGTTGCCGCCCTTCACCTTGCCCTGCGCGTCGATCGCGAAGTACGACAGCTGGAGCCGATCGTTGTTCGCGAGCCGCATGTCCTTGCCGCGCATCTCCACGCCGAACAGGACCGACGCATTCGGCGGCGCGCTCTTGAACGGCGCCGCGAACACCTGCATCGTCAGGCCGCTGACCGGCAGCGGGCTGTCGAGCGCGTCCTTCACTTCGGGCGTGCGGACGTCCCCTTTCGCGTTGGTCGCCGCGGCCTCCTTCTTCGGTGTCACGTACGCTTTGCGCGCGCGGACCGTGAGTCCCGGCCGCGCGACGCGCACATCGATCTTGTGCACACGTCCCGGCCGCGACTCCGGCGGATAGTACGCCATCACGTAGTACGAGCTGTTGTCCTGAACGATGCGGTCGTACGCGGAGCTGAAGTCGTTCCGGTTGACGACCGCGAAGCCGCCGGTCTCGTCCGACAGCACCCGCAGGCTGTCCTGGGACAGACGGATCTCGTTGTAGAGCGAGCCGGTGCCGACGCCGAGGCTCGTGTCGTCAGGGAACGACGCGATCTCGATCGATTCGTCGCCGAGATCGGTCAGGCCGCGCGGATCGATCCCGTAGATCGACACGTTGGCGCGGGTCGCCGCTGCGATCACGTCGCGCGTCTCGTCGAGGATCGTCGACGCGTTGGTGTGATTGGACCCCGTGCCGGGAATGAGATCGTTGATGTCGTAGTCGATCCCCTCGCTGACGAAGAGTATCGTCTTGCGGCGGCCGCGCACGGACGCGAACCAGTCCGAGACGCTCTTCAGCGTCTCGAGGGTGTTGCGCGCGTTGAACGCGCGTTCCTGGTCGTCGGGATCGTTCAGCGGATCGCCCTGCTGCCGCAGATCCCGCGTCCGGTAGTACTCCTCGGTCTTGTTCGCCGTTGCGGAACGCAGCTTCTTGCCCATCGTCCGATCGACGGCGGCAAGCAGGAGCCGCTTGTTGCTCGTGAACTCCTGGTTCGCGTCGGTCGGGCCGGCCGTGTGCACGATGGCCATCAGATCGTTCGCGCCGAGCCGCCGCTCGATGAATTGCTTCGCGGCGGTCTTCACGCGGATGCTGCGCCCGAAGTTCGTGTGGAGGTCGTCGATGACCATCACGTACACGCGCCCGTCGAACGGCCGTTCGTTCGTGCGCACGTCCGGCTCGATTGGATCCGGTTGAAACAGCGGCCGGTCGGCCCGCTCGATCGGGATGTCGACGAGCGAGAACGTGTTGATCGTCTGCGGCTTGCCGTCCTCGACCACCTGGAAGTCTTCCTTCTTCAGATCGCGGACGAGATTGCCGTCCTTGTCGGTGACGACGACGTCCACCTCGACGTAGTCGACGCGCAGCTTGAAGGTCGGCTGCTGCGGGGCCGACGCGGGCGGCTGCTGCGGAGCCGACGCGGGCGGCTGCGGGGCGGACTGTGCGGGCGGTGGCGGCGCCTGGCCGGCGCGCAGCATCACAGCTGCGACGACGGTGAAAAACACGACGGCCGCAAGCAGTTGTACGCGATGTTTCATGGTGCTGACTCTCGCTGCCGATTATAGCGTCCGGGCCTCCTGCACTCGCCGGACTTCGCAGGCGAAGCGCTTCGCGCGAAGGCGGCTATACTGGTCAGGATGGCCTCGTCTCCGGCGGCAGTCGACCGGGCAACCCGGCTCAACATCTCAGACGTTCAGGCGGCGCTGAAGGCCGACGGCGTCGACGGATGGCTGCTGTACGACTTTCGGGGCATAAACCCAATTGCCGCGGACATCACGGCCGTGGCTCGACAGGAAGGCCACCTCGCGACACGCCGATGGTATTACCTCATTCCGGCTGAGGGCGAGCCGCGCGGGCTCGTCCACGCGATCGAGAAGAATTCGCTCGCGCATCTGCCGGGCTCGACCGAACGGTACGCCGGACGTGATCAGCTCGAAGCGGGCCTTCGCACGCTGCTGCGCGGCATGCGCCGCCTGGCGATGGAGTACTCGCCGCGCTGCGCGATTCCTTATGTCTCGCGCGTCGATGCGGGAACGATCGAGCTCGTGCGGCAGACCGGCGTCGAGATCGTTTCGTCGGGCGATCTCGTGCAACGGTTCTCGTCGGTGTGGACCGCCGATCAACTCGCATCGCATCGCGCCGCCTCCGACAAGATCTACAGGATTAAGGATCAGGCCTTCGAAGCCATCGCGCGGAGGCTGCGCGACGGCGCCGCGACCACCGAGTACGACATCCAGCAGTTCATGGTCGGCTGGTACCGCGACGAAGGGCTCGTCTCCGATTCGGATCCGGCCGTCTCCGCGCAGGAGAACGCCGGCAACCCGCACTACCTCGCCACGGCCACGGCGCATCGCGCCATCCGACGTGACGAGCTGGTGCTCATCGACCTCTGGGGCAAAATCGATCGGCCCGGCTCAGTCTTCGCCGACATCACGTGGATGGGATACACGGGACGCCGCGCGCCGGATCGGATCGTGAACGCCTTTGCAGCTGTGTGCGCCGCGCGCGACTCTGCAGTACGCCTGGTGCAGCAGGCCGCGCGCGAGGGACGCGAGCTGCGCGGCTGGGAGGTGGATCGCGCCGCGTCGTCCGTGCTGCGCGACGCCGGCTACGCGGACCGTATTCTGCACCGCACCGGCCACAGCCTCGGCGAGACGGTGCACGGCACCGGCGTGAACATGGACGACTACGAAACGCACGACGACCGGCGGCTGCTGCCCGGCACGGGCTTCACGGTCGAACCCGGCGTGTATTTCGACGACTTCGGCGTGCGGACGGAAATCAATATGGTCGTCGCGCCGCGCGACGCCGCTGTAACTGGATCGCTGCAAACCGAGATCCTGGCTCTCGTGTAGGAGGCTCGATGTCAACCCGCAAGACCACGTTTTTCTATGCGCTGCTCATCGCCGTGGCGTCGCTCGCCGTCGGCATGGTGATCGCGTCGCGACTCGATCTCACTCCGGCGTCGTCCGCGCAGACGATTAACGTGCCGGCAAGCAACAGCGCGCCGATCACCGGTCCGGTGAACGCCGATACGTTCCGCAACATCGCGAAGGCGTCCACGCCGATGGTGGTGAACATCAGGACCGAGATGAAGGCGAAGGGCAACGACCTGACCGACTTCTTCGGCGGCGGCGGCGATTCGCCCAACGATCTGTTCCATCGCTTCTTCGGCAACCCCGATCAGCGCGACGATCAGCAGCAGGGCGGCGGTCAGGGACAGGGACGACGCCGTCAGCGCGAGCCGAAGACGGCCGCGGCCGGTACCGGGTTCATCATCAGCAAGGACGGGTTCATCCTCACCAACAACCACGTGGTCGAGGACGCGATCAAGATCGAGGTGTACCTGTACGGCGACGATGAGACGCCGTACGCCGCAAAAGTGATCGGCCACGATCAGCTGACCGACAGCGCGCTCATCGAGCTCGTCGACAAACCGAAAGGCGCGCTGCCCGAAGCGAAGTTCGGCGACTCCTCGCAGATCGGACCGGGCGACTGGGTGATGGCGATTGGCAATCCGTTCGGCTACTCGCACACCGTGACGGTCGGCGTGGTCAGCGCCGTCGCGCGTCCGTTCCAGGTGTCCAACGGCCGCAACAACGAGATGATCCAGACCGACGCCGCGATCAATCCCGGCAACTCCGGCGGGCCGCTCCTGAACCTCCGCGGTGAAGTCATCGGCATGAACACCGCGATCATCACCAACGCGCGCTCCGAAGGAAACATCGGCATCGGGTTCGCCGTTCCGATCAACACGGTCCGCGATCTGCTGCCGCAGCTGCGCACCGGAAAAATCACGCGCGGCCGCATCGGCGTCTCCGTGCTGCCGGTGCCGCGCGAAGCCTTCGAGGACTTCGGGCTGAAGGAACGCAAGGGCGCGCTGGTCGCGCAGGTGCCGGCGGGTGGTCCCGGCGCCAAGGCCGGCATCGAGCCCGGCGACGTCATCGTGGCTTACAACGGCCACCCGGTGAACAACAACGACGATCTGGTGAAGATGGTCGTCGCGACCAAGCCGGGAACGACGGTGCCGGTGAAGGTGCTGCGCAACAAGCAGGAGAAGACGCTGAACGTCACGGTCGAGGAGCTGGATCTCGACGCGGAGCAGAACCAGGGGCGTCGTCAGCCGGATCACACACAGGATCAACCGGACCAGCAGGGGACCGGCAGCTTCGGCCTCACGCTCGAGAATCTGACGGCCGCCCAGGCGCGGCGGCTGCGTTTGCCCTCTGGTCAAACGGGCGCGGTGATCACCGACGTCGATCCTGATGGACCTGCGGCCGGCGCGCTGCGGCCCACCGACGTCATCCTCTCCGTGAACGGCAAGCAGGTGTCCAATGCGGCCGATGCCGCGCGCGAGCTGGGAAAGGTGGAGACGGGCCACCTGGCGCAGCTGCGCGTCTGGAGGAACGAGCAGGAAGTGTTCGTGCCTGTGAAGAAGGAGTAAGGTGTGCGCGCGCGCGAAGTGATGGCGCGCGCGGCATCGCAGCAGGGATTAGGGACTAGGGACTAGGGATTAGTAGGGATCAGGGATCAGGGATCAGGGATTAGGGACTAGGGTGCTCGCGGAGCGTCGGCCGATGACGGTCGCTGCGTTCATGGAGCGCGCGCTTTACGATCCGGACCACGGTTATTACGCCCGCGCGGCACAACGATCGGGTCGCGCGGGCGATTTTTTTACCAGCGTCGACGTCGGGCCGCTGTTCGGGACGCTCATCGAAGGTCAGCTCGAGGAGATGGCGTCGCTCCTCGGCATTCCGCATTTCGATCTCGTCGAGGCCGGCGCGGGCAACGCGCGGTTGTCGGCGGACATCCTGCACGCCGCGCGCGACGCGCATCCCGAGTTCTATCGCACCATCCGCCTGCATCTGGTCGAGGCGAGCGACGCCGCGCGGCGCGCGCAGCGCGCGACGCTCGGTGAGCACGCCGATCGCCTCGCATCGTCCGCCGCCGGGTTGCCCGATTCGTTCGAAGGCGTCCTCCTCGCGAACGAGCTTCTCGATGCGATGCCGGTGCATCAGGTCGTCATGCGCGACGAGGGGCTGCGGGAAGTGTACGTCGCTCGCGGCCCTGAAAGGGCCGCGCCACACGTCGATGAAAGCGTCGCGACCCATGCAGGTGAACCGC
>Ga0075425_100001742_pt1 | contig 21407 bp, 25 predicted proteins | sample SoiMethybrSBSTD4_FD_75300 | JGI IMG/M metagenome (GOLD analysis project Ga0075425, IMG submission 75300) | Bulk soil microbial communities from a Populus tree surrounding site in Tennessee, USA - Soil MetaG P. TD hybrid SBSTD4 | ecosystem: Environmental > Terrestrial > Soil > Tree plantation... | reverse complement strand
GCAATTGCAGTTCACCTCGTGCCGGACGCACGTGCAGGCGTACGGATTCACGAACTGATCGACCTGTGAAGGTGTAGGAGACGATCATGTCTGTTGCCCAGATTCAGCACGTTACGACTGGCCTTCTGAACACGGTGAACGATCCGTTCCCGGGGTCGCTCGGATCCTCGTCGCAGTGGCCGCCACCGATCGGGTACCCGGGCCAGTTGGGGAAAGCGATCTACTTCGACGCCGACACCATCCGGTACGACTCGACCGTCGGCACGCTGTATCCGGGGCACTACACCTACGTGCAGTTGTCCACCGACTCGCCGGTGCCGGTCATCGGACAGGCGGCCTTCTGGATCGAAGACGCGGAAGCGGATCCGAGCTTGTTCGCCGTGACGGCTGAAGAGGATTCCTTCACGCTGACCGATGCGCAGTTCGCGGGCGTCTTCATCAACGTGCCGACGCTCGGCAACTACTGCTACATCCAGCGTTCAGGACTCGTGTACGTGAAGTACCGGGCGTCCATCACGGGAACCAAAGCGACGGGCAGACCGGTGTTTCTTGCGGCGGCCGGCGGCGCGGATGCGGGTCTGTTCGACGTGGTCGACACGATGCCGGGGACGACTCCCATCCTGAACTACTACGTCGGGCAGGCGTGGGATCTGCCGGCGGATGGTGGCCTGAAGCGCATCACGCTGAACAACGTGACGAAGCGGAACACGTAGGACGAAGCGGAACGTAGGAGAGTGGCGATGCGACGCTTCCTTCGGCTCGGCCTGGCGCTGACACTCCTCGTCGGAGTGTCGACCCTCCTCATGGGTCAGATCAGCACGACGAATCCGGGCATGTACTGGGTGCCGCCGTCGGCCTGTCAGAGCCTCGTGTCGGGCAACTCCACCGGCACGCAGGGGTTGACGGTCGTGGGCGCGTCGAACACGCCGATCGATCAGGCGAGTACGTCGGCCACCGGCACGAACACGCACACCTTCATCTGCAACATCACGCCGCCGAACGGCATCGTGACGAGCGGGATCGGCTACGCGATCAAGGATGCGGTGTTTGCCTACGGCCTGAAGAATCAGTTGGGCACGCAGGCGGCGACGCTGTCGTCAGGGACGATGAATTCCTCGGTGGTGTTTTCGTACATCGCCTATCCCACGTCGGGAGCGAGCGAGACGCCTTCCACTGTGACGCCCGTTCGCGCCGACAGCGGAAATCTGGTGATCACGCCGGCCGTCGCCAGCTTCAACCGGACCACGACGACCGACGGATCGTTTTACACGGTGACGTTTACGCCCGCGAGTCCGATCGCGTGGAAAACCGATCAACGGCAATTGCTCCTGACGGTGACGTTGCAGGGCATCCTGACGACGGCCTTGGTGACATACACGCCCGGGGTGTTGGTCCACCTCGTCGGGAAGTAGGAGACGGTCGATGCCGAATGCCATCGCGCAGGTCATGCCGGAAATCGGATCGATCGGTGGCGCGCGCGCCGGCTTGTCGCCGAACGCGCACTCCGGTCCGTCGAGTTACGTGCAGGCGGCCACCACGGGCGACCCGTTGCAGGCGACCGAATTCGGCATGTTGTATCTGTGCTTCGTCGCCGCCGGCGTGACATCGGACGGCTTGTATCGTGTGACGCCGATCGGTCCTGGCGCGGCCGGACCGGTGACGAGCGTCAAACTCGTCTGGACCGACTTCACGACGGGGCTCGAGGTGCCGGCCGGTACTGACCTCTCCGGGTCCAGCGTCTCCATCTTCGCGATCGGACTGTGAAGGCTACGTGACCACCGACTCGTATCTTCCCTTTGGGTCTCTACGGTTGGGCAATTCGATGGCTTGATGGCAAGGAATGCAAAGTGTCAGGCCGTTTTCAACTGCGTATCGAAGTTCTGGATGTGATGCCCAAGGTTGGATGTGATGCGCTTGGAACGGGCTTTTCGTTGTGCCGCACTTTTGGCACTGATAGTTGTCTCTAGCGAAGACCTGTCTTCTCCATTCCTTATATTCGGATCGTCCCCACGCAGCTACACGGGCCGGCCCTCCACCGCCTTTCCAACGCGGATTCTTTGGACCACGAATAGATGGTCTTGGCTTTCCTCGCATCATCAGGCCGACACGCTTTCTAACTTCTGGCGTCCTTCCGAACCGACCGATTTCGGACAAACGTTTCTTGGTCTCTGGATCAAACGCAGCCTTCCATTTGCCGGCACACGTTTGAGAACAGAACTTCCTCCGACTCCACCGCATGATGCCTTGACACCACGGACACCTTCGGCATTCGTCGCAAGTGAGTCGGTTGAACGAATGTCCTATAAACGGGCCATAGCATTTCGAGCAGACGAGAGCAAAGGTCTCCGATCCAGTGAAAGAACCGGAGTTTGGAACTCTTTTAGTCTTGCGTGCCACGACGCAAGTGTATCAGTGTAAATGTCTTCTACGTTGAACGAATTGGTGGCCGAGCTCACGGGGTATCTCCCGGGCTACAGCGCGTTTCTGGCCCGGAAAGACCTCGCCAAAGCCTACCGAGACATCTGCAACCGCCGCACCTGGTCGTTCCTGATCGGTGACGGGGGCTTCAACGCCCCGGCGCAGATTGGGAACGGCACCGTCACCGTTACCCAGAATTCACAAATCGTCGTCGCCGATGCGACCGCCGCGGCCGCGCTCGACGCCGCCGTCACGCAGACGCCGACGCTGACCCAACGGCAGTTTCGTATTTCCACCGCAGGCGCGATCTACAACATCTTGGCGTGGGACACGGTCCTCGACCAGTTGACCCTGGACCGACCGATCCTCGAGCCGAGCGGCGCGAACACGTCGTACCTGGTGTATCAGTGTTACTTCCCGCCGCCGCCGCAGGCGTTGGTCAGCACGAACGTCTACGATTTCAACCGGTGGGTGTCGGTCGTCGATCCGATCAACGGGTATCCGTTGGACCTCGACACGAGCAAGGCGTGGCTCGATCGACGAGACCCGCAACGGTCCTGCTTCGACCTCGCGTACACCATCTACGATTACAAGATGGGCCCGCAGACGGGCGCTGCAGTTCCGTACGCGAATCCCTACTACGAGTTTTGGCCGCATCCGACGCAGGGACAGGAATTCATCTGCGTCTTCAAGAAGAAAGGGTTGGCGTTCACGGTCGGCACGCAGTCGTTGCCGGACGCCATTCCGGAGTCGTTGCTGATCGACCGCTGCCTGACGAGTTACACGTATCGGTGGGCGGCGATGCAGGCGGGTCGTGAGCCGAAGTTGGCGAAGACGAATTGGGCCTTTCTCATGCGAGACGGTCAGCAGAAGTGGGAATTCGATCTTCAACAGGCTAAACTCAACGACGACAACGTGTACATGCAGACGTTGGTGCAGACCTTGTGCGGCCGAGGGTTTCCGCCGATCGACGCGCGCTTTCTGCAATCACACTCGACTGGATTGGAACCGTTTCGATAGGAGTGCATCATGCCGAAGGGAAAGACGGTCATCGACAGCGCCATGTCCTCGCTGCCGCATCACGTCAAGAGCTTCACCGAAACGCCGGGACAGTACGGCGAGGGACCAATCGGTCCGAAGGGCGTGGACGGTGGCGTGCCGCTGAAGATGTACGACACCTCGATCAAGGGCCCGGAGACGAAGCCGATCAGCCCGCCGCTGACGGCCACGACGGCAAAGACCTCCAAGGGGTAGGTCCGGTGAAGGCGTTGTTCTACGCAATGGCTGTCTGCTACGGCCTGATGTGGCTCGGCGCCTTCGTGTTGTCCGTTCGGGATGATCGGTTCGAACGACGCTGGAAGGACACGCACTGAATGGCGACGGGGATTCATCGGTGGGCGTATGCGCAGGATCGGCCGGCGCTGACCAGCGTCAACCCGCCGCTATTGGCGCCCGGGTCGACGGTCTCGGTGTTTCTGACCGGAACGGGCACGCTGGCGAGTCTGTTCACCAACGCCACCCTGACGACGCCGTTGGCAAATCCGTTCACGGTGCCGTCGAACGCGTTCTACGCGTACTACGCCGATCCGACGGTCGGTGACCTCGACGAGCAGTTCTCAGGAGTCGGCATCACGACGCCGTACACCCTGACGGCGGTGCTCGACCTGGACCCGCGCATCACGGCGACGGCCGGCGACGTGGGGACGCTCGAGGCGGACATCGCGGCAGAAACGGCGGCTCGGATTGCGGCCGATGCCACGTTGCAGGCCAACATCGACGCCGAGGCGACCACGCGCGCGGCCGCCGACACAACGTTACAGAACAACATCAACGCCGAAGCCACGACGCGCGCGGCGGCGATCACAGCCATTCTCGCCGCTGGCGTGGCGTACGACCTCGGCGGGGACTTGGTTGTCGGTCTCGCCTCGGCGACGCAGGTGCCGGCCAACAACCGGCGCGTGGTGCGGCTGAACGGCACCACGTTCGCCGGTTACACGTTGACCGTCGTCGCTGTGTGTTACACGCAGAACGCCGGTACCTCCGTGCAACCGATTTTGCGGAATCTGACTACGGCGGCCAACGCCGGCAGCGGGTCGGCGGCCGTGGCGACCTCTCCGACGGTGCAGACCTTCACGGCGACGATTGCGGCGGGCGTCAACGATTACGAACTCCAAATCTTGCCGTCGAACGCCACGAATTTTGTTTTCGCATCCGGGTACGCGCTGCTGACAAAGTAGGATCACTTAACGTGTTGTCTGCGAATTCTGAGGCAAATTTGACAAACGAACTGGCGGTGCAGTCCGAACAAAGCAGCCAGTCGGCTGTACGTGAATCCATTCCTGTGAAGAATTCGGATTGCCCTGACCGCATCGTCGGTCATTTTGGTGTGTTTCCGGTGAATTCCGAGCGGAATAAGATGATGTCGGACCGCATGGTGGGCGTTGTCCAGCGGAGTCGTTGGCTCAAGATTCGACGAGCCATTGTTGCTTTTATCTCCGTCCTTGTGATTCATGTGTTGCAACGACTTGATCCCAAGGAAGGTTTCGCCAACCAATCTGTGCACTGGCCTGGTGTGTGGCTTGGAGTCTTTGCAGAGCGTCACTTGCCAGTAGCCTGTTTTTGTGTTTTGCGCCTGACGGAGCAGTCGTGGCGCAGTTGTACGACACGCACCGTTGCCGATTGCGACAATTCTAGGAACAGAACGAACCCGTCCAAGCGTAGACACTTCGTAGTGCTGTTCGTACCCTTTGATCGAAGCCCATTGTTCTCGCATGGCTGCAAAGTTTATGCAGTTGCTTAGACGTAGTCAATTGTTCTCATTCACACTAGGTTTGTGTCTCGGCCTGGTGACAGTGTCCGTTATTGCCCAGACTGTTCGATCGAACGCGACGCAGTTTGCGAGCATCAACATCGAGACGAACGGCAGTTCCGGAGCGCCCTCGTTGCGGTGGACGACGGATGCGACCGGGTTCTATCGAATCGCCCTGAATCAGATTGGAGTGACGGCGGCGCTGATTCCTGGGACGACCGGCGTCTACGACCTCGGCTCGAGCTCCAACAAGTTTAGGAATTTGTATCTCACCGGGTCGGTGACGGTGCCCTCGTACACATTTGCCGACGGCAACTACGGAGCGCCGAGCATCACGTTTACCAATGCGGCGACGTTGGGCTTCTACAATTGGGGGGCGGCGAACAACATCGGCGAGCACGGGAACATCGTGCCAGGCGCCGATGCGACGTGGAACATCGGAGCGACCGCCAATCGGTTTGCGGCCGGCATGTTCAGCGGGAACGTGACGGCGTTGACTGCCACGTTGGGCTGGAACGCGACCGCGGCGAACAACGTGCTGTTGGACTCGATCTACGCCCAGAGCGCCGGGTCGTACGGCGCGGGCATGGGCGGGGTTCGGCTTGGTGACAACACCGGCTACGGCGATTGGGTGGTCCGGCATTTGGCCGGCGGCCGCAATCCGCAGCCGGACCTGGTCGCTGGTTCGACCAACTTCGAACACAACCTCCGCAGTCAGACCGTCGCCTTGGGAGCGCTCGTCGCGTCGTATGCGAACCTCAATGCCGAGTTGACGTTGAATCCGTCAGCGAACGAGACGGTCAGCATTTTCGGGATCTACTCGTTGTTGGAGCCGAACGGCACGCACAACTACAGCGGCGGCGATTACGCGGCGCTCTACGGCGCGAACTACGCGGCGACCTCCGGGACGTTGACCGACCTGACGGGGGTCACCGGCGACGCCGAGGCGCTGGGGACGGGCAACATCACGAACCTGTTCGCGTTCAAAGGGATCTGTTGCTCCGTCACGCCGGCGATGGGCACCTCGAGCACGGTGACGCGCAGCGGATTCATCCACCTGACGCAGCCGTTCACGTCGGCGGTGCCACCGGTCACCCATGCCGCCATCTGGATCGAGGATCAGACGGCCGCCGGCACGTTCGTGCCATCTTCGGCGAATTACCTGCTGAAGCTGGACGCGCCGAGCTCCAAGACGAGCCTGGTGACGGCGGCGGGTCTAGCGGGGCTCTACGGAGCGACGCCGACGAGCACGGCACCGCTCAAGGTCGGCGGCACGATCGCGTCGACGCGTGTTGATGACGGCAATTCCGGGACGGCTGACACGCTCGACCTGTCGACCGGAAACGTCAGAAAAAGCACGCTGACCGGGAATGTTACCTATACGTTGAGTAATCCGGCCGATGGCGCCACGTACCAGATTGAAATCTTCACGGGAGCGGGCGGCTTTACGGCGACGTGGCCCGCCACGGTGAAATGGCCGGCCGGAACGGCACCGACGATTACCGCCACGGCCGGTCGGGTCGATTTGATTGAATTGACCTACGATTCAACCTCCGGCGACTATTTCGGTCGGTTCTGGCAGAACTACACGCCATGACCAGACCGACGTGGCTGAAGTCATTCGTGATCGGGTTCGTGGGAGCGCTTCTCTGTATCGTGCTCTCGACGATCGTCTGGACGACGTATCTGACCTATCAGCGAGCGTTGGCCGGCGCGGTGGCCTTCGATTACATCCAGCAGCAGATTCGAGCCGGCAAGTTGCCGCCGCTCGGCAAGTAGACGAGGAGAACGCCCGTGGCCGACGCGCACAAGACTTCGGAGCACCTCGTCGCATGGGCCGCTGGTCTATTCGAGGGAGAGGGATGCATTGTTGTCACGACTGGAAGGAACGGAACCCCTCGCGTCGTTGTGACACTGGGCACGACAGACCGCGACGTTCTGGAGCGATTCGTGTCGGTAGTTGGCATCGGAAGCATTAGGTCGCAGAAAGACAATCAACACACGAGGCGACCACTCTTCGTCTGGGCTGTGAGTGGACGTAGAGCGAAGCCAATAATCGAGTTGTTCCTACCTTGGTTGGGTGTGCGTCGTGAAAGCAAGGCGCAGGATGCTCTAGCAACAATTGCACGGATGATGATTGCTAATGGAGAAAAGACACACTGTGCACAAGGGCACCCCTATAGTAATGAAAACACCCGACATATGAACGGTCACCGCCATTGTCGTGCGTGTGAGCACGTGTGGAACCGTCGACGGAGGATCGCGTAATGGCTGATGCTCATCGTAATTTCGCCAAGAGTCTCGTCGCTGTGGCGCCGTCTCCGGCGACCTCCGGCACGAGTTTGTCGGTCACCTCTGGCGACGGCACGCTCTTTCCGGTGGCGCCGTTCAATGCCGTGGTGTGGCCGGCGGGAGTGGATCCGACGTCGGCGAACGCGGAAATCATCCGGTGCACCGCCAGGACAGGAGACAGCTTCGGTACGATCGTACGCGCGCAGGAAAGCTCGATTGCGCGCGCGATTCAGGTCGGCGACCAGATCGGCCAGATGGTGACGGCGGCCGGCATCGAGCAGTACGCCCCGCAGGGGTTGGCGACGGCGAGCGGGTTGACGCAGAACACGGCGCGATTGCTCGGTCGCACCACGGCCAGCGCCGGAGCGGTTGAGGAAATCAGCGTCAGTTCTCGACTAGCTCTTGCGGCTGGCGTGTTGGACGCTCCGGCGCAGGTGGGTTCCGTCGTGCAGGTGGTCAGCTTCGAGACAGGCACCGTCGCCACTGGTGCCACGACGATTCCGCTCGACAACACCATCCCCCAAAATACGGAAGGCACCGAGTTCATGACGTTGGCGATTACGCCGAAATCGACAACGAACAAACTCAGGATTGAAGTTGTCTTCTACGGAAGCCGTGGCGGTGCCGGAGATCTCATCGTAGCGCTGTTCCAAGACACGACCGCCAATGCCCTCGCGGCCGCGTCGTTCTATGTCGATACGAATACAGGCCGGATAACGATGAGTTTTTCGCATTTCATGACGGCCGGGACTGTGTCTTCCACAACCTTCAAGGTCAGGGCTGGTGGTGATGTGGCCGGGACCGTAACATTCAACGGCTTTTCTGGTGGGCAGGCATTCGGCGGCGTGGCTGCGTCCAGCATCACGATCACGGAGATTGCGGCTTAATGTATGGCGTCTTCCCGTATGGTGCGGGGTTCTTCGGTGCGAGCGCTCCCGGCACCTCGTCGGTCGTGGCTCGGCCGACAACGCCGTACGTTACGCTGGCGGAGGCGCTGACCGCCATTTCGGCTCGCTTGGGTGATCCGGCGAATGTCCGGTTCGCTCAAGCCGAACTCACCTGCTACCTTCAGGAAGCCATTCGCACGTTCAACGCCCTGACCGGACACTTCCGAGACGTCGGGGTGTTCCAGACGGCCGTCGGCGAGCCGTTCTACTCGTTGCCGAGTGTTCTGCCGTCGCTTCGCGGCTACTCCGTCACCGACATCGAACTGACGCAGTGCATCGAATACAGCCTCTTGGAGCCACCGACGCCGACGTCGTGGACCGGGACGGATATGTTCACGCTGGACGACGTGGTGTCGGCGCTGCAGCGGCGCCGGGACCAATTCCTCCTCGAGACCGGGATGGTGGTGACGCGGAGCACGCCGACGATCACGCCGGCGATGGGTGGCCGGTTCGCCCTGTCGTCGGACATCGTGACGGTGCGGCGCGCGGCGTTCCAGAACGTCGACGGGGTCATGCCGCTCCACCGGGAAGACGTGTGGGCGTTCAACCACTACAACCCGCCGTGGGTGCAGAACCCGGGTCGGCCGCCGGCAGACTTTCCCTTCGCGTATTCGATCGGAGAAACCCCGCCGTTGGTCATCCAGATCGTGCCGCCACCGTCGGACCGCGGCACCTTGGACCTTCTGAGCGTCCAGCGGGGCGTCACGCTCGACACGACGGCGGGAGGGGTCACCCTTGGCGTCCCCGACGATTGGTCCTGGGGCGTCAAATGGGGAGCGCTGGCCGACCTTCTGAACAAGGACGGGTTGGCGCAGGATCCGGCGCGCGCGTCCTACTGCGAGCAACGGTGGCAGCAGGCGGTAGACCTCGGAAAGATGGCCTCGGTCGTCTGGTCGGCGCGTGTCAACGACGTGCCGGTGCTCGTCACGGCGGTCGCCGAGGCGGACCAGTTCCTCCAAGGCTGGCAGGGAACGACCGGGCAACCGGACACCGCTCTCTTGTCCGGCGGCAACCTGGTGGCGTTGTCGGCGGTGCCGGACGGGGTCTACGGCGTGACGCTGGATTTGGTGGTGAACGCGCCGGTGCCGAGCGCGATCGACGACGTCATTCAACTTGGACCGGAATGGTTGGACGCTATCTACGGATATGTGATTCACCTTTGTCTGTTCAAGGAGGGGATCCAAGGCGTCCAAGACACTCAAGGGCTTTTGGAGCAATTTTTCAGAATGGCGGGAGTCGAATTCTCACTTGAAACGGCCAGCACTCCAAATCGTTCGTCGCTTGTCGCTCAGGCGCAGCAGGAAAATGCTCAGACTCCAAGACTGGAGATGACGCGTTGACGATTCTTGCTGTTTCGCTGCCAGATGGCACGACACTGACGACAGGATCTATTGATCTGAGTCCCGTATTTTACGAAATACGTGTTGGACGGAGTGAATTCATGTCCGTTCTTGCAGAATGGTTGTGGCTTCGGACCCTTTGTAACAACTTGGCGTTGACGCTCATACGCTTCTCGGTAGCGGTCGTTCAGTCTCTTGGCCTCGTCCTTTCGTTTCTGGACTTCGATGGCGTTGGAGAGCGCCTGTTCAGCCTTGGCCTTTTTGACAACAAGGTAAGGCATGATGCCGGAGAGGAAAACGATCAGCGATGCAGAATTACAAACGGCCAAGGTCGTCATCGATGCCCTCAGTCCGTTACGTCCGACGTAGGGATGTCGTGTGGTTCTAACGCTCGCCTTCACGCCGAGTGGTTCAAGAAACTCCTTGATTCGGTGAAGCACGGCGTCTTGTGGTGCCGACTGCACGATCGTGATTCGGTGCGCCTGAATGTTAGGTTGGGCGTGTACGCACCCTTCCCCGTCGAAGAATCCAGCGATATAGGCGAAATTCATAGTTGGTGATTATGGCAGATTACCAACGTTCGACCATTCGCTTAATCTGTGCGGGCCTGAACCTCGTGTGGCCGTCCGACAAAATGCCGCCTGGGAAATTTCCGCGGTTGCTGAACGTCCGGGCGGTTGGTGAATCGGACCTTCAGCCTCGCGCCGGGTTCACGCAGAAGTACAACTTGGGCGGCGCCGTGCACTCGTTGGCCCGTTTGAACGATGCCACACCGTACAACGGCGGCGTGGATGCGATCGAGGTGACGGCTCGAGGTACCGACCTGTATCGCAGCATCGTCGGCGCGAATGTGCCGGCAATCATCGATTCCAACTACTCCGGCGACCCGCTGACGCTCTTGGCGGCGCAACCGGTCGGCACGCCGCAACCGTTCCTGTACGTCATGGACCGGCAGAAGAACCGAAAAGTGAACACGGCTGGGACGGTGTTGAAAACCGGGATCGATCCACCGAATACCGTGCCCGGTGCGTCGCTGGCCCAGCCGTCGCTGACGATTCTCGAGGACTCGTCGTTCTCCGGGCTTCCGCCAGTCTGGTTGCCGGCAGGAAACGGCGGACCGGCCGCGGTGGCGCTGCGAGTGAACGCGCACGCGGACGTGGTGCTGTACGACTCTGGGGCGACCGGGAACGCCCTGATCGCCCTCGACGACAATCAGCAGTTGGGCGGCGGCATGACGGTCACCATCGGGGGTGAGGCGACATTGGTGCAGTCGGTGCGGCCGGCGACGGTGCCGACGACGATCGCCGCCATCCTGTACGACTCTGGGGCCAACGGCCTCTGCACCATCCAACCCGCGGCGAGCCTCGGCAGCGGTCACATTCAATTGCCGACACCGGATCAAGTGCTACAGCGGAACGATTTGGGCCGCGGCCGATACGCGGTTCCACGTGGAACCTTCGGATCACCCATCAACGCGTTAGGAGGCACGCAGGAAGCGGCCGCCGTCAATTTTCCGGTGGACTGCCTGGTGCAGATCGGGACCGAGTGGGTTCGGATCATCTCGTCGAACATGGGCCCGGACGGGGTGCAATCGTTCCGGTGCACGACGACGAGCACGCACGTCGTGGGAGAGGCAATCACGGGGCGGACCGCCCTCCGGGTGTACTTGGTCAATGCGCACACGGCGGGCGAAGCCGTTCTGGACAACATCGCTCAGAACGAGCTCGTCACGGGATCGATTCCAGAACACACCGACCCGTCGCAAGTGGGCGGCGTGCAAACGTGCAATCCGGACGGCACGAGCGGCTATAGCCGAGACGCCTCCATCATCGGCGGCGCGGGCGTCTTCGCCATTGGGCCAGCGCGCGCGATGCAACCGGACGACGAATTTCATCTCTCGCTGCGCATCAACAAGCTGTATGCGGTGGAGGAGGTTCGGATTTACATCGACGTGGACTCGACGACGAAGAACTTCACGCAGAACTTCTACCAACAGACCTTCACGGTCAACGACCTGATTCAGAACATTCAGGCGGTTGACGCGACGGCGGTCACGACGCAGATCCAGACGCTCGAGGACACGATTGTGCCGGCGGAAACGGCTCGGGGGGTCGTCACGCCGAGCGGTTACACGCAGGATGCGAACGCGCCGGTCACCGGCGGCCGCAGCGGAAACTTCCCGGGCCGGCCAGGGTCACTCACGCCGCAACAGCAACAACTGGCGCTCGGCAATTCTCAGTGGATGGAACTGCGGTGGAAAGTCCGCGACATGACTCACGTCGGCACCGACGAAGCACGGTCGTTGGCGAACGTGACCTCGATTGGCGTGTTCATTCAGTACGATGGGACCGTCGCCGGCGGCGCGGGCTCGACGGTTGACGTGGCCTACGATGCGTTCTATCTGACAGGCGGGTACGGGACGGACGCGGCCGCCTCCGGCGTGCCGTACATCTGGACCTATCGCTACCGAAATTCCTCGACTGGCGAAAAAAGCAATCCGGCACCGCCGATTCCTGGAAGTGTCATCGGCGCTCCGACAGGGTTATTGCCTCGGCGTCAACGGGTGAATCTGACAGGCACACCATCGGGTCAGGCTGGCGTTGACAAGATGGATTGGTTCCGATTCGGAGGGACGCTGACCTCGTGGACGTACGTCGGATCTGGGCCGAACACAGGCGATGAATTTCATGACGACTTCGCCGACCAAGCGGTGATCGGTGGCGAGGCGTTGGAATTCGATAACTTCGCCTTGTGGCCGACGATCGACCAACCGAGAGTAGGAACGTGCAACGTCGCCGGCAGTGCGATCCAGTGGGTCAGCGGCGACCAATTCAACACGGATTGGGCGCCGGGAAGCCAAATCAAGGTCAACGGCATTCCGTACACGCTCTACAGTTCGCCGGCGAGCGCGTCACGGCTGACGATCGCTGAAAACGCCGGAGCGTTGACTGGCGTGCCTTTCGAGTTGCCGAATCCGACGGTGCAGGGCGTGTCGTTCCCGACCTTCTGGGGTCCGCTCGAGGGGCACTACTTCTCGATCGACACGAACACCAACGAGTTGATCTGGACGAAGGCGAACAACCCCGATACGGCCTCGGACAAGAACCGCGCGCCGATCGAGTCACCCTCGGAAGCGTTGATAAACGGGTACGTGCGGGACGGGTTCGGGTTCGTGTGGAGCTCGGAGAACTTGTACCGGATCGAGTATCAGCCGAATTTGCCGGTCATCTTTCAGATCAAGAAGACGCCATGCGGCCGCGGGCTGTGGAGTCCGTGGGCGTTCTCCCAGGGTCCGGAAGGCGTGTTTTTTCTGACGAAGGATGGGATAGGTATCACGGATCGCGGAAGCCCGTTCATCTCGCTCACGAACGACGACTTGTATCCGATATTTCCGCACGACGGCGAGTCTGGAGTTGCGGTGAACGGGGTTGGAGCGCCTGACATGGCGAATCCGACCCGACTGCGGCTGAACTACATCGACGGGTTCGTCTACTTCGACTACGCGACATGAGCGCTCAAATCTGCGTCAAGATCGTGTCGCCGGTCACGCCAGGCCCGCACGATCTTCTCGTCACAAGCATCGTCGACGGCATGACGAATGGCGCCTTCGATCCAGTGCTCGCTTTCGTGTATGGAACCGGAGTTTTAAACACGATGGGGACGCCGTACGTCGTGTCGTACGGGGTGGACGATTTCACGAATCATCGCAGTTACGCCTCCAACGATGTCTCGCAATTTGGCCTCAAACTGGTCGGCCTTGCACTCAGCGGCCAGTACTCAGTGCTGCGGTATCAATCGTCGGCTGCGTTCGGCGGTGTCATCACGCGAAAGGGCTACTTCGATTCGCACGCCGTCGGACAGGCGAATCTCCATTTTGTTCAAAACGACGTCATTGGTGACTCGTTCGTCGTTGTCTTTTTCGGCGGCGACTGCCAAGGCTTGGCAGGATTCCAAACATTCAATCCGCAGGGAGGCTATCCATTTCAGCCGGCGTCGCTAGGATTTCTCGGTGGTACTGGGCAGACTGGTGGGACAGGTACCGGACAAGGTGGGTGTTTGACAGCGTTGAGCGTTGCGACCTCGCCAGCGAACGAAGGCGTCGTCGAGGCGTTGGTCTTTCCGTTCAGTGCCGGCGGAGGCAATACCCGCACCCAAGATACGACCCGCATTCTCGTGGGCGGTCCGTCCGTGGTGTCCTTGGATCCGGCCGGCTTCACCCTCTCATCTGACAGCGGGGCGACGCTATGGGCGATCGGCGGTGTGCTTTCAGCGTCCGGCACGCTGCTTCAGCCGCCGACTCCACAGGTGCAAAAGACCCTGACCGGTATTAAGGTCAGAGGCTTATTGCTGTTGAGCAATGGCGCGGAAGCCGGTTCTGGGAATTTGAACGATTACGCGCTTTTCACAGTCGGTGCATCGGATGGTGTGCGCCAAGCCGGGTTCATGACCGGAGAAAGCGCAACCACGGCCGCGCTCCTCGGCGCCAACATCGTCAGAAACGACCGACTGTTGATGTTTCCTAGCTCGTTCGCCGGCGCCGGCACTACATTCTCAGGCGAGGCGGCGTTGGCGGCCTTTACCGATGCCGATGGGTCGTTCAGTCTGAACTGGCTGTTGTCTGACGGCGTGGCTCGACTGTCGCTGTGGATCGTGTGGGGCGAAGCGCTGACGCCGCCTCCGCCTCCGCCACCGCCACCCGTGATTGCGTCCAACACGCTCATCCTCGACGTGAAGGCCAAGCGGTGGTTCTTCGACCAGTACGACGACGGGGTGATCACGCGGCTGTGGGCGCCAGGCGAAGAGGTCCACGAAGCGATCCTTGGACACGTCGACGGCGAGGTCTCGTTGTGGGGAGCAAACGGTGACAACGGCAATCCGATCGATTGGCTGATTCAGGTGCCGGATTGGGATGGCGGCGACGCGCGCCGCGAAAAGGTCTACGGTGACCTGTATCTGAAAGCGGACCCGCAAGGCTCGACCGGTGGCATCACCGTGACGCCAGTCTTCAACGACTCCTCGAGCGCGTTGCCGGCAACCATCATTGGTGCTGGCGAGACGGGCGAGAAGTCGTACATCGTCGACGTCAACGCCGGGTACGGACAACTGGCGAAGAACCTCGGCTTGCAGATTGCCGGCACCGATCTGGTGCGTCCCATTGTGTTTTTGTGGGAACCGGCCGTCTTGCCGAAGGTCGAAACGACTCGGCTCAGGGCGACCGATTGGGACTCCGCCGGCCGCATCGGCGCGAAGTTCATGCAGGGTGTTCGCATCATCGCCGACACGGAAGGGCAGGCGGTGCCGGTCCGCATCGAATTCGACGGCGGCCAACTCGGAGCGTCCCTGATCGTCAACGAGAACGGCGAGGACGTGTCGCCGCTCAGTTTTCCGACGCCGTTCATCGGACACCTGGTCCGAATCGTTCCGACGGACCCGACGAAGACGTGGCGCTTCTACGTGGCGGAGTGGGTGTGGGAGCCGGCGCCGGACCTTGTGGCGGTCTGGGAGACGCAGCCGACGACGCTCGACCTTCCCGGCTACCATCACGAAGAACGCGCGTTGGTCGGGTACATGTCGTCGACCGATGCGCAACTGATCATCACGTGCGACAACCAACAATTCATCTATGCGTTGCCGAACTCGAGCAACCGGTACGTGAAGCTGGAAATCCTCGAGGCGCCGAACAAGTCGAAGGTGTCGTCCTACCGCATCGAAACGGTGACAGGGCTTCCCGGCATCCGAGTCTTTCAACGCGATTTGGAAATACGCGTGAAAGGCTGGGGAATGCCTGGTCCGTATCAGTCGTTCCGTCCGTTCGGCGACGAATCGAGAGTCAGCGGCGCGCGAATCTAAGGTAGAATCTCGGCAGTTGGCCGATCCGACGGCCTGACATCAGGAACCGTTGCGAGGCTCGTTTCCCGCGTTGGAGGCGAGCCTTTTTCATTTGGAGCGCGAGATGTACGGAACGTTTCCTTACGGCGCCGGCTACTTCGGGGCCGGGAACACGCAGGCATCGTCAGGTGGCGGTGCGGGCGAAGGGTACGAACCGACGACGGTTGGCGTCATGACGACGCAGCGCACCAACCTTTTCCACGGGTTCATCGGTCGACTGATTGAAGCCTTGCAGCGGCCCGTTCGCATTCCTGCCACGGAGGACGTGTGAGTCTACATGCCGGTACCACGTATTTGGCGCTGACGACGGGCACGCCGGTGCAGGTGTCGTCCGTTGTGACACTGCTTGGGTCGTCGGCTCTTGGTTACGGAAAGTGGGCGCAAAGTGTCAAGCTCCAAGCCCACCCAGACAACACGGCCGTGGCCTATATCGGCCTTGCCGGCATGAACATCACGACGGGCCTTAACGTGCTCGGCGTGTTGCCCAAGCCGTCGAGTGCGACGACCGGACCGTTCCCCTCAGACACGTACAGCGAACCGCTGGCGCCGAACGGCCTTGCGCTGGAAGATTTGTATGTCCAGGGCACGACGGGCGACAAGATCATCGTGTCGTTCACGCAACAATAGGATCATGCGTACCCTTCTAACGTGTCTGTTCCTGATCGGGATCTCTGCGCGCGTCGACGCGCAGACGGTCACGAATCCGACGACGCTGACGTTCACGGCCTCCGCCGACCATGCGACGGTGACGAGCTACACCTTCCAGATTGTCAACGGCGCCACCGTCGTCGATTCCGGCTCGCTCGGTAAACCGACGCCGGACGCGACGAACACCATCTCCATGCCGGTGAGCAACATCCCCGGGTTCGGTGGCGTGCCTAAAGGCGTCACGCTCTACATCTTCATCTTTGCCGCCAACACGACCGGAGCGAGTACGGGAGTGGCGTCCAACCCTTTTGTCGTAGCGGCGGCGGTCCCCGCCGCTGTAAGTAACGTTCGGATGCAGTGATGCAGCCATCGGTTCCAAGCATTGGGAATCGAGTGCAATCGTTGGAAGCCGCCGTGTCGGTTCTCCAAAGCGCCAGTCTCGTACTCCCGGCACAAACGGTCGACGGACAGGCCGTGTTGTTTCGAGGGAGCGACGGGCACGAATTGCAAAACGCGACTGGTTCAGGTCTCGTTCAACAGTCGAATGGCGTCGAGAGCACGATTCCGCTTCCCGGAGACGCCTCGCTGTTCCTGAATGGTCTCGGGGCGTTTTCGGCAGGCGCGACAGGGCCGCAGGGCCCAGCCGGTCCGCAAGGCGCTCAGGGCGCGTCAGGCGCCACCGGGGCGACCGGGCCTACCGGTCCAAAGGGGGACACTGGAGCCGCCGGGGCGACTGGCCCCACAGGAGCTACCGGACCGCAAGGAAGTCAAGGCGCTCAAGGTCCGCAAGGCGCTCAAGGTCCACAAGGATCGACTGGCGCACAGGGTTCGCAAGGGGTGCAGGGCGATCCCGGTGCTACCGGAGCGACAGGACCAGCAGGACCAAAGGGCGATACCGGAAACACCGGACCGCAAGGCTCGCAGGGCATCCAAGGGATCCAGGGCGTTCAGGGCATCCAAGGACCAACCGGGCCCGCGCCGTCTGGAACCGGCTACGTTCACGTGACCGGCGGCGTGCTCGATACGCCATCGGACGTCATCGGGAAACTGCCGATTGTCGATGCGACCTTGACGATCCCGCAGACCATCGGCGCGACGCAGCGATGCGTGACGTTCGGCACCATGACGGTGAACACCACGATTACGATTGTGGCGGGCGGCCTCTGGCTGGCGCTCTCGTTACCCTACGGAACCTGACCGATGGCTGTTGCGATCCAAGCCTCCGGCGGCATCTTCTCGTCAACGGGCGACGGCATCGGCTATTCCGCCGGCGCTGGCGGGACGATTACCCAGCAAACGAATAAGGCGACCGGGGTTACTCTGAACACGATCTGCGGACAGATCACGATGAACGCGGCCTCGCTCGCCGCGGCGACGATCGTCAGCTTCGTTCTGACCAACAGCAAGATTGCGTCGGGAGACGTGCTCGTCTTGAATCACGTGAGTGGCGGAACGCCTGGTAGTTATACGCTGAACGCTCGAGCCGCAGCGGGAAGCGCGACGATAGATGTTCGAAACAACACGGCTGGAGCGCTCGCCGAAGCTGTCGCCATCGGCTTCGTGGTCGTCAAGGGTGTGACGGCATGACGCCGGCGACACCGCACGCAGACCTCGTGCGTCAGACCGCGAATATGTATGGACTGCCGTTCGACCTCCTCGCGGCACAGATGATGGTGGAGTCCAGCGGAGACGCCTTCGCGTTTCGCGTCGAACACGACTTCTGGGTCCGCTACCTGCAAGGCAATCCTACCGCGGCCGGAGCGAAGTACGGCCCACTGGCCGCGTGTTCGTACGGGTTACTTCAAATTCTGCTTGAAACAGCGATGGAAATCGGGTTCGACGGTCGCCCGGAAGACTTGTTCGTCCCTCGGATCGGTCTTGCGTGGGGCGCGAAGAAGATGCGCGCCTTGTGGGATTGGGCCGGCCGGACGGACTCTGACTATATTCAAGCACTGGCGGCGTACAACGGTGGACCTGGAGGCAATTCAGTACAGCCATTCAGAAACCTTTCCTACGCCGAAAAAGTGTATCGTCAGGCGGGGAAGGTGATCTGAATGTGGCCTCATTTTGATTACACGATCAGCCTCGGCAGTCTCGCAACGCTTGCCACCATCATCTATGCGGTGGGTTACTTCAAAGCCTCTGTGCATGAGACCTTGAAAGCGCTGGCGAAGTCGGTGGACGGCTTGGCCGTGCGGCAGACTCAACACGAGCTCGAGGACGACGCTAGATTCGATAAGATCCACGGCAAGTTTGATCGTGCTGGCGAGCGTACCGACGATTTGATCAGCGGACTTCAACGTCTCATCGGTCGGAGTGAAGTGTTGTTTCGGCGTGAAGCACGGCCCCCCCGTCCCCGCGAAGGAGAGTAGATGGATATGATGCCCGAGTTGGGCCCGGTGGCCTACAGTTCGATCGCGATTTATTTCTTTCAAAAGTACATGAAGTCGAGACCCATCTACGCGCAAGTGGTGCGGGCGATCCCGATGGCCGATAAATGGCTGCATCGAGGCTTTGCCGGGATCGCGTCCCTCTTGTTCGCGTTCGGCATCGACTACACGATCATGGGCACGATCGAGACCGGTTACAAGATCACGCTCGGGATTCCGGACATCTGGACGGTCTTTCATCACATGCTCGACTGGAGCGGTATTTTCGGCGGCCAGCAGATTTTGTATGAGCTCGCCAAGCAGCCCATGTGGCGGCCAGGTGACAACGAGCCGCAGATTCAGGCTCCACCCAAGGTGTGAAGCATGGGCCGTGTCGTCCTTCCGGCGTTCGGGACGAATGTGCCGCACGAGGTGGCGTCCCACGCGCGCGATCTAACGATTCAGCACAACGCGCTTTCGCGCGATCTGGAACTCGCACAAAAGCAGATCGATACCAAGGCTCCTCTGACGCACGTCGATGACCTCTCGGGGCGTCTGAAGAAGGCCGAGGACATGATCGCGACGTTGATTCAACAGACGCAGTCGTTGAACAACCAAATCAACCCGCCACCGACGCCAAGTCCACCGCCTACCCCGACGCCGCCCCCACCGTCTCCGCCTCCCGCTCCACCTCCGGCATCTGGGCCTGACGTGAATAGAGCACGGCAAATCGTTGAACAGACGGCCGCGGAATTCCCGGGCGACTTTGCCGTATTCCCGACAGACCAGGAGGCGCTGGACGCCGCGATCGATTTTCTCCTCCGTGCGATCTGGCATTTGAACCTCGGAGGGCATGGAGACAATCCGACGCCGTTCACGGCGGGTCGCCAGCGGAATCCGTCCGGGTTGATTTCAAACGACAAAATCTGCGTGCAGATCAACGGGGTGTTCCGAGCGTTCGACATCATGACGTTGGGATTCGCCAATCACGCGACGACGTTGAATTGGCAGGAGATTGGGTCGCCGAACTACGTTCCTGACGCCGGGAAGCCGGATTAGGAGTTAAAATCACGCCATGCCTGTTTCACCCTACACGTCGGCCTCGATGGGCGCTGGGAGTCTCGCGATCGGTTTGGGCGACCTCAGTGATTCCGACGATCTCACCGCGGCCCTCGGGAAACAGACCTCGAGTCTCTTGAAGCGAGGGAAAGAATTGACTGGCGGCGGCATGGCCGCTCTCGGTCCGGCGATTTCCCGATTGATGAAGTTACTATCCGGCAACGAGGCGTTGATCGATCAAGCGATTGCGCCAGAAGCCAAGGGCGTCATTTCTCAGTACGACACGGCCCGTCGTTCGATTGCGGAATTCGGTGGCCGCGGCGCCGGGACGGCCTCCACGCTGGCGGAAAGCCGGTTCAGGGAAGCCGGTGACCTGTCGTCGCTGCGGTTCGGGGCGACGAAGCAGGCCACGGATCAACTGACGAGCATCGCGGAATTGTTGCTTGGCGCGGGCAATCGCATGGAAGCCGAGGGCACGTCGGGGTTGGCGAACCTGCTTCAGAACGCGCTCGCCGGTGAGGCGCAGACGCGCGAAATGTGGATGGGCATCGGGAAACTGGCTGGCGCGGCGGCGCTGACGTACTTCACGGGCGGGGCGGCGGCGCCGTTGCTGGTCAGTGCGGCCTCGGACACGTTCGGCGGCCAGCAGCGTAGTGTTCCGCAACTCGGTCCGGGGAATTCGTTCGGACCGATGATGCAGACGCAGCAATTGGTCAATCCTGTCGGAGATTACTCGAGTTACTACTGATGGCGTCTCCGAAAGCGAGCGGATTCTTCGGCGGACTCCTCGAGGGCTTCGCTGGCGCTCTGTACGACCGGCACCAGCAGCAGGAGCAACAGAAACTCGAGGCGCAGAAAACGCTGGCCGGGGTGCTTCTCCGCGGTCTGGACGCGGATCCGACGCGCGAGACGGCCACGGCGGTCTTGCCGGCGGTCGCCAACATTCTCCACGTGCCACTCGCCGGTCTCTTTGGAGGGAAGGGCAAGGGGAAGGGCGGAAAGGGCGGCGCGGGCCTCGAAGACGCGCTCCAAGGGTTTTTTGGGGGTCTAGGGCAAGCATTTCCGACCCGCGCCGACCTCCAGAAGCGAGAAGCCGATAAGTTCGCCTCGCAGGAGCGGATCCGGACGGACGAAAACATTCGCCAAGCTGCCGCCACGGCCGAAGCGAACGTCGTCGGGAAGGCCAAGGGCGAAATAACGGCGATGCAAAGCCTGCTTGATCGGGGAAAGGTCAAAGACCTCGATGAAGCGGCGTTTCTGCTGTTCGGGCGGCAGAAGCGGTCACCCTCTGGGGTGAAGGTCGTGCCTGGCGTGATGACCGCCGAACAGATCACCAAGGGGGACGCCAATCCGAAGACCCTGAACGGCGATCCGTTGACACCTGAACCGGGTGTCTCGTACCAGCGCGTGCAGGTGCCAACCGAAGAGGGTGGCACGGAATTCCGGTACATTGCTGGACCTGAAGCCAAACGCGCGACGGTGCGTTCGAATCTGACCGGCGAGGCGTTGCAAGCGTACGACATGAACCAGATGCTCGGCGGGATCGACCCGTCGACGGGCAAGCCTCCGGAGGATCCGGCCGACAAAGCCCGGCTCGTCGCCGCTGGTCAGGAGATGAAACGGACGCGCGATCTGA
>Ga0075425_100001740_pt1 | contig 21425 bp, 17 predicted proteins | sample SoiMethybrSBSTD4_FD_75300 | JGI IMG/M metagenome (GOLD analysis project Ga0075425, IMG submission 75300) | Bulk soil microbial communities from a Populus tree surrounding site in Tennessee, USA - Soil MetaG P. TD hybrid SBSTD4 | ecosystem: Environmental > Terrestrial > Soil > Tree plantation... | reverse complement strand
TACATCTCGGTTGACCAGGCGCAGGTGTCGCTCGTGTTGGCGATATCTCGGGCGCGGTATCGGGTGCCGAGGACCGGGGTGTTTGCGGCGACGGCTTCTCTCGGAATCCCGCGCATGACGTGGATGCCGAATTTCAGATTGCGCGCGTGCAAGTAATCGGCGATGGCGCGGAAGCCCACGCCGCCCGCCGCGGAGGGAAATCGATCGAGCGCCGGGATGAACCTGCCGTAGTCGTCGATGTCGTGCGGCACGACGGCGCCACTTCCCGCGACGGGCGTCGTGCGCCCCCGCATCGACCACCCCCCGTCGATGACGACGAGCTGCCATCCGTACTTCGAGAGGTGGCTCGCCATGAAGCTCGCCGTCGCTTCGATCTCCCCCTCTGTCACCGTCATCCCGAAGCTATCCCAGCTGTTCCACCCCATCGGGGGCGTCGGTGCCAACGCGTCGCGCAGACTCATGAAAGGCGATCCTGCACGGCCGTGGCAGGGCGGTCTTCTCGCCGCTCGAGATTGGGTTCTCGAATCGTAATGAGCGCGAGCAGGGGCCGTACTTTCCGAGAAGACGCGCCGCGCCGACGAGAAGACGCGCTCGAAACGAGAACGTTACCCTCGTAACGCGGATTTCGTCGATCATGCAGTGCATTTCAGGCCGGCAGTGCGTGTGGCTCGCTGCGGCCCTCACCGGGCTCGCCGCTGCGGCTTGTGCCAATGCGGAAGAGCTCGAGACGCCTGGATATGGAGGAAGGCCGGGGGTCGAGGTGACCGCGGGCACCGGCGGCTCGACTGCGCAGGGCACGCCGAGCGCGGTTGGCGCTTCTGGCTCCGGCGGCGCGGTGTCCCAGGGCGCGACGTCGCAGGGCGCGACCAGTGGTGCCGGAGGGTACGGCGGCGCGGGGGGCGGAGGCTCGGGCGGCGCGACCAGCGCCGGAGCGGGCGGAGCGGGCGGAATTTCGTCGAGCCTCGACGCTGGAGCGCTCGACGCGACGCGCGACGCGCCGATCCGCACCGAGGCAGGCCCACTGCCCGCGGGCGTCGCGCTCCTCTACAAGGCGACCGACACGAATCCCTCCGATTCTCAGCTCGCACCGAGCTACGAGCTCACGAACATGGGAAGCTCCACGCTCTCGCTCAGCGATTTCAAAGTTCGCTACTACCTGACCAACGAAGCCAAAATCATGCTCCTGTCCGACTACCTCTACGCCGAGGTCAACGGAGGGGCGGGCTATCGTGACATCCGGGCGAACGCGAGCCTCGTCATCGCGCCGCTCAGCCCGCCGAAGGGCGGCGCCGACACGCTGGTCGATCTCGTTTTCAGCACGGCCGCCGGCACGCTCGCGCCCGGCCAGACGAGCCGCATCGACTTCACCGTCCACACCCCCGGCTTCGCCACCAATTTGAACGAATCGGACGACTACTCCCACGACATCACGAAGACGGACTTCGGCGCGAACGACAAGGTCACCCTCTTCTATCAGGACAATCTCGTCGCGGGGGTCGAGCCGTAAATCAGGGGACGACGGCAAATCGATCAGCGCCCGGATCCCGACTCCCCATCGCCTGCGCGTCGATTCGAAAGCCGGTCGTGATCGTGTTGTCCGACGTGCCCGAGCTCCACACGTTGGCATTGGCAAAGCGAACGGCGTACTCGCCCCGGTTCCGTAGGCTCGGGGCGGCGTCCGGAAGCCACAAGGCGAGGCGGTAGGTGCCCGGCGCGGCGCTCGCGGGCACGCGAAGCTTCGCGCTCACCGTGATCTCGCCCGCTTCCGGATGCCATCGCCGAAAGTCCGCGTCCGTGAGCTCCGCCGTCTGCATCTGACCGCCCCCATCGAGCACGAGGAACGCAGGGCGCGCGTTGAACGGCGCTGCGTAACCCACGTTCTTGAGAACGACCTCGAAGTAGAGGATCCCACCCGGTGCAACCTCTCGGCTCACGGCCGCACGCTCGAGCTCGATGCGATATCCGAGTCGCCTTCGGATTTCGGGCATGCACCCCTCGGACGTCCATCGCGCGTTGACCGCGGGCTGAAAGGCTGCATTGAGGTACGTGAAGTGGAAGGTGGCCGCTTCGCTCGGCGCGGTCGCGCATCCGCTCCCTGCGTTGTTGGCGCATGTCTCGCCTCCGTATGGAACGTACCGCGTCTGCTTGGAGGCAAAATCGCGGTTATATGCCACCTCCTGACTCTGGTTGCCGGTGAAGTCCCAATACGTGCCGCTGTCGGTCGCATCGGCCACGAAGCAATCGTCGTGGAGCCCGACACGGCTCGCCCCCGATCCGCTGTACGCCGCCATGTCCGACAAGAGATCGGGAAAGATCGGCTGGAGCTTCCACGGGTAGCGCACTTGGATCATCCGCGACGGGGGGAGCGCGTCGAGGAGCGTTTCGAGCACCGTGCGACGACCTTGATCCGTGTCGATACCGTTGGTCGAGTCGTGCCACTCGCCCCACTGCCCGATGAAGCCCGCCTGCAAAACGAGAATGACGTCCGAGTTCGCCTGTAGGATCGGCGTGACTTGCGAAATATGCGACAAGACGCGATCGAGGGGAGCGTCGGGACCGGCGGTGAGCCCGTACGCGAACCGAATCACGACTTTGAGCCCCCGGTCGCGCACGCGCCCGAGGCTTGCCGTCAAATCCGAAAGAAAGCCCGCGGGGATCGCGTCCGCCGTCCGATCGAGCACGACGTACGAGCGCACGAGGCTGAGCCCCTGCCCGCGGTAGTCGTTTATGTCGGCCGCCGGAAGAGGGCGATCGGCGTGAAAGCCTCGCTCGGGATTCACGAAGTCTTCGTCCGAGGGGGAAAACGTCGTCCAGACCAACGGAGGCTCCGTGTCGGGAGGGCCGAATCCTCCCGTCCCCGTGCCGCCGGTGGATCCGCCCGAGCCCGATGTGCTCCCACCCGTGCCCGATGTGCCGCCCGTCGCGCCGCCGTTGGTCGTGGTTGCGCCGTTCGTCGTCGTCCCAGTGCCCGGCGCGCCACCTGCTTGCGCGGCGCCCCCCGCTGCGCTCGACGTATCCGCCCCTCCCGAGCCGTCGCCCCAACTACCGACGCCCGAACATCCCCAAGTGAAAAGCGCAGCCAACAGCACACGCCTCTTCCAGGTCGACGTCAACGCGGACACCTCGATGTCGGTACCGCGAAGCAGGGGGGCGCGTCCTCTCGACCGTCGCTCCAAACTTCTCCCATCCTAAGCATCGGCGGCCCGCTCGCGTGAGGGGCTTAGCATGCGAGAACATAAGGTGGGACGCCGAGTAGATCCCGCGTGGCGGCGCGTGGTGGAGTGCCGACATCGAGCGGTCCGCACGCCTCGAATCTTGGACCCGTCCGCAGGAAGGATGCGATCATGAACGCCAGGTTCCGTCTTCGTCTCGTTCTCCTATTGGGTGGGGCCGCAACGTCGCTCGGCGCGATCGCGTGCGGCGGTGACACCGGCAAGCCCAGCGGCGGCCCCTCGACCGGAAGCGCGGGGAGCGCTCCCGCCACCTCGACTTCGACCGCAGGTACGACCACCAGCGGGGGAGCGGGGGGCGCGACGAGCGGTGCGACGACGACGGGCGGCACGACGACCACCGGCACCGGTGGCGGCGCCGGAGGAGCGCCGCCCGGGGTCGACTGCACCAAGGACAGCGGCGTCACCGTCGACGTGATTGCAGACTTCGAAATGGCGAGCGGCAAGATCAACGATGCGCGCGGGAGAAACGGATCGTTTTTCACGTACAACGACGCAACGCCGGCCGGCGTTCAAGCTCCTCCGGCCGGCGACGCATCGCCCGTCGAGATCCCGGGCGGCCGTTGCACGAGCAAGTGGGCGCTCCACGTCAGCGCGAAGAGCTTCACGACCTGGGGCGCCGGCTTCGGCACCGACCTGGCATACGGCATCGCGGCGGATGGCGGCACGCTGGTGGTCGACGGCGGTAGCTCGCGCGGAACGTACGACGCGAGCACCTATACCGGCATCTCGTTTTGGGCGAGGGTCGAACCTGGTTCGAAGCCGGGCCTGCGCCTCAACGTGGCCGATTCGACGACGGCTCCCGAAGGAGGCAAGTGCGTCAACGTCGACACGAGCCCCGACCGCTGTTTCGACGACTTCGGCCAGTCGCTCGGCATCACGAGCACCTGGGACTATTTCAAGATTCCGTTCTCCGCCATGACCCAGCGCGGTTTTGGTCTCAAGGGGACGTCGATCGACAAGGCTCACCTCTACGGCATTCAGTTTCAAGCCCCCGCCTCGGTCGACTACGACGTTTGGTTGGACGACCTGGCTTTTTACAAATAGGTTCGCTCGCGCGCGCCGTCGGTGAATTCGAACATGGACCGGGAGTCGGCAATGGACCATGTCGAGAAGCTTCGGACCCTTTGCGCAGTCCTCGCGTCGGTCTCGGCTTGCGGCGGCGGATCGACGCCGCGCGACGTGCCGGGGGCCGGCGGTTCCGTCGCGGTGGGATCCGGCGGCTCGAGCTCGATCGTCGCGGGGTCCACCACGGGAAGCGGCGGGGGCAGTATCATCACGCCGCCCGAGGGAGGACTCGGCGGCGCAAGCGGCCATCGCGAGGGGGGCACGATCATCGGGATGCTTCCACCCGACTTCACGAAAGCAGAGGCGGGGGGTTACAAGCTCGGCCAACCGATCATGGGCGCGGGTCTCGACGATACGGGGGTCGGCGGCAACGGCGTTTGCAACGAGATCGCGGGCGTGGTCCGTGATTTCAGAGGATACGACGTCGGCGGGCATCCCGACTTCCAGCGCTTCGGGGGCGAAGGAACCAAGGGGCTCGTAGAGACGACGCTCGGGGTGGACGCGAAGCCCGTCTACACGGGCGCGTGCGAAACGCCCAACGTGTTCTCCGCCGCGTGCCCCTACGGCCAGGCGACGACTGGCAAAGCGAACTTCGACCAATGGTACCGATACACCGAAGGGATCAACAAACCCTACGTTCTTTACTTCTTCCTCGAGCCAATGCCGGGTCAGAGCGTCGTCAGCTTCAACAGCCAGTTCTTTTTCCCGGTCGACGCGGCGGGGTGGCAAGCGCCGGGCGCCCTCGGAGGCGATATGCCCAATGTCGGCGACGACGGCAGGCTCCACAACTTCAACTTCACCACCGAAGTGCACACGAAGTTCGAATACACGGGGGGCGAGACCTTCCGCTTCGAGGGGGACGACGACCTTTGGGTTTTCGTGAACCGGAAGCTTGCCATCGACCTCGGCGGGATTCACTCGGCAGAAACCGCGACGATCTCGCTCGACGCACTGGCGCCCGCGTTCGGTCTGACCAAGGGCACCATCTACCCCTTGGACCTCTTTCAGGCCGAGCGCCACTCGACCGGCTCGCACTATCACTTCGATACGACTCTATCGTTCGTCGATTGCGGATCGATCCCGCCCGACGTGCCCAGGTAGCCAATCGACGCCTTCAATGGACGACGGGCGGCGGCGGAGCGGGCGGCGGCGGCGGAGGTTGCGGCGGCGGCGGCGGCATGTCCGACGCGATACGGGCGGTCCATTGCGCCAGGTGGTTCGATGTTTTCACCAGGCCTCGCGAGCGCAGGTCCTCGGTCTCGGTCGGGCCGGGCACGGCTGCGTCGGTCGGCGAGTACTGGATAGGCAAATAGAAGCCGGGATAGCTTCCATCCTGACCCGCCAGAACCGTCGCCGGATCAATGGCGAACATCCACACGAGCTTGCGGGTGTTGAGCGGAGGCCAGCTGATGAACGGGCCGTTCAAGAGCCCTGCGCGGCGGTGAGAGCCTATCGTTGCCCAGAAAAGCTTGCCGCTCCCGTGTTTCGTGTCGAAAGGCGAGACGTGAGGGTACGAGTCGGCAAAGCTGGTGTTCGATCCATCCGTTATGCCGGGCTTCGACGCATTGGCGAGCCATACAGGAGTCGCGCCCTGTTTCGGCGCCATCGCCCACACCTTGGCGCTCGGATCGTCGTCGGCATTGCATGCTTCGCCGCTCGACTCGCCGGCCGATTGGTCGGCCGCGCATCGTGATTCGTTGAAAAGAAAGAAGGACGAGTCAGGGACGAAGCTCGGCGCATAATGAGCGACGCCCGCCTGGTTGGGGGCAACGAGCACTTCGGGCGTGGTGCTCCAAGCGCCGCCGTTCTTGCGAACGAGACCGATGCCGCATGCTCCCGGCTTCTGCGAGTTGTAGTGCGTTCCGACAATCGTGAATGCGATCGTGTTGCCATCGGGAGACCACTCGGGGTGGTCCGGCTCGACGGGAAGCGTCAACGTTTCCGCAGCGACGCGCTTGCCCGTCGCCCCGTCGTGAAAGTAGAGAAACTTGGCGGCGTCGGCGGTGGCTCCCTGGCCGCCGCCGTAGATCCCCACGAAGCGATCTCCCCTCGGGCTAAACGACGAGAACTGTAGGCCCTCAGTCGCATCGTTGTTGAGCGCGAGAAGCGTCGGGTCACTCGGCTGCTTGCTCAAATCCGGCGCGTAGACGAGACCGCCGCCCCACTGCCCTCCGAAGAGCGATGCGAGCTTCGAGCCATCACGCGAAAGCGCATGGCACCCGACGCACGCGCTCCCCTGGCCGAGCGCGATGAACTGCTCGGGGGCGGCGTTCGGCTGCGCGAAGTCGAAGCGCATGATGCTACTGGTGTAGCGACCCGTTCCGATCGCGGCGACGATGGCCCAGTAGTAGATGGCGCCCTGGAGCTCCGTTTCGGAGAAGCTCAGGTTGACCGGCGCCGAGCTACCAACGCTCGTGCCGGTGTCGTCGGTCCCGCGGACGGTCACGGCGACCGGGGCAAGACCTCGGTTGCCTTCGGCGATGTAGCGCGAGCCGTCGAGGTCGAGTGGCACGACGCAGCCCCCTTCGATGGCGTTCCCACATCGCACGTAGTACTTGAGGTCGACCGCGGCCCCTTTGAACCCGACCTCGAAGACCGTGTTGTTCGCACCAGGCATGAAATGAACATCGATGCGCCCGACATTCGGCGGCATCATGACACCGTTGCTCGGGTACACGACCTCTGGCGCGCGCGTCGCATCGTTCGGTCCGCCGAAGAGGGACGGCGCATTGGGGGGAAGCGCGGGCCCCGCGCCGCCGTATTGAATGCGGGCGTCCGGAAGGACGCCGGCAAAACGGACGAGAAGCGACGTCGTGACCCGCGTCACGGTGCCGTCGCTGTTCGCGGCTGCCGCGCGCACGGTGACGCTTCCGCCTCTCGGGTCCTTCGTGGAAGTCGTGAAGATCGGTTTGGTGGCGTCGAGAAAAGTGCCGACGACCCAATTGTCCGGCACGTCGAACACGGAGCGGAACGTGATGTCCTCCTCGGCGGCCCCGTTGATGCTCGCGAGAACGCGGTACGTCTGGGTCCCCGCTGCGCCGGGTGCAACCTCTAGGACGGCGTCGGCTGGATCGATCCGCATCGACGTGATCGTGACCATGTCGCCGCGCGGCGGTCCCGCGTCGACCGTGACAATGGTCCCGCCCGTGCCGATGACGCCGGTGCCGGCGCCCTGCCCGCTTGACCCGCCCTGTCCCAGGTCGCGGGACCCTGCCCCCTCGCCGGCGCATGCCCCAACCACCGTGATGGAAAGCAAGAGAGGTGCGTGACGAAACCTGATGCGTCGCATCCTTCGCGTCCTCCTCGCCCAAAGGGGTAACACCCGTCGTGTGGTCGATTCGTCTCTGATTCGAGCGAGGTCTGCTCACTTCCTAAGCATTCGGCCGAGGTGTCTTCGTGATCTGACGTCATCGCTCGTCCGCCCAGTTGACGTCCCGTGTGCTCGATCGCCACAAAGACCTGAGAGGCAAGGTGACTCATGCCAGAAGAGCGAACGAAGAAACGGGCTCGACGAGCGCGGGCCGAGGGAAAAGCGCCGACCACGCAGGCGGGCGAGTTCATTCGCGAAGAGATTCACCACATCCGCGAGGGTAAGCACGGCGCCCGCTCGACCAAACAGGCTATTGCGATCGGGCTCTTCAAGGCGCGGCGCGCCGGCGTCGATCTCCGGCCCCCCGCACCGGGTCGAACGTCGGAGAGAACCCGGCGTAGCGCCGAGCGTGCCTACCAACGAGGACATGGTTCCCCGCCTCTGCGCCCTCCTTCGCGCCGGCGCTCGCGAGCGATGCACGCGGCGCTCGAGCGAGAGGGTCGCGGCCCCGTATCCCACCGGGCGCTCGCGAAGCAGGCGCGAGCGGCGGCGCGCCAGCGTACGGCTACGGAGCGATCCGCATCGGCTCGCAAGGCGGTGCGCACCAAAGGTCCCTCCGCCAGATCCGCGGCGGCGAAGAAAGCTGCGCGCACGCGCGCGGCTCGCGGCACGTAAACCGGCGACCGAGCCCTACTTCGTGCTCAAGATCAAAAGACGAACTTTCCAGCGTCAAGCGGTGCGTCATGTGTGTGTCGACGGGCGCGAATGTGTGTCGATGGGCTCGGCGTGGCTGGACCACGTGCCCAATCACCATTCTCGTGTCTGATTGTTGACAGCCTATCGCCTCGCCTCTATTTGTGCGGGGAGCGCTTTCGAGCGCGGTAAGAGGGGGATGACAATGGGGATCCGTTCGATCGATCGCGACACGATGCCGTGCCCGCCTCCGGACGAGTGCAACCTCGAGTCGGGGGAGTTCGCTTCCGCGACGGTCCAGGATTCAGTCCGGCCCGGTCACGCGGTACCGCGGTACGCGCAGTTGATCGAAGAAGAAGTTCGGGAACGTCTCACAGGTGTGCGGTGTCCCGAGCACGGACAGCCGCCCGTCGTGGAGTTCTCGATCAGCCAAAATGGGGCCGTGCAGGTCACTCCGGTGGCTTGTTGCGACCAGCTCGACCGTCTCGTGCTTGCCGCGCTGCGCGGATCCATAACCTTGGCACCGCCATCGCTTCCCGACTGGTAGACCTGCGGACCCAGCTCCGTGGACGTGCGCTGAGCTTCGCTGATCACCACCCGCGTCTCAATGGGTCCAGGCGCGACCGAGGACGGGGAGCACGAACTGGAACAATGCCCCCAACACGACAGGCAGACCGATCAGCACGACTGCGATCGCTCCCCCCATGAAGAGCCATTCGCCGAGCGGGGTGCGTATCTTGTCCGGGTGGTGAAACGCGCGGTCGTGCTCGGCCGCCGCCACGCTGTGCCGCCAGCCCGCGACGACCCTGCGCTGGGCGAGAACGACGAGGCCGACGACGAGGCCGGTCACGACGACGAGAGCATTTCCGACGATCGCCACCACGAAAAGAATCGTACCCACTGGCTGGTTCATTCTGGACGCGACAGTACCATCGAATGGCCCTGGCCGTCCCGGTGACGAGCCGCATCGACGCGAGCAGCTGCTCTCGAGCGGCTAATCGAGCGCGGTGCTCGTCGTACCGTTCAATGGCGGGTGCCTGGCGGCCACGGATGCGAAGTCCATGCGCTCGGCCAGGCTCGGCTTGCCGACCCAAATGCTGCGATCGAAGTCGTTGCGATTCTTGTTCGAGACGACCTGGAAGCAGGCGGCTGTCCCCTGCGCGGCCACCGTGGCGGCCCAGGCGAGGAACACGTGCCAGATTCGGTACCAGCGTTCGCCGTAATTCGAAACGATTTCGTCCTTGTGGCGCATCCAGTTGGCGTGCCATCCGCGGATCGTCAACCGGTAGTGCTCGGTGACGTTCTCGACACTGTGAATCTCGAAGCCGGAGCGCTCCATGTAGTTGATCATCGGAGCCATCGGCAGGCTCGCGTCGGCGCCCTGAAAAATGTATTTCGCCATGAAAAGGCCCCACACCAAGTCCTCGACGCTCGAACCGCGACGCAGGCCCGTCCACTGCATGTAAAAGAGCCCCTGATCTTCGAGCAGATCGTAAACCTGGCGATAGAAGGCACCGAGATGCTTGATGCCGACGTGCTCCACCATTTCGAGATTGGCGATCTTCTTGAAGCGTGCCTTGGGAATCTCGCGGTAGTCGAGGCAAAGGATTTCGGCGCGACCGGCGAGACCCGCCTTGGCAATCAGCTCGTTGCCCCAGGCCGCCTGGTTCTTGCTCAGGGTGACGCCCGTCGCGCGGACGCCGTAGTGCTCGACCGCGTAGCGCACGAGCGTGCCCCAGCCGCAGCCGATGTCGAGAAATGTCTCACCCGGTTTCAGCATGAGCTTTCGGCAAACCAGTTCCATCTTTTGATCTTGGGCCTGCTCGACGGTTTGCCCCGGTTCGGTGAAGAAGCCCGACGTGTACACCATGCGCGGGCCGAGAAAGGCACTGAAGAAGTCGTCGCCCCGGTCATAGTGACCCCGAACGAGCTTCTGGTCGTAGGCCTTGGAGTGAACGGCGAACTCCGGCACGAACTTGGTGAGGAAGTACTTGACGTGCGCCGCGGTGAACTGATGCTTCGTCACCGCGTGGCGATCCCTCAAAAGTGCGCAAATATCGCCCGGTATGTCGACCTCGCCATCGAAGTACGCCTCGAAGAGCGTGTCGATGGGAATTGATTTGGACGCGAATCGCTTCGACAGCGCAACATTACGAAAGACGACGTGGTCGGTGAGGTTTGCCATGGCTGCTCTCCAGAGTGGGACCGAACGGGTCGGGGACGGTTTGAAAGGGCCTCCCAAGCGAGGCCGCGATTTGCAGCAGCGTTTCGACGAACGACGCTTGCCGATGCAGGTGCCGCGATCGAGCAACCCGGATTACTACGGCGAAGATCAGGGTACTTCATCGAGAGGCAGGTGCACTCGATATTCGTCTCGTCCTTGCTTTTCATGCGAGCGTAGATCTTCGCGCCAAACCAATCGACGCGATCGATGCGATGTATGCAGTCAATTGATTGGTTCAGAAGATAACCTGCAGAGTACGCTTGCTGCTGGCGCCTGATTTCGCTAGAGGGGCTTCGATGGAGGTCAGTTCTTGCAGCCCGGCCCTGGGCCGATGATTTCGCCGTGGTGACCCGGTGTACCCACGTTCGATAGGCGGATCAGCACCGAGCCGCAGTTGTTGGTCTCGTTGGGCTCGACGAGCTTGTTGTCCGGATCGACAATCGTCTCGAGCACGTAGTCGCCGCTCGGAACACCGGCGACGTCGATGTATTGCCCGGGCAAATACCACTCGTAGATGTCGTCCCAGCCGGGTGTCAGCCCCTGGATGAGGTAGTTGAAGGCAGGCGTTTCGGCCGAGGGGACGAACACGAGGCAATCTGGGGCAATGTAAAAGCGCGGCCGCACGCCGGCTTTGCCCCACATCGGGCCGTCGAGCATCTCGTCCTCCATGCAGAAGCTGACTTTTCGGCCGGTGCGTACAGGAGCCGTTCCCGTGCGCCGACCATGGCTGTCGGCGGCCCACAGGTTCGATTGGACGAAGTTGTTGTAGTGGTAGTGCTGGTGCGCCTCGTGAAACTCCCAGGTGCCGGCGGGTGTATCGGTGAAGTGCGTCGGGGAGTCACTGAAATACGTGCGGGCGAAGACGTCGTGGGACGTGTTGTTCGGATCCTTCGGCACCGCGAAATGAAGCTCGGCCGGACCCTCGCCGACGTTGGCGAACGTCTGCTCGAAGCGCATGCACTCACTCGCGCCGTCTTCGCTCTTCTCCAGGTGGTAGCAGCTGTCGCCCGGGTCGGCGACGTCACCGAAGAACGGGAACACAGGCGTGTCGAACGTGACGATCGTCTGCGGGCGCATCTCGAAGTCGGGCAAGAGCGGGCGGACCGGGCTGACGGGGGGATCGTACTGAACCCGCGCCTCGGCTTCGAACGGCACGGACGGGTCGAGCGAGTTGGCGGCATCGAGCGCCACGTATACCTGATAAGTGCCGTTCGCCGCGCTTCGCAACAAGAGCGACTCGGAAATGGCCGCGAGGAAGCCCTCCGCTTTGCCTACCTGGACACCGTTCTTGTAGACATAGAGGTCGAGCGCGTTGTCGTCCGTCGCCCATCGTGCCGCCACCTGGACGCCCCCCGGCTTTTGCCAAACGGTTTGTTTCAAGTTGATGGTCAGGTTGAATTGTGCGCAGGTGACGCCGAGATTCGAGCACACGTCGGGCTGGCTGCCGTTCGGCGGTGCGTTCGTAGCGACCCCCGACGTGATACGCGCGCTGTCGACGTCTTGGAGGGTGAGGTTCGAGAGCTCACTTTGGGACGATCCGACGAGATCGCCCGCGCGCCCTGTACCGCATCCCACGAGGCCAGACGAAGAAACAAATACAATCGAAAGGGTGATCCAGGAGCGCATGACACTGACCTTTCAGGCAATCCGAGTAACCCTCGTGATGCCGCTAGCTGAGGTTCGATCGCGGAAAGAGTCGAAAGCGCCCTTTTACCACACGGGGTGTTCGATTTGACGGTCGTGCCAACACTCATGCGTTCTCGACCCCACGAGTGCACCGAACAGGCTTCTAGGTTTCAATCGCAACGCCTCTTAACAGCGCCGGCGGCAAAATCGTCGCGACGCGTAGCGCCCCGACGATGCCCAATTGACGCGGCGCAGAGCGCCGCCGGTCGCACCGCCTGGAGCCGCATCGCGGGATCCCCTAACATGCTCGCATGCCGATAGAGCGCGCGGATCCGGGGGCACCCCCGGTTGGCCGGGCCGAGCTCTTCCCGACGGTTTTCATGACGGGAGCGGCGGTCATGCTGATCGAGATTCTGGGGACGCGAATCATCGGTCCGGTCTTCGGCGTGAGCCTCTTCGTCTGGTCCGCTCTCCTCGCCGTAACGCTCGGAGCGCTGGCCATCGGCTACTATGTAGGCGGCGTTCTCGCCGACCGCGCTCCCGACCCGCGGCTCCTTGGGCTCGTGGTCGCGCTGTCGGGGGTGTTCCTCGGGCTCGTACCTGCCCTCCGCCACGCCGTGCTCCGCTTGGCCGAGGGTCTCGGGGCGCGCGCGGGTGCACTCGTCAGCGCGACGCTCCTTTTTGCACCCTGTCTCGTGTTGCTCGGAACGATCGGACCCATCGGCGTCCGGCTCGCCACCCGAGATCTTCGCGCCGCTGGACACGGCGTGGGATCGATCTATGCCGTCTCCACCGCCGGTAGTCTCGCCGGAACTCTGGTAACTGGGTTTTTCGTGATCCCCACATTCGAAACCGATCAGATCCTCGTCGGTGCCGCCACCCTCCTCGCCTCGATTGGCGCAGTCTCACTAGCTCGACGCCGACGCCCCATCGCGCTCGCCGCCTTGATCGTTCCGTTCGTCGCTTCTTCCGCTCCGAAGCCCCCGCTCCCGGGCGGCTTTCAGCTGGTCGATCGATCGCAAAGTCTCTACGGGCTCGTGGAGGTCATCGACGATCTCGACCACGACATCCGCTTCCTTCGCGTCGACCATTCGATCATCGGAGCCCAATGGAAGCGCGACCGCTTCGCAGCCTTCTCCTTCATCCACCTGCTCGAGTCCGTACGATTCTTGCGACCGAAGGCCAAGGACATGCTGGCCATCGGGCTCGGCACCGGCTCGTTGCCTTCGATCCTCGGATCCCAAGGGGTCCACGTGGACGTCGTCGAGATCGATCCAGCCGTCGTGCGTTTCGCAGGCGAGCATTTCGGTTTCGTGCCCTCCGGCGACGTTCACGTCGAGGACGCGCGGACCTTCCTGCGCCGAACCGAACGACGCTACGATATCATCGTGCACGACACCTTCACCGGCGGCACCACCCCCGAACACCTCCTGTCGCTCGAGGTGGTCCGCCGCGTTCGCGACATCCTCCTCGCGAACGGCGTGCTCGTGCTGAACTTCGTGGGCTACCAGGATGGCCCGCAGGCCGAGGCGACCTGGGCCGTGGCAAGGACCCTCCGAGCCGTCTTTCCCACCGTCCGAACGTTCCGCGACGGCCCGCCCGACCATCGCGACGAGCCCGGCAACTTGGTCTTTTTCGCATCCGAGGGCACCCTCGCGTTCGACATTCCCGACGGAGCCAGCTTCGAGAACGATACGTGCGAGCAGGTCCTGCGCTCGTTCCAAGGCTGGGAGGTTCTGACGCGCATTCCCGAGGGACCCTCGATCACCGACGGCAAAAACCCTCTGGCTCGCCTTCAGCTCGCCGTTGCCGAGAAGCACTTCGAGGCCATGAACCATCTTTTACCGGCCGAGGTATGGCTGCATTAGAATGCGTCGATCCAAAGGAACGATCCACGTCTTCACCTTCAAGGACGGCATGCTCTCCGCCGTCACGCACGATCTCCGGATTCGTCTCGAGCAGTTCGCCATCTCGCTCGACGATGATGCCGTGCACGGCGAGTTCGATCTGCGCACGCTCTTCGTCGACGGTCCCGTGCGGGACGGCGTCGTCCACCCGGAGGAGTACGACGCGAGCAAGCGCGCCGACGTCGAGTGGGCGATGCACAACGACGTGCTGCACACCGACGAGCATCCGACGGCGCGGTTCGCCGGCCGAGCCACCGCTGAACGAGATGGCTTTGCCGTCAGGGGCATTCTCGAGCTGGCCGGCCACGAAGCGCCTTTGTCGTTCGGAGTGGAGAGAGCCAACGACGCGTACAGGGCCCGATTCGAGCTCGTCCCGAGCCGCTGGCGGATCAAGCCCTACCGAGCATGGCTCGGCGCCATCCGCCTGAAAGACTTGCTCCGCATCGAGGTCGCGCTGACGGATGCGTGAGCTTTACTTGTCGAGCGCCTTGCGGAAATAGGCGATGGTTTCTTTCAAACCGTCATCGAGGTTTACCTTCGGCGTCCAATCGAGCTTCGTCTGCGCGAGGGTGATGTCCGGTTTGCGCTGCTTCGGGTCGTCCTGCGGAAGAGGCTTGTGCACGAGCTTCGATTTGCTGCCGACGAGGGAGATGACCTTCTCGGCGAGCTCGAGCATCGTGAACTCGCCGGGGTTGCCGAGGTTGATGGGTCCGGTGAACCCCTTTTCGGTGTCCATCATTCGCAACATCGCCTCGACGAGATCGTCCACGTAACAGAACGAACGCGTCTGCTGGCCGTCGCCGTAAATCGTGATGTTCTCGCCCTGCAGCGCCTGCACGATGAAGTTCGACACGACGCGTCCGTCATTCGGGTGCATGCGCGGCCCATAGGTGTTGAAAATGCGGATGACTTTGATGTCCAGCTGATGCTGGCGAAAGTAGTCGAAGAACAGCGTTTCCGCGCAGCGCTTGCCCTCGTCGTAACAGCTACGGATGCCCACGGGATTCACGCGACCCCAGTACGATTCGGGCTGCGGGTGGATTTCGGGATCTCCGTACACCTCCGACGTCGAGGCCTGAAGGATCCTGGCCTTCACCCGTTTGGCGAGGCCGAGCATGTTGATCGCGCCGTGCACGCTCGTCTTCGTCGTCTGCACCGGATCGAACTGGTAGTGCACCGGCGACGCCGGACAAGCGAGATTGAAGATGCGTTTGACTTCCACGTAGAGCGGGAAGGTGACGTCGTGCCGCATGACCTCGAAGAGAGGGTGCTTCATCAGCTGAGCGATGTTGAGCTTGGTGCCGGTGAAGTAGTTGTCGACGCACAGCACGTCCTCGCCCATTTTGATCAGTCGCTCGCAGAGGTGAGAGCCGATGAAGCCGGCCCCACCTGTCACTAGGATCTTGTTGGTCATGTAGGTCTCGCTGGTGGCCTCGGGGCGTCGGAAACCAACTTGGTGGCCGGGAAACTCTTTCTCCTACGCCCTTTTCGAGCCGAAATCAATTCGTCGCTCCGCGCTTGCATCCGCCGAGATGACCGCCATCAGCTGCTTTTGCGCGAACCATTTCGACGCCTCTTCGAGCAGCTTCGACGGCGACGAGCCGACCGGGCCAACCAAGACGATCCCGTCCATCAGCGCGTCGAAGGCGCAAGTATCGACCGAAGTGGCGGCAATGGGACCGTCGCTGACGATGACGTCGTAGTAGCCGCGCAGCTCGGCCAGAGCTTCGCCGAACTGCACGGAGGAAAGCAGGCCCGGCGATCGAACGAGCCCCTCCGCCAGAACGTGCAAGTTGGGCGCACATCGGAACAACACCCAGGGCGCCCGATTCGCGGGTGACATGCGCTTGCGCATCTGCTCGGAAAAGCCTTGCGAAAACGGCATATCGATTCGCATGAGGCGATGCACCGAGGGATGATCGAAGTCGGATTCCATGAGCAGCACGCGCGCCTTGCCCGGTCCAGCGAGCAAGGACGCGAGCTGGGCGGCAACGCACGATTTATCCGCCACTCCGTCCGACGAGCTCGTCACGCCGACGACGAAGCAGCCATTCACCGCCAGTCGGTAAAGCTGATCGCGAAGGGTCAAGAGCTCGGTCATCGAGCCTGTTTGCAACATCGATGGATGCGGTGACCAGCCGAGCGGCACGTCGCGCAGGGAGAAGACGTCTTCAGGCGGCTTCGTCCGGAGCGCCAGACCGTACTTGGGAGCCTGCGGAGGCTCGGGGTGCGCCTCGACGACGGTGGCCCCCGCGGCCATAGGAGGAGGGCTCTGCCGGCCGGGAGACGCTGCCACGAGAGGGGGGCTCTGCCAACCCGCAGTTCCCGGAAGTGGTGAGGTGAACGTTTGGGTGATACCCGCCGTCCGGATGGGCGCGGGCCCCGTTTGCGACGCCGATAGCACCGATCCCGGCTCTCGGGCCCTTCCGAGCTCGACTCTCGGAACGATTCGAATCGGCGACGAGTCCGCCTGACCACGAGTCGGCACCGAGCCGGTATGCGCGAACACACGCGACACGTCGACGACACCCGGCGCCGTCGCCAATAGCTGCTTGGGAATGCGCGTCGGCCCGGCACCTGGTGGTTTCTGGATTCCCCCCGCATCACCGGAAAAGGCTGCACCGCCGAGCAATTGCCAACCGGCGCCATCCTTTGCGGTGGTCGGTGGCGGCGTCGGGGGGGAGCCGTCCGGATCCGGCAACATCGTCTCGTCGAACCCGTGCGCGTCCGTCCAACCCGGTTGGGCGTCAGGATCGGCGAGCTCCTCGCCGTCCATCGAGCCGTCTTCCTCGCCGATCTCGTACGCGTCGCCGGCGTCGTGTCCGAGCGCAGCTCGCGCAAACGCCCACAAGATGCCGGTCCACACGCCACCCGCCATGCCGATGAGGCAAATGAGTCGCTTGTCCGGCTTCAGCGGCCTCGAAGGGAGCGACGCTCGCTGGACGATGCGCACTCCGCCACCTTGCGCAGCACCATCCCGCTTCGCCGGTACCTGAAGCTGCGCTTGGACGACCGCGTCGACCAACCGCTGCCATTCCGCTTGCAGGGGCGCCGAGCCGGCGGTCTTCGCGGCCTGGCTGGACGCGCGGGGCGCGGAGCCGCTCGATGCCTCAGCCCCGGCGCGCAGCGACACTGCTTGCCGCGCTGCGATGGCCGCTCTCACCTGCGCGAGCATCCGATGCAATGCGGCGCGGTCGGACGAGTTATCGTAAGGATTGTTCGCTCCGGCCGCTTCCTTGCGCTCCGCATCGGCAATGCGCGACTCGAGACGAGCTCTTTGCTGCTGGAGAACGACGAGCGCGGTATCGACCGGCCGCGCGGAGCTCGCCCCGACTGCGCTGGCAGAGGGGGCGGGGCCCGGCGGGTTGAGCGCGACTTCGGGGTGCTCAGCCACGAATGCGGCGAGCTCTATCGTTCTCTCTTCCAGCGTCTTGATCCGTTTCAACGTTTCCTGGGCGGCCGGCTCACCCCGCGCGTCGAGGGATCGCATCGCGAACTGAGCAAGCCAGTCCGAGCCGCGCTGCGCGCCGACCGCCGTCGCCGCGCGAAATGCGATGGCGAACCTGCGCTCGGCGCGCGACCGGATGTGGATCGATCGCCGTGTGCGTTCATTCGCGGCCTGGAGCGCCCCACCGTCCGCGATCTCCCCCTCGAGCTCGCGGGTCAGCTGCTCGAGCGACGCCGGGTCCAGAAGCGCGCGACGCAGCTGCTCGTCCGGCGTTTCCCCCGACGGGGACTTCGCGGTGTCTTCGACGTGGGCTTGCTCGGGGCGATCTTGCGCCGATCCGTCATCGGCGAATTCCACGATCGATTCGGACTCGTAGACATCCCCGACCGAGAGGGCCACCAAGATCGAAGCGGCGAAAACGACCACGAAGCTGACCGCCCCACCGCGCCAGAAAAAACCGGCGCGGCTGACGAAAGCCTGGATCGACGCCTGCTTGGACGGCGCGTAATGGGTCGAGTGGCTCGGCATTGACGTGATCGCCCGTAACCCGCGGTGCGGATCTTGCTCCTCTGTCGCCGAATTTGACTCACCCGGTCGCAAAAGGAAAGCTGGAACGAACAGATAGCGACAACGTCGACGTTAGAACCCCGGCTTACGGAACACTTCCGTTGGGCGGGGGTTGCGGATAACCGGGTGGCCCGATGGCACCGTCGAAGGCGCGCCTGCTTCGGGGAGGAAGGGCGGCTCCGGTAAGCTGATTGATCGAGCCTCGGGAATCGAGGCGACCAGGGCAGCGCCGGTCGGGTCGCCCGCGCCCACTTGCCGACCCACTCGAAGGAGGAGCAGGAGCGCAAACACCACGAAAGCGGTAGAGACGACCATCATCAGGACGACCGAGCCGCGCCACCGGGCTGCCGTCCGCCGCTTCGCCTCGGGGGCTTCGGCTGGCGTGGGGGGCGAGATCCACCAACGCGGTGTCTTGTGCGGATGACGGTCGTGTCGAATCACGAAAACCCCTCTTGCCCCAGCGTATCCATATGGCACCCTTCGCGGCCCAGTGTAAAGACTGCGCCATCGAGAGGTGACATGCCTTTGATATCGACGGGCGATCCGCCGCTCCACTGGGCTCTTGCGGGAGCGGGCATCGGCCTCATCACGCTCATTCTCCTCTTCACCACCAACCACCGCCTCGGCATCTCGAGCGGATTCGAAGACATCTGCTCGCTCGTCTTGCGAACGCCGTATCTCAAGCGGGCGGAAGTTCTGTCGGGTCGCTCCTGGCGCATTCCATTTCTCTTCGGGCTGGTCATCGCCGGCGCGATGTCGGCGATGTCCGCCCGCGGCTGGGCGGGGGGAAAGTCGTTCGCCGGATGGATGCCGACGTGGAACCTCGGTCGTTTCGACGTCGCCATCGGCTGGGGGCCCGCCGGAAAAGCCGCCTTCATGTTCGTGGGGGGGCTTTTCATCGGGTTCGGTACCCGCCTGGCAGGCGGATGCACCAGCGGACACGGGATCTTCGGAGTCTCGAACCTCGAGCGAGCCAGCTTCACATCGACCGTCTCGTTCATGGCATCGGGGGTCGTCACGACGGCGCTCATCTATGGGGTACTCGCGTCATGAGCCTCGCTTTTCACCTCGCGCTCGGCACGCTATTCGGCTGGATTCTGTCTCGCAGCGGAGCCGCCGACTACAACTACATCCAAGCGATGTTCCGCTTCGAGAGCTTTCAGCTCTACGGCATCATCGGCACCGCTGTCGTCGTCACGGCGCCGGGCTTGTGGCTGCTCCAACGCCGGCGGCACACGCTCTTCGGCCGACCGCTCGGCGTCGCGCCAAAGCCGGCGCATCCTGGCAACGTGGCCGGCGGCATTCTTTTCGGCATCGGATGGTCGATCACCGGCATGTGCCCCGGTCCCATCCTCGTCAACGTCGGCGAGGGCAAGGTGTACGCCCTCTTTGCTCTCGCCGGGGCGCTCATCGGAGCCGCCGCCTTCGCCTCGGCTTATCGATGGCTCAAAAACCCGCTTCGGCTGCCAGAAATCAAGCTCGGTACCGGTGACGGATAGCAAGTCTCCCATCCTCTCTTGCCGAGCGCCGGATCGACAAGTAGCGTTTCGCCGTCATGCAACCTCGATACATCGCGTTACCTTTCGTCCTTTGCATTGCAGCCTGTACCACCGACGACGGTCCGTCGCAGCCGTCGCCCGTCGCCGACGCGAATGAAGAACCGAACGAAGGTGGCCGCGCGAACGACGCCGCGGATGCCCGCGAGTCGTGCTCCCCGCCGCCCGATGCAAGTCTCTGCGCGTTCAAGGCTGGCGCCCTCGTCTCCGAAACGCTCGGTACATGCGCCCCGACCGGCAAGAGGATTCCCGTCGAGCACATCATTTTGCTCATGCAGGAAAACCGATCGTTCGATCACTACCTCGGCCACTTGAAGGGCAACGGTCAGGACGACGTCGATGTGCCTGCCGAGGGGACGACGAACCCGTCGGCCGACGACGCCGGTGCCCCGGTCGCGTGGCACCACCTCGACGAATACTGCTTCGAGGATACGGACCACGAATGGGAGGGGAGCCACCTCGAATGGAACCAGGGCAAAAATGACGGGTTCGTGAGGGCGAACGTCCTCGCGGCCGACGGAGGCATCGACATCAGCGGGTCGCGCGCGATGGGGTACTACGATCAGCGCGACATCCCATTTTACTACCAGCTCGCATCGACGTTCTCCATCTCGGATACGTACTTCTGCGAGTTGCTCGGCCCCACGTTTCCGAACCGCCTCTACTACCTGGCATCGAGCTCGTTCGGGCTCGTCGCGAACCGTTTCGATCAGATGAATCGCCGTTCGATCTTCACCGTGCTGAACGAGCGGCAAATCTCCTGGAAAATTTACTTGTCCGACGTCCCCCTCGGGTTCGTCCTTCACGCGTTCTCGAGCGAATCGCAGGTGCCCAACGCAGGACTCGACGGCAGCGCGGCCGACAAGCTCGCGCCGATCTCTCAGTTCGCCGTCGACGCGGCGGCCGGAACGCTGCCCCAGGTGGCGTGGGTCGATCCGCAATTCATTACGGGCAGGGCGACGCAAACGAGCGAGCACCCGCCGGGCGACATCCAGGTCGGCCAGAAGTTCGTTTACGACCAGGTGCACGCGCTCTTGAACAGCCCGAGTTGGTCGTCCTCGGTGATGTTCATCACCTACGACGAGCATGGGGGAATCTTCGATCACGTCGCGCCGCCCAAGGCGTGCGCGCCGGACGACATCCCCCCGGAGACGGGCGCGCAGCTCGGGGGGTTCGATCAGTACGGGTTCCGGGTCCCGGTGTACGTCGTTTCACCCTTCGCGAAACGTCACTTCGTTTCCCACGTCACCCATAGCCACAGCTCGATCCTGCGCTTTCTCGAGGCCAAGTTCGATCTGCCCGCCCTCTCGAACCGCGACGCGAATTCCGACGCCATGTTCGACATGTTCGATTTCGATAACCCCCCCTTCGCGACCGCTCCGACTCTCGACGAGCCGGCCGTCGACACCGCTCACCTCGATGCCTGCAAGACGAAGTTCGGCCCGTGAGGCGAGTCTCTCGCTCTGGGCTCCGCGCGCCAAACGGTCAGTAAGCGCCGAACAGGTCTTGGATTCTCGATTCGAGGGCGAGCGCGATCTTGTAGAGCGACGAAATGGACGCCGACGACTCGGCGCGCTCGATCTGCGACAAGAGCGAAACGCTGAGCCCCGTTCGACGCGACATCTGCTTCAAGGTTAGGTCCTTCTCCTTTCGCAGGTTGCGGATCGTGTCGCCAATCACCTTGTGCAGCTGCTCTTCCGGTGTGCGCGCGAGACCCTTCTTGCGCATCACTCGAGCCAGCACCTCCCGGAATTCGTCGACGTTGAAAGGCTTCTTGATGTAGTCGACGGCGTCGA
>Ga0075425_100001737_pt1 | contig 21438 bp, 29 predicted proteins | sample SoiMethybrSBSTD4_FD_75300 | JGI IMG/M metagenome (GOLD analysis project Ga0075425, IMG submission 75300) | Bulk soil microbial communities from a Populus tree surrounding site in Tennessee, USA - Soil MetaG P. TD hybrid SBSTD4 | ecosystem: Environmental > Terrestrial > Soil > Tree plantation... | reverse complement strand
GGCCTGCTCCAGTTCGGCCAGGACGGCGTTGACCAAGTTAGTAAGACGGCTGGCCATATGCTGTTGATCAATGTCAGCAGCAAGTGCCTTCAACTCCTCAGTGGCTTTGCTCATGGCTTTACTCGTTATCGTTGGGATACCACTCCACGGGCGCTAGCGTGAACACGCTGTTCTGGCAATCGATATGCACCCGCCATTTTCCACCCTGAACTCCGCCCGTCAGAAGGCTCGTGCCCCACAGATGCGGCTGACCGTCCGGGCAAGTCGTGTAATAGCCTTCGAGGCAGGGATGCGAGGCTGTATCCGCGCAGTGCGGCGGGTAGACGACGATCACGTAATCGCCGTCACTCACCCCGACGTAACTGTTCCACACCGGCCAGGGCTTCTGGTTGCCATTGGCATCGGTCAACTGCCACAGGAACGGCGCGCAGCCGTTGAGCGGCAGCGCGCGCAAACCGCTGGAGCAGCCGCACAGAGCCCACACCGCCGGCGCCAGGGCCACCAGCAACACCGCCACCATCAATCGCATAGTTTTCATCGCGCAAACCTTTCCCTGGGACCATCCCAATCGTACGAAAATATCATGTCCATTCTGCCGTGTACTCACGACGCCGCCAACTCTCCTGCACCCATTTCCAGAAACAACTCTCCGAGCAAAAATGGCGCGTCCCCGTGTCCCTGGGAAACCGAGGCCCGTCCACCGCCATCTGCGGTATCGCCAAGCTGCCGCACACGTGGCATTTGACCCCGCCGTGACTCGTCTTGCGCGCCGCCTCAAGCTGATCGTTCATAGCACCCTTAATTCTCCGTTAACTTCTGCAACCCACCGCCACTGGCCGTAAAACTCCCGCGCAGAAAATGGCATCCAATACACTTCCTGACCAAGAATCCCCATCATCACCGGCCGCACTACCTTCCAGTGAACCGCCTCGAACCTCGGCAGGAAGATCGTCGGACTCACCGACGCCGCGCCAGCCAACAACCCCAGCCGAGTAAAAAATCCTCTACGGTTCATGGCTCATACTCCTCCACCGTGGGATCCTCTGAATCCGGTGTTCCACGTGGAGCAAATGTCCCCGGTGGCACCTTCGCTTCGAGTTCCTGGATCCTCCGTTCCGTCTCGTGATCCCCGTTCTCCGCCGCCTGTCCCGCTGTCCTCTGCGCGTGCGTCTCACCACCACGCGCATTCTTCCGATACTCAGCCTGCTTGATCCGCTTGTACTCCCGGCGGTTGACCTTCCGCATCATCTCCTCATACGACTGGCCGTTCAAAATCAGCCAGCCATCGGCGACCTTCTCAATCCTCCGCCCCTCGAAAGGCTGTGGCTCCAGCCTCCGGCTGTCTGGCGCCGCCAGGATCTTCAACGCCTTGAGCGTTTCGGCTTCCGTCTTTTTCGCCCACTGACTGATGTTGAACGCGCTGCCCCTGACCACCTGATCGGCATCCTTCTTGGCCAGCATCGTGATGAAAACCTTCACCACAAAATCCGGCTCCAGCCAAATCGACGAGTCCACGATCTTCGAGAATAACGGCGCCCAGGTATTCATTTCTTGTGAGCGTGCTTTGCGTTCCAACTTTTGGTGCTCCACTCTATGTTGCTCAATCGGTTGTTCGTCCTCACCTTGTCCTTGTGATTTACGTCCACGTGACGATTGCTCGGTCGCTCCAAAAATGTCTCCGCAACCAAACGGTGGGCCAACTTGGGCTCCTGTTTTCCGTTACGTATCAGACCAATGTGCACGTACCCGTTGTGCGCCACTGTTCCCACCAAATACTGCCCAGTCCAACGGTTCCTGAACCTTCCAAAACTCGATACCTCATACCTCGGAAACCCCACCACCGGACGCCACTCCTCATCCTCAAATCCAACCACCACACTCTCAAATAACGTCATCTCTAATTGCACTCGACCATCCTATCCTGTGGACATTCAATGTCAACAACAATCGTTTACAATGTTGACGTTTGTGGAAAAAGGTGGACAAACCGTGGACATATACAGATACAGATGTACCCCCTACCCCCTAGAATTCGTTCCACACACTTCCACGTGGTGGATCCAGTCGCTCCACCCAGTTCTCAGATTCAAGGAAAAATCCCGTGTATACGAACGTCACTTTTTAACCATCGAACCCCAAAGCGGGGATGTGGGGGTGGGGGTGCCGGGACGGTCTGGCCGCAAAAAAGGAGACTCCCTAAAGGCTGCCATCCTCCGTCGGAGGTTTCGTCGCCCCACCTTCAAAGATCCGGTGGGAGGTCTGCACCTGCGGTGTGCTTACGCTCCTTCGTCGCCCGCCTCCGGCGGAGATGGTGGAGGATTAGGATCAGCAGCCGGCCGCGGCCCGGCACTCGATGACCTTGGCCGCCTCACCGGGTTGGCCGGCTTAGACGTGGACTTGGGCTTAGCCGTGCCTGGCAATGGCACCCTCCGGTGGATCCGTATCCGCTCCTGTGCCGTACTCCACGCTGCTATCAGCCCTGCTAGAGCGTTAGCCTGCTCCGGAGAGAGCTTAGGAGGCTCGCCGTTGACCTGTAGGCTAGCTTTGAACGAACAGATGGCGTCATAGGCGATATCCTGGACGCGGTAAGCCTGGTCGAGGGCGCGTGACTTGGCCATGGCTGCAAGCTACGCTGGGAAGCTTAGGGTAGGCAAGCCGCAGGTTAATCCGTACAAAGCACTCCCCCGGTTCGGGCTAGCCTCGAAGCTCTATGGGCGGTTAAACCTGCTGTCCTGCGGTCAGGTTATGGCGTTCGAGGCAAAAGGGCGGTCGTGGGCGTACGGTTGATGCTGCGCCACTCGTAGCGTGCTTTAACGATGCCCGGGGCCTGCGGTTGCGGGCCATGGGGTCTAATGGCGCCAGTCTTTGAGGGACCTTGCCTGGCTGGCGGGGGATATTGACGAAGCTCCCCGGCTATTGCGAGTAACCGGGGTTTTGCCAACGGAGGATGACTCGATTGGCGATTGTTCGGCACGGAGGGCCGAATGGGTTTCGGGTTCCGTGCCAGTTCGCGCTCGCAACGCATTGGGGCACGGTACCCGCAAAACTACGGATGTCAATAGGCCGAATCGTAGCAGAGGATTGCGAACAGTGCGATCCCGAATAGCGGGTGCGTCAGGTATCCGATAAAGGCGGGCAGGAGGATGAAGCGGCCGAACGCCCAAGTGAGTACGTAGAGTGTGGATGGCTGCTTGGCTGGCGGGTTCATACGTGCCTGCGCTTTCTCAGCAGCCCGTAGCCGATGACCCCCAGCCAAGCGGCCGTTGGGATGGCGCACAGGAGCGGGTAGGCGTCGAGGAACTGGGCGGTGACGATGAGCACTCCCAGGCAGGCAAAGAGCAGCAGCCAGTAGCCGAGGGTCTGGATCATACGGTTTCTGTTGCAGACTCGTACACTGTTCGTTCTGTCACCAGTGCCATGTTGCGACCGCAGCATTTGAAAACGTGATCAGCGGAAGCATTCCAGTAGTCACAGGCATTTGCACTGTATTCGTTGCCGCACTTGAAGCACTTCAAGAAAGGACGAGGGCCGGGCATTCCGATTTGGTCTTTGAGGTCTTTGACGCGAGTTGATTTCATACACGGCGTAGTTTGGCCAGGGTCCACAGGATCCACTCGGCCAGGGCGGTGAGGAGGAGAATTTCAAGTTGCATGTCTTGGCAATGTTACACGATGTTGCAAGGCTTGTCAAATTGGTGGCCCGGGAGCAGCAGCCGGCGGCGCGAGTGAACGCGGGCGCCGCGGCTTTTGGGGAGGGGTCACGCCGCTCCCGGGCCGGAGTCATTTAACGTAGCTCACCTCGCCGCACTTTGGGCAAGTGACAATCTTGCCGTGCAACGCCTCGGCGTGCCGTTTTCCCTGATCGGCTTCGCAGTCCAGTCCGGGCCCTTCAGCGATGGCGATCGCGGCTTGCAACTCTTTGAGCTCGGCAAGAATTGGCGAAGGGTCCGAACCTAGTTCGCACCATTTCACGCACTTCTTGGCCACAGCGAGCAACGCCGGCGCCGCGCGGTCCAGCCGTTCCTGGGCCGCCAAGCGTATCCGCAACCTGGCTTCAATGCGGCGGGCTTCGTCGATCACGGCGGCGCGATCTTCATCCTCAGCGGGCAGATGCGCGATTGCGTCCCACATCTCGCGCGCGGAGGCTTCGACTTGTTCAGCGGTCAGGCGTGGCGGGTTCATGGGTGATCGGGGTGGAGACTAAGAGTTCCATGGCGACCGATTCAGCCATGATCATGTGATGCCTTGCGCGCGGCCCACTGTTGCCAAATTCATAGGCGTATTCGTGATCCGAAATCGCCGCCTCAGCAATCAACTTTATGGCGAGGATCAGTTTCTCGGCTTCGGGTTTGGTCATGCTTCCTCCTTTACCTTGCAGTAAACCGCAAATCCTACCGCTTTTTGCGGCTGATATCCTGCTGGAATGCGAAACTCCTTCAAGGACTTTTCCGGAATGGTGTAAACGCACTGCTTTGGGCAATCAACTACCAAGATGTCGTGTTCGTTGTCTTTCATCTCGCAACTGATGCCGCATCCAGTTTCCTCGCCTTGTTGGCCTTTGGTGAGTTCGTCGAAAATGATGCGGGTTAAGTAACTCGGATCAGTCCAGCGGTGTTTGCGGGCGAGCGCATTGGCGACTACTTCACCGATCTCCGATCCAGACCAATGCGTGTAGAGCCACACGTCGTTCTTATTGTCCTCTGCTTGCCTCACTACGATGTTTCCTCTGTCTCCCATATTTTGCTTCCTAAGAAAATCCCCGCGCCGGAATGGACATGCGGCGAGCTGGCCAGGAAGGCAACCCGGAGCAATCCGACGCGGGGAAAATTGGTTTTGTTCTGCATGTCCATCGGCACCTTAGCATGTCGTGTTACACGATGCAACAAAAAAAGCTTGCTAAGGGTTAGCGCACAGGGTAGGCTTGCGGTGACATGCGGACAAAAACCAATCATCGAATATGAAGCAGGCAACAGTTATTCAATTTACTTACGAGGAAGTCAGGCAAGCCCTTGAAATGATGTACCCGGGGCAAATGAATGGCAAGGGCGTTAAGGTCGCCAGCGGTTCCGGGTATCTCGCCGAGACCTGCGCGATCGCGGAGCAACCTTCATCACCAGAACCCACTGCCGTCCCGCAGGCAAACTAAATGAAAACCGCGCAAGTCGCCGCGCCGATCGACATTCCCTCCGGTCCACCCGAGGAGCCGGCCACCGCTAGCCTTGCCATCGCGAGGATCGAACCGCGGCAAGAGGTTGGCTTGTTTGGCACAACTGAACCCGTGGCTGTCGTCGCCAAGGCAACCGCCGTTGCCGACGCCCTCAAGGGGGTCATCGTCAGGCAAGGGCTTGTCTCGAAGATTTCCGGCAAAGAGTATCCCAGGTGTGAGGCTTGGACCCTCTTGGGGACCATGCTCGGAGTCTTCCCGGTCACGCTTTGGACAAAGCAAGTTGAGGACGGATGGGAAGCCAGGGTTGAGGCTAGAACGAAGGATGGCGCCGTAATCGGTGCAGCCGAGGCTCAATGTCTCAAAAGTGAGAAAAACTGGAGCGATCGAGATGACTTTGCCCTCCGCAGTATGGCCCAGACGCGGGCAACGGCCAAATGCCTCAGAATGCCTCTAGGGTTCGTTATGACGCTGGCAGGGTATGAAGCCACACCAGCCGAGGAAATGGTCTCAGACCACCCAAAGGCCACGCAAACGCGCGCAAAGCCACCTCAGAGCGATTTTGATGCTAATTCGACCCCGCGACCGCCATCCGGCAAAGCCAATCCTGGAACGCCTCCTGCCAAGCCTCGTTTTGCCACTGTGGAGAGCAGAAAATGGATGATCGGCAAGTTGGCTGCCTGCCGAGAGCTCGCCGAGGAATACTTTCGAAAAGTTACGAACCCGGATGCTTTGATGCCCAACGAAACATTGGACGATCTGCCGTTCCAGTTTGTGCCCATCACCAAGGACCAAATGGCAGCCTTGCAAGATGCAATCACGGCTTTTGGCAATGGCGAGCCGGCCAAACATGCCTTCCCGCCCAACCCGACCGGCCAAGAGCAGCCACTCAAGGCCGCCCCGCGCGCCACGACTCCCGCGGCCAAACCTCCGCCGGCGCCATCGGTCGCGGCGGCCAAAGCCAAGGATCCGAAGTGGTTCTTTGGGGTATTTTGCCCCGTTCCGCATCGAGGCCAGACCAAATCCGACTACGAGAAGAACCCGGAAACAATCGGCGATCTTTACGTCGCAATGAAGGACGGCGACACCGAGGCGCAAAAACGCCTTTGGGGGTTCGCCAACCATTTCAACCCGCAACCGCGGGAATACAACGGCAAGGTTTACCAGCCGAGCGAGGCTGACCATGCATTCCGCGAGGCCCTCGACGCCTTTGTGGAATGGGAAGCTCGCCACGGAAAAGACACCACAGGCAACCCGGCGAGTCCGGATCCAGACGAGGAGCGATCACCGTTCGACTAAAAGGAAAAATCTATGCCATGCGAATGCGATCCAGCCCAAGCGTACGAAGAACTTAAAGAACTCGCCGATGCTGCCACGCGCGCCGCGTGTGATATGGGGACGATTATCCGTAACCGTAAACTACTCGGAGAACTGACACCGGAAACCAGAGCGTGGATCCGTGCTCACGACGCCGCCGACGCTAAAAGAATGGCCGAGGAAACCGAAAACGAACTCCGGATGAAAACCAAAGAAGTCGCACTGTCTAAACTTACTGCGGCAGAACGCCGATCCCTCGGTTTATGAACAAACAAAACCAAATGACAACGACACCCACCGACCAAAAACCACCAGCAAAACGAACTGACGGATCGCACTGGTATCGTCCAGACGGAACTGCCTTCCACTTCATCGCTAAAGCCGATGGCAGCGGCAACCGACCTACAACACTCGCCGACGCGAAAAAACTCGGACTCCTGCCCAGCGTGACCGGCATCCTCAAGAGCTTGGCTAAACCTGCTTTGCAGGAGTGGCTTATCCGCCAATCGGTCATGGCGATCGTCACGGCTCCAGATGTTGCCGGCGAGGCGATTGACGCCAAGATCACGCGCATCCTCGAGACTGAGAGGCACCAAGACGAGGAGGCCAAGGCAGCGGCCGACCTGGGCACGCGCATCCACGCCGAGCTCGAAGCCCATTTCATGGGCCAGGACGTGATCGACCAAGAGCTTCAGCCTTGGGTGACGCCGGCGATCGATGAGTTGCACACCTACGGCAAGCTTGTCTCCGCCGAGAAGATCGTGGTAGGCGACGGTTACGCCGGGCGCATGGATCTTTGGCTGGAGTCCGAGGATACCATGTGGCTTTGGGATGCTAAAAGTGCGAAGAAGCTGCCAGACCCGAAGAAAGGCGCCTGGCTGGAACATCGGCTGCAGCTCGCGGCGTACGCCCAGGCTGTTGCCGATCTCTTGGCCACAGGTGGCGGCGAGATGAAGACGATCAAGACGGCGAACATCTACATAAGCACCACGGAGAAGGGTGCATTCGTGGTCTGCGAGCACGACGACTGGCGCACGACGTACCTTGAAGGGTTCTCGCCACTCGTGACCTACTGGCAATTCGCGAATAACTACAGGCCCCAGGCGCAGGGCAAGCCCGTATCGGCGCGTGCGGTTGCTGGTCAGGTGCGTGCGGTCATGGAAAAGCAGACGGTGGTTCCCGAGACCGCCGCAGCCGCCGACGAACCGCCCACCTCGGAAACGCCGAGCCTGCCCACGCCCAAGAACGCCGCCGGCAAGAAAGTCGTCTGGTCCTCTGGCGTGGCGAGCACGCAACCTGCACCGTAAACTTTGCCCGCTGCCGTGGAGTCCAAATAGGAATGATCGGGCTCTGTGGTGGCGGGCGTTAATCCTAATGCAAACGCGAATTGTGTTCGATGGCGAGTGGTACATTCCACAGAGAAAAGTCCTTTGGTTCTGGATGCACATGGGATGCAGAGTAACGATGAGCCTATGGGACAAACGCCATCGCTGTTATAGGCTGGACGGCCACTTCAAAACACTGGGCGAAGCTAAACAATTCCTGAAGTTGAAGCTGGCAAGGAGAAATACAAGGGTCGTGTATTCCAGCCATTGATGACGCCGGAATACATTAAAAAGCACTTCCCAAATGCCAGCCGAGCCTTCATCGAAGCTAACTGCCGTGTTCCTGTTGAACTGGAAAGTCCCGAGCGAAAACCAGATCCGGTACAAGCACTGGTCCGGCGCGAGAAAGTTCAGCGTGGCCGCAAAGGTCGCGTGGTTGCAGTCGTTACGATCCTCGCCTGCCGGCGTCGAGCAACTGATGACGATAATATCACGGCTGGCGCAAAAGCCCTCCGAGACGCTATTGCGACAAGCCTCGGTGTTGACGATGGCGACCGGAGGATCCGATGGGAATGCCGCGCCGTGCAAACCGAAGGGCAAGAACACACCCTTGTAAAAATCTCCCTCCTGTGAGCCGCTACTACATCTCCGAGCTCAAAACCGCACTTGAACTGGTCGAGAAACGCATCTCCGAGTTGGAGGACAAGGCTTACGAAGGCGCCCATAGCCCGAGGTTCCTGGCCCGGGACAAGGAGGAGGCCAAGAAGCTCCTAGAGCGGCGGCGCGAGTTGCGCCACCAGATCATGTTTCACAAGCCATGAAACCACCACGTAATCAGATGATGAGGCAGCGCGAACTGGCGGCCGATATGTGCAACGATGAACTTGACGCACTCACCCCAGAGAAAGCTACCGCGTTAATCAAGGTGTTGTTCGCGTCTGATGAATCCTGCCGAGTGATGGTCAGAACCTTGCTAGCCATCAACTGGAAGTGCTTCCAAGTCGACATGAAATCTCAATTTATGAACTTGGCGTTGGAGTTGGCCTACCAGTACTTCGGAGATCGGGACTACCAGAAACGCAAGGCGAAGAAAAAAGGCAAAGCATGAAGAAGTACGAATATCTGCATCAACTGCTCTGGGAATGGCGGGCCATGGGATTTGATGCTAGTTCTGGCGCCAGTATTCAAGCCAAAGGTAAGGTGCTCAAGTTCATGGACGACCACCCTCAGCCCCATATGCTCGGCCAAGACAGACTCGACGTGCCACTACCTTTCAAACCAGGCCAGAGTTTGCGCGAGGCCGTCAATGACGCGCTCCTGAAAGCCCAAGCCGAGATGCCCGTCGTAGAATGCACCCACATCTGGGTCGCGGAGGCGTTCTCTGATAACGTGGTGTGCGTCAAGTGTCATTTCGTGCGGCCGCCGTCGATCACGGAGAATCCACGATGATCTCCCTCGACCCTCCACGCTGGCCCTACGGACCTAGGATATGCGATTACAGCAACTTGCCAGCTTTCGACACCATCGCCGAGGGCTTAGCCTTCCACATCGTACCGCTGCTGCGCTGGCACTGCCAGCACTGCGGTTGCTGGCACTTCTGGTGCGGATACGCCAACCGGCCCAAGTACCGCGTGCCTGAGCGGGTCTACAAGCTGGCCGGGCTGCGGGCGGAGGCGGAGGAAGGCGGAGTTGACATATGACTTCGCAGAAGTTAGAAAAGAGTTGTTCAGGTCGTAACGAACCGAACGGACGTGAAAGAACAACTTCGAGATTTAGATTCCGGTTGTCAAAAGCTGCGGGAAACTGTGGCTCTCCGCGTCCGTGGAGTTCGTTACCAACCGGCATCGTTCCCAGGTTAGCGAAAGCTCGCCTGGGTTTTTGCTTACCCACCCCTGAACTCCGGATGTATGCCCTTGGTCCGAAGATCAAAATCAAGGCCGAGCAGATGTCGCGTGCGAGTAACGTAAGGTTAATGCCAGAGGCAGAACCCCAGGCGCGACTAAGCAAGTACCTCGGGTGGGTTGCTCCCTTGATGTACCCCCGCTCTCGGAATCGGAGAGAAGGGGGAAAGGGGGTTATGAGGTTGGAAGGGCTTTGGCTTAGTAGTAGCCGTGAACAGGGCGGGGTACCGTGCGATTCCGCTTCCGATACCCGCCTTTAGGCTTGTGGCTGAACTCCTCGGCTACCTTCTTGGGCGGGCACTTGCCTTTGGATTTTGAGCGATTATGGCTACACAGAGCCATGAAGTGTTGTTGACGTGAGGATTTGGCAGGTGGCATAGGTTTATCTCCGTTGGGTGTCGTAGTGGCGCCGCAACATTTCCTGGAACTTACGGTTTAGATCTTGGCGTTCCTTGATCGCTTCGTCATAGGTCTTTCTCTGTTCCGGGGTGATCTGGGACAGGAATAGCCGCTCCATCTTGGCACTGCCGGTGAAGGGATGAGGATGGGCCATGGCGGTGCGGATAGATTTGGGATCCTTGGTCTCCAGGAGCGTGGTATAGGCCTTATCGGCATCTTTGAGATCGTCGCGGACCAGGGCGGTGCGGAGATCTTTGTAATCGCTTGGGCCAAAGTCCTCTTTGAGGCGTTTATCCACCTGAGCGCGCAGGGCGGCGTTGGTCGAGGCGCGTTTCCAGTTGTCCACCATATGGAAAACCTGGGTCTGGGCGGTGCCGACGGGTTCCATCTTAACGCCACCACTGGCAAATAGCTGGCGTTGTACGGCTCCTGGCGCAGTGGCGGGGAATGTCTGTGGGAACAGTTCGTGGCCTACGGTAGCGGCGACCTGGGAGCCGATGATGGGCACGGGTGCCAGTTGGATCGCGGCTTTCCAGGCCCGGCGGGAGGTGCCGAGGATCTTGTCCTGCGTCATTGGATCCCGCCCGAGAGCCAGCACCTCGATGAACCGGCCCAGGTTTCCGAGCTTGTTATGAGCGATCTGGGTGATGGCCGAGGCCACATCAGGCTTGGTCTGGGTGAGGCGCAGAATGTCGTGGGTGATCTCGCCGAACACGGACAGCGGGGAGATGAAATAGCCCTTGGTCTTGCCGGTGAAATCAGGGATCCATGCGTCTAGCTTGTGCCCTTCTTCCGGGTTCTGGAACGTAAAATGCCCGCGGGTGAACAGGTTAAGCAGTTGGGTGGCAGCGAAGTAGCCTGCAAGTCCGGTCCCGAGGCCTTTGGCGACGGTTCCCACATGCACCGGCTTGCCCCGGGCGATGTCGAGTGGGATTGAACCTAGCTGTTTCACGGCCCGAATCTCGCGAGTTGCCAAGGCTTCGACCCAGTTCGAGGCCAGCCACAGGATATTGTTGAACGTGCGGATCGATGGATTCTTGAATATGCTCTCTTTCTGCAAGTTACCGAAGAACACGTTGATGTCGCTGGCGACCATCCTGGCAACCTGGTTGGCGTTCAGGTGCGGGTTATTCTTGGCCGCGCGCTCGAACTCGAGCAGGAAGCTCTGGGAAATCGCGCTGCGGGTCATCTTGTCGAACACCCACTTCTGCACTGGACCGACCACCGGCAACTCTCGGATCCAATCGCGGTACAGCACATCGGCGATCCTGGCCATGTTCAATCCGCTCTTGGCACCCAAGGTGATCAGGGCGTGTGGGGAGAGATTGACCTGGCGCCCTTCGATCTCCATCGGCCGGCGGGTTCGCACCCAGTCCGCCATTTCCTGGGTTATTAGACCTTTATTCACAGCCAGATCGAGGTCTTGAGGGCGATACTCGACGAGTGCCAACCCGCGCTTTTGACGTTGACCGAAGCTGAGTTTACCGGTGAGAGCCAGTTCAGCCTGCAGCGTGCGCGAAGCGTGGAACGTGTCCAGAGCCAGGGAGATATGCTTGTTGATCGCTGCAACATCAGCCAACGTGCCGACGACGCCAGACTCGGCTAGTTGGCTGGTTGCCGTCAGGGCGTTGATCAGCGGCGCATACCCGCTGTGAACTGCGACTCTAACCCCAGGCATGATTTCCTTGGCTTCGTAGCCTATGGGCACTGACTCTTGCACATCGGTCGTGCCGTCTGGGCGATGGATCACGCGCTTGGGGATGTCAGTCACCAGCGGTTTGCCATCGGTTTCGTCTCGGAACCCGCGCATCTGATCGAAGAAGTTCTTGCGATTGATCATGCGCTCGCCCTGGAACACCCGATGCTCGACGAGATCGGCGATGTCTAGGCTCCTTGGGATAAACCCATCCTCAATCGCGCTCACGTAATCCTCGTAGACCTTTGCCTTGCGGAACCCAGAGGACACACCTCCGGCCTTGGATCCACCCAGGACAATAGGTTTCTCGGCCGAGGTTAGCAGGTCCAGATCGTGGCGTTGGGGCACGTACCAGCGTTCGTAATCGGTATCTATGCCGCGACGAGCCTCGCGACCGATCTGGGCATCGAGCATCTTCTTCACGCGCTGTGCCACGGGTAGAAGCTGGTTGTACTTGTCGCGGGCCAGTTGGAGCGCGATAGCGGCGTTCTTGGCAGCTTCGGCGTTCAGTGGTTTGCCTTCATTCAGGAACTGCTGCGCCGCCGTCTCCATATCGGTCTGCTTCGTGCGCAGGTAGCCAACAGGATCGCCGGCGTGCTCAAGTTCTCCCAGGCGCGCCGCGTCCTCGACGGAGATGCCTTGGCCGCTCATCTTCTGGGCTTGCATGAGGAACGTTACAGCTTGGCGTTCGGGTTTGTCTGCGCGGAGACGGATCGAGTTGCCGGCGGTGTTCCCGGTCCAGCGTGGAAGATTGTCAGCGGCATTAGCGAGCTGCGAGATGGTCTGCTTGTTCGGCTTTCGAGTGAGCAGTTGCTTCATCCCTTCCGCGAAGTTCCGGAACCGCTGCTTCATCACGTTCCAAGTGTGGCTGCCGGTGTCGATGCCGGCAGCAGTCACGGATGGGAGTTGCTCGAACTCGGCGGGGCTTGCGGCGCCGGGGCCTACGGAACCTTCGGATGGTTCTTCTGGCAAGCCTTGAAGAACTCGTTGCACGGCGGATTTGTCCGCCTTCGACAATCCACTGAGACTGACCTTAACGAGTGCCCCGGGCTGAGTGCTGATCTTGCGAACACGCTTGAGAACTTCTCCAAGTGCTTCCTTCGTGTTCAGAATGGTGAATACACCGTCTCCGGGAATATCGATCTCCTTGGTGCCAACTTCCTTTTTGGCTTTGTCGATCAACTCTTTGTCGAACTTACCCTTCTTCCGATTCTCCATCAAGCCAGGAAACTTTTCCGCCTCACTCGGTGCCACTTCGATAGCCTTCTCAAGTTCCGAAATAAGCTCGCCTTTGATGACCTGTGCGGGTCGATGGCCTTGAGTGGAAGCGGCTTTAGCGACTTCGGTTTCGGCTTTGGCAGCGGCGACAGGTTCAGCTTCAGGAGGTTTCGTTGCAGGAACCTGGGTGATCGTTTCAGGTTTGGCCGGGATCGTTTCAGCCGGTGGAGGTGCGGCCGACTCCGCGGGAGGTGCTGGCGTCACTGGCGCAGCAGGCGGAGCAAGGATCTCCCGCGTGCGTTTCTTGTTCGCCAAGGCTTGCAGGATACGGCTCGGCTGGTTTGGCACGGCCAGCCGCTTCGCTAGCTCAGCGCGTGCGTCACCCTTGGGCAGCCCAGACACGTCTTTGACGGCTTCCCATTCGGCTAGGGTCTTGCCAGCGATTACGGTGCCTTCGATGCCGGTGTGGGCGGCGGGTACAGCGGTCGGCGGTGCTTGTGAGGCTTTCCACTCCTCAAACGTCGGCACGGGATCTAGGATCTTAGCCCCCTCTGGCAAAATCGTGTGGCTCCACTTTCCTTCGACCACGAACCCCACTGATGGAGCTTTATCAAACGGCGTTCCTTCGGCTTCGTAGTATCCGTTCCACAATGCAGGCCGAACAGTGCCGTCAGGCATCTGAACGCGCACGCGCACATTGCCTTCGGTAGCCTCTGGGGTTCCTTCATGCGCTTGCTCTAACGAATGGACTGCCGGTGTCTCTTGAGCTTTGGCAGCAGGCAGATCCGTCGAGTGCAGGCGACCGGGTTCACGCGCAGTCGGTGCCAGCGTGCCTTTGGCGGCGGCCTCTCGGTCTAGGAAGAACTTTTGCCCAGTCGGATCAGAGAACCCACGTTGATCGATGTCCTCGGCTTTGATGCCTTCGCGAAGGATGATGTCCGGGTGAGTGTCTCCAAGTGCTCCTTGGATCACCTTGCCACCGACCAGACGGATCGCGGGCACGATCGCTTTGACATCGATAGAACCCGGTGGAACTTCGCGCACGACTGGAGGTGCCCAAGCTTGATCGCGTAGCGCACCAGCCTCCTCTCGGCTGAGATTTGCCTCGGGAAACAATTTCTGAATCTCGTCGCGTGTTTTGGCATTGGCCTTTCGTATCGTATCAAGCTGGCTCTCGCGTGTTTGTGGGGCCTCCGATTCTCCAGGAACTTCAGGACGACGAACGCGAGGGGGTGCTGGTGGTCCAAGCTCGACGGCGCTGGCAGTAGGCACGGCAGGCACAAAACCCGGTGGGCGGCCAACCAACTCCGCCCCTGTCATCGGCAACGCTCCAGGAACTCGCGGCTCATCGATGATCTCTGGTGCGGCGATGCGACCGCGGCGAAGTGGCTCTGGAAGTCTCGGGACGCCGCTTGTTCCACCATGACGCAGCATCAGGAGCGCAGGCAACACAAGGTTGTTGATTCTATCGCGCTTCTCCTCGGGTGACGCGGTGGATCCGGCCACTGCCATAACATCCTCGACAACTCCCGGTGCCATCGATGCCAGGATCGCCATGCCAGCCAGCTTTGACCCGCCACCAAGCGTCAGCATTTCGATGCTCTCAGGCGTAGAGAGGTTGGCGATCAATCGTGCGGCGTCGGACCCGGCTGGTTCCATCGCCGTCGCACGAACAGGAATAAGCGGTCGTCCAGCCTGAATCGGCTCACGCTGGAAGGCTTCCTCTGGGGTCATCTCTCGCAGTTCTGCTGGGGCGCCGCCTTCAGCTCGTTTGATGATGAACTGAGGAGGTTCTGGAACTCCCAGCGGTCGTTGAGCTTGCTCGCCTGGCAACGTGCCACCAGTTGACGCAGGACCAATGCCGCGAAGTTGCCGAGCAACCCCGGTCAACGCCTCGGCGGTGACTCTTGGTATCTCTTGAGCAGCAGCGATGACAGGGCTAGGAGGTGCGACGGCGAGGCCAGCCATGGGCCCGCCGCCTGCGACGAGGAATCGCTGACGTTCGGCTGCTGATTGTGCTCGCCCCTCCGCCGAGGCTTCACCGGCTGCCGGGCTTTCCAGAGCGGCCATGGTCGCACCGCCAAGTTCGATCGGCGCGGTGATACCAGTTCTTACAGCCTGCTCGGGAGTTGCTTCCTCCTCGAAATCAATGCCCCCACCGGCCTTAAAATCGATGGGGGCTTCCTCGGTAAAATCAATTTGCGGAGGCATTTACATGCGGGTGTAGCCGAGGCCTAGAGCATCGTCAAGCTGTGAGGCGGGGATGTACCCGATCTTCCCTTGAGGATTTTTGACTCGCACCTTACCGGTTGTAGCGGGCTTGGCAGGTGCCGCTGGTGCGGTTACAGGTGCGGCTGGTTGTCCTCCCATAAAACGCGCACGCATTGCCCTTTCTTCAGCGTGCAGTGCCGGAAGTTTGAAGTCTCTCAAGTTATCCTTGGTATCCAAAGGAACTGATGGATCGTCAAGTTTGGCCTCCGAGTCTCGAATTTCCTTGAGTAGATCGGCATGGCTTTGCAGGGCAAACCTGTCCACCGGAGGCGCAACCACCTTCGCCGGCGTGAGAGCCTTCATGCTCTTGGTCGATGGATCGTACAGGAACCCCTGGCCGCCAATGTCCATGACCTTATCCGGACCACCGCGACCGGCCCGCACCAGTGCAGCCGCTTGCCCGAGGTTGCTCGCCTTGGGAGCCGTGAACATCATCGGCGCCCATTTGGTCAGGGCTTCGGCGGGCGAGACACCGTTGGCGAGGTCGCGCTGGTAGCCGCGAGTAGCCTGGAACTTGAGTGCGGTGGCGACCGCGGCCTCGGCTTCGGCGATCGGGGCATCTCCCATGCTCCGCAGCATTCGTTGCATGGCGATGTCCTGGCCCACCAACGCCGGGTTGTAGTTCGGCGCGGGATTGTACGGAGCCGTGACAGGAGCTACGCCGGGAGCGGCTACTGGTAGCGTAGGCGCCGCGGCGACAGGTGGCGGCGCAACGACCGCTGGCCGAGGAGAAGCATCAAGCACGATTGGCTGAGCTTCTTCGTTTATCAACTCCTCCTCGTCGATGTCGTCAGGTGCAGCCATAGGTTTTAGCCGTAAAGGGAGTCTGGAAAAAGGTCTCCATAGCCAGTGATGGTGTTTGAAGTGCCACCTCCGCTCGGATTATCGAGGAAGTCAAAATACCCCTCGTCTGGACCCATTTGGTAGGTTGTCCCTGTCCCAGGCACGCCACCAGTCCCCGGCCTAAACCCGATGCTGTTCCACCACGCTTCGGTTGCGTCAGGGGCGAACGAGGAAAGCAAATCAGACGCAGTGGCGCCTGTCGTTCCGGTGCGTGTCGTCAGTCCAACCGGTCCACCCGGTTCGCCGGTGTAGCCTGTTCCGCCACCACCGCCACCCCTTCGGCTGGCGTCCAAGGCGAGCCTTTGGGCTTCCAAGTCGAGTGTTCCAGCTTGATACGGCGTCATCAGTTGCGTTGACGGGTCAAAGAGCGGTGCCGCGGGATTGCGAGCGTAAGCCATCGTTAGATCGCGCTGGCCCTGTTGCTGAAGCTGGATCCCAGTGAGTCCCAAAGCTTGGAGGTAGGCCGAGTTGGAGTTGGGGCTGCTTGAATCGATCCCGGTTCTCACTCCACGTTCGGCGGCCTGCTGGCCCAACACGCGCAATGTCTCAGGGTCAACTTGTCCTCGAAGTTCGGACCCGATATTGGCGGAACTTTGTTCCTCGAGGCCAGCGGCGCCAGGAATCCTAGCTTGGTTCGCCTGCGCCTGCGCGCGGCGTTGAAGATCGTCGATGTAGTTCGTCAGGTTGGTCAGGTTCATCCCGCCAGCGGGCGACACTCCGGATGCACCGTAGTTGATGCGCGGCGCCGAGTAGGTGCCCGGCTGCAGACGGTTCTGCATCTGGATCGCTTCCCACTGGGTCATATAAGGGTTGTAGGGCATAGGCTTGTGTCAGGAAGTCGGCTCAGGCATAATGCAAAAACTCCGCCCGGCCCAGTAAGCCGAACGGAGCAGTAAGCGAACGATGAAAGAGATTACTCAGCTTTTTGAAACACTTCAAGATATTTCCAATGGGCACGGATACGGCATTTGGGAAGTATGCTGTCCTAGATGTGGAAATAAAAGAATGCTGCGCGCTCACAAATTTAAGAACTCTGGAAAAGTACGAGGGTCCGAAAATATGTGCCATCCATGCCGCGCCATATTGCTTCAAAAGCGAATAGAAATTGAATGTCCACGATGTGGAATTGTTAGAACTCTTAAGCGTGCAGATGCGAGCCAGAGAATTACCAAATTCTGCGTGCGGTGTGTAAAACAAACTTTTCTGAAAAAAGACACCAGGGAAAGACACATCGGTAAAACGTCTAGGGGATACGTTTTGGTTTTGGGGATGAGTGGGCATCCTCTTGCAAAACGAAATTCTGTTCACCAGCATTGGCTTACCCTGTACGAAGAACACGCAATGGGAAAGGAATCGGTGCTGTGGTTTAAAAACCAAGGATTCACAATTCATCACAAAAATGGAATCCGAGATGATAACACGTTGGAAAATCTCGAACTTAGAGCACCTGGAAAGCATCCACGCGGATGGACGATTGAAGACATGGAGGAAGCAATCCGCCACTATCGAAATCCAGCCACGTAATGTTTTGTTCATCGTCTGTCTTGGAAGCACGTCATATAGGAGCCAAGCGTAAACGATCGCTTCCGAAGATGGGCACCCTCACGGCGGTTTGAATCTTTCCTTGAACATGATCGAGTTGACCGTTTAATAACTGTATCGCCCGCGCGTGATGCTTGGCTTCGAGTTGTCCAGCGTTCGACGAATCCATCGTACTATACCTGTTCGCCTGACATTGCTCGTACAGTGCAGGGATATTCGGCACGTTCAAGTAATCCTGCGCGTTCACCAATGGCACGAAATCGAGTTTCACCTTCGCCGATACCTGCACCACTCCGCCAGGCGTCGAGCAACAGTTGCACGGCAATCCGTTGATGAAGTAGCGACGATACTGCGCCGTAGTCTCGTTGGGTTCCATCGTGCTTAGGTAGGTGGATGCCCCAGTCGTTGGATCCACGGTGTAGATCAGCACTTGACCGAGCGTGAGTTCCTTCAGGATTCCGCTGACATTGGCGAATTGGTTCAGCGACGTGGAGAACGGACTCACCATGTAGATTGTCTCGCCGAAAGCCGCCGTTTGCGTGTCGATGTCGGTAGCGGTTATCGGCTTCCCATTTTGATCGTTACCTTGTGGCACGATCCTTCGTCCCACGTCGGCACTATTCGTTGGGTAGAATCGCAAATACTGAGGAGTTGCTGGAAAATCGGCCAGGGTGCTAACCGAGTCCCTCTCGAATGCCTGAACTGTATTCGGCTGGCAAAGCTGTGGCCCGCAACCTTTGGGTTGCAAGCCGGTCCCGAATAAAAGGTACTCATAAAACCCGTTTCTAAGGGCGATCGGGATCTTGCACACGTCGAGCACGATTACCCGGGCGACATTGTGAGGCGTAACGAAGAAAGAGGAACCAAGCGACGAGTTGACGTTGAACTTCATCGTGGCCCAGCCACCCACCCAACCCTCGTCAGGAGCCAGAGGATCCGTGATAAGCTGTTGCTCGGCGAGGTTGACGGCTGCGGCGTTCTCGGCGATGTCCTGCTTGCAAATCCCCAGTGGTTTGCCGACGCCTTGGTCGATCGCTTGCTGGAGGGTAGGTCTTAAGCCCATAACCTGTCAGTAGTCCTATTGGTGAGATTTCGCAATGTTAAACGTTAAAGATGGCCCAACTGAAGGATAGGCTCGCGTTAGCACCTAGCCCGGTGCAGATGGCCCAAAAGTTCCCGCCACCGATGTCGTCAACCGAATAGGCGTCACCCGCGCTCAATGGAATGTTGATGTCGAACTCAAAGGTGCCGCTGGTGAATACTTGACCATAGGAACCGATTTGCAGGCCGTTACGTTTGACCTCCGCGGCCATGCTGTTGCTTCCACCGCCAGTCTGGGAGAAGGAGACTGTGACTCTGATCCTCGCTGTCACCGCCGGGCCGGTGTAGAGAATGCCGGTGGTTTGAACCGGGCCGATCGAAGCGAACGGCAGGGTGCCAGCCCACCGAATAGATCCACTGGCCTTGTTGGCTGACCCGCTACCGCTAGCCGAACTTCCCGCGCCGCCGTTGGTGGTGCTGTAAACACTCCAAATCAGCTTAGTCCAGTCTGGGCCAGGTCGAAGGTTGATCACGATACTGCCTTCGTACTGGCAGGAGTTTCCTCCTGAATCCTGAACGCGCACCGTGATCGGGTAGGTTCCGGCCGTGATATAGTCCGGAGTTCCAGAGAGCAGACCGGAACTCGAAAGCGTGATGCCAGGCACAGTCCCAGAGACCAGAGTGAATGTGTACGGTGCAGTGCCGCCAACCGCGTTGAGTTGCGCGGTGTAGAAGGTGTGTTCGGTCGCCGCCGGCAAAGCGTTGATGTTATTAATCCCCAGGACGGCAATGCTGTAGTTCTTAACTCCGAAGTTTCCATCGGCATCGGTCGCACGGATCGAGAAGCTGAAGTTTCCGGCACTGGTTGGGGTGCCAGTGATCTCGGTTACGTCGTCCTCGGTCTGGTTCAGATGCAGGCCTGGAGGTAAAGATCCACTGACGACCGTGAACACGAACGGAGCCTTGCCGTGCCCGGTTACGACTACGCTGTTGAGGTAAGGCAGGTTCAGGCACGCATTGGGAGTGATACCGCTCAGGCAGATGTAATGCAGCGCGGCCTGCTGGCAGGCGTAGGCCTTGGCGACCTCGTTGGCTAGGCCATGAGTCGTCGAGTAAAACGAACCCGCCGGCACGTTCCAGGTGTAGAGGTTCCCATCCTCGCAAGTGAACGTGCATTGCTGAGGTTCGTTGAAGAAAAGAGTTTGGCCTGTTCCGACGTGTGGCGTGTGGGCGCAGATAAACGCTTGAGCAGCCGCACAGAGACGTGCCGCTTCCTGGGACTCGCTGGAGAAGCACAACGAGATGCAGCCTTCGGCGAAGAACGCTGGCGGGAACCCTGGATCATTTGGGTTGTTGGTTCTTGGAAGCGGGTTAAGGCCGTTCCACCATGGGAAGCCTACGTCAGCGAAAAGGATGCTGTCTGGTGCCTCCGTCGAGTAATTGATGATCGGAGGATCCGTCTCGGAGGCTTGGTCAGATCCGGGACAAATCAGTGGTTGGCAAGGAATATTCGGCACAACTCAGATACACTTAACATATTGATAGATGTTCTGGAACTTATCCTCTGCCCAGAGGATAAGACCCCTAATTCTACACCATCCCAGGAACACGAACTTGACTTGAAACATATACCCGATGGTCGTTGGGCGGATCCCAATCGAGTCACAATCCGCCTTCGGTCTAGGAAGCTGGATCGGAAACCTGTAGCCTTCCCTGAAGTTTGGACCCAAAGGGTAGCAATCCGGGTTGTTCACGTCCTCCTCGCAGTTCTTGGCCGCGCAGAACGTGGTGCGGTGCCAGAAATGCCAGCATGGATCCGCATCTGGCCGGTAGTAGACATCGAGCAGCACCGTGCCAAACACCTTGTCGATCCACACTTCCCCGCCGTGAAGCTCTTTGGGCATGAACTCTTTGCCCCAAGTAAAGGCCGGCGTCTCCACCTGCCATTCGACTCGGTTATCTAGCGTATCGATGGTGCCGCCGTTATCGAACCGCTCGGCGTTGGTGATCTCGTAAACGTCGATGCTCAGATCCATCTTGTTCAGAGCCACCGAGAACGCCCTTGGCAAACCACCAAAGTCGCCAGTGAAAAGTTGGAAGTGATCCAGCCCTGCCCAAATGCCTTCCCAAGCCGGCGGCGCCTGCTCTTGCAGCGTGGAGACTAGATCGAAATCCAGAGGCAACATTCCCGGGAATACCACCCCGCTAGGCGTCTGCCGCGGCAATACCAGCTCCAAGAGCCGGTTGTCGAAGTCGATGCCGGACGCAAACCGCATGAGGGCGCGGTCGTTGAACTGCAAAGCGCGGTTGACGTTGTTGGAAATCGAGAGGTTGCCCCATTGCTTGTAGAACCGCGTGGCGATGATGAGCGATCGAACCGCCGGATCGAAAGACTGATAGAAAAGGTCGCCATTGATATGCACGATGCTGCGCTCGCCAGTCGTGCCATTGTTGATCTGCGAGACGGTCTGGAGGGGTTGGTTGTTCGTGGTGGCGGCAATCCAGTCGGCTCGGCTGGCCGGGATCTGGATCGCGTAAACCTGCTTGCGCGTGAAGATGTAGAGCGGCCCCTGTCCGAGCGTGGTATCGAGATTCGCCGTGAACGCGAGTGCTCTGATGTCTCCCGCCTGGGTAGGCACCGAGAACCCGTCTCCGCCGAATGCCAGAGGGTTTTCGGTCACTTTGAGGACCGAATCCTTGAACTTGTAAGGAAGCGTTCCAG
>Ga0075425_100001735_pt1 | contig 21448 bp, 19 predicted proteins | sample SoiMethybrSBSTD4_FD_75300 | JGI IMG/M metagenome (GOLD analysis project Ga0075425, IMG submission 75300) | Bulk soil microbial communities from a Populus tree surrounding site in Tennessee, USA - Soil MetaG P. TD hybrid SBSTD4 | ecosystem: Environmental > Terrestrial > Soil > Tree plantation... | reverse complement strand
ATGCGGGTCGAGCAGAGCCTGGAGCTCGCGCACGACTGCGGCGGCGGCGTCGACCGCGCCCGGTAGGTCGGCGAACGCACGGTCACCGCGTTCGAGCAGCGGATCGATTCGCCGGTGATCGGCGGACAGCCTGTCGATCGTCGTGGCGAGGGAGGCAGCTTCGGCGACGATGCCCGGGAACACCCCCTGGTCCTCGGCTTCGTGATGACCGTGCAGATGGAAGTGGAAGCTCTGCCACTCCTCACGAATGGCATCGGTCCTGGCGATGTCGAGCGCGGCCAGCGCCCGGGCAAAGCGGCCGAGGTCCCGGCGGAAGGCGTGGTGAGACATCATCAGGGCCGTCGCCATCGAAGCGGTGCCGTCGTCATTCAAGAGGTTCGGGGGGGTGTGCATGGGTCCTCTCTGCAAATGGGTCTACCCCAGCGACGAACGAGCCGACGTCCGATCGACAGGTCAGGTCCGAGTTTCTTATCAAGCAAATTTTTTTCGCGGCAACCGCTCAAGCGCGCCGCCAGCGGTAACCCACCCCTCGGAGCATGCGTCTCTGCCGAGTGCCGTGGATTCTCATCATCGGGTCGTCGGTGGCGACCGGGTGTGGCGGCCTACGAACCGGTCCGGCGGACGGCGTTCTAGAGCCCGACGGGGCCGGTTTGGCGCCGCCCCCGAGCTGCGTCACGATTTGCAGGCACATCATTGACGCATGCACTCCGGGGGCTGATCTCGATGCGTGTGTCGCAGATTGCGAACGTACGAACCGAGATTTTGCGTCGTGCCCGCGCCCGTTGCGCGACTACCTGGAGTGTGTGGTCCAAACGAGGGTCGAATGCCAGCCGGACAAGGTGGTCATTCTCGATTGCAGCGCCGAGCGCCAGGTTCTCGAGCACTGCGTGCCATGACGGGTGGAGCCGAAGGGAGTCGAACCCTCTACCTCCTGCATGCCATGCAGGCGCTCTCCCAGATGAGCTACGGCCCCGGCGGGTTATGGATTTTTGACCAATGAAGGGGCGAAAAACTAGGCTCCTCGCGCGTGATTGTCAAACATGGCGCGCGGGGACGCACGCCTTGGCGAGGGAATCGACGACCCTCGGGATGCTCGTGGCGGGGACCGCGCAGAGGGCGACTCGGAGCGCGCCGTTCACAGGGACGACGAACACGCCGTCGGCCTTCATCTTTTGGGCGGCGGCGACGGCGCTTTCCCTCGCGGACTTGCCGGGGTCGTCGTCGACGAAGACGGTGACGAAGAAGCCGCCATCGTAACGCGGGTAGCGCAGCCCCTTCGCGCGGGCGAGCTCGTTGAAAGTGGCGACGCGCTGGTCGAGTAGCGTGACGAGATCGGCTCGCTCGCGAGCGACGTCGGCGGCGAGCGCGGGTTCGCGCAGCAGGCGCGTGACGGCGGCCATGCCTCCGTGGTTGCAATTGGACCAAGTCCCGCGGGAGGCGTAGCCGAGCGCTGCTTGCGCGCGGCGGCGCTCGCTCGCGTCGGGAAGAAGCGCCACCAGCGAGCCGACCCGCATGCCGTAGTGCGTGAACGTCTTCGACGCGCTCCAGGCGACGAGAAGGAGCGCCCGACCGAGGAGAGACTCGAGCGCCCCGAGAGCGATCTTGACGCCGCGCGGCGCGTACGCCGAGTAGGCGGAGTCGAGGAGCACGGCGACGGGACCGCGCTCCGCATGCCGCCCGATCGATTCGACCGCCGTCCGCCAGTCGCGCTCGTTCATCGAATAGCCGGTCGGGTTCTGGCAAGGGTCGTTGATGACGACGAGGGCGCGCCCCTGCTCGGCGAGCATTTTGCCGAGCGCACGATCCATCGCTTCGAGGTTGAGCTGGCTTTGGCTCGTCGACGGATCGAACATCTCGAACGTCACGACGCGCCGCTGGTGCTCGTCGGCGAGGATTGCGTAGGGGCCCCAGTAGAACGACGTCGTGAGCAGCGCCTGACCCGGCTCGAGGAACGTCGAGAAAGCATGGCGGATGGCGCCGGTTCCTCCCGGCGTCGCAACGGCGACGGCGGCAGCGCGCATCGCGGGGTGCCCGGCGAGAAGATCGTCCATCACCGCCTCGAGAAATTCCGGGCTGCCCGAGATCGGCGCGTAGGAGGCCCAGTCTTCGGCCTTGACGTCTCGAACCGCGCGCGCCGCAGCCGGTAGGATCGCGAGCGCGCCTTTGTCGTCGAGCAAGACGCCGATCGTGGCGTTCACGATCGACTCGCCGCGCGCGATGCGCTGGCTCGCTTCTTGGTTCAAAGCGAAAATCGGGTCCTCGCCTGGGCGATCCCCTTTGATGAGAAATGGCTGCACGGCGCGATTCTATAGCACGCGGTAAAGCCGGCTACTCGAGATCGACCTCGATGCCGACCATCTTCATGAGCCGGAGCGCGTTGGTCGATCGCACGACGCCCGGCCGGAGGCGGTAGTCGAAGGTCATGGTCGATGCTCCGTCGGGCGCTTCCTTGACCTGCTCCTCGAAGTGCACCTTGTCGAGCTTGGCATCGAGCTCGGGCGGCAAGTCGAGCAGGCCAATGTCGTGCGTCGAGACGGCGCCCATCGCCCCGCGCTCGAGCAAGTGACGGAGCACCGATCGCGCGCCAATCACCCGCTCACGGGAGTTCGTCCCCTGCAGGATTTCGTCGAGCAAAAAGAACAGGGGACGCTCGCTTTCGATTCCGTCGACCACACGCTTCAGCTTTTCTAGCTCCGCATAGAAGTGGCTAACCCCCTTGGCGAGCGAGTCGCGAGCCCACATGCTCGTGCGGACCTCGAACGCCGAGGTGACGAGCTCCTCTGCGACGACGGGCGCGCCCGCCATCGCGAGCGAGGCGTTCACCCCCATCGAACGAAGGAGCGTGCTCTTGCCGCTCATGTTCGAGCCCGTGACGAGCAGCGCCGTTCCCGGGCCCCGGAGCGCGACGTCGTTGCGGACGAGGTGGCTCGGGTCGATGAGAGGGTGACCGAGCCCCTTGGCGGAAAAAGCCGGCGTGTCGGACAGCGTCGGCCAGGCGTGCTCGGGGTGATCGTGGGCAAAGCCAGCGAGGCTCGAGAGAGCTTCGATTTCGCCAATGACCTCGAGCCAGCGTCGGACGTGTCCCCCGGCCCGCTTGCGCCAGGTCTCGAGCGCGAGCACGCAATGCGCGTCCCAGAGAACGAGCGGCCCGATGAAGAAGCGGAAAGCCTCGTTGTGCCGCGCGTCGAGGAAACCGACGATCGTCGAAAGACGGCGGATCTCGGCGGACGCGACCCGGCCCCCGTTCTCCCTTCCCAGATCGGCCTGTGACCTTCGCAACGTTGGCGCCTCGAAGCGTTCCTTTTCGATGAGCTCGAGCATTGACCGGTAGCGCGCGAGCGCACCCTCTCGCGAGCTCACCGCGGCGGCGATCGGTTCGATCTTCGGCAAGAGCGACAGGGCGAAGATCCACTGCACGGCGAGCGCGGCGAGCCAGACGTTCGATGGCAAGACGTCGAGCTGTCCGAGCGTGAAAACAAAGGCCGTCACGATTGGCAGCGCGACGGCGACGGAGCGCCTCATCATCGGGCTATCGACGTTCGTGCCCCCCTCGGCCCAGGCGAGAAGAGGGTCGGGGTTCGGCTTGTCGGCGGCGATGAGCGCGCCAAGCACGTAGAGCTCCTCGCGCATGCCGCCGTGCGCGCGAAGCTCGCGGACGGCTTCTTGGCGTTCGAGCACGCCGCTTGCCGCCGTGGGTTCGCTGAGCCAGCGCGCCAGACATTCCTCGCCGCGGCGCGTGTGGGTCGCGTCGACGAGCTGGAAGATGGAGCTTGGCCCGAAGATGCCCAGATCGGACGTGTGTGGATGCTCGTCGGACACGAAGCGATCGCCGCGCGACGGGTAGGCGTCGAAGCGCCCCTCGATTCGTTCGATCGCCCACCGGTGAAAATCGATGGCTTTTCGCACGCGTCTCTCGCTCCTGTCGAGCCGGACGTGCCACACGACCAAGAAGACGAAAGCCGCCGCGAGAAAAACCCCGACCCACGAGACCCAATAGGGCAAATATCCGAAACCGCGCGCACACATGATGGCGAACGCGCCGACGAACGTGATGAGCCGCAGCGTCGAAATGAGGCGAGAGACGCGCGCGAGCCTCGCGGCTTGCTGTTCGAGGGCGAGCTTTCGATCGAGGTGGCCATCCCGAGGCGCGTGAACGAACGGCGAATTCGGCAGCGGTATCCGCTCATCCGCTCGCATCAATGGTATGGATTGACGGGTGAGGACGGCATTGCGGCTCCATACCATGATGTGGGGACGGGCGCTCCTCGGGCCGGCGCTCGTGACCGCGTCGGTCGTGAGCGCGCGTGACGTCGCCGCCGAGCCTGACTCGGGCGTCCGTCTGGTTTACGCCGACCAATCGACGGCCAACTGCCCATCCGAGGCGAGTCTTCGGGCCGCGGCCGTTTCGCGGCTCGGTTACGACCCCTTCAGCGCCTCGGGGCAGACCACCGTGAGGGTGACCATCACGCGTGCCGCCCGTGGTCTGCGTGGCGAGATCCGGGTCGATGATCCGTCGCGGGAGGGGGCCGCCTCGCGCGCGATCGAATCGACCTCCGGCGATTGCGTCGAGCTCGGTAAAGCCATGGCTCTCGCCATCAGCATTGCCGTCGATACCATACGGATCCGTTCATCGACGGCGAGCGACGTGCCGTCCCGGCCCCCCGCGCGCGAACGCACGAACGAACCGGGCGATAGGCCGCCCAGGGTTGCCAGTGCGGACGCCGACGACGAGCATCTCGTGCCGCCCGCCAGCGAGCCCGAGCTGCTCGGCGATGGGTCGATTGCATCGGACGTGAGCGGGACGCCCAACCGTTCTGCGCCGCTGAGTCCGGAGATACTGCCGTGGCAGGTTTCGCTGCACGGGCTGACCTCCGTCGGTTTCACCCCGGGGGTCACCGTCGGAGGCGCGCTCGGGGCCGGTTGGATTGGACACAACCAATCGCTCGAAATCGAGGGGCGGGCCGATCTTCCACAGGTGACGAACCACGCGAACGGCTCGATCAGCGTCTGGCCCCTCCTTTTTACGATCGCGCCCTGCGTCAACGTCCGCGGGTGGGCTTTTTGCGGCCTCGGGCGCGTCGGGGCCCTGCACGGATCGGGCCGCGGATTCGGTCAGAACCTGTCCGGATCGAGCCTTCTCGCGACCGTTGGCTTTCGGCTCGCCAACGAGGCTATACTGACAGAGCGCCTTGGCTTTCGCGTATTTTTTGACCTCGACTGGCTCGCTACCAGCAACAGCTTCGATGTGGACGGGAGGTCCGCGTGGGCGGTATCCACGTGGGCGGTTTCCCTCGGCCTCGGAATGACGACGCGGTTCCCTTGAGAATTTTGGCTCCCTCGACCCAAATGCTTCACGTGGGCAAGCCTGCTCTGCCCGAAGTACATGGCCTGCCTCCCTCGGCGGAGGAATTCGCGAACCTTTACCATCGCGAGTTCGGCTACGTGTGGCACACGCTCCGACATCTCGGCGTCCCCGAGCGCGAGCTGCCCGACGTGACGCACGATGTGTTCATCGTCATCTACAACCGACTTCATCTCTACGACGCGAGCCGCCCCTTGCGCCCGTGGCTTTTCGGCGTCGCTTTTCGCGTGACCTCCGACTACTTGAGGCTCTGTCGCAACGCCCGCGAATCGGTGCGTGACGACATCGATCCAGCCGACGCGAGCCCGGGCGCCGACGATCTCATGGAGACCTGCGAGCTGCAGCGGCTCATCGGAGAGGCGCTCGTGGCGCTCGATCTCGAGAGGCGCGCGGTCCTCGTCGCCCACGACTTCGATGGGGCCTCGGGCCCCGCAGTGGCAGATGCACTGGGTATCCCTCTCAAGACGATGTACTACCGTCTCCGGACGGGGCGCGAGCAGTTCGCCGCGGCCGTGAGGCGCATCCAAGCGAGGCAAGGAGAGCGATGAGCAATCTCGGCCGCCCCTTTCTCCCCCCGGATCTGCGCCAGCTCATCGAGCTCGATCGCCATGCGCCTGATCCGCCCGACGAGGTGAAGCTCAGCGTGGCCCGGCGGGTCGATCGCTCGCTCGAGCTCGGTGGCGTGCTGTCGGCGCCGGCGCCCGGACTCGGGCTGCAGGTACCGCGATCGATCGACTCGTCGGCGCCGGTGGTGCCGCCGCCGATCACGGGGGGCTTCCTCGGATGGAAGGCGGTTGGCGGCGCCGCGATCGCGGTGGTGATCGGTGGTGCGATCGCTCTGTCTTTGGCCATGCGAGCGCCGCACCCCTCGACTTCGCCGCGCGGCGCCGACCGCGTGGCTCTCGCTGCGATGCCGCTCGCTCAGCCCGGTGGCGCGAACGCGCTCCTCGGCGTGGAGGGCGATCCGCGGGCACCCCGCGGCGTCGCGGCGGGCCGAGGTGTCCCCGCCGCAGTTACAATGCCCGGCGTGGCAACGCCGCGCAAAGCCGCGGCCGCGCGCGCTTCGACGGGTCGCCGAGCGGCTTCGCACACGTCCAGCTCGCTCGATTCTCTCGCCGCCGAGCGCATCATCCTCGATGACGCGCGCGCGGCATTGGTCCGACACGACGCCGCCGCCGCCCTTTCGGCTCTTCGAGCCCACGACCGATCCTTTCCACGCGGGCAGCTGCTCGAGGAACGCGAGAGCATGCGCGTCCAGGCCCTGGCACTCGCCCGCGACTTCGCCGCTCTTCACGCGGCAGGCGAGAGGTTCCAGCGTCGCTTTCCGCAAAGCATGTTCTTGCCCATCGTGGAGCAAGCGCTCGAAACCGCGCCATGACGCGCGGCGCGCCGGCGCGAACCGGTGCCCTCGTTGCCATCTGCCTGGCCGCTTGCTCTTCGCACGTCGACGTCGGCTTCTCGCTCGATGGCGGGGCGGCGGTCCGGCCCGAAGCAGGCGAGGGCGGGGGCGGCCGGTCGGACGCCGGAGTCACCTGGGTGCGACCGCGGGGCGGGCGCGAGCCAAAATTGGTCGAGGTCGGTACTACGCCCGCACGTTGGATGAAAGATGGAACGAAACATGGAACTGCCGAGAATGAACGTTGATTGGTGTGAACATTCTGCACTCGGGGAAAATCCATGCGAATCGCCGTCGTTTCCACCCCGTTCGTTCGCGTTCCTCCCAACGGCTACGGAGGGACTGAGCTCTTCTGCGGCCAGCTCGCCGAAGCGCTGGTAACGCGCGGACACGAGGTCACCCTCTTCGCGACCGGGGACTCTGAGTTTTCCGGCGAGCTTCGATCGTGCTTTCCGACCGCGACATGGCCTCCGACCGAAGCGATCGACCGCGCGCACATCAGGTATTGTCTGCACGAAATTTCTCGCGATCGCCTCGGGTACGACGCCGTTCAAATCAACTCCGGCCTGGGTCTCAAGGTTGCGCGAGACCTCGGAATTCGGGTCGTCTACACCCTCCATCATCACCGCGACGAGCGGCTTTCCCGCCTTTACGCGGCGCACCCGGAGGTCCACTACGTCGCCATCAGTCGCCGGCAGCTCGACCTCGAGGTCCCCTTGCGGCAAGCCTCCGTGATCCACCATGGCGTCTACGTCGACGACTACCCGATGTCGCCTCGCGACGAGGGGTATGTCCTGCATCTTGGCAGGTTCGCCCCGGAGAAAGGCACGCATCTCGCGATCGACGCGGCGGTCGCCGCACGCGTTCCGCTCGTCGTCGCCGGACGAGTCCACCAAAAGCAGGAAGACCAGGACTATTTCGACGCTGAGCTCGTCCCCCGGCTCAACTTGCCGCGCGTCATGCTCGCGGGCGAGGCCGATCACCACCGCAAGCTCGCCCTCCTGCAGCAGGCGAGGGCCCTGCTCTGCCCCATCCAATGGGAGGAGCCGTTCGGGCTCGTCGTCATCGAGTCGATGCTCACCGGCACGCCGGTCATCGGTTTCGCTCGCGGCTCATTCCCCGAGATCATCGACGATGGCGTCACCGGTATCCTGGTGTCGGACGCACGAGAGATGGCCAAGGCCATCTCCCTCGTCGGAAAGCTCGACCGAGCTGCGTGCGCCGCCCGTGCCCGGGAGCGTTTTTCGGCCGACCGCATGGCGGCCGACTACGAGGCGGTGTTCGAATCCATGCTACGCAGAAGCCATCCGGTCCTCGTCTCCGAGGACGTCTCCCCTCGCCAATCCCTACTGATCGGTTAGATCATATGAGCGCATGGGCTCGCGAGGATCGCCGCACCTGGTTTTGAGCAGTGGGGCCGCTTTCGCGGTCCTGAACACGAGCGGTGATATCCGGTCCGAGGACAACCCGGAGGCCGGGCTCTTTTACGACGACACGCGGTACCTGTCGCGGTCGACGCTCGAGATCGACGGCGCCCGATTTCGCGAGCTGTCGAGCGAGGTGACCCGCGAGTACGTCTCGCAAATCGATCTCTCGCTGTCGGGCGAATCCTTCGGCGGAGAGCTCGACGATCCGAAGCTCGCGTTCCACCTGCGGCGACGTCAGCTCATCGACAGGGATCTCGTCGAGCGCATCGAGCTGTCGAACTACAACCCGCGCTCGATCGAATTTACACTCGTCTTCCGCCACGACGCGGACTTCAAAGATCTCTTCGAGGTGCGCGGGTGGCGGCGCACGGTTTCGGGTACCAGGCACCCGCCCGTCGTCTGCGACCGGGCCACCTACGAGTTTCACTATACCGGGCGCGATCAATGCGAGTACAGAACACGCGTTCGCTACGAGCGCGCGCCCGACACGATGGAGCCCGGGCTCGCGACCTTCCGCGTGCATCTCGAACCACTCGGTTCGTGGACGCTCGAGATGACCGTCACTGTCGGCCGAGACGAGATCGACCGTCCGCGTGCGCCCGCTCCGTTTGCGCGCCGCGTGCGGCGGCTCACCGAGGCGCACGAAGCCTGGCACGCCGAGGCGACGCACGTTCGGACTGACGACGACTATTTCACCCAGTCACTCGACCGCGGGCTTTCGGATGTGCATTCGCTTTGCATTCGCATCGAGGGGATGACGACCCTCACCGCCGGCATTCCGTGGTTCGCGGCGCCGTTTGGCCGAGACGGGGTCATCAGCTCGTTCCAGAGCTTGCTCTTTCACTCGGGGCCGGCCAAAGAAACGCTGCTCTTTCTGTCACGCTACCAGGGCAAAGAGACCAACCCCGAGCGCGACGAAGAACCGGGCAAGATTCTTCACGAGTACCGCCGCGGCGAGATGGCGCGAACCAGGGAAATCCCCCACCGCCCCTACTACGGATCGGTCGACGCGACGCCGCTCTATCTCATGCTCCTCGACGAGTACGTGAACTTCACGGACGACGTCGAGCTGGTCGGGAATCTCGCGCCGAACGTCGAGGCCGCCGTCCGGTGGATCCTGACGCGCTGCGACGCCGACCCGCGCGGTCTTCTCACCTATGCGGTCGGACACGGCGGGCGGCTTCGCAACCAGGGGTGGAAAGACAGCTCCGACGGCGTGTGCTTTCCGGACGGGAGGCTCGTGGACGGGCCGATCGCGATGGTCGAAGTGCAGGGGTACGCGGTCGACGGGCTCGAGCGCGCGGCACGGCTGCTGGCCCGCGTTGGCAGGAACGAGCTCGTGGCTCGCGCCGAGGAGCGGGCCGATGCGCTCCGGGAAGCGATCGACACCCTCTTCTTCGATGACAAGGGAGCGTGCGCGCTCGCCATCGACGGCGAAGGCGTCCCCGCCATGACCCAAACCTCCAATCCGGGTCACCTGCTTTTCGCCTCGGCGGTCCGCACCGAGCGCGCCCGCGCCATCGCTTCCGGACTCTTGGTCGGCGGCCTCTGGTCGGGGTGGGGCATCCGCACGCTCAGCGCGGAACACGCGGCCTACAATCCTTTGAGCTACCACCGCGGCTCGATCTGGCCTCACGACAACTCGCTCATCGCCTTCGGCATGGCGCGCTACGGCTGGACGCGTGACGCTTTTCAGGTCCTGCGCGCGATGTACGAAGCCTCGCTCCACTTCCGTCACTTTCAGTTGCCCGAGCTCTTCTGCGGCATGGGGCTCAGCGAAGCCGATTTTCCCGTCATGTACCCGGTTGCCTGCTCGCCGCAGGCGTGGGCTTCGGCGGCGCCCTTCCTTCTCTTGCGGTCCGCACTCGGCATCTTCGCCGATGCCCCGCGTCACGAGCTGCGCATCTACAATCCGACCCTGCCCGCGTGGCTGGGCGAAGTGGTCCTCGATCGATTTCGCATCGGCAACACGCGTCTCAAAATCCGTTTCAGCCGCACCGGGGCAGCTTGCGCCGTCGACGTTCTCGAGCAAGAAGGCGACCCGATTCGGGTGCTGGTGGAGCTGTCTCCGAACGGGTGAGATGAAATATCCGAACATTCCGCGGGCAGATCGCTCTATCGTAGCCGCATGCGGGTTACTTTCTACGGCGTCCGGGGTTCGATCGCGACGCCGGGTTTGTCGACGGTGCGTTACGGAGGCAACACCGTTTGCGTGGACGTGCGGCTATCGGACAATACCTCCCTCGTGCTCGACGCAGGCACCGGAATCAGAGAGCTCGGTCGTGTCCTTTTGCGGGAGGGTCACTCGTCTCCCATTCATTCGCTCATCACCCACGCTCATTGGGATCATATCATCGGGCTCCCCTTCTTCGGCCCGATCTGGCGCAAAGAAACGCACTTCCTTTTGTACCCGCTGGCCACGACGGCGCAGGAAAGGCTGCGCCACAACTCCATCCTATTCGACGAGATCCATTTTCCCGTGCGCGCCGCCGACATCCCCGCCAAGATCGAGCTCATCGAGGCGACTGAAGAGCGCTGGCGCATCGGTCCCGCTCGGATCTCGCGCATCCAGCTCAACCATCCGGGTGGAGCGCAGGGCTTTCGCATCGACGACGCCGATGGCGCATCGATGGCCTACCTCACCGACAACGAGCTCTGCCCCCCAGGATCTCCTGCTACATCGCTGGCTGCCCTGGCTCAGTTTTCGCGCAACGTGGGGCTCCTCATCCACGACGCCCAGTACGTCGAAGCGGACATGCCGCAAAAACGTGGGTGGGGCCACTCGCTCGTCAGCGACGTTCTCGAGCTCGGCCAGCAGGCAGAAGCTGCGACCGTCGCGCTATTTCACCACGAGCCCGAGCGGGACGACGAGGCGCTCGACCGCATCGGGGTCAGCGCCAGCGTCTGGCTGAAAGAAAAGGGTGGCACGACGCAAGCCATCGTCGCGCGTGAGGGGCTCACGCTCACGGTCGTCCCGCGCTGATCTCGGTCACTGGATCTGGAGCAGCTCGATGTCGAACGTCAACGGCCCCGACGGCGCGCCGGGTCGCGGGCTGCTTCCGTAGGCGAGCTCGGCCGGGATCCAAAACCGCGTCTTTTCTCCTTCGACCATCAGCTGAACTCCCTCTGTCCACCCTTTGATGACGTGGTTCAGGCCGAACGTCGCCGGTTCGCCGCGGGTGACGGAGCTGTCGAACATCTTGCCGTCGGTAGTCCAGCCCGAATAGTGGACCTTCACCGTATCGGTCGCCGCCGGATGGCGCGACCCCGTGCCCTTCTGAAGCACCCGGTACGCGAGCCCCGATTCGGTCTTCTTCGCCCCTGCGGGGGGGGCCTTGACGTCGGTGGGCGTCGACGGAGGTTTTGGAGCGGCCGTGAAGTCGATGAGCTCGACGTCGAACACGAGCATCCCGGCCGGCATCCCGGGTTGGGCCGGCGCGTCGCCGTACGCGAGCTTTCCAGGAATCCACAGGCGCGCCTTTTCGCCGGTGGTCATGAGCTGCAGCCCCTCTGTCCACCCCTTGATGACGCCGCTCACACGAAAGCTCGTGGGCTCGCCGCGCGTGACGGAGCTGTCGAACATCTTACCGTCGGTCGTCCACCCCGTGTAATGCACGGTCACTTTGTCCTCGGGCCCCGGGTGCTCCTTCCCTTTGCCGGGCGTCAACACTTTCAGCGCGAGCCCGGACGCTGTCTTGCGCGCGTCGGCGGGAGGAGCGGCGACATCGGCGGGGGCGGGGATGGTTTTGGCAGGCTCGGGCGGTGCAGGCGCAAGTGCCGCGGGCGTGGCGGCGGGGGGCGCCGCGCTGGCCAGAGCGGGTGCGGCGGAGGACTCGGCGGGCCGCGCGCTAGCGGGCTCCGAAGGGGTCTTGTCGCAGGCGACGAGAAGGGCGACCGTGCCGGCGAGCGCGGAGACATAAAGAGAGAGGGCTTTCATGGGACGCGGAGCCTAGCCGAGCCTCGGTGCGCCGCCAACGGGCTCGCTTGACGCAGGCGGGGCCGCAGGCCCGCGCCGAGTAACACTAGCGAGACCCGCGCCACCCCTTCACGACATCTGAACAAAACGGGAGGAGCCAAAGTCCCAGGAAATATGGCCCACTCGGGGGAGTATGGTAGGGCACCCCATGACCGGGCCATCCATCACGCAGGGCGGGCAAAGGAAGCGCGAGAGCTCGCGCGACGAGCTCGCCTGCGAGCTCGCACAAGCCGACGAACGTCTGCGAGAGGTCGAGCGCGCGCTGCGCGATAGCTACAAAGAAACGAGAGTGGCGCGCGCCGACGCCGAAGCCGCCCGCGAGGAAGCCGATACCGCGAGACGAATGAAGGACGAGTTCTTGGCGCTCTTGGGACACGAGCTCCGCAACCCGCTCGCTCCGATCCTGACCGCGCTCGAGCTCATGAAGATGCGCGATGGCGCGCGCGCGGCTCGCGAGAGAGCGGTGATCGAGCGTCAGGTCCAGCACCTCGTCCACCTCGTCGACGATCTGCTCGACATCTCGCGGATCGCGCGCGGCAAGATCGATCTGAAAAAGGCGCCCGTCGAGATTGCGCATATCGTCGCGCAAGGGGTCGAGCTGGCGAGCCCGCTTCTCGAAGAGCGATCGCACAACCTGCGCATCTCGGTCGTGACGCGTGGCTTGCTGGTCGATGTCGACGAGCTCCGGATGGCGCAGGTCATCGCCAACTTGCTGACGAATGCCGCCAAGTACACCGACCCGGGCGGGCAGATCGTCGTGTCGGCCGACCGCGAGGACGGTTCGGTGGTGGTGCGCGTCGTCGACAGCGGCTCCGGGATCGCGCCGGAGATCCTCCCTCACATCTTCGACATGTTCGTCCAGGGCAAGCGAACCATCGATCGCACCGATGGAGGCCTCGGGCTCGGTCTCACGATCGTGCGGAGCATCGTCGAGCTTCACGGCGGCGCGGTCTCGGCCTACAGCGACGGAATCGGCAAAGGGGCAGAGGTCGTGCTTCGACTCCCGGCGCTTCCTCAGCAGCTCCTCGATCTGGGTGTCGAGCCGGCCCCAGCCCGTTCGATCGGCGTGTCGAGCGCGCGCTCCGGAACGCGCGTGCTCGTGGTCGATGACAACTTGGACGCCGCCGAAACGCTGGCTGACATTCTGCGCGAGCTTGGACACACGACGTCGGTCGCGCACGACGGCCCCACGGCGCTGGTCGCTGCCGCTGCATTCAAGCCGCACATTGCCCTGCTCGACATCGGTCTGCCCGTGATGGACGGCTACGAGCTTGCGCGAAGGCTGCGAGAGCAACCCGATCTCCGCAAGACGCGCTTGTTTGCAATCACCGGCTATGGCCAAGAATCCGACCGCGAGCGCTCGCGCGACGCGGGCTTTCAAGAGCACCTGGTGAAACCCATCGATCTCGCCGAGCTCGCGAACCTCATCGATACCGCTTGCGCGACCGACGCTCGATAAGACGAGCGTGCGGTGGCGTGCCGTGCCGCGGCGACGAGTCTGCCCGGCGTAACGGCGCGAAAGGTCCTCCGGCCGACCCGAGCCCTCGGGAATGAATCATCCCGCACGGCTGTTTCTCCGGACAAATGCGCTCTTTCTCCCTCCTAAAACGGACCCTGCCCACCGCCGTCCTTCCACTCGCGCTCTTCGCCGGCTGCCAGCGACAATCGCCCAACGCCAGCGCGCAGAGCCCTGCTCCGTCGGGCGCGACGCTTGCGGCGGCCTCGCCGGCGAGCCCAGCTTCCGATCCGGTGCCGCCACTCCCCGCGCCGTTCGCGACACCGCCCGTCCTGCCGGGAACGCCGGACATCGCGTCGCTGGTGGCGAAAGTCAAACCATCGGTCGTCAACGTCACCATCGTTCATGAGGCGCGCGTGCCGAAGCTCGACGGCAACTCGCCGTTCGGCATCGACCCATTTTTCCCGTTCGGCCCCGGTCGCGGCGGCGGTGGTGGCGATCAAGTCTTCCGGCAGCAGGCACTCGGGTCAGGATTTCTCGTCGACGCCAAGGGTCACGTCGTCACCAACGCGCACGTGGTCGACGGCGCCGATCAGGTCAAGGTCAAGCTCGCCGACGAGCGCGAGTTCACCGCCAAAGTCATTGGGCGTGACCAGCGGCTCGACGTCGCCGTGCTCGAGATCGACGGCGCCAAGGATTTGCCGGCCGCCGCGCTCGGCTCGAGCGACAAGCTTCGCGTCGGCGAGTACGTCGTCGCCATCGGCAACCCCTTCGGCCTCGGCCACACGGTGACGATGGGCATCGTCAGTGCAAAGGATCGCGCCATCGGCGCCGGCCCTTATGACGACTTCATCCAGACCGACGCTTCGATCAATCCGGGCAACAGCGGCGGTCCGCTCTTCAACCTCAAGGGGGAGGTCGTAGGAATCAACACCGCCATCAACCCCAACGGTCGCGGCATCGGTTTCGCCATCCCGTCCGACGCCCTCAAGGAAGTGCTCGGTCAACTCATCGGCACCGGCCGCGTGGCGCGCGGCTGGCTCGGCGTCGCCATTCAGCCCGTCGACGCCTCGCTCGGCAAAGCGCTCGGCACCGGCGGCGCCAAAGGCGCGCTGGTGGCCGAAGTCGTCCCGCGCGGTCCCGCCGAGCGTGCGGGTCTCAAGCCGGGCGATGTCATTGTGAGTCTCGACGGCGCGCCGGTTTCCAGCTCCGAAGATCTTCCGCGCATGGTCGCGCGGCACGCGCCCGGATCCCAATCCACGGTCGAGATCATGCGCAACGGCAAGCGCGAAACGGTGAGCGTCACGCTCGAAGAGCTGAAGGACGAACCGGTCCGCGTCTCGGACAGGAGGCCGCCCCCCGGAGCCACGGCGCCGGAAGGTCTCGGCATCGAGATCGGCGAATCGCGTCGCGGCGAAGTCACGGTCGGCAGGGTCGTCTCGGGCAGCGCCGCCGACGGCAAGCTTCAACCGGGCGACGTCATTCTGGAAGTGAATCGCGCGTCGGTCCGTCGTCCGGAGGACGTCGTGGCGCGCGCCAAGGGGGCCGCGCCCGGTGAACCGGTCCTCTTCAAGATCCGACGCGAGGGCAAGGTGAGGTTCGTCGCGATCGAGCGGGCCTAGCGTCGCCTACATTGTACTCGGCGACGGCTTAACTGCTAGGGCTGCGGGCTCCGTTTTTGGGTACTATGGATCCCATGCCGAGGGGCCGGATCGCGTTGATCGCCGCAGCGCTCGTCCTCGCGGCTGCCACTGGGTTCGGTCAGGCCAGTAAGGGGAGAGGTGCGGGCAAACCTGCGGCGCCGAAGACTCCAGCGGCTGCCGCGAAAGACGGCGGCGCTCCTCGTCTCGAGCCCGAGACGGCGTCGAGCGCAGCAGCGCCTCCCATGACGGGGCGGGGAGAAACGAAGACTTCGGCGGCCAAAGCGGTGGCGGTGCCGGGCGACGCGGGCGTTACCGTCACCGAACGCGATGGCGGCTCCAAACAGTTTCGCTTCACCGAGACCGACATCGAGGGGCGGCTCAAAGCCCCACAGCTGGTTTACTTCCTGCGGCGCGTGCGAGCCGAGTTCGCCGCCGGCGATCTCGGTCACCGTTCCTTCATGCGCGAGCTATCCGAGACCCGACGCGATCCCAACTTTTGATGGCACCTCCCCCCGTTCAGTCGTCCACGGTACTTCGCGTCGCTGCCGCCTGGGGCACGACCGTCCTCTCGGTGAAGCACCTCATGTCCGGGCAATCGTACGTGCTCGGCGATGGCCGCCAGGCGAGCATGGTCATGCCCGAAGGGCTTTTCGCGTCCGCGACACCGGTTCGGGCCGTCGCGTCGGGCTGGGAGCTCGACGCGCAGGGGGTTTCCAATGGGCTCTTACGCCTGCGCGGGCGCGAAGAAGATCCGACGCGGATTGCGGCGGCCCCCGTTCCGCTCGTGCCCGGCGACTGGGGACTTCTCCAGTACGGAACGTTCTCTCTTTTTTTCCAGTTCGCGCACGCGCCGCCGCCCCTCGTCCAGAAGCGACGTCGCGATTTGTTGGTCGGTCTCTCCATCGTAAGCTCGGTGATCTTTCACTTCGGGTTCTTCGGATTGGTGCGTGCGCTCACGACGCCTCCCCCCATTCCGAAACCGGCCGAGCTGTCGAACCCCGACGAGATTGCGGCCAGATTCGGCGTCGAGCGCACCTTCATGCAAGAGCGTCCCGAGGCCGCGCCCGGCGCGGACAAATCGGGCGGAACCGGCGTCAAGGATCCGGGTGCCAAAGACACCAAGAAGCAAGGCGGCGGCAAGAAAATGGCCGAGGCCGAGGGGAAGCTCGGCAGAAACGGCAAGGAAGAGCACACCGAGCTCCCCGGCGAAATCCGCAACGGGCTCGGTGGCGTGAGCGACGTGCTCGCCAGCGAAACGGGCGACGAGATCAAACACACGCTCGGCACGATCAGCTCCGTCGCTGCAGCCCTCGGTGGCCTCAACTCGAACAACATCGTGCTCGGGATGGGAAGCGGGACCGGTCTCAAAGGAACTGGACCGGGCGGCGGCGGCGTAGGCGCCGGCGTGCCCTTCGGATCAGGCACGCTGAACACGGGCTGGGGATTCGGCAACGGCGGCGGTTTCGGAAGCGGCGCCGGTGGCCCGGGCGGGAAGGGGCGCGGAGGAACCGGTCTCGGTGGGACGGGCAGCGGAACGGGCAGCGGCGCCGGAACGGGCGAGCGTGAGGTTGCAGTGTCGAGTGGCGCCGGCTCGGGATCGGGAGGGCTGTCGCAGGAGCAGATCCGCCGGGTGGTGATGGCTCACCTCGGCGCGCTGCGAGCCTGCTACGAGAGCGAGGCGGAGCGAAACCCGAACCTCAAAGGGGGTCTCACCGTGAAATGGCAGATTGCCCCGGAGGGCAGTGTCAGCGGGGCCAACCTCGCGGGCTCGTCGCTCGGCAACGCGCGCGTCGAGGGGTGTGTCGTCCGTCAGGTCAAGGGTTGGCGATTTCCTTCCAGCACCGCGCTGTCAAACGTGGAATGGCCCTTCAAATTCGGTCTGGCCGGGGGCTAGATGGCACGAACCTCGCTCTACGATAGGTCGGACTCGATGGTTGCCTACGGCTCTCGAGGTTGGTCCTGGGGAATGCGCATCGAAGCAGCACGACGATCTGCAACGCGGGGGGTGGATCCCCGTCCCACGGGGGTCGGGTCCCCCACGGGTGACGCCGGCAGGCTCGTCGCCGTCGGGGCGCTCTTCGCAGCGCTCGTGGTTGGATGCGGGTCCAACGCCGACAAGCAGATGTACGATCCGGTCGCGCTCGGCATCGCGAGTACCGACGCGCCCTTTTACGACGACGGCGAGACGCAGCTCTACCAGGTCAAGCGACCCCTCTCGCTTCCCATTCTCAGCCCGACCGACGAGCAGCGCGCCTCGTTGGACTCGCCCCTGCCTCCCTATGAGAGGACGCCCTGGGTTACGAACAAGGACATCCGTGTCCAGGTGTCGTGGACGCTGTCGAACCTGGACGACAAGTACCACAACGTCGAGATCCTGCTCGACCCGTGGAACGAGTTTGCCCGGTACGCTCCCGCCGTCAACGTCGGCGACAACGAGGTGGTCCCCGATCTGTCGGGCATCGATCTTCTCATCCGCGTCGAGGGTCTCCAGCGCAAAACCGGCATTTTCACGTTCGACGACATGAACGAGGTCGCGACCGATCTGGCGACGGTTCAGAACATCCTGGTTGCGAACCCGCCTTCGACCGCCCCCCCCATGCCTGGCGCGAGCGACGGCGTCAACGGCATGATCAACCACACGTTCGACATTCACAACCGCTCGAACGACAGCGACCCGCTCATCTCGCGCTACATCCCCTCGACGATTGCGGGGCTCGTTGGGTTCGATCTCGGGCTTCGCCAGTACGACCAGGGGACGGTTGCGATCGAGATCCTGGTCGAGATCGAAGATGTCGCTGGCAACCGCGTGATCGCCGACGCCCCGCTCAAGATCGATGGGACGATGTGGATCACGCCCGACGCGACCGTCACCGCGCCGATGGGCGCGCTTCGCTAGCGCCCGCTCTCGAGTCAATCGTCCCGCGGACCGTGAATCACCAGCACGGGCAACCGGCTCGTCCGGATCACGTTCTCGGCGACGCTGCCGAGAAGCGCGCGCGCGAGACCGCGGCGGCCGTGGGTGCCGATGACGATGAGGTCGGCGTGGACTTCGGACGCCACGGTTCCGATCTCTTCCCACGGCACGCCGTCCCGCAGAATGGCCGTGATCTCGATGCCCGCCGTTTTGTTCCCCTTGACGAGCATATCGAGCCGCTGCTGCGCGGCGGTCGAGAGCTGTGTCGCGACGTCCGCCGCGGCGATGTAGGCCCCTTCGGGAAAGCCGTACACCGGGATCTGGTAGGCGTGCATCAGCGTGATCGAGGCTTCGAACTTGCGCGCGAGCTCGATCGCGTACCCGAGAGCGCGGTCGGATGTTTCCGTGAAATCGACGGGCACGAGCAAGCGGCGGAGGTTCATCATGATCGACCCTACTGCAAGCCTGCAAGCCCATCGCCACCTCGGGCAGGGCACTTCGGGCCCAGAGACGGAAGTCGGATGTTCCGAAAACGTCGGAGGCGAGACGTCGACCCCTCGGGGCTCGACTCGAGCGACGCGGGGTGCTCGAAAGTTCGGGGTCAGAAAGGGAGCTGAAACGGGAGCGTCGGCGCTCGTCCACCGTTGTTTCGCCATTGCTGCGCCGCGCCCCGCACGACGGGGAGGCGGAGCTGGGGCGGCGGGTGGGTCTTCAAAATCCCGAGGATGACGGTCTCGACGCCCAGGCTTTGGAGGCGCGAGAAGAAGTCGAGCGACATCACCGCTCCTTCTTCCGACCAAGCGCCCCCCTGTCTCTTCGCTCCGGTGTCGAGGACGTTGAACGTCCCCTGAATGTCCGCTTCGATCTCGTTCGGTTGGTTGAAGAGCGGCACGGCGCTCGACAAGAGCCGTCCGATGTCCCGCGGCGTCACGGCGTTGTTGCTCGCCGCTCCATTGGCGCAACCGGTGTGGCCTCGATGGTGGTGCGCGATCTCGTGCCCCAGCACGAATGCAAGCTGCTCGTCGAAAAGGACTTTCTGGCGCGCGAGCTTTCGAGGGTCGAGTGCCTGAGGAAGCGGCAGAAAGCCGGGCGGCGGGCCGGCGACCGTCTTCTGCGCCTTGACCTCGTTTGCGAAGCCATTGGCTAGCTCGCCGTATTTGGAGGTCCCGGCCGTCTCGTCGAACGCGCGCGCCTCTGACGTGCGCGCCATGATGAGGAGCAACGGGACCGTCACCGCGACGAAGGGCGCGCCGGCGTCCGAGCAGGCGGCGAACGCATTCACATCCTTGGGATCCTCGATGATCTTGAGCGGCACCCCCTGCACTTTGGCGCGCGCGTCGTCAGGCAATGCCGCCGTGAGCTCTGCGAGAACGCTCAGTGGCTCTTGCCGCATGAATGCCGGAGGGATCGACCCGCTCATGTCGAAGCTGCCGAAAGGTGCCGCAGGAATCGGCGCGGGCGCCGGTTGCGGGGCGGGCGCGGCAGGAGGCGCGGTTGGACCGGGGGATGCGGTTGGCGGAGGCGGGGCGGCTGGTTGCGGGTACGGCTGAGGTTGCTGCTGCGGCTGCGGCTGCGATTGAGGGTACGGCTGCGATTGAGGGTACGGCTGCGATTGAGGGTACGGCTGAGGTTGAGGGTACGGCTGAGATTGCGGCAATGGCGCTCCGTAACCGGGCGGCCCGTAAGCGGGCGGAGGGTAGCTGCCGGGGGGGGCTTGTTGGGGGCGCTGCGCGTCTTGCTTTGCGCACGACATCATCAGAAAAGCGGCCGAAGCGAGCTGTTTTGCGGACCGAACGAAGAGGGGCAGACGCGACATCTCAGATCTCCGCGCGTATGGTAGCGCTGACTCCGAAGTGGTCACTCGGATAGACACCGTCTTTCGGCCGGTCGAAGCAGACCTGCGCGTCGAGCGGCTCGCCGCGCCCGCGCTGGTCAGGCCCGCGGACGAAGATGTAGTCGATGCGTCGATCGGGCTCGCGCAGCTCGGTCGCAAAGGGATTTCGGGCGGTGAACGTCGTCCCCTCGCCGCGCCCCGCGATGCCGAACGTGTCGGCAAAATAGACGCTTCGTCCTCCGAGCGAGCAGAGACCCTTCAGGTAGCGAACCTCGTCGGAGTCGGGCGTGGCGTTGAAGTCGCCGACCAGGACCGGAGGAAATCCGTCGATCGGGCAGAGCTGCTTCACCCGCTCGGCGATCGATTTCACCTGCGCCTCACGAACGTGCCCTTCGCTGAATCGCCAGCTCAGGTGCGTCACGAAAAACGGAAGCACGCCGAAAGGAGCGTCGACTTCTGCGAACAGGAGGCAGCGCGCTTCGGGCGCGTCGAGCTGGGGGAGGGCGAAGACCTCGGATCGCGCGATCGGGAACCTGCTCAGCGCCGCATTTCCGAATTCGAACCCCCCGCCGTCGAACGCCGCGCCGTACGCGATGTGATAGCCGAGCTTGTCGGCGATTTGCGCCGCCTGGTCGGGTACCTCGGTCGTCGTCGGACGGAGCACTTCCTGCAGGCCGACGATGTCGGGACCGAGCTCGACAAGGCCAGCGCGTATCGCCGCGAGGCGTGCGTCCCAGGGGCCTCCGCGGTTCCAGATGTTCAGCGTCACGATCCGCAAGCCACGCATCGAGCTCACATACTACGATGTCGCGGCTGACGACACTCGTCGCCGCCGTCTGCGGTAGCACGGGGTTCGCTCAGCCGTGCCGAACGGCTCGGCGTTACTGCTCGAAGCAGTAGACGTGAGGAATGGGCGTGGGGGCAGGGGGGTTGCAGAATTCCTGCCGGCTGTAGGACCACTCGGTCGTCGTCAAATTGCTGAGCCCGACGATCGCGGTACCCGCGAGTGACGTCCAGCCGCTGCAGGTCAAAGCGCCATCGGCGCCGTTTGCCATCGTGCCCGTCCAGATTTCCGTTTGAGCCGCGAGCGCGGTCCCGTCCTCTCGCACGTCGATGGCGTGCGCGAGGGTGTTGTCCGTGAGGTCGGTATAGTTGTTGGCGATCGTGCTTCCGTCGAGAAGTCGATAAGGCACCGTCGCGTGGGTGATGCGCGCCGATGCGGGACCGGTCGCATCCGTCAGCCACGCTCTGTACGTTCCCGCGAAGCTGCGGGCGTCGGCGAGTCCCTGACAGATATTGTCGATCGCGGCGCCGCTTCCCGCGTTACCGGCCACCGTGCTCGAGCTCACGAACACGAGCTTGCACGCCCCGACCGCGCAGATGGGGTGGACCAAGATCGGGCGATCGGGCTGCGCGTCGACGATGATACCCGCGTCGATG
>Ga0075425_100001734_pt1 | contig 21453 bp, 33 predicted proteins | sample SoiMethybrSBSTD4_FD_75300 | JGI IMG/M metagenome (GOLD analysis project Ga0075425, IMG submission 75300) | Bulk soil microbial communities from a Populus tree surrounding site in Tennessee, USA - Soil MetaG P. TD hybrid SBSTD4 | ecosystem: Environmental > Terrestrial > Soil > Tree plantation... | reverse complement strand
TGCGTATCGATAGTGCCGTCATCTCGCTCTCCTCGAATCAACGAGGAGGGAATCACGAACCCGACGCCCTGGGAATCGCACGCCGGCAACAGGAGTCGAGCGTTTTAACCGGTGGTATCACTCAATCACCGCATCAGCGCGTGCGAGCGGTGTTGGGGGCACCTCCAAGCCCAGCGCCTTGGCGGTTTTGATTTTGATGATTAGTTCGAACTTCGTCGGTTGCTCTATTGGAAGATCGTCAGGCTTTACTCCATTGAGTTGGCCGCCGTGCAGACCCAGGGCAGCAGGGTTGTCGGCCAAACCTCCGGCGCCGCAATTACCGGCGCGGTCAACGGCGCAATCGCAGACGGGCTTAGCGGCGGCAAATCGGGCGCTCCGGCTTCTGGTTCAGCGCCGCCCTTCGGGATTGGTGCGGGTTCGGAGCAGATGAGCCGCCTTGGTGCATTCGCCTCGCCACGCAATGAGGGCTCGTCGCAGGGCGAATGGAGACCATGGGCAACTGTGCTCGGTTCCGGCTGGGAGCTGGACGACCGCAATCCGAACGCCGACAGCATTAAGGGCAATCAAATTAACGCGACATTTGGGGCAGGACGGCTGCTCATGCCGGGTGTTCTAGTGGGAGTCGTAGGTGGCTACGAAAACTTCAAATATGAGTTTGACAGTCTGAACGGCCGGCTGCAAGGCAACGGATGGACGGTCGGCGCCTATGGCGGATGGGCCTTCGCTCACAACCTGCGGTTTGATGTGACGGGTGCGTGGACAGGCTTATCATACGATGCTTCAGCCGGCACAGCTGTAGGGTCATTCAAAGCCAACCGGTGGCTCGCCTCAACTGGTTTAACGGGTACATATCAAATGAATGCGTTCATCGTCGAGCCCTCCTCCCGCCTCTATGCGTTGTGGGAGCGGCAGGACGCGTGGTCGGACAGTCTTGGAACTGGCCAAACTGAACGGAGCTTCTCCGTTGGCCGCGTCAGCACCGGTGCAAAGGTCGGCTATCCTTGGCAGGCAGTCGGCACGACGTTTGTGCCTTACATTGGTCTCTACGGCGATTACCGTTTCTCCAGCGACGATGCGTTGTCGGTGAGCCAGCCATTCGTCGGACTGAGCGACGGATGGTCGGCGCGGGTCACCACTGGCGCGGTCATGGTCTTCACTGGAGGCCGTCTGTCGCTTGAGGGCGAGCTTGGGAGTATCGGCTCGGGTGATCGGCTCTGGTCTTTAAGCGTGCGCGGCTCAATCCCCTTCTATTGATTTCATTTGCGACAAGGTGAAAGCCGGACAGCCAGGGCTTTCTTTGCATGCGCGGCCGCAGCACTAACGAGATTTTTGGCAATCCAAAACGACTGTAGCGCGATGCTCCCGGCGCGTCTAGAATCTGGGCATGTTCTTCAAGTACATCCAGCCCTGTAGCCCTGTTTGACCAAAAGGTGCCTGCCGGCGACGATTGACACCACAAAGTCAAATTCGCCTGCCGTGCTGTGGCCCCAACGGAAGCCGTGCGGCAAACCAAGCACTCTGTGCTGAGTGCGGCATCGACATCCGACGGCGCGGCAAGAAGCGGCATCTTGTTGGCGTGCGTCTCAAGTCTGCAATCGAACAACCCGAGCCATCGAGGCAAGCAACATGACGGCATGGCAGGAACTTGCAATCGCGGCCGGCATCGCGGCCATCTTGGCCTATTGGATACATAGGCGAGAACGATTCATGACCGTTGCCGCTGCCGTTGTCATTGGTACCGGCATCATGCTCATCGCTCTGACGATAACCGGTGGCCCAATCTCACGTGCCTTCGATATCTTCTTCGCAATTTACGTTGCACCCACCGTCGGAACCCTATTTGGCCTCTTCATGTTCTTGGCCATTCTCTGGCTAGGGTGGACATGGGTGGCTGAGAAAATTCGCCAGTGGCATTACAGGAAATCTGAAGTCGTGGCGAGGAACCACCCATGAGCACCGTCGACAAGCAGCGCATCGCAGCCGTCAGGGAGCTCGAGCAGCTGGGCTACACGTGCGCCGCCGGCGGCTGGATGCACCTGAGCAGCGGCATGTCCCCGGCTTCAGCGATCACGGATGCGCCGCACGCCCTGCTGGTCAAGCGCTCTGATGATCTCGAAGGCTGCACCGAGGGCTCCGACGAAGAGTACGAGCTCGCCGCCATAACCGACGCGATCGAGGCCTATGAGGCCGTACGTTGGCCGCTCGGGCGAACGCAGGGCGGAGAGGGGCCAGCAATGCGTGCGTCTCGTCGCTTAGGCAGGGAGATCACATACGATGAACTGGCGCTTGGGCTTTCATCGCCTTTGGGGTGCGTTCTCAGCCATATGGGCTGCCTTTATCCTCGTCATTGCCGCGTACAACCATGAGAACTTGTCCGCCACCTTTGGCGGTCTAGAGGGGCACCCACTTGTGCTCGTCGTGACGGCCTATATCATTGGGCCGCCACTCGCCATCTACTTGGTTGGTTCGATCTTCGTTTGGATTGGGCGCAGCCTCAGCCGTCACTAGTGGGCAGCCGTATCAAACGAGGGCATGGGCGCTATTCGGACACCCCGCGCCAGAACCATTCGCTATGATACTTGATGGCGTAGGTGACAGCGTTGACCGCTTCGGCGCGGGCCTCATTCTAAGGCAGTGAAAGCACCGTTTGCACAGCGGCGACGGCTGCCTCGTGCACTTCCTGGTAGCTTGCACCCTCGCTGTGCTTCGCACGGTAGGCCAAGTATGCAATGAGGGCTTGCGTTCCTCGGTCGGGATTGGTGAACGTGCGACGGGCATCCGCCAATGGTGCCGCAGTTCGCACAGGCCAGAAAGCAGAAACAATGACGCCCCGGAAACGACGCGCGTACACACATATCCGGGGCGTTAGGCTGCGGAGGTACGGAGGGATCACGCGAACGCAGCGCAGCCATCGTCCTTTATTCCGCAGGACTAAGGCTAAAGCGCGACGCCAGCCGCTCAGCCCGAGTGATGCAACTACATCTTGAGATCATGTTCTTCAGGTACATCGAGCCTTGTAGCCCTGTCCTAACCAAGAACGTGCCCGCCGGCGACGATTGGCAGCACTAGGTTAAATTCGACGGTTCCCGCGTCCAGATCTACAAGCTGGGCGATGACGTAGAACTTTACAGCGGCAGTGGGGGGCGCTTCAGCAGTCGTAACCCCGTGTTGGTCGATATGCAGCGCGAGCTGGCGGCCAGATCCGCCATCATCGAAGGAGAGATAGTGGCCGGCGTTGCGGCCGGAGTGCCGGACTTTGGAGGTTGTTCCTGCGCTTAGAGAAACCTGCCCAGCTCGACATTTGGGCGTTCGATCTCCTCGCGCTCAACCGCAAGGATCTGCGCAAGTGGGCGCGAGAAGCGCGCCAAGGGCGCCTGTAGGTCCTCCCTGAGCCGGTTCGGGTTGCCCCGCCGTCCTAGCTACTTTTCGGCGCAAAATTACGGTCTTCGAAGGCGTGAATGCTCGTCAGGCCATTGCCCGCCAGAACGCCGAACTCAGGTCTTCGCGGCAGATCACGGCGATTGCCGCAGAGGCGGCCGAGCTGCTCCTGGCGCCCGCTCCGGAATAGATCGCAGGAGTGCCCCACCAAATCGCGCCTTGGAACCATGTGGCGTGAAGAGCGTGCGCGTCTTGGATACATGAGCCACGAAGACAGCGAGTAGCCGGCAAGCGAGGGAGGGTGCGTGCCGGGTTGGCGCGAGGTCAAAACGACGGCCTGGCGGGAGGTCAACAGGGAGCGGTGGCGGCTGTCCGAGCGCGCGTAGTTCACGTCAAAAGCCGATGACGCCTGAGCCAGCCTAGCGTGCCCTAATCTGGAGTGGTGAGTGAGACAAGGATGTCAGACGAGGTTCTATGGCCCCTGGTGTGGCATGGACAAAAAGGCCCACCGGTGCTCTGGCTGCACCCGGATTGCCTCAGGGATTACCAACGGTGATAGCGCGAACATCGGCGCGCGCGATGGTTCAGCTGCTATGGATCAGCGTGAGGCGTTTCGTTCGCCCCTCGAGCAAGCCTCTGATCCAGGCTCGGGCCTCGCGGCTGTCGTTCTCGTAGGGATTGTCGATGCTGGTGCAACCGCGTCGTCCCGCCAGAAAGCCCCTCCGGTAAGCTTCGGCATGAGGAGTGCGGTAAATCTTGGCATCGGCATCGGACATGCCCCAAGCCGTACGTGATTTGCGGCGATTGCGCGATCGTTGTGCCTGCTTTCGCACACGACTGCAGCCCTGATGATACGCGTGTGCCACATTTGCTTCGGCAACTCATCGAGCGTGCAAGCATCGCACGAACTTTATTCGTTGAAATCGGCACGTCGATCATCGAAAGGAGGTACGCGCGGTGGACTTTACCCGCAAATCGGTCGAGTAGCGTGTGCACGTCCCACTAGCGGAAGCACCACGATGCCGTTAATAGCAGAAGACGACATATGGAAGATTGCAGATACGGCCAAGGAGGCTGTGCAGACCCAACACGAGTGGATCAGGCACTCCGCCCGCACCGCAGCCGAAGTTGCTGTCGACGTTGTCGCCAACTTTTCGACTGAGGACCTGACGGAAGAAGACCGCACGTACTTGATGCGATACGCCATCGCGATAGCTGCAGAGCGATTATCGGACCTTGTCGGTGACCTCGCTGAGGATCTGGCCGATAAATACCTCTAGATGCAATGCAGCCTCTCAAGTCTGAAAGCAGTTCGCAGCCAGAACCGATCGGTCAGATGGGGAGCACGCCGTGATCTGGGTCGCCCACATTGCCTTCGGAGCTTGCATCGCTGGCATCATGCTCTACTGGGCGCGCACCGACGATGGCCGGAGCGCCGCCTACGCCTTACTTGTCCTAGGCGCCGTCTCAACGGCGCTCGTTCTGGAAATGGAAGACGACATGCTGGTCTCACAAGCGCTCAACCGCGTGCTTGTTGAGTTCTATGAAGTCGGTGGCGCGGCCGTTGTTCTTGTGCTCGTGTGGGCAACGATCACAACATTTATCCGCGAGCGGCGCAGGACAAGGTAGCTCTGCGCGATTGGCGACAGTTGCAGGGGGGCAAACCATGCTGCTTGGCGACGAACTCCCCGCGTAGGTGACGGCGTTGACCGCATCGGCCTGGCCTCTTTCCAAGCCAATGACAGGTTCGATTGCACAGCGGCGACCGCTGCCTCGTGCGCTTCCTGATCACGGGATCACGGGCGCCCTCGCTGCGCTTCGCCCGATACGCCAAGCCTGCTGCGCTGCAGGCTGGCTTGCGATTCTCGGTCGGGATTAGTGGGCGATTGACGGATATCATTGCCGCGCGCTGTTCTAGCTAACTCGACCGGTGGCAGCGCTAGCTTCCGCTAGGTTCCGCTCTCCATTCGCCCTTTGTGTGTCCCATGTTGTCTACAGCCATAACGCGATCAGCCCCTCGGTACCGAGCAAGAGCTAGCTTCGCCAGCCTTTCGACAAGGTCCCATGGAGCCACCGAGCGCTGGCAGCTGGTAAAGTCTGTGCCCTCGCAACTTAATGATATTGTGGCATCATCCTACCGAACTCTGTTGGTTGAACTATGCCATGCGCCTACCTGTGACAATTGCCTGTCTGCTGATTCTCGATCAGTCTGCGTGCGCCGGTCTGCCCGGCGCTGAATCACCGCAGTTCTCTGCTTCGCCACCGAAGCCGGGACACGCTGCGGTATATATTGGTCGGCCCCATGGTTGGAACGTGAGCTATATCCCGCTCAGCGTGGAACTCGATGGCCGGCCGCTCGCGCAGCTCGGTATCAACACCTACACAAGAATCGAATTACCGCCGGGAACCTACAATCTTGCTGCCGCTGATTCGTACCTCACTTACGGCATGCCGCGTGCGCTGCAAATGAAGGTCGAGGCGGGTAAGTCTTACTTCGTGTTGCCGACCCGCTCCGTAGAGAATGTACGACCTGCCATTGAAGTCATTGGAAAGAACGTCGTTCCTACACAGACTGGGGACGTTTATGGGGGCTTTGCCGTTCAAACAGTAGTCGGTGTCGGGAATGCTGCTCCTTCTGAGTTTGCGCAACTTTCATATGTTGTCCCCGAAGCGAATTTTGGGGCAGTACCGCTGTAAGATGAGCCCACCATTTGACGCTGCTTTGTCTGAATTAGAACCTGAAGAAACAAAAGCATTAATTCCAGGCACTCGCAGGTCTGCGGAAATCATACGCACGGGTTGGCGCCGGTGAAGTGCCAGAAATACCAGCGACGAACTGCCAGTCGAAGCCGTTGTTGTCGCTGACGAATTAGGGTCGCGCCTTTACGTTCTCCTTGAGCCGTGGGGCAAAACTTTCCGTCACGGTCTTGGGGTTGTCGAAGCTAAGCGTGTCTTCGCGCGAGAAGCCGCAGACGGTGAGCGGTTCGGGGATCCATTTGTCCAAGATGGGCCGCAGCCGGCCATAGAAGGTCTTGTCCAGGCCCTCCCTCACCATCACCAGCACTGCGCCGAAGCACACCATGCTGTAGTCGCCGGGGATCGGTTCCATCGGCCTCCACGTCGACCATCACGTAGGCCATGGCATCCGTCCTTTCCGTTCCCTGTCCTTTCGAGACACGTTTACCGCCGGGTGCTGTCAGATGGCAGATGGCACATGGCATTGCGCTGTGCCCCAAGGAGGTGTCGGGCGATACTTCAGGCCGGCGAGCTGCTGCGCTCCATCCAAACTGGCAGTGCGGTAGGACTGCAGGTTCGGGCACCGATCGTCGCCTGCACCGCACCAACGTTGCGTGGCACGCCGGCGGGCCGCTGGCATCACCACCGAGGTTCCAGGCGGAGCTGGCGAGGCTTGTGTTCAAAGTTTCAGCGAGAACGGTCGCCAAGTATATGCAACGAACCGATCATCGCGGGCCATCTCCCCAGTGGCGGTCATTCCTGAGGCAGCACGCGTCAACTGTCTGGGCGTGCGATTTCTTCTGCGTGCAAACTGTCATGTTTCGAACCCTGCGCGTGTTCTTCGTGATCCACCGCTCCAGCTGGCAAGTTCTCCACGCATGTGACGGGGCACCCGACTGCCTCGCGGGCGGCACAGCAGATTGTCGAATGCTGTGGTTGGGACTGCCAGCCGGCGCGCTTTCTCGTTCACGACGGCGATAGCTGCTTTGGTGCCAGCTTCGATCGGCGGGTACGTAATCTCGGTACTATTCAGGCGCGCACGCCTTTCAGATCGCCTCGCGCCAACGCGATTGCCGAGCGTTGAGTGAGATACGTCAGGACCGAGTGCCTCGACCACGTGTTCATCTTCAATGAGCGCCATCTGCAGAAAGTCTTGGCCGAGTATGTCGGGTATTTCAACCACTGGCGCCCACACCGCTCAATTGGACAACGTGCGCCCTGCGCGCTGGGCCATTTGCCTCGCATCGCCTCAAAGATCATCGCAATACCTGTCCTTGGAGGCCTCCATCGCGTCTATCTGATCTCCGGACCGGTTCTTGCGCCCAGACGGACTTCCACCGGATCGCACAAGCTTACGGTTGGCGCACTCACTCGATCACCTCATCAATCTGAGTGAGCGGCCTGGGGGCCACCAGACTTCCTTTGCGTCCAACAGGAGTCACGCCAGATATAGTAGCCAATGTGAGCCGGCACCAAGGCCTGTTCGGCAAGTTGGGATTTACCCCGGAGTATCCAGCCTTGTGAGCATGAGGCGCGCGGAAGGTTTGCGCCCGTCATGTCATGTGAGAGAGCAAAAAGGTCGTCGTCCGCACATTGGAATACATAAGTACTAAGTTCAGACATTGGACGGTCCTTCCCCAGGGCGGATCGTAGCGAGTTTTTCCAGGAGTTTGGGTGAGCCCGTGAACAGCAAGTAGCCCTTGACCTTGATCTCTGCGATAGCCGCTTCGAAAGTAAAACCGCTCCAGCCATCCTCCACTTGATGACGCGTGACCTGCATCCAGAACCGCCAGTTGGTTGGGCACAGCGTATCGACCAGCCGCGGGTCGTTTTTGACGGTTGTAACAGCGCAAGAATCGGACTTGCCGCAGCGATAAATGTAAAAGCGTTGAGCGGCCATTTGATTTCCCTTCGGGACGGGAGGCGAGCCAAGCGGTCAGTTGCCTGGCTCACGGTCATCGCCGCAAGCTGAGCCTAGCATTCCACTGCGCAGAACCCATCTGCCGCCATGTACTCCGAGGACGCTGTTTACGACGATGTGCAGGAGCTCGTCTACCAGCATGTCGCATCCTTCGCGCCTCGACCCGTCGACTGGATTGACCAAGGCATGCCTTGCGCGCGCTCGCTGCGCCACTCGTATTATCCCGCGCATTCGCGCACCGCGGTGACATGTTCGATTTTCATCGCCTTTTTTTGGATTTCTTTGAATTTTTCACCGACTGCATAACCACAGCGGATTTTGCGGCGACTACTCACTGCGAAACATGATAAAGTCCCTGCTCTGGTACTTGGCTTTTCAGCCTCACCAGCGGAGGGACCCATAGTTTAGTTTGTTTGCTCCCGCCTGTCACCATCGAGGCCGCGTATGCAGGATCCCGACGTCGGTCTCTATTTCCTTCACTCGGACAGTATCGCTCTCCTGCGCCATGTCTTCGATGTAGCCTGCGATACTTTGCGGATCAAGTTACCACACTAGCAAGCGGGAATACATGGGTGGTCGGACTTGGTATTGTGGACATGGCGCGAGAGGTCTTGTAGATCCCGATCACCTCCTCTGGGTGTGCACACGAGCTGCATTGAATTGACCTTTCCAGCGCTCTTCAACTGCGCATGCATCACTGTGCCAACAGCCCGTGGCCTCAATGCTAGACCATGAACCTAAGGATGAGTACTTGACGAACCACTCGCGAAACTTCGGCATCCCATCGGACCAAATCCACGAACTAAGCTCGCTCCTGAAATTGGCGAAAGCGCTGGATGTCAACTTGCATGTTAATTGGGACAAGCGGTATCCGCATCGGTGGGAACTCGATTTCATTGAAAACGCCGGTTTCCAGGCCGGCGGCGGCAGTCATGTCCTGAAGTTGCTGACCGATGCAGCTGATTTGCATCGCAAAGAGATCATAGGTTTCGTGCAGAACATGTCGGATAGCCGATTGCCACCCGCCGAATGGTTGCTTATCTGGTACGAGAAGCACGGCTTCATGCGCATTTGCAGTGAAGATCACGGCGTCCACATCAGGCGCCGGTATGCAGCGTAGTCGGCGGCACGTCGGGCTACTTTACTGGCCGCGGGAATTTACTTTGCGGGGATATGCCGTCCGGGATGTGTCTCATGCATCGGATTGTCCCCTGTCGCGATTCGGCTTCGACCAAGTTGCCGATCGCGCTGCAGCTCGGCTGACCCGGTGACGCCTTCACTGACCTTCAGGGCGTTCTTTGGCGACGCGCTCGACATTCTCCACAGTACTTGATGCGGTAGGGGTAATGACCTTCCTCGGGCGGTAAAAGCCGCATGATTTTGCAATCCAGCGTACCTACCAACGCGCTCACGTGGTTCGGTCTGAAGAGGACCTGGCCCAACTTTGGACTGGCGCTCCTCATTGGAAGCGCTCTCGTCCGAGTTATTATTGCCAAGGTTGTTCAGACCTTCTCGATCTGGCCAGCTTGCTTGCCGCGGCCCCGTCGGTCATCTTCGAGGACGAAGCTGATCTTGTCGCCCTCGTTGAGCGACCGGATTCCCGACGCTTCAAGCGCGGTCGCGTGGACAAATACATCCTTGCTGCCATCGTCCGGCTGGACGAAGCCGAAGCCCTTAGCAGTGTTGAAGAACTTCATGGTGCCTGTAACGCGCATGCGTCGTTCCTTTCCCAGTTGTACGTGACCAGCCGGTCAAAAGGGCCGCACGCTCGGCCCGGCAGCTCAAAAGTGAGGAAAGGCAAAGCCCCGAAGGCTAAAGCGAGACCGCAGCTCATGAGGGCGCACAAGAGGTGCACCGCCTAGTGTGACATGGTGTGTCTGAACCAGAACGACAAGTAGGGCGGTCCATTCCGCGTTGCAACGTGGCGCGTGCACGACTCAGGCTCTTGCGAAAAAAAAGGCCAAAAGTATATCATCGGCAAAATATATCGCTATCTATTACCTCCATGACGGCGTAATGTCCGGCATGGTGGGAGTTTTCCCTCCATGTTTGGTCAAAGGATATAAAATGCAGGAAAAATATACGTATGGTGTTTGGGGAGCCGCTGCCGAGCAATCGCATCCACAGGCGTCGGCTTCACATGGGGAGGTTGGTCCATCTCAGCCGGAACAGCACTGCAGGTGGCGGTCTTAACTGGGCGCTCATCCCCATATGCGCCAAAGACGCCATGGCTGATCCCGAGGCTGTTGCCGAGTTGAAGGTGAAGCGTCTGATGGACTACGACGATGTCGTTCGCGACTATCGCAAGCCGACAGGGACGCTCGAATTTGAGCTACGAGTTCAACAGGGACTGCGGTAAGGCGATCGAAACCATCATGGGCAAGAGCGCCATCAAATCGTAATTCCGCTTATAAGTGCGCTATGAGCGTTCATAGGCAGCGTATGTCTAGAGAGGAAAATGCCGAGCCTCGTGTCCGAAATTATCCGAAACTTGGGTTGGCCGATGCGTTTAAGCCAGGTGCCTCCGGCAAAGCAATGCTCGCCATCTTCTTTGCGACTCTGACAGTCACGGCTGCATGGTTTTTGGCAGTACTGCTCTAACTCACTCTGCAGACCACGAAAGTCGGCGGGCTTCCGCAGTGAGGACGACTTGCCAGGGGCCATTGCATGGGCGACCCGCAGCCAAGTCAGGAATCTCGCGGATAATGGCTCGATGCGCTGGATCAGCCCATTCTGCGTCTTGCGAGCTGATGGAACGATCCATTGTCAGATTGCTTACCAAGCCGTCGATGGTTTATGCAGGAGCGACAGCAATGAGTGCGGCCACGCTGGTCCGCGCTGGCTTCTTTGGCCGGTGCTGAGCTGAGCGAATTTCTCTACGCGCCCATCGGCTCTGAGAACAATGGGATGACGCTCAGTGTCCATTCAGCACTAACGCGACTGAATAGAGACCAATTATGCGAGTTTCCTAAGCATGCTGCTGCTGTAGGGTTGTGCTCATTGAGCGGGCGATTGCCAGCCTTCTCATGGGCGCACGCGGGTTGCCTAGCAATTGCTGAGCATCTGATCGAATTCCTGCCTGACCGTGGTTCGCCGCTACGAGACGTACCAGGGGTCACGGCGGATCAACCTCGGCGCTGTCTTGACCACAATAGCTGTTGTTTAGGGCTCGCTGCGATCCCCAGCTGTGAGCCGTCCCGAGCCGATGGCATCAATCAAGGTCAATCCTTTTTTCAAACGTGGCACGGCCAGCTTCGAACGCTTATGGCTCAAAAGAATTCTGCACCGCAATGACTACGCATCTATTCGGTGTGCAAGACTGCCTCGAATCTGTCCGTGCCATGTTCGCAACAACGCCCCGGTGGACTCAAGCCTCCCTGATAGCGGTGGGGATCGAGCAGCGTTGCAGGCCGGAGCAAAGAACGGCCATCCTCAACGAACCAAGGAACTTGCAACCGACAACTTCGGTTGTTTGCGCCTACGCTCGGGACGGCTGGCTAAGGCAGCGGTGCACCACGCCGGCCCAGTTGTCTGATCGCGGCCACCTCCCGCGCCCACTCCTTGAAGGGGCGCGCCGGCGTGCCACCCATCCGGGCGCCCGCTTCGACGTTGTTCTTGACGTGGGCCATGCCAGCGATTTGCGCACCGTTGCCGACCGTCACGTGCCCGATCACACCCGAGTGCGCACCCATGACGACGAAGTCGCCCAGTTGCGCTGAGCCGGCAATCCCACTCTGGGCCACGATCACGCAATGACGGCCGATGATAACGTTATGGGCGATCTGCACGAGGTTGTCGATCTTGGTCCCTTCGCCGATGATCGTATCCGACAGGGCACCCCTGTCGACTGTGGTGTTGGCTCCGATCTCGACATCGTCGCCAATCACGACGCGGCCGATCTGTGGCACCTTCACGTGCCCATCGCCGCCCATCGCGAAGCCAAACCCATCCTGACCAATGCGTACGCCGGGGTGGAGAATGACGCCGTTGCCGACAATCGCATGGATGAGGGTCGCGCCAGCGCCCACATAGCAATCACGGCCTACCACGACCCTGAACCCCACCACGGCGCCAGCTGCAATCGTCGTCCCGTCACCGACTGTGGCTTCGCGGCCTATCACGGCACCCGGTTCTACGACGACGCCAGCGCCGATTCGGGCGGTGGGATGCACAAGCATGCCACGGGCGTCCGCGGGCTCGGCGGCCGCCTTACTGCGCAGGGCATCTGCGTAGAACAGATGCAAGGCTTTGGCGAACGAGTTGTAAGGAGTGGCCGTCGTCAAGGTCGATGTGACGCCAGGTGCGCGTTTGGCGTTGGCACCAGCCAGAATGCAGGCTCCAGCCAGCGTGCTCGCGAGCTCTCCGGCGTACTTGCGGTTGTCGAAGAAAGCCAGATCGCCGGGCCCCGCGTTGCGCAAAGTCTGCACGTCTCGGATCATGCGCGACCCGTCCTCTTCACGGGTCAAGGCAGCACCGACCTTGTCGGCGATGTCACGCAAGGCAAACGGACCCGCACGCTCGAAAAAGCCCGGATGCTGCATGGCTTTCTTCCCCCTCCCCTGACTATATTGGAGAACGTCGTGAAAGCTCGCTTTCCTTCGCCACGCGCTCGAAGGGCTCGGACTTGGATTTGACCCGATACTGAAACTCGCCGCCATCAGCGGGCAGGAGCCGGATGATTTCGTATTGTCGACCCGACGCCGGCGAGCCTGGCCGGGAGGGCGCGAAATCAACGAGCTGACCGACCTTGAACCTGTGATGCGCCATCGGTATCTCCGCGCCTTGGCGGCGCCGTTAGGCCGGTTCCGCTCAACTGCACCTGTTGCTTCTTCCAGCGTCGACGATGTTCCAGTGCTTATCCTGTCCTGATTGCTGTCTGCCCGCGCTGTGGGCTGTGCCGCTTCGGGCCCGCAGCTGGCTTTGTACGACCCAAACCCACGGACCTCTCGCCATCCCGGGTAGTGTCTAGAGTCCGATGCCGCGTTCCGTCTGCAGGCTTCGGTTGTCCTCGTCTGCCATGGGCGCCCCAGCGGCCGCGGTCGTTGCGCCGGTGCGGTTGAGTGCGAACCTCGGGGCCGTCGGACAAGCAAGCCGCTGGATTGCGCCGGTCCTCGGCTGGGATCGACCGCCTGATGAGGCGCTCGATCGCCCGCAGTTGACCACGCTCATCCGCATCGCACAGCGAGATTGCGATGCCCCGAGCGCCGGCGCGGGCCGTGCGGCCAATGCGGTGCACGTATCTCTCCGGGACGTCCGGCAGCTCATAGTTGACTACGTGCGTCACCTGATCGATGTCGATGCCGCGGGCGGCGATGTCAGTCGCCACCAGCGCTCGCACCCTCGACACGCGCAAGTCCGCGAGCGCATGCTCGCGCTGGGACTGGCTTTTGTTGCCGTGGATGGCGGCAACGCGGATGCCCGCCGCATCGAGGTGACGGGCGACCCTGTCCGCGCCGCGCTTGGTTTGCGTGAACACTAGGGCGCGCAACATCAGCGGATCAGCAAACAGCTCCACCAGCAGCGACCGCTTGTTGTGGGTTTCGACGTGAAGCACACGCTGAATGACGCTGTCGACCGTCGAGGCCACGGGGGTAACCGCGACCTTGGCCGGATCGCACAACAGCTCACTCGCGAGCTTACCGATTTCGTGGGGCATGGTGGCTGAGAAGAAGAGGTTCTGCCGCTTGGACGACAACTGCGCAACGATGCGCCGGATCGGCGGCAGAAAGCCCAGATCTAACATCTGGTCGGCCTCGTCGAGGACGAAAATCTCCGTGGCCGCGAGGGCGATGTTGCGCTCGGCAATATGGTCGAGGAGCCGTCCTGGAGTGGCTACGAGCACGTCGAGACCTCTGGCCAAGGCCTGGGCTTGCGACCGATGGCCGACACCACCGAACACGACTGCAACGCTCAGGCCCACGTGCCGACCGTAAGTGCGGAAGCTTTGGGCGATTTGTGTCGAGAGCTCGCGAGTGGGTGCAAGGACCAAAGCGCGGCAACCCTTGCGCATCGCGGGACGGCGCTCGGTCGTCAGACGCTGGATGATGGGCAATGCGAACGCTGCCGTCTTGCCGGTTCCTGTTTGGGCGATGCCCAGAAGGTCGCCGCCGGCAAGAACGATCGGAATGGCCTTCACCTGTATCGGAGTAGGCACTTCATAACCTTCGCCCTCGAGCGCTTGGAGAATCGGCGCTGCAAGGCCGAGGTCTGAAAACTTCGTCAATGGATGGTTCTTTCTTGTGGCCGCGCGTATATCGAGGTGCGTCGCTGCTCGCGCCGAAGCGACGCCCGAAGTGCGGCCGGACTGTTGATGACACCCCGCGTGTCCTGGGTTGTCGGATTGAATTTCTCGGGGCGCTCAACAGGAGGACAATCAGGGCACACCAGCCCGGGCATTTGTCCTTCACGCGGCTGGAGCGCCGCAAATCGCTCATCGAGCGGTAGTGCGTTGTCTCATGTTGCGGCGCCCAAGTCAAACACTATCCCGGAGCGCTGTCGCGGAAGTCTGCGATCAATATGATCGCCTTCGTCACCAGCGGGACCACTGCCTTCTTTGAGATGATCGATCTTGCCCAGCCACGTAAGTCAGACGGCCAAAGCGGTAGACAAGGCCAGCGACATGTAACGCCACACCGTTACCCCTTTCTCGAAACGATGCGGTAGCCGGATCATGTTGGCGTGGTTCTCAGTCTCAACACCAATAAAACGATCGTGGAAGCCAAGTCGTCTTGTCTGCCAGCCGCGGCGCCAAGCTGCTTCGCATCCGTGAGGTCCTGAAGGACGATCGATCCGTTTGTCTGGCCGAGAAGCGGAGGAGCCTGTCGAAGAGCGGCAGCAGAATCGGCCGCATAAACTTGCTGAAGCAGTCCCGGTGTCATGTCCACTTCCGATGGAGCCAACACAATCCAGATCATGGCGCGCCCCGCCGACAGCTCGTTGTCAGAGCCTATACTCTGGACGCTCCCGCTGTACGTTTCCTCAGGCCTACTGGCCGTAGGAGTAAAGGTACAGAGCAACTCGCGACCTTCCGGCGCGGGAGCTTCGCCGGTGCCTCCCGTTTCGGAAATTTGGACGATGTGGCAGGTCAGCAACCCGATGTCCACGCGCGCTTCATGCGCCAAGGCACCGACGTGCGACAGCCAGACTGTCACAAGGCAGAATACCGACGCCACAGTATGGACAAATCTCCATCTATTCGAGGGCAGGGTAGCACCCCTTCTTGCCAGCGCTGCTCTTTGGGCGATCCCTCCCTTGCACCCTTCCGAAAGGGAGAACTTGCACCGCAGGTCTTGGTATCTCGGCGTTCGGTTTTCTCTTTTCGCGACTGCGACTTTGCTCGCGGTTTGCATGGCTTCCTCCTGGAGTGCCGAGAGCCTGGTGGGTCACAGCTCTTGTGCAGTGGGGTCGGCTCCATCCTTGCGCGAGAGACGGCGAAATCCTCGAGCACACCCGCAATCAGCTTTTGCCGGCGCGGATCTTGAGCGACCGGCGCGGCTGCAAAGAGGTCCAGCAGATAACGCGCCTTCTCACCTGCCTCGCACCAAGACAGTGCCGAGGCCGCAATGAGCTGGGCTTCCAGCTCATTCTGTCGCGCGCGTAAAGCGTTCTGGTTTGCTTCGACTTCCGCCAGCTGGCGGCGGAGTTCGGTTGTCTTCTGGGCGGCAATGCCGCGGTGACGATCGAGCGATATGGGGTGGTCCGTCATGATCGTGCCCACCGACCGGACTTAGTCTGTGGAGGGCCCGAAGAAATGTCGACCAGATGCGTGGTGTTCGGTGGGTGGACTCGGTCGGCAGCACGCTCCCGTCGCTCCAACGGATAGTCGGGCCGCTTATAGAGCCGTTGTATTTCCTGACCGTTGAAGCGCTCTTCTCCGGTCTCAAGAAATGCACCGGCGAGTGCCTGCGCGGGAAGCTCCTCCACCGCGAAACGAATGGCATCCGCCGCGCGCTCAAACCGCTTATAGCCAGCGGGCCCACGCCGCGATCTGTTCACCCGACGGGTAAAGATCTCTGCTTGAGCTGCGAAATCGAAGGTGTCCATGGTCAATGGGCCCCTATGTCGAGCCAACGACGGCCGCACAAAGCAAATAGGCGATGGAATGGCTTGCGAAAGCAGAAGCTTCCGCGACCATTCCTCAGCGCACGGAGTCGCGCGTTTTCCGAAGGCACCTTGATCGAATGACGGTCGCTAGCCGCGATCTGATCGCGATGTCTCAAGCCCCGGTCACACCTGAAAACGCAACTTGCAGTGATCGGGGTCGAAGGGCTGATCGCTGTGCCATGAGCGACGCACCGTTGCGTATGGCGCATCTTAGAGCGCGTGCAATAACCATACGCTTTCCTAGAACGCCCGTCACCTACATTCTTTCTGCAACCTCTCCAATCGAGCGACAACGGCGTTGCAGCTTGTATTCGCTGCACTCGCGCGCCATATGTGAGGGGCCGGTGCGATCCGGGGTGGACCGTGCCCCTCATGTTTTGGTTGAGACACTCGCCATCATCGGCCTTGTGCCCTTCTCCGAAACTTTGAGTTGCCTGACCCAGCGTGAGGTTTCAGGTGGGCTCAAGTCACGCGCACCGAAAGCGGCCGTCACATGCGGATCTCGGGAACTCTGAAGTTCTACAACGCCTCAAAGGGTTTCGGCTTCATTGCGCCGGACGACGGGTCGAAAGACGTATTTGTCCATGCCAGCGCGCTCGAGAAGTCGGGCATCGATAGTCTCAACGAAGGCGACAAGGTCACGTTCGTCCTCGAGGACGACCGGAAAGGGCGCGGCAAGCAAGCCGGTCAGATCCATAAATCGTGATTGCTCTTTCAAGCGTGGCGGGACGTCTGGCGCGCGAAAGCGCGCTGTACAGGCGGACTGTGCGGGACGCTCGGCTGGAGCCGCATACCCCCGTCGCGCACCTAAAGGACCTCCCATGACCGCAATGACTGCTGCCAACTCCGATAAAGCCGCGCGAGGCACGAAACGGACATGCCAAGCTTGCGAGGTTCGCTTCTACGACCTATTGCGCGATCCGATCGTGTGTCCATCGTGTGGCGCACTGTATGTGCTCGCTGTTCAGGGGCTCGCGGACGTGGGAGCGCGCAAAGCGGTGACCGGGAAGGCAGCCTGGCGCCACAGCGCCAAGAGGCCCGCCCAAGTCGAGCCCCCGCAGGGCACTGCAATTGCCGCCGGCACCGAGACCGACGGCACTGAGGACATCGAGGCTGCCAGCGACGAGGTCGCTAGCGCCTCTCCTGAGGACGAGACCGTACTGGTTGAGCAGGATGACGAATCGGATTTCGCGGGTCTGGTCGAGCTCGTCGACAACCCAAAGGAAAGGTGACCCAGGCAACTAGGTTCTGGAGCTCAAGCCTTGGGCAGCAACGTAAGCCACTTTTGGACAACGGAGCGATGCCGTCGATCAGCCGACCACTTAACTGCGGCCTCACTTAAAAAAGGGTTACGTTAGCTTCGTGTTCACCTTCGATTACACGGCATCCGCCGAGTTGTTTGCGGCACAAGGCCGTGCTCGGTTGCGATATCGGCGCTTTGCCCGGCCGCCGAAGCAATCAGGTACGCAATGGAAAAACTCCTGCCTAAAGTTACTCTCGGGCACGTCGATCGAAGTCAACGATAAGCGCTACACCGTCGTGCAGAGTCTCTCTACGAGAGCCAACGCTATCCTCTGGCCCGCAAGCATCCCCCAATGTGAAGGCGCAACCAGCTATTTAATCAGATCGGGTTGAAAAATCACGCCTCATCGAACTTGCTAGCGCTTGCGGTGCCCAGGACCGAGCCATCGAAAGAACAAAACTATGCCTTTCAACAATGGCGGCGGTAATGGAAATGGTCGCCCACCGCTGCAACCTGATCTGGAAGATCTACTCAAGCGCAGCCAGGACAAGCTTAAGCGACTGAAGGGTGGCACGCGCCTCACTGGTTCCTTCGCCTTCCTGATCGCCGTCACGATCGCGGCGATCGTCGCGTTCTACGCGTTCACCGTCCGCGTCGATCCCGATGAGCTTGGTGTGGTCATGTTATTCGGCAAACCCGTTCGGACCGAACCGCCCGGTCTCCATTTCCGCTTACCCTACCCGATCGAAGAGGTACGATTGCCCAAAGTCACTCGACAGAACATCATCGAGATAGGCATGCGCTCAAGCGAGGTGATACGGGGCGTGTCAACGGTGCCAGAGGAAAGTCTGATGCTCACCGGCGACGAGAATATCGTCGACATTAATTTCGTAGTCTTCTGGCGCATCAAGGACGCTCAGAAATATCTCTTCAACCTCCAGATGCCCGACGTCACCGTGAAGGAGGTGGCGGAGAGCGCAATGCGCGATATCGTCGGCCGATCGAACATCCAGCCGCTCCTTACTGGCGCGCGGCAAGAGACGGAACAGGCCGTGCAGAAATTGACGCAAGGCATTCTCGACTCTTACGGCGTCGGGGTCAGTATCGACCAAGTGCAGCTGCAGAAGGTCGATCCGCCGACCCAGGTCATAGACGCTTTCCGCGACGTGCAGGCGGCACGCGCCGATAAAGAGCGATTGCAGAACGAGGCCGGCACCTACGCCAACAAGATTGTTCCGGAGGCGCGCGGCGAAGCCGAGCGTATCCTGCAAGCCGCGCGCGCCTATAAGGAGCAGAGCGTGGCGGAGGCGACCGGTCAGACCGCGCGCTTCCTACAGATCTACGAGGAGTACAAGAAAGCGCCTGAGGTGACCCGCAAGCGCATGTATCTGGAAACCATGGAGCGCGTCCTGGGCGGCACCGACAAGATCATCCTCGACAGCAGGCAGTGCGTCGTGCCGTTCCTGCCTCTCGAGCAGCTGCGCAATCCGTAGCGCGCACCCTCCCTCAGACGCACCATCAGCTTGGGATACCCGTGACCGCGCCGCAGGCGGTCTCTGCTTGTCGGGAAGGTCCACTATGCACTTGTTCGCGAGGTTCGCCACAACTTTCACCTGAGCTTGCTCATCGTCGACTGCGCGTTCTTCGCAGCGAGCACGCAACGCCTCGACGTCCAACAGACACGAACTACCGTAGGCAAGGCGATGAAGCCTGGAAGCAAAAAAGGGCGAACGCCGCTCGAAAGCAAGTTCAGCAGAGGTAGATTGAAGCAGGACAAAAGAGCGGCAGCCGTGCACTGCAGTCGGGACAAGCAGCTGGAAACGCGCTCCGTAACCTACCTGTGAGCAAATCGGTCGCACGCACCGCCCTGACCGGAGGTCGAGTAACGGCGCCTTTTTTCTTGTCCTCAACAAAGGACTTGCACCGCCTCGTGTGGCAGATATTGGAGCACGCAGGGTAGGAAAGGTCGCCAAAGTTGTGTATGCCTGTCGCGGCCCGATGCCCAAGCGGAAACCCGGCGCCGCCAGGAGCGACGTGATGGCGAACGCAGCAAGCGCCGAAGAACAGAGCGCACAACAACTCGAAGCCCCTGAGAAGGACAGCCCGCTGTTGGATCTGTCCGATGCGGCGGTTAAGGAGTTCATCAAGACTGCGAAGGCGCGCGGCTACGTCACGTACGATGAGCTCAACGCCGTGCTTCCCTCAGAGGAGGTCTCCTCCGAACAGATCGAAGACACCATGTCGATGCTGTCCGGCATGGGCATTACCGTGGTTGAAAGCGTGGACCACGAGGAGGGGGCGGCCGCTCCTGACGGCGAGGACGAGGCCGCTGATGACGATGCCGGCGGCCGTGCGGTAGCGACCACCAAGCCTGTTCCGGCGATCACGCAGGCGCGTACCGAGCCGGCGGAACGCACGGACGATCCCGTGCGCATGTACCTGCGCGACATGGGCTCGGTCGAGCTGCTCTCGCGAGAGGGCGAGATCGCCATCGCCAAGCGCATCGAGGCCGGCCGCGAGGCGATGATCGCGGGCCTGTGCGAGAGTCCCCTGACCTTCCAGGCGATCATCATTTGGCGCGATGAGTTGATGAACGCCAAGATCCTGCTGCGCGACATCATCGACTTGGAGGCGACCTACGAAGGGCCGGAGGCCAAGCCGGCGCCGCCGGTTGTCGCGGCCGTCGGCGTGGCATCGCCGCCCCCGATGGTCCCCGCTGAGCCCGCCGTCGGCGCCGAGGTTGGCGGCGAGGCCCGCGTTGAAGGCGAGCTCGACGATGAGGATGAGTACGAGGATGCCCTCTCGCTCGCCGCCATGGAGGCCAAGCTCAAGCCGAAGGTGCTCGAGACCTTCGACAACATTGCCGCCACCTACAAGAAGCTGCGCAAGTTGGAGGATAAGAAGGTTGAGATGCAAGTGGCGAGCGAGCAGTTCAATCGCTCGCAACAGCGTGACTACGACAAGCTGCGCGACGAGATCATCGGCTACGTCAAGGACCTATCGCTCAACAACGCCCGCATCGAGAGCCTGGTCGAGCAGCTCTACTCGATCAACAAGCGTCTTGTCGCGTACGAGAGCCGCCTGATGCGGTTGGCCGACAGTTTCGGCGTGCCGCGGCAGCATTTCGCCGACGAGTACTTCGGCAACGAACTGGACCAGACCTGGCCTGACCGCATGGCGACGTCCGGCAACAAGAAATGGATCGAGTTCATCAGGCACGAGCGCAAGCAAATCGACCAGATTCGCGCCGACATTCACGCGCTTGCTTCGGAAACGGGGCTCGAGGTCACCGAATACCGCCGGATCGTCAAGGCCGTGCAGAAGGGCGAGCGCGAGGCCTGTCAGGCCAAGAAGGAAATGGTAGAGGCTAACCTTCGCTTGGTGATCTCAATCGTCAAGAAATATAGCAACCGGGGCCTACAGTTCCTGGATTTGATCCAGGAGGGGAACATCGGCCTGATGAAGGCGGTCGACAAGTTCGAATACCGGCGCGGCTACAAGTTTTCGACCTACGCGACATGGTGGGTCCGGCAGGCCGTAACCCGCTCGATCGCGGACCAGGCCCGCACCATTCGCATCCCCGTGCACATGATCGAGGCCATCAACAAGATCGTGCGCACCTCGCGGCAGATGCTGCATGAGATCCGCCGCGAACCAACGCCGGAGGAGCTTTCCGAAAAGCTCGCCATGCCGCTCGAGAAGGTGCGCAAGGTCCTGAAGATCGCCAAGGAGCCGATCAGCTTGGAAACCCCGATGGGCGACGAGGAAGACAGTCATCTCGGCGACTTCATCGAGGACCACAATACCGTGCTCCCGATCGACGCGGCGGTCCAGTCGAACCTGCGCGAGATAACAACGCGCGTGCTAGCCTCCCTCACTCCTCGCGAGGAGCGGGTGCTGCGCATGCGTTTTGGCATCGGCATGAATACCGACCACACGCTTGAGGAGGTCGGCCAGCAGTTCAGCGTCACGCGCGAGCGCATTCGGCAAATCGAGGCCAAGGCCATACGCAAGCTGAAGCACCCGAGCCGAAGCCGCCAGCTACGCAGTTTCCTCGACAATTGAGAATTTT
>Ga0075425_100001733_pt1 | contig 21458 bp, 23 predicted proteins | sample SoiMethybrSBSTD4_FD_75300 | JGI IMG/M metagenome (GOLD analysis project Ga0075425, IMG submission 75300) | Bulk soil microbial communities from a Populus tree surrounding site in Tennessee, USA - Soil MetaG P. TD hybrid SBSTD4 | ecosystem: Environmental > Terrestrial > Soil > Tree plantation... | reverse complement strand
AGTTGCGGGAATTTCCGCAGCGGGCGAGACCGCCTTCGAAATATCCGCCTTTTGAAACGTTGGTCGCGGAGCGAAATCGCATGTTCGCTAAACATCCCCGGACCAATTTCATTGCGGCGCATCTGGCGTTTCATGGAAATGACCTGGAGCGGTTGGGGAAGTTGTTTGATTCGCATCCGAACGTGTATGTGGACATTGCGGCAGTGCTGGCTGAACTGGGCCGGCAACCGTATTCGGCGCACGATTTCCTGATCAAATATCAGGATCGGGTGCTGATGGGAAAGGACATCTACGACGTGAATGAATATAAATGGTATTTCCGGGCGCTAGAAACGCGAGATGAGTATTTCGAGTATTACCGTAAACGGCACGCGTTCTGGAGGATTTATGGATTTCAGGTGCCGGACGAGGTGTTACGGAAAATCTATTACGAGAACGCGCTGAAGCTGGTGCCGGGTCTGCAACAACAGTGGCGAACAGGCGGGTCCTGATCTCGGCTCCCCCACAAGCCTGCCAACCCTGCTTATTGAGCTGCCTTGAGAGACGTTGTTCCGGCCAACTAGCCACCGATGCGCAGTACCGGGCGGACTTCGACACTGCCCAGTTTAGCCAGCGGAATTCCCGCAGCGATTTCGAGTGCTTCGTCCATCCCGGCGGCCTCCACCAGGATGAAGCCGGCCACAACCTCCTTGGTTTCTGCAAAGGGTCCGTCGGTAACCGACCGTTTGCCCCGGCGGACCCGGACCGTACGCGCCCTGCCGATCGGCTCGAGCGCTTCCGCAGCCAGGTACTGATTCTTTTTGCGCAATTCGTCGTTATAACCCGAAGAGCTGCGATCTAAGGCTGCTTTGTCGCTGGGCGAAAGAGTGGCCAAGGTATCCGGCTCAAAGTAAACCAAGCATAAGAATCTCATGGTTTCGCTCCTCTAGGGATTCAGTGACATCCTCTGCATACTCGTCGTGCGGGAGACTGGGAAATCGACATTCGCACGCTGCCAAAATTAGCAAAACAGCTGCGATACTGCTCCCAATAACAACCACGGTTCGTCAAAGAGGGAAGAACTGCCGGGATCGTGCAGACGACGGAGTTGCAAATGAGGAATTTTCTGCTGGGAGTGGTGGCTGGAGTGTTGCTTCTTGTTTTTTGCGGGGTTACCTATTTGCGGCTGGGGTTTGCGGAAGTGCGCGCGGATCTGGCGCCTGCAGCCTGGGAAATGCGGCTGATGAAGCCGGCGATGCATGCTTCGGTGCGGCGGCGGGCGCCCGAAATACCCAATCCGGTGGCGCCGAGCGAGGAAAATCTGATTGCGGGCGGCAAGTTATTCATCAACGGTTGCTCGGGGTGCCACGGCCGCGCGGGGAATGAGGAAGATATCAGTGGCTCGCTGTTTCCGCCGATTCCGCAATTCCACAAAGAGGGAACCAGCTACACCGAAGCACAAATTTTCTGGATTGCGAAGCACGGCATCCGGCGCACTGGAATGTTTGCCAACGGAAAGTGGAACTCGGACCAGGAGTTGTGGACCATGGCGGCTTACATCAAGCGGATGCGCGAATTGCCGCCGGCGGTTCAGGCCGCGCTGGCGCCCAAGAAGGCTGACGCGCCAAAATAGCTCCCCCAAATAACCGTCCTCGATGCCATCGCGCTCGGCGCGGTCTCCAATTCTGCTTCCGGAGCATTCACTCTTTGGGGTCGCGCGATGACGGCTGGCCGGCCTTCATCGATGCTTTCACGTTCAAGTTGCGCATCAGTCGCAGCAGGGAATTCGGGTGGATTCCGAGGATCTTCGCGGCGTCGAGGTAGCTGCCACCCGCTTGTTGCAGCGCCTGCAAAATCGTCTGGCGCTTGTTCTCTTTCACCGAACGGAGGTATTTGGCAGGCACATCCGCGGGTTCGTCGCCTGCCGGCCCGGCTTCTAACACGGTTTCCGGAAGGTCTTCCGGCAAGATGCTATCGCTCGCACCCAGCACCACAGCCCTTTCGATGGCGTTTTCCAGTTCTCGCACGTTGCCGGGCCAATCATATTTAACCAGGCAGGCAGCGGCTTCCTCCGAGAGTCCCTTAACCCTGGTCTTGCATTTGCGACTGGCCTTGGCCAGAAAGTGTTCCGCGAGTTGCGGTATGTCTTCGGCCCGATCGCGCAAGGCAGGCATGGTCAGCGTGACTACGTTTAGCCGGTAGTACAGATCTTTGCGAAATTCACCGGAGGCCACCGCCGCCGCCAGTTTCTTGTTGGTGGCCGTAACCAGGCGTATGTCCAAGGGAATCGGACGGGTTCCGCCCACGCGCTCAAATTCGCGTTCCTGCAAAACGCGCAGGAGCTTCGCCTGCAGCTCCGGAGCCAGCTCGCTGACTTCATCCAGAAACAGCGTTCCGCCTTCGGCCATTTCGATTCGGCCCTTTTTCTGTGCCGCGGCTCCGGTGAAGGCGCCCTTTTCATGACCGAACAATTCGCTTTCCAGAAGGTTTTCGGCAATCGCCGCGCAATTAATCGCCACAAAAGAGTTTTTGGTCCGTGCGCTGTTGCGATGAATGGCCCGAGCCACCAACTCTTTGCCAGTTCCGCTCTCGCCCTCGATCAACACAGTCGCATCCGTCGGCGCGACGCGGCGGATGAATTCGAAAACGTCTTTCATTCGCGGGCTGGCGCCTACCATGTTGTGTTCGAGGCTGACCTCGGCGCGCAACGCGCGATTTTCATCGCTGATTCGTTCCCAGTGGCACAGGTTCTGCAGCGCCAGGGCGGCAATTGAGCCTACCGCAGAGAGCACCTGGAGATGGGTCTGGTCGAACGGCTCACCGGATCGCTCACCTGTAGCTTGCAGATAAATGGCACCCAGAACTTTTTCCGCCATCATCGGAACACAGACCGCCGAGCCAGGGCGTTGTTCTGTTTTCGCAGGCGATCCGTCCGGGGACGCCAGCACGGCCTTGCCCGCGAAAACACGCCGCAACAACGATTCATCGATCGGCACCGGATGCTCCGGGCCGATCACACGGTCCCATGTAGCAGTGGATTCAACACCGCCCATCTTATCGAAATAAACCACTGCTCCACGTTCCGCGGGGAACACATCGAAGAGAAACCCGAGCAGTTGCCATTGCAACGATTCGCGGTCGCGCATTCCGCCGACGGCCGTAGCAATCTTCAACAGAGCCTGCAAGTGATGGTTGAGCTCCGGCGTACCTGGCAATTGCGCAAGTATTTTTTCCAGGCGCCTGGAGGTTTCACGTTCGCGGCGGAGAGCAGTCACCGCGTCATCGAGTTGGGCGGTGTCCTGCGTGGAGATCCGGTCGGTATGGGGAACGGACTTCTCGGCTTCACTCAGGAACAACAATTCCGATGACCCAACTGAAAGCTCATCGCCATTTGCCAGAGGCTGTTCGTCTACCGGGACGCCATTGACGCGTGTTCCGTTGCGGCTGCCGGCGTCGCGCACCGTGCATTTCAGGCCCTGCCGGACGAGCACGCAGTGGCGGCGCGAGAGCGCGGCGTCGGCAGCGTACAGTTGATTTGTCACGTCTCGGCCAATCGAGATTTCGCCTTCAGGCAAGGCACACAGGGTTCCCTGGAGCGGACCGGCGACGCCAATCAGGCGAGGATTCATGTGCATTTCTCTGGCTGTGGTTTATCACACTTTGCAGCGTTCCGGCGTGCCCGATAGAGAGCGATTAACCGTTCGGCGGCTTTCCACTAACCAAAGGGTTAGTGCAACTGACGCTCCAGGCGGTTCGAGGGACGCGGCGGTTCGCTTCCTGGTCGGTAACCGGCTTGTTTTCAGCAGCTGCATCGGTGCTGCGAAGCAACGGCCGCACGTTCCGCGCATGGCCTTCGAACTGCATTCCTTCTCCGTGTCCCTGGTTTTCAAAACCACTGACATCAGAACGACGAAAGCAGTCAAGCCACCAGCCAGAACACGCGGCCCGGCCCTCTCTTCGCCGTTTCTCGAGGAGGTTCTATGAATCGTATGCGCATTGCTTTTCTTGGTTTGGGCTTGCTTTTGGCGGTGTCCGGCGTTCAGGCACAACAGAACGGCGTCAAGGCCAACATTCCTTTTGATTTCATGGTCGGGAATCAAGTCCTCCCTGCCGGCGAATACGTGGTGGCCGGGGACGGATCCTCTAACCAGGCAATCTTCATTCGCTCCACTGACAACAAGACCGCGGTCTTGACACTGGCGTTTCGCTGCGCGTCTGCTCAACCGTCGAAACAGACAAAGCTGGTCTTCCACACGCTGGGTGGCCGCTATTTCTTGTCCCAGATTTGGGCGGAGGGTTATCAGCAGGGCCGCGAGCTCAGCAAGTCCCGCGCCGAAATCGAGATGGCCAAAAACCAACAGACCTCGGGCGAGTTCGTCCTCGCAGCCAGATCTACTCGCTGATCAAGTCAAGCGGGCAACTCTGCCTCTCCCTCAGCCCGAAAGAAGGCATGCTCCCACAGCTAAGTACCGGGAGCGTGCCTTTTTGTTTTGCCCTTTCGCTTTCTAGATTCGCCGTCAGCGATAACCAAGTCGATGTCCGACAGCGATTGGCAGGTCGCTACCGGAACGAAGAGAATTTACTTACACGGAAAGCAAGCGGCCGAAAAACGAGCGATAGCGCCGCAGCGCGAGGCGCAGATCTTCAGTAGAGATGTCGCTGCCGCGGGCCCATTGGGCCTCGAGCGTGGAGCGTTCCGCTGCGAATTGTTCCGCCAGGCGTTTCATGGCCGTGGCAACCAGATTGTCCGCTTCCTGTACCGAGCGGCGCGGTTCATCCACGAAACTGACCTGAATGGTGTCCCAACGCGAACGAAGATTCGCGGCTTCGTCCGCGGAGAATAGCGGGCCACGGTCTGGCTCATGGGAACTCGCCGGAGTGGTCGTCCCGGCACCTGCAGCAGAGGCGGAGCCGCCAACCGGCCGCACCACCTGTGCGGCGACCTCTGTCTTTTGAACCTCGACCGCTGCGACATCGCGTCGCTCCGGCTTCACATCAATTATTTCGCTGCGCCGCGCACGCTCGGCCTCTTTGTCGGCAGTAGCGTCGGTCGGCGCACCGGCGAGATCGGCGGTAGAAATGCTTTCTTCATCCATTCGTTTTTGCCTTGCTTCTGCTTCGTTCACGGTACCCTCCCTGGATCATGGCTTATAGCGCGCCCTGTATGTTGCGTCGGTGAACGCCGGGCGGTCAGGAACGCGTAGCAACGGCCGTGCGTTGTTCTGGTTCGACCAATTCGTCAAACAGTGCCCGGTAGTGAATCAGGGCTTGCCGCAGATCTTCAGTGCTGGCTTGCCGTTGGGTATGGCGGACCGCGATGGAGTGTCCGGCGCGGTAATGCTCGATCACCAGCGGATGATTGACGGAAAGATCGGCTGCTTGCTGCTCAAAATCCGCGACTGGATAGCCTCGGGCGGTCATGACTTCTCCGAGCAGCCGGTCCGCAGCACCGATTGCGTCGTCCGGATCGTCCACAAACTTCGCCTGCACCAGACGCCACTGTTGCACGTAGCGATCTCGAGTTGCAGGTTCAAGAGGGTGGATGTTGTAGCTCCCTACGCGCTTCTCGAGTTTCTCGAGACGTGACTCAGCACGTGTGCTCCCAACTTCATTTGCGGCGCGGTCGTATTCGGGCCCGAAGCGTTCGCGGAGTCTCCTGGACTTTTGTGTTTTTAAGTAAAAAAGCACGACCACCGCGGCTACGAAAACGGCAACGATAATCGCGATAACTTGATTTTGCGTCATAGCGAATAAGCTCTCCGGCTTTGTTGATAGACCCTGGCTGGAAATCGTCCTATCCGGTCATCGCTGTAACGCAGCGGATTTATCATCGTACGTGATATGCCGGCGCGGGCTCAGTTGAGACAGTATGTTCGCGGTGCTATTCTGCCGGTATGGCGGATCCTGCCATCTCTCCGCCGGAGATAGTCCCGAGCCCGGCACTTGATCACTCGCGGCGGCAACTGGAAGCGCTGCTGGACGTCAGTGAAATCATCGCGCAGCACCGCGATTTGAATACGCTTTTCCACGAGTTGGCCACACGCCTGCACTCGGTGGTGGACTCCGATTTTCTGACGCTGGTGCTGCACGATCCGGAAAAAAATGTGATGCGGCTGCACGTGCTGGAAAGCCGCGTGCACACCGAGAAGACCATCGGCTTTGAACATCCGGTGGACAGCAGCCCGTCCGGCTGGGTGTGGAAAACGCAACAGCCTTTTATCGTGGAAGACGTGCTGACGGAAACGCGCTTCGCGGAATTTCTCGGGAAGCTGAAGGATGAAGGCGTTCGTTCGTTTGCGGCCCTTCCGCTGACCACCGCACAACACCGCCTGGGCGCCATGGGATTTGGCCGGCTGCGACCGCAGGCGATTCCGGATTCCGACATTCAGTTTATGCAGCGCGTCGCAGCGCAAGTTGCGGTAGCCGTGGATAATGCGCTGAATTTCGAATCGTCGCAAGCTTATCAGCGGCAACTGGCAGAGCAGCGCGACCGCCTGCAGGTGCTGCTGGACATCAACAACGTGCTGGTCACCAGCCGCGAAATCAGCGAACTGTTCCGCGGCATCGTTTCGGCTCTTACGCGCGTCATTCATCACGACTACACCAGCCTGGCTCTTCTTGATCCCACAACCAATCGCTTGAAGCTGCATGCGCTGGAATTCGACGGTTCCGGAGATCTTTTTGCCGGAAAGGAAATTACTGTTGCGCTCGATGAGTCGCCTGCAGGGCGTTGCATTAAGAGCACCCAACCTGCTCTTTATCACGGCGGCGAGCTGGACCAGTTTCCGGCCGAACTGGTGCGCATTCTTCGGGAAAAAGGCATCGCCTCGGTTTGCTGCGTTCCTCTGATCACCAAGGGCCGCGCATTCGGCACGCTGAACCTGGCCAGCCGGCGACTTGATGCTTTTTCGGAGAGCAATGCGGACCTACTGAATCGAGTTGCTGCTCAGGTGGCGATTGCCGTCGAAAATGCCCTGGCATTCAAGGAGATTGATTCGCTGAAAGACAAACTGGCGGTCGAAAAACTGTACCTGGAAGAAGAGATCCGCAGCGAGCTGAATTTTGAGGAAATTGTCGGAGAAAGTCCCATCATCAAGCGTGCGCTGGCACAGGTGGAGCTGGCGGCGCCCGCAAACACCACCGTGTTGGTGCTGGGTGAAACCGGCACCGGCAAGGAACTCATTGCGCGCGCGATTCACAATTTAAGCCCGCGGCGCGAGCGCACCTTTGTGAAAGTAAATTGCGCGGCGATTCCCTCCGGATTGCTGGAAAGTGAACTGTTTGGACACGAGCGCGGAGCCTTTACTGGCGCAGTCAGCCAGAAGATTGGCCGTTTCGAGCTGGCGGACCGTGGCACGATTTTTCTGGATGAAGTCGGCGATATTCCGCTGGAACTCCAGCCCAAACTGCTGCGCGTGCTGCAGGAACAGGAATTCGAGCGGCTGGGCGCAACGCGCACGATCCGCGTGGACGTTCGCGTGGTCGCCGCAACCAACGCCGATTTGAGCCGCCTGGTGGCGGACCGTTCCTTCCGCAGCGACCTCTATTACCGGCTGAATGTCTTTCCGATTCAAATTCCGGCCCTGCGCGAACGCCGCGAGGACATTCCGCTGCTGGTGCGGTACTTTGTGCAAAAGTTCAGCCGGCGTATGAACAAAACGGTTCTCTATGTTCCGGCTGATGCTATGGATGCCCTGGTTTCTTACGCCTGGCCGGGCAACATTCGCGAACTGGAAAACTTGATCGAACGGGCGGTGTTGTTGTCGCCCGGAAAAGAATTGCGGGTGCCGTTATCAGAGCTTCGCAACGCGCAGGCCGCGCCCGCCGCGGAACAAGCGGCGCCGGCTTCGTTGGCTCCATCAAATATTTCCACGTTGGAAGACATGGAGCGGCAACACATTTTGCGCGCGCTGCGGCAAACTGAGTGGCGCATCGCTGGCGTACGCGGCGCAGCAAGCATCCTCGGTATGAAGCGCACCACTCTGCAGGCGCGCATGCGCAAGCTGGGCATTCGCCGGCCGATCTGAAATCCGGACCTTTCATTGCAATTCATCATTCAGCAGTTTGGCCAGCCGCGCACCGGCCAGTGCGACTCGCTGCTGGGCCAGGTTGCCAGCCGCTTTCTTGTACTCGGGGGTGAGTGTATATGGCCCGTTGCCGGGTCCAACCGGGGACGCGTAGACAGTTTGCTGCGCTTGTTGAAAACCTTCGGCGACCCAATCCTTTTCGTCCATTCTTGCCGCCAGCGACGCCTTGGCTTTCGGGAGTTTGCGCGCGCCTTTCATCGCCGTTTTTAAATCATTCTGCGCGCCGGGCAAATCATCCCAAAAAAAGTGCAGCTCGCATTTGGCGCAATCGAGCTTCACCAGATTTCCTCCGGCGTCGCCGTCGGGATCAGGCTGACTCACTCGAGTCGAAGCGTGCAGCGGCTGGTGGATATCGCCGACGATGTGCAAGAGCCAGACCAGATCGTAAGACTTCAGTTCATCGGGGCTCGCCGAGGCGAGCACAGTTCGAAAGACGGCGATGCGTTCCTGTGCGTTGGGTGTCGGAATCGGCGGCAGCGGCGTTCCGTCGGTGGAAAAAGGCGTGTCAATGAAGTGCCAGTACTTGTGCATGAGCAAGTCGTCGTAACCGGTATTTCTGCCGGGATCCGGGCTGCCGTCGGGACGGTTGCCGCCCTGTGTTCCGTCCTGTTTATACGCGTGATCGCGTTTTATTTCGTCGGCCCAGGTCGCCGCCAGCATGAAAATCATCAAATTCTTGTCGTCGGGGCTGGCGCCGGGCATCTGCTGATCCACGTTGGCCGCCCAGGCGTTATATTTCGGATTGAGCTTCAGCAGGGTGTTCACACGATCGCGAATCGCAGGCTTTAACTTCTTATACGCAAGGTAGGCCACGCTCATGTGGCCGCGGTCGTTCCATGCGAAGACGGCTGGAATACTCATGAAGCATGCCACGACCACAGCGATGCCTGCGACGAGAAATCTGCGTTGTGCTTTCACCGACCCTCCAGGTTCGTGCAGAGGTCTGGTCTTTGTCGAGTTCCGCTGAGTTGACGGTACGGTTGAAACGCTACAGGCTTGGACGATGACGACCGGACCTCCGGTTTCGTCTGTTGGCGTCTCCGTGTAAAATTGACGGTTCAACCTTACCGAAAAGGTCGCGCAAACATGGCTAATGTCAGCACCAAGAAAGGCATCATCGGAATTTTGACCGGGGGCGGCGACGTTCCCGGCCTCAACCCCGCGATTCGCGGCGTCACCTATCGCGCGCTGCGCGAAGGCTATCAAGTCATCGGCATACGGCACGGCTGGGGCGGCCTGATTGATATTGTCCGCGACAAAGATTACGACAATTCGAACAACTATCAGCTGCTGACCGAGGATGTGGTCAACCGCGCCAGCCGCACCGGCGGTACCTTTCTTCACTCTTCGCGCACCAATCCCGGCAAAACTCCTAAGGCTAGCGTGCCGGAGCACCTGCGCAGCCAATTCACCGACGATAAGAACGACCTTACGGCTGAGGTCCTGAAAAATCTGGAATGGCTGGGCATTGACTATCTGGTGCCCATCGGCGGCGACGACACCTTGAGCTACGGCGTGCGGCTGCACAAGGAGGGTTTCCACGTTGTTGCGATTCCCAAGACGATGGACAACGACGTTCCCGGCACGGACTATTGCATCGGCTTCAGCACCTGCGTTTCGCGCACGATTCAGCTGACCAACAGCATTCGCACTTCGGCAGGGTCGCACGAGCGGTTTCTTATCCTGGAAGTTTTTGGGCGTTATGCAGGCTACACCGCAATGCTGCCCACACTGGCCGGTGCGGCGGACCGCTGCGTGATTCCCGAGCACAAATTCGACATCGACCGTTTGGCGGAGCTCTTGGTTTCCGATCGCTTGAAGAATCCCAGTCGCTATTCGGTGGCGCTGGTTTCCGAAGGCGCGATGTTTGAAGGCGGCGAAATGATTTTTGAAGGAGAATCCGCCGACGCCTATGGCCACAAGAAATTGGGCGGGATCGGCGACCTGGTTGCGGAAGAAGTGAAGAATCGCTCGGCGAAATTCAACAAGGGCGGCAAGAAGATCGAAGTCATCAGCCAGAAACTGGGTTACCTGGTTCGGTCAGGCGAGCCGGACGCGATTGACTCGATTGTGCCAATGGCTTACGGCAATCTGGCGCTGGACTTGATCTTGAACAAGACGTTTGGCCACCTGGTGGTGCTGCGCGAAGGGCGCTACAGCCACTTGCCCATTACCACTGTTACCGCCACCAAGAAATTCGTGGACGTAAACGATCAATATGACACCGGACGCTTGCGGCCCAAGTACAACAGTTTTTCCAACAAGCCGCTGTTTCTTATGGGTTCGTAACATCAGGAACCGCAAAATCAATGAAAACGCCGGGCCCGGATAAGCGGGCCTTCCGAGGGCTGGCGTTTTCGCACCACCCCCTTTCCTTTCGCGGCGCGCGCCTGCACAATTCCTGTAAGCCTCCCGGCCCATCGCGAACTACGTCAGGGTTCGCCTGGAATCCTGAGAACGCGCTTGCGCTGTAACCGATAAATCTGTTTGGCCAGGTTCTAACTCCTCCGCCCGCGACCCCGCGCGCGGATTGGCGGTGCTCAATGCCAGAAACGGCACAACATCTTCTCGGTCAATTGGTGGACGGGCGCTTTCCGCTGCGCCGGCTGCTTGGCGTTTCGCCAAACTCCGCCGTGTTTCTGACGGACCTGCCAAATGAGCGCCCGAGCGAGCCCGCACCCGAAGCAGCCATCAAGCTGATTCCCGAGGATCCGGAGACTTCCTTGCAGCAGCTGGAGCGCTGGAAAGTGGCCGCAGCGTTGTCGCACCCCGGACTGATCCGCATTTTGCATTTTGGCCGATGCGCGATGGATGGCTCTCCCTGCCTGTTTGTGGTGACGGAACTTGCCGGCGAAAATTTGGGTGAACTGCTGCCGCAACGCGCGCTGACGCTGGAAGAAACGTCGGGGATGATGGCGCCGGTACTGGCGACGCTCGATTTTCTGCATGAAAAGGGACTGGTACACGGCGGCGTGAAGCCGTCGAACATTCTGGCCATTCGCGACATCATCAAGTTGTCGGCGGATCGAATTCTTCCCGCGGGCGAGCCTTCCGGCTCCTGGCCTCTGGCTGCGCCATATGCTCCGCCGGAGTCGCTGCTGTTTCCCGCTTCGGACGTTTGGTCACTCGGAATCTCGCTGTACGAAACGCTGACGCAATATTTGCCGAACCACGATTCGGGCGGGCACTATGTGCTGCCGCAGTTGCCAAGTCCGTTCGCGGAACTTATCCGCGGAGCCCTGGTGCAGGATCCGACGGAGCGCATTTCTCTGGACGACATTCGAGCGGCGCTGGACCCGTCATTTGTTCCCAGGTCGAAGCCGGTTCCCGTTGCCAAGCAGGAAGCAGTTGCAGTTCAAACGGCGCGGGTTCAACCGGAGCCTGAAAGCGCGGCCGCTTCCCAACGGCCACTCGCAATAGCAGCGCAAGCGTCCGCGGCCGGAGCCGCATCACCCCGAACAACGCCATCGGCACCGTTCGAGGCGCCCTTGCCGGTCGTGGATCCGCTTTCCGTACCGCTTTCTCCGGTTCCACCAAATGCAGCGGTACCCAAGGCGCCATCGCATATTCCGGTGTCGTCACTGCCGAATGTGAATGTGACGATCGCCGCGCCACGACGGGTTGCGGCGCCTCGCGCTGCGAGTGGCTCGCTGAAGTATTTTCTGATCGGTGCAGCAGGCACGCTAGTGCTCGCCGCGCTGATTGTTCCGCGAATGATGCGCAACAGTGCGGATAGTTCAGCGCCGCCGTCCTCCACCGCTGCAAGATCTGGTTCGAACAACGTGCCAGCTCCGGCAGCGAATACACCGGCTGCACCGGGAAGAACTGCGCCGGCCCCGGCGAAAACAGCGCCTTCCACAAAATCTTCCGCGACGTCTACGCCGTCAACAAGTGCGGCCAGGGGCGCAGCATTGTCAGAAGCTAAGCCGCCGGCGTCGTCAAACGTGCCCGCCGCTTCGCCGCGTTCGGCTGTCCCAAGCGCAAGTTCAGGCACACCCGAAGCGGTCCATCAGGTGATCCCGGAGGTTTCAGAAAAGGCCCGCAGCACCATTCGGGGAACCGTGCGCATCAATATTCGCGTACAAGTGAATCCGGATGGAACGGTTAGCTCGGCGGATCTGGATTCCCCGGCGAGCAGCCAGTTTTTCGCAAACCTGGCTCTGAAGGCAGCGCGCGACTGGCGTTTTGCGCCTTCCGCGAATTCATCTGCCTTGCTACATTTTGATTTCACTAATACCGGCGGCAGCGCTTACGTGGTCCGGTAGCCGCCGGGTCTTGTTTCTGCTGCTCATTTGCGAATCGCCATAGACAAACACCCCTTCTCCTGTTTACGTTATAAGTGCCAGCCAACCTGTCGTGGGGTCTGCCCTCTAAGGATCGCAAATGAAACGCCTCGTCTTGGTTGTGTTTGTCGCTCTTGCTGTCTCCGCCTCGCTGCCGGCCCAGCAGGCCTCTTTCCTGAATTTCGATCGCGGTGCGCTACCTTGGTTGCTTGCGCCGGCTGCAGCATCGGACGCTGGCATCGTCCCCTTGCCGGCCGTTCCCGCTGCGACTTTGCCGGTGCCCTCGCTCGCGCCGGTGCCTTCGGCCGCGTTGCCCGAAGCGCCGCGCGCTCCGCAGTACGGTGGCCGCAGCGACGAATTGGGGTATCGGTGGGACTTGGCCACCGGCTATGAATACGTACACTTCAAGTCGGCTCCGTTTTCCGCCAACTTGAGCGGCATTCACACTTCTATCGCGTACTCGCTGAACGAATGGTTCGCGCTGGAGGGAAGCCTGGTCGCAGCGTTCGGCGGCGACGTTTTTCAGGCTGGTGAAATGTCTAAATACGTCCTGTACACCGGCGGCGGCCGCATTCTGTGGAACCGCCAGCCGCACCGCTTTTCGCCGTGGACGCACATTTTGGTTGGCGGAGCGCACCTTAATCCGCAAATCGCCAACTCCAGCAAGAACGGATTCGCGTTTCAGGCCGGCGGTGGCGTTGACTGGTTTTTCAATCCGCGGCTGTCGTTTCGCGGAGACGCAGATTACGTCCGCACGCAGCTGTACTCCGATTCGCAGAACAATTTCCAGATCGGCCTCGGCGTGGTCCTGCACTTCTAGTTTGTTCGCTCGGAATCGCGCCCGGCGCTTTCCCGTTTTTCTCAGCGATTTCTGGACCGATCCTGACCTTGGCGGCAACTCGCGCGGGCGTGGATTTGTGTTACCTTTGCCCTGGCGTTGTCGCGTTATTCAAATGCCTCCGACGAGAGTTCAAATTTTCGGCCAGAGCTATTCCATTGCGGGCGAGCTGGACCCGGCGTACGTGCAGAAGCTGGCGGCCTACGTGGACGAGAAGATGCGCGCGATTGCTGACTCCACCACCACCATTGATACCCAGAAGGCGGCGGTGCTGGCCGCCCTGGCCATTGCCGATGAGCTGCACAGCGGCCTGCGGGATCGCACCGACCGTGAAGAGCTGCTGCGTGAACAGGCCGAGCGCTGCCTGACGCTGGTTGAGCGTGCCCTTAAACAGACTGCTTGAAACAAGACCGCCCGAGCGATTCGCGAAGAAAATTTTGCCCGCCTGTCGAAATCGGCCCCATGCCGAGCGTCATGGTATTGGAAGCAGGATATTGGGGCAGGAAAAGGCCCGTCCACCACGACCAGGGAGGTCTGCAATGGAATACATGCTGATGATATACGTGAACGAAGCCGGCTGGCCAAAACTGAACCAGGCCGAGCAGGAACAGGGGATGGCCGCGTACACGGCTTACACGGAAGCCATGCAAAAGGCTGGCGTGTTCAAGAGCGGCGGGCGTTTGCATCCAAGTGCTTCCGCTGCGACGGTGCGCGCGGCGGACGGAAAGCCGAACGTTCTCGACGGTCCGTACGCCGATGCGAAAGAGCAGCTGGGAGGTTTTTACATCATCGCCGTCGCGGATCGTGAAGCGGCTCTGGCCTGGGCCAAACAGTGCCCGGGAACCGGTCACGGAGCGGTCGAGGTTCGGCAGATTTGGAGATGAGCAGCCATTTTCATTCCGACAGCGGCAACGGAGAACACGACGACGCTAGATCGGTGAAAATCCGCGCAGGGAGATGCCGATGAAATACATTCTGCTGGATTACGTGAACGAATCGGGATGGCCGCAGCTAACGCGGGAAGAGCAGGCGCATTGGCTGGGGGCGTACCGCGCGTACATGGAAGCAATGGCGAAAGCGGGCGTGCTGAAATCGAGCGGCGGTCTGCAGCAGACGCCGGCAGCGACGACCGTGCGAATCCGAAGCGAAAAGACTCAGGTGCTGGATGGACCGTACGCCGATGCCAAGGAGCAGCTAGGCGGATTTCACATCATCGAAGTGCCCGACCTGGACGCGGCGATTTCGTGGGCCGCGCGCTCGCCGACCGCGCTGCACGGCGTCGTCGAAGTGCGGCCGATGCATGAGAGAGATCTTTTGACCGAGGACATTTCGAAATACCTCAAGCCGGAATAGCGGCTTTCGTAGAAAAAATCGTGCAAGGTAAAAACCCTGAAAAAGCGGAGGCACAAGTATGCGCAAATTGACGGTATTTAATTCTATGTCGCTCGATGGCTTCATTGCGAGCGGCAATGGCGATATGAGCTGGGCGCACAAGCAGGATGAGGAGTGGAATTCGTTTGTGACTGCGAACGCAAGCGGCGAAGGAGTGCTGGTGTTCGGACGAAAGACCTACGACATGATGGCGGGATACTGGCCTACGCCGATGGCCAGCCAGAATTCGCCGGTGGTGGCAAAGCGGATGAACGAGCTGCACAAGATGGTGTTTTCGCGGACCATGGAGAAAGCATCGTGGCAAAACACCACGCTGGTAAAGGGCGACTTGGTCGATAACGTGAAGCGACTCAAGGAACAAGCCGGCGCCGATATGGTGGTACTGGGCAGCGCGAGTATCGTGGCGCAATTGACGGACGCGCGTTTGATTGACGAATATCAGATCGCCATGTGCCCGATTATGCTGGGCGGGGGCAAGTCCATGTTCGTTGGCATAAAACAGAACTTGTCGTTGAAGTTGAACGGGTCGCGGAGCTTTCAGAATGGAAATGTGTTCCTGACCTATCAGCCGGCGTGAAACGTTGAACGAATTTGCAAAACCGGCAAATGATGAAGCGCGGGCGCGCCAAGCAGTGGAAGAAGCGGCACGGCGAAGCTACGGCAAGCTGGTGGCGTTTCTTGCGGCGCGGACGCACGACGTTGCGGCGGCCGAGGATGCGCTATCGGAAGCGTTTGCTTCGGCCCTGGCGGACTGGCCGGTAAATGGATGCCCGGAAAATCCGGAAGGGTGGCTGCTGACCGTGGCGAGGCGAAAAAGCATTGATGCGATGCGGCGGCGGCATCGCGACGAGCTGGCCGGTGCCGATCTGCAATTGATGGCGGAAGGATTGGAAGCGGCGGCAGCAAGCGCGCAAATTCCCGACCAGCGGCTGGCGCTGCTGTTTGCGTGCGCACACCCGGCGATTGAAATTGGAGTTCGCGCCCCATTGATGCTGCAAACCGTGCTGGGGCTGGATGCCGCGGCGATTGCTTCCGCGTTTCTGGTTTCCCCGGCGACGATGGGGCAGCGGCTGGTACGCGCAAAAAACAAAATTCGGCAAGCGGGGATTCCGTTCCGCATTCCCGAGCGGGAAGAGTTACCCAGCCGGTTGGATACGGTGCTGGACGCGATTTACGCAGCGTTCGCGGAAGGCTGGAGCGATGCGGCCGGGGCGGACTCGGCGCGGCGCGACCTGGCGCAGGAGGCAATATTTCTGTGCAGGGTGGTGACGGAATTGTTGCCGGGAGAGCCGGAAGCGCTGGGGCTGCTGGCCTTGATGCTGCATGCGGAAGCGCGCGGCCGGGCGCGGCGGAATGCGCAGGGTCAGTATGTGCCGCTCGCCGAGCAAGATGTCGCATGCTGGGATTCGCGGATGATTCGTGAGGCTGAGGAACTTTTATTGCGGGCGAGCGCGCACGGTCGAATCGGGCGTTTTCAGCTGGAGGCGGCGCTGCAGTCGGCGCATGTGTTTCGGCGGATGACCGGCCGCGAGAATTGGACGGATGTCGTGCAGTTGTATGAAACGCTGTTGGCGATTTCCGGTTCGCCGGTGGTGGCGATTAATCGGGCTGTAGCGATTGGGGAATTGCGCGGAGCCACGGAGGGACTGGCGGCGTTGGAAGATGTGGCAGCCGACGGGCGGGTGCAACAATATCAACCGTACTGGGCGGCGCGAGCGGACCTGTTGGCGAAAAGCGGAGCGCATGCCGAGGCGCACGAAGCGTATGAGATGGCGATCGGGTTGGAGCGAGATCCGGCGGTAAGGCGGTTTTTGCAGGGCCGACAGGCAGCGGCGAAACCGTCCTAGGTCAGAGATAAAATATTGCCGGGCAGCCCCTCCCCCACGCTGCGTGTTCCAACCGGCGGTCGGTAGCTCCGCGTTCCTGGGCAGTTAGCGGGAGCGAGCGGGCGGTTGGCGAGCCGCAGACAGCTGGTTGTGCAGACGGTCGAGCTGGTCTTCGAAGTCGTTTAATTTTGCTTGTTCGATGCGGAGATCGTTAGCGCGCTCCGCTTCCTTTGCCTGCGCTTCGGGTTCGGCTTGCGCCATTTCCTCCAGCCATCGTTTCATGCGTTCCAGATCTTCTTCGATGTACTTGCGAGAGTTGGGATCGTCGGAGCGATTGAAGGATTGCTCCTGCTGCTTGATCTGCGCTGAGGCTTGTTCGCGCTGGTGCTTCATTTGCGTCAGAACGGCTTGCGATTCGTCGAGTCGTTGCCGCGCTTGGCTGACAACATCCATCTGGCCGCGGATGCGGTAGAGAAGGATCTGCATCCGCTGGACGGTAGCGGCGGTCGATTGCAAATCCTGACGAAGCTTGCGGACTTCTTCGAGCAGAGACTGCAGGGTTTGCGAGTCGGAAGGCGGAGCTTGGGCGTTTGCGAGGAGTGGCGCGGCTGCGAATAGGAAGGCGAGAACAAGAACGTGAAGTTTAAGCATGCGGGTTACTTACTGCCGAGGGTTCGCTCGAAGCAGTTGCGAACGCCTTGCAAAGAGGCGCTTTAAAGCACGCGCCGCTATGAATCATTAGTGGCCGGAGACGGAAAAAAGTGCCCGGACGATGCGCGGCTCAGCGGGCGGGAAAGAAGGAGGCGAGTTTGCGCTTGACTTTGCCGGCGAAGGATTCGGGAATGAGTTTGCGGTCCCAGCGGTGGGTGCGGAGCTGCGCGAGGAGCTCGGGAGCAAGAGGACCGCGATCGCTGGCGGCCAGGTTGGCTTCGACGTTGGGTGTTTTGCGCATGCCGGGGATGGTGGTGGCTACGTCGGGATTGGAAAGAATGAAGCGGAGGGCCAGTTCGGGGAGCGTGAGGCCATCGCGGAGCAGCGGCTTGAGGGCTTCGACGCGCTGCAGCGTGTTGCGGAGATTTTCGCCGGAGAAATAATTGTTGCGCCAATCGCCGGCTGGCCATCGGCTGACTGCGGTCAGGGTGCCGGTGAGCGAGCCCTCGTCGAAAGGAACACGGGCGATGACGGCGACATTTTTTTCGCGGCAGGCGGGGAAGAGTTCGTCTTCGGGATTCTGGTCGAAGGCGTTGTAGACGACCTGGACGGAGTCGACGAATCCGGCGCGGACGGCTTTGACGCCGTTCCAGGGCTGCCAGCGATTGAGGCTAATGCCGGCGGCGCGAACTTTGCCGGACGTTTTCAATTTGTCCAGCGCTGTGGGAATACGCGAGTCTTCGACCCAGTTGTCGTTCCAGGTGTGGAGCTGAATCAGGTCGAGGGTTTCAAGGCCGAGATTTTTCAGGCTTTTCTCGATGTATTCGCTGATGTGGTTGGGCGGGTAGCAATCATCAACCGTGGAGTTGTCGGCGGTGGGCCAGGCTTTGTTCTTGGGCGGGACTTTCGTAGCGGCGTAGAGTTTTTTTGCCGAGTTGGCGCGGAGAATCTGCCCGAGGAGTTTCTCGCTGCGGCCGTCGCCGTAAACCCAGGCGGTATCGAAGAAGTTGCAGCCGAGATCGATGGCGCGCTTGAGCGAGCTGAGCGATTGGTTGTCGTCTGAGCCGCTCCAGGCGCCCATGCCCCACATGCCGTAGCCGATGTCGGAGATTTGCCAGCCGGTGCGGCCGAAGGTGCGGTGCTTCACGGTTATTGGCTCCACTCGGTGGGTTGGCGGACCCAGCGGTGTTTTCGGAGTTCGGATTGGAGATCGGCAGACAGAGGGCCTTTGTCGCTGGCGGCGATGTTGGCTTCGACGTTTTTGATTTTGCGCATGCCGGGGATGATGGTGGCGACGTCGGGATTGTTAAGGATGAAGCGCAGGGCCATTTCGGCCATGTTCGAGCCCGCGGGAACAAGGGGCTTAAGTGCATCGGCGTGTTCGACGCTGGTGCGGAGGTTTTCGGGAACGAAATACGTGCTGCGCCAATCGTCGGCGGGCCAGGTGGATTGCAGGGTGAGAGCGCCGGTGAGGGAGCCTTCGTCGAAGGGAACGCGCGCAATCACGCCGACGTTGTGGGCGCGACAGGCGGGGAATAGCTGGTCCTCGGGATTCTGGTCGAAAATGTTGTAGATAACCTGAACGGCGTCGATGAAGCCGGACTTTACGGCGGCGATGCCGTTCCAGGGTTCCCAGCGGTTCATGCTAATACCGACGTGGCGGACCTTTCCGCTGGCGCGAAGCTGCTCGACGGTGCGGATGGTGCGGTCGTCATCGAGCCACTTGTCTTCCCAGGTGTGGTACTGGATGAGATCGAGAGTCTCGACGCCGGTGTTGCGCAAACTTTTGTCGACATATTCAAAAACGTATTCGGGCGGGTAAGAAACGTCGAGAGAAAATTCCCGTTTGGAAGGCCATTCGCGATTTTTGGGCGGAACTTTAGTGGCGACGTATAGTTTTTTGCCGGAATTGGCGCGCAGCGCTTTGCCGAGCAGCACTTCGCTGTGGCCATCGCCGTAGGCCCAGGCGGTATCAAAAAAATTGCAGCCGAGATCGATGGAGCGCTGGAGCGAGGCGAGCGATTCCGCGTCGTCGGAGCCGGTCCAGCCGGCCATGCCCCACATGCCGTAGCCGATTTCGCCGACTTGCCAGTTGGTGCGGCCAAATTTGCGATAGCGCAAGGGAATCTCCTTTTGGAGAATCAGGCTAACACACGTGTTAAGTCGCAAGAACTACTGCAAGGAAAAACAAGAGTCAGCAGCGCACGCACAGTTAAGAACACCCAAGGCAGCTCCAGAAGCCCAGGTATGACTGATGAGTGGCAACTGTACGGACGGACAGGTCGCGGCGGGAAAAGGCGGTGCTAGCATCGAGAGGTAACTTGGGATTAAGCGGAGGAGAAATTTCTTCGATGCGTGTGCCCAGCACGTTTGCTTTACTGACATTGATGGCGGCCGGCGCCGGAGTTGTTGCGCCTGTCCTAGTTGCACAGAAGACCAATCCGACCAGCGTGGCAACGGCGCAAAGAGACCTTTTGGCGACACCGAACGCCGCAACCATGACGTCGCCGGCGCCGAAAAAGCCGGCCGAGCCGATGCGGCTGACCACGAAATCCGACCATTCGCGCGAATTGTTCGGGGAAGCCGTTCTCTTTAGCGGAAATTACCGGCTGGATGAATGCCTGAAGAGCTTGCGCGCGGCCACGAGCGAGGATGGAAATTTTGCAGCGGGATGGGCGCTGCTTTCCTATCTTGCGACCGACTCGAAAGAATCTGCGGAAGCGCTGGCGCGTGCGCAAAGCCTGGCCGGAAAGATTTCGCCGAGCGAAATGTTGTTTGTGCGCTGGGTGACGGCGATTAAGAAAAACAATCAGCTCGCGGCCATTTCCGATCTGAACGATCTGGTGCATCGAGAGACGGGCGACAAATTTGTTCTGTACCTGGCGGGCCGGTGGTTTGTCGATCAGCACGACGCACAGCGAGCGATTCCCTTGTTCGAAAAGGTGCTGGAGATCGATCCGCAGTTTACGCCGGTGCTGAACCGGCTGGGCTATTCGTATGCCGCGATGGGAGACATGGCACGAGCGGAAGCGCTGATGCAGCGCTACGTGGCGGCGATGCCGGCCGATCCAAACCCGGAAGATTCGTATGGGGACATTCTTTTCAAAGCGGGCCGCTATGCGGAAGCGAAGGGACATTTTGAACATGCCTTGAAGAAGGACCCGACGTTTGGGCCGTCGCAGCATGAGCTGGGCGATGTTTTCGCGATGCTGGGAAATCAAGCGGGGGCGCGCGAAGCTTACGAAAAGTCAGCCAAGATTGCGGCAAATCCGCGCAGAAATCTGGAGTATCGCGGATCGATCGCGCTCAGTTACGTGCGCGAAGGCATGCTGGGTTTCGCGGACCGCGAATACGCGGAACTGGTGGCCGAAGCGCACGCGAGGAAATATAGCGACCTGGAAGCAAGATTTCACGAAGCAATGGCGATGTACCAGGCGGACGATCTTGCGGCATTAAAGCAGCTGGACGCGGCGGAAACGGCGATTCGCGAGGATGCGGACCTGGCGGCGGTGACACGCGACGAGCACATGGCGGTGATCCGGCGCTGGCGCGGCGTGCGTTCGCTGCATTATGGAAACGCGCCCATGGCGGAAGTATGCCTGCATGTGCTGGAAGAGCGCTACGAAGTTACGGACAACGAATGGATCGGCGCCGAGATGCATGCTTTGCGCGGTGCGCTATTCGCGGAGCAGAAGAAGCCCATGGCGGCGATTGCGGAGCTGGAACAGACGGGCGACGACGCCTACTCCCTGGATTTGCTGGCACGCGCAAAGCGGGAAAGCGGAGACAGCGCTGGCGCGGACGCGGCGTTGCGGCAGATGCTGGGCATTCACGCTTCGACAATGGAGTCGGTACTGGTGGTGGAACCCGCGCGGACAAAGTTATCGGTCACGGCTTCGAAGTAGCATCAAGACTCATCCGCAACAAACCGCGCCCGCAGGGCAAAACGGCCGCTCAGCCTTCCTTCAGCTTGAGTTTGCCTGCGGATTTTTGTTCTTCGAGAAACGCCTTCAGTTCGTCGGAGGCGGCCAGCAAGCGAATCCACTGTTCATAATAGAGCGTGACGGGGAAACGGCCGAGGCCGTAGACGCTGACGCCGCCTTTTTCGCCAACGCGAAAATCGAGAGTGCCGCTGCGTTTTTGGCCGGATTGTTTTTGCAAGGCCGCGAGTTGGGCCTTAAGTTCTTCGTAACTGGGTTCAGACATACAATTTTCTCCCACAAAGATTCTGAGGCTGAATTTAGCACAGAGCACGCAACAAGGGCAGATCCCAGTCGCTAGACCTGCAGGCGGTCGGCGTCACGGGCGACGACTTCGTAGAGCACGGGGTTAATGAAAAAGCCGAGCACTAAGCGGGAGAGAAGGCCGGCGACCACGACGATGGCGAAAGGTTTTTGTGTGT
>Ga0075425_100001732_pt1 | contig 21467 bp, 16 predicted proteins | sample SoiMethybrSBSTD4_FD_75300 | JGI IMG/M metagenome (GOLD analysis project Ga0075425, IMG submission 75300) | Bulk soil microbial communities from a Populus tree surrounding site in Tennessee, USA - Soil MetaG P. TD hybrid SBSTD4 | ecosystem: Environmental > Terrestrial > Soil > Tree plantation... | reverse complement strand
GAAGAATTCATTTGTGAAATAAATGATGCCAAACCATTAAGACTTAATAATTACGATAAGTATACTGCAGACTATTACCATCAATACATAGGATCTAAACTAGATGCGGATCAGTGGGAGGAAGTTATTAAAAATACCCATATGAACTCATCTTTTTGCTTGTTGTGTGCTCATGAAACTGCAAAAAAAATTATAAAACCGCAGCCTGGAAATAAAAGAATGAGGCCTGATAAAATAATCAATTTAATGCTCAAATGTATAGCAAGACATGAGTTGTTTGTTGTGTTAAAAAGTTGTGCATATAACAGCACCTGTAAGATCTGTGATGATGATACAACATTTAATAATACAAACGCAGCCTATAAACATATTTTACGGGGCCATGTTTTAAACATTATATCACACAAAGTGCCGGATGGTATTTGTCCTATTGAAAGATATAAGCTGAGTAAAGTAGATAATTCTTTAGCTGCGCAAGATGAATAACAATAATGCCAATTCCAGTAACAATCTTTTATTTTTTGTATAAGGAATCATTGCGGACATAACTATTTCATAAGGGGGGAAATGAAGATAATAAAAATTAATCTCATGGTGCTGGTTATTATATTGATGACAAGTAAAAATAAACCAATGGAAAAGAAGCTCGATAATCATCGGACCATTTCTTTACAACAATTAATAGATATTAATCCTTTAGCAGCGCCAGGATTTGTTAGTAGAAGTTTCCCAAAAGCTCCAAGTTTCCAAAAAGCTACCTTAGAAAGCAAAAAAAAATTAGCACATGAGAACGGTAAAAAAATAATTGCTTTGTGTAGTCAGTATGAATGCTTACTTTGTCTCAATGAGGATGCAATGCAGTGGGAGGAGTGTCCAACATGTAAAGTATCATATAAAGATGGTAAATTGCAAAAATATAAACTATATATGCATTATGTCTTAATGCACCATCCAGTAGGGATAGAAATAAAGAATGTATATTGGGATGTTGACGATATGTGTTATTTTGATTCATGTCAGCGTAAGTTTTCTAAGAGTAAACAATTATCTCGCCATATAATTTCAAAACACGTTTATAAATGGATACAGTTGGATCATTTAAAAAATTGTAAGCATGAATAAATTTATATTGTTATTCCAATTTGCAGTAGTAGGCGCCCATAACATGATTGGTATGGATACAAGTGAATTTGATAGAAAATTGGCAAAAATGAATGATGATTTTTTTAATATTGGTAAGTCAAATTTTTCTTTTGAATCTTTTTTTAAATCTCAGGATTTTGCTCAAGAGGAAGAGATTAATGAAAGTCAAAATAAACAAATCTTTAATGAATTAACTGCTGCAGGTTTGTTAGGTAAACTTCCTAGAGTTCTGTCTTCAACAGTACCGCATGATATGGAAGAACTTATCGCGCTGATAGATATGGATCGTCCATTGCAAACCAATAGAAAAGAACAAAATACGTTAGATTATTATCACCAAAAAATTGGTTGTAAAATAGATTCTTTTTTGCGATGGAAAGAAGTTATAAAAAACGCTCATGCAATATCATGGTTTTGCTTAGTATGTACTGATGATACCATACAAGAAATTGTTACTAGGGAACGAGAAAAAAGTGTCGTTAAAGGAGATAGGCGAACGAACTTATTCATGAAATGTTTAGTAAGAAATGATCTGTATTGTGTTTTGAGAAGCTATTTAAAAGATCAAAAAAATTGCCCTATTTGTTCACATGAATTTGAGCCACGGAACGCCTTAAAACATTTCGCTGCAAAACATCTTTTAGAAATTATATCGCATAAAGCACCAAGAGGTCTTTGCTCTATTGAAGGGTATAAAGAAAATAAAGATTAGAATTGGTTGCGGGGGCTGGATTCGAACCAGCGACCTTTGGGTTATGAGCCCAACGAGCTACCAGGCTGCTCCACCCCGCGATGAAGTGGATATCTAAAGAACGCTATTGATTGTAAACCATTAGTTTGGTTTGTCAAATAAACTATTGATTCTACAGCATCTTCTTGACTTTTTTTCCCTGTTTATGTTCAACTGGCGAGTAAATTGAGGAAGGTAATGAAACGATCGCATCTTTATCTTTGGCTTGCCGGGCTCATACCTCTTTGTATAGCAGTAATTGGACTGCTTATCTATTTGTATAGTCAATGGCAACAGAGAGATCTTTCTTCAATTAGGGTCGGTATTTTACATTCTATGACCGGTACCCTTGCCATTAGTGAAGTGCCAGTCATTGATGCTACCTTGCTTGCTATTGAAGAAGTTAATGAGCAGGGCGGTGTTTTAGGGCATTTAATTGAACCGGTTGTCGTAGATGGCAAATCAGATCCAACGAGTTTTGCACAACAAGCAGAATATTTGATCACCCAAGAAAAGGTAGCCGTTATTTTTGGTTGTTGGACATCAGCAAGTCGCAAAGAGGTCAAACCTATTGTTGAAAAACATAACATTTTATTATTTTATCCGGTGCAATATGAAGGGCTGGAAGAATCGCCCAATATTATTTATGTAGGAGCTGCTCCCAATCAACAGATTTTACCGGCGGTAGAATGGGCATTTAATAATATTGGCACTCGCTTTTTCTTAATCGGATCTGATTATGTATTTCCGCGTATTGCAAATGAGATCATTAAAGAAAAAATAAAATTATTACAAGGTACCGTGGTAGCAGAAGAATATTTGCCGCTTGGTAGCCGCAATGTAGAGCCGGTTATTGAAAAAATTAAAACTACCAATCCTGAGGTTATTCTGAATACCATTAATGGTGATACTAATATTTATTTTTTCATTGCATTAAAACAAGCGGGTATCACTTCAGATAAAATACCGGTGATCTCATTTAGTATTGCTGAACAAGAATTATTAGATTTGGGCATTGATAATTTAGTTGGTCATTATGCTGCATGGAACTATTTCCAATCATTAGATACGCCGCGTAATGCAGAATTTGTGCGTAAATTTAAGCGCAGATATGGTGGTAGTCGTGTCATTAGTGATCCTATGGAGGCGGCTTATTGCGCGGTACATATGTGGGCTGATGCGGTTAATGAAGCTGGATCAATAGATACTGATAAGGTGCGCTTAAAATTGAAAGACGAATCATATCAAGCGCCAGAAGGTAAAATTTATATTGATTATGATACGCTCCATGTTTGGCGTGCATTGCGTATAGGAAAAATAAAACCGGACGGACAATTTTCAATTGAATGGGACTCGCAACAACCGATTCCGCCACAACCATATCCTATTTATAGGACAAAAGAAGAATGGAACAATTTATTGCAATCTTTGTATACCAAATGGGGTAATAAATGGGTACGCCCTTCTTAAAAAATCAACGATTACTCAATTATTATTACCGAATATTTTTATGGATTTGTGCCGTCGTTTTGCTGTGCATAGCAATTGCGTGGGGTGCTTATGGCGTTATTCGTTGGTATTCCGTTGCACAACAAAAACAACGGCTTGCGCAATTAGTACAACAGGAACAGATCCAATTAGAAGAATTTTTTAATCAGCGTTTACAAGAGATAGAGCAATTAGCAGATGATCCATCATTGCAACAGTATTTAACCACGATGGGACAAAGATCCCCTGTAAATATCACTGAATTTGCACAGTGGGCATCAGCGTGGCGACAAACAACCCGGCAACAGGATAAATATTACCCGCAACTATTGCTGGTTGATCCACAAGGAATATTAATTGCCGCAGAAAAACAACGCGAAGATCTTGGACGCTCGGTGATAGAAGGTATGTATGGCAATACGATGCTCAGCGATGTGGTAAAAAAAGTTATTGCTACCAAAAAATCAGCTATATCCGACATTGCGTATTATCCTAATGAAATGCGTCCCTCAATGTTTATTGCAGTACCATATATTAAAGATAATATGCTGCAGGCTATTATCGTGGCACAACTTTCTGATATAGCACTTTTTGCAACGGTGCAACGAATTTATACTGGCGGCAAAAATAAAGATGTGGTAGCGATACTCACTAAAAAAATGGGGAATAATGTAACCTGGATTACCCCATTGCCGGATGATCCAAATATTGGATTATTGCATACAATACCATTAGATGATCCGCGAGCTCATGCATTTAAACAAGCATTAGGGGGTCGTTCAGATTCTGGCGTAATAATCAATTATTATAATGAAAAATCAATTGCGGCCTGGGCTCCTTTTAAAATGTTTAATTGGGCAATTGTGGTACGAGCATCCGTAGCATTTGGTAATTTTTTTACGTTATTGTACACCACGCTGATTATTGCAAGCGCAATTTTGGTCGCCATACTTTTTTTGTTGTTGCTATTGTTACTTATTTGGTGGTGGTTTTTGACCCATGCCTCTCTGGCACATTTTTTGCAGGGTGCGGTAACACGTACCATGATACTCTTTTTGCTCGTATGTTCGTTTGGCGGCGCATTATTTTTTGCCCATCGCTATGTAAGTCTTCGTTGGTGGCGTTCATTTGCGCTGCAGAATGAGATTAAGATGAAAGGGCAATACGCTATTCAACAATTGACGCATCATCTTTTTAAAGTAGAAGATATGGCGAACACCATTGCGTATCAAGTTGGCAATATGCAAGTTAATCGTAATAATGCTGAGCAAATTACCAAAATAATTGAAGATCAACTCCGCAATAATCCATCAGTATTGGGAGTGTATGTTGCCTATAAACCGGATGCAATGCCGGATAAAAAACCGTTTGCACCGTTTGTTTGGCGCAAAGATGAACAGCTTCATAAAGGATTAATTCAATATGACTACACCAAAAAAGATGGCAAAGATTTACCGGATACTTCTTGGTATTATCTGCCGCTCTCTGACAATCAACAACATTGGATAGATCCATTCTTTGATAAAGTTTCTAATACACTGGTGATAGCCATTTCAGTTCCTTTCTATGCAGCACAAGATACTCAGAAAACGCGGCCACTGGGCGTGGTTGCCGTTACGTACCCGCTCCATGATATTAAAGATCTGATTCTTTCACTGGGTATTAGTGGTGCCGGTTATTCTATGATTCTTGGTCATAATGGCGCGTTTATTTATCATCCGGATGGATCGCTGGTGCTTGATCGAAAAACTATTTTTGATATTGCCCAGGAGAAAGGGCAACAAATTTTTGAAGCAATCGGTAACGATGCAATAGCCGGAGAGCGTGGACTGGCAGCTATCAAACCAAAGTGGTGGCAATCGAATAATTTATATGCCTATTATCAACATATTCCTATTACTGGTTGGGCATTAATCATGGTTTTTGTTGCGGATGAATCACTCCAGGCGGTCAAAAAAATTCACCATGCATTTGTATTTCTTACCCTGTTTGTTGTGATTATGTTCGTTTTATTGTTATTGCTTGTTTTATTATCGATAATAATGACGCGGCGCAAATTGCTTGAAGCTATTGCTATTTATTCTACGATTTTACTCCTTGGTATGTTGGCAATATTGGCCGAAAGCCGTCGAGCACTGGTGGTTGCAGGTCAGGGAGAAACGATTATTACCGACAGCATGTCGTTACGTTTATTTTTGGACAAAATAGAAGAGACGATGATTCAACGACATGAAGCACTGCCATTACAATTAAAAACGGGACTGTTAATTAATCTCATGGACTTTGCAAGTTTTGGTTCGGTGAAATTTTCTGGATATATTTGGCAAGATGTTCCGAATAAAGATAAAGAGATAGAATTAGGCGTTAATTTTCCGCAAGCGCAAGAAATCAAGAAAAATAGCAAAACGTACGAATATCATTATGGCAATATCACCGTTGTTGGATGGGAAATTAATGGACAGTTGGTACAACGACAGCGCTATGCTAAATATCCATTTGATGAATTTAGAGTAGAAATTGTTATGGAACCTGCTGATGAGACAAGAAATATTCTGTTGGTACCGGACTTACAAGCATATCGTTTGGTTAATCCTTCTTCGCGACCGGCATTTAATGATGAATTTTTATATGCAGGATTTGCCGTAGAAAAAAGTTTCTTTAGTTATCGTACCTATTCGCCCGATACTAACTTAGGTATGCCGAATTATTTACAAGCTACGCAAAAGGTACATTTGGTATATAACATTGTTTCATTACGCAGTTGGACGCACTCATTTATTGTGTTTTTCTTACCATTGACCGTTATTATGTTCCTGCTGTTTGCACTTTTATTTATTATTGAATCAAGTCCTGATGCATTGCGCACACCGGTTCGTATTATCACCGCGGCAGCATCGCTCTTTTTCTCTACCTTGGTAGGTCATCAATTGCTGCGCCAACAGTTTCAATTGAGTGCCGTAACGTATGTAGAATATTTCTTCTTTTTAGCATATGTTACTATTGCGCTTCTGGTTGTTTATACCAATATACTTATTCGGTCAAAGGTAGAAAAATCACATATATTCTTTACGCTTTGGTTTTGGCCAATACAAACAACGGCATGGTTTATTATTACCGCAATTATTTTCTATTAAACGAAAGGGTGTAGTTATGCATTTTTTTGATGTTGATGCAGTAACCAGTGAGTTACGCAGAGAACGCGGAGTGTCGGAGAAGAAAATGCGCCAGTATTATCTTCTTTATTTGCTGATGCTCGGCATCTATATTGGTATCTATTTTCTTTTTTTCTATGGGGGTAATCAAGAACGTCCTTGGGTTACTCCACTAGAATTGTTCTGGATAGGACTGAGCGTTCTTGCGTGGCTCGGCTGTTATTTTGCACATGGTCGTGGAAGTTTTTCTTTATTCGCCAAACGCATGATCTGTCTTGGAGTACCAATTGGCTTTAGCACATTGCTCTATGTATTGCCTGCGCCAATTTTTACTTTATTGGTAATGCGCTATTTCCTTGGTGCAGATTCATTTAATGGTCTGTTACCGTTTGCTCTTCCATTTTTAACCATGACCGTTTTTATGTATTTATATTTTACGTATTACGGTATGATGTGCGGACAAATGCGCAAAGTTACTGAGTAATACCATAGCGGTAGCAATCTCAGGCGTATGCGTTAAAGAAATAGAAACGCTCAGCGGTTGTTGCGCCGGTAGCAATGCCTGCCAATTAACCTGCAGATCAGGTGAACCATTGGTTCTTTTTATAACTGATACGTGTCTGCTTACCGTTAATAATAAGAATCGTTCTTGATGAAAAGCATTACTCAATGCTTTTAAAAACGCTTCTTTAACTGCAAAGCGCACTGCAAAACGTGGTGCGCTTTGCTTTTTATTGCTGAGGCAATAATCAATCTCTTCATCTGAAAAAATACGTGTTAATCGAGCTCTGCTATACGTTTGCCAGTGTTCAAAGCGCTTGACGCTGACTGAGTCGATGCCGATGAAAAACATACAGAGCTCTGTTCTTTTATCAGTTATTTAACGCGTGAATGGTTTTGTATATAATCTGCCTCTAAAGCTTTAAGAAGATGGTCAAAACTAAGAATACTATTGTGTTCAGCAAGCATTTCTTTGATACTCTGATTATGTCCAGGGTTTGGGTTGTGCTCCCATTCAAAGAGATAATTGGAAAGAACCTGATAAAAAGAAACGGCAGATGGTTTTTCCTTAAATGAATCATGCAAATGGTAAAGATAGAACTTATCCTGTTTCATTAATGTTTCGAATTTTTTATAATTTTTCTCTTGCATTGCATCGAAACATGCCTGCATATGATGTTTAGTTTCAGATTCCTCCATACTATATGCAGCTGTATAAAAAACTAATACACAAATGATAATTTTTTTTAAATATATCATAAATTTCCACCTTATTTTTGTTTTATCTGTTCCATATAGTGATCAAGTGAACGATACATAATTGCTTCTCTAATATGATGCGCATCAATAATATCAGTATTTTCAAGATCAGCAATAGTGCGAGCAACGCGCAACAGTTTATGATAACCGCGCATACTCAAATGTAATTTCTCAAAAGCACGTTTAACCGTTTCTTGTGCGCTGTCAGTCAGTGCGCAATGTTCATCAATCGCTGATGCGGGCATCGTGCCATTAAACATCTGTGCTTGTTGAAATCGTGCTGCTTGTTTGTTAACTGCTGGTTCTACCCGTGCATACAGTTCCTGTGAACTTTGTTGTGTATTGTGGGCACTGGTTACCGTTTGATAATCAAGCGGTTGTACGTTGATTTGCAGATCGATACGATCGAGCAGCGGACCTGAAAGTTTTTCTAGATACCGATTAATCTGTTGTGCGGAGCAATGACATGTTTTACGCGGATCGCCTAAAAAGCCACAGGGGCACGGATTGAGTGCGGCAACCAACAAACATGATGCCGGAAATTGTACTGAATATTGTGCACGCGAAATATTAACGACCCGATCTTCAAGCGGTTGCCGCAATACTTCAAGGCTGCTGCGTTTAAATTCCGTCAATTCATCTAAAAACAAAATACCGTGGTGCGCGAGACTCATTTCTCCTGGTTGTGGAAATGATCCACCACCAACCAATCCAACGGCAGATATGGTGTGATGCGGATTGCGAAATGGACGCTGGGTAATCAATGATTGATCAGCAAGTTTGCCACTGACTGAATAAATTTTGCTTGTCTCAAGAATCTGCGCAAAGCTCATCGGTGGCATAATGGACGCAAGTCGTTGTGCAAGCATTGTTTTGCCTGATCCAGGAGGGCCAATAAATAAAATATTATGTTGTCCGGCAGCGGCAATCTGGAGTGCGCGCTTAGCGCTCATTTGCCCTTTAACATGCGCAAAATCAAGATTTTTATCCACGGCGGGGGAATTATTGAAAGTAATAGGAGTAATCGGTTTTGCCGGTTGTTCATTGCGCAAAATGTTCACCAGCTCAGTCAGATGTGCAACGCCAATCACGTCAAGTTCTTTAATAAGTGCTGCTTCTTGTGCGTTTGCGTGTGGTACTACAATACGTTTTTTGCCAAGCCGTTGTGCATCATACGCGATTGAGAGCGTTCCTTTGATAGTACGAATAGCACCATCTAATGATAATTCGCCAATAAATAAGGTCTCTTGCAAAAATTCGCTTGTTAACTGCAACTGTTGTGCTGCTTGCAAAATACCGATAGCAATCGGCAGATCAAAGAGCGTACCTTCTTTTTTTAAATCAGCGGGTGCAAGATTGACCGTAATTTTTCGTTCTGGCAAACGAATACCGGCATTTTTTAAGGCGGTCGTAATGCGTTGCCGACTTTCTTTGATAGCAACATCGGGCAAGCCGACGATATGAAAATTTAATAAACCAAAAGAAAGATCAACCTCAACTTCAACCGAATATGCTTGCACGCCGATCGTGGTCGCAGAAAATATTTTTGTGTGCATGGATGGATTTCGTGTAAGAGCCCCTACAAAGTATAAAAACATTTTTTCATTGTTTGTGTGATTTACAATAAAGTCAAGAACATAATCTCTTTGCTGGTCGTTTTTGCTATTTGTTTTATACTAGTCAGCTGTTACGCTATTTGTTTTGCAGCAAAGGAGTGCCATGTTTCATTACTTTTTAGTAGCTAGTCTTATATCTTCCTCATTTTTTTCTCTGTTGCATGCATTTAAAGTGGTGCCAGGCAATAATCCTCTACAAGGTACCCTGACATTTCCTATTGGTGCTCATGCGTTTAATTATGGTGCTGCGCGGTTACTGGTAGGTGCCCGCAATGATATTGAAGGACCAGGAAGTAATTTCTCTCTTGCTATGTCAGATCATGGTGGAAATTTTGAACCACTCATGCCAGAAAAAATCATATTAAATAATAACGTTGATCAACCCAATCCAGCGTATGGTAAAGCAATTGGTTTATTGCACGCACCGCAACGGAGCCTATCGTTACCGGTGTTTACCTTAAAAAATGATCCACATACGTTATATATGCTTGAATCTATACTCGGACTTACCACCGCAGACAATCATTTACATAAATATCATGTTCTTATCTCAAAACCGATGGTTGATGCGCATGGCAATCTTGCCGATATTCATGCCATTTGCAGCGCGCCATTGGGAGATCAAGTGCTGTTGTTTGTTGCAGTTAGCCCTGCCGGACAACCATTCGGCGTAGCAGGAAGTGGTATTGCCATGTTGCAACTGATTACGTGGCAAACGATGAATGTATGGCCTACTGTAGAAGGCAATACCATTTCTTACAAAGAACAAATTAATGTACGGCATGTAGATTTGGTAGTCAGAAAAATGGTGAAAAATAAATCTGAGTCTGCGTCCGACAAAGAAACCAAAAAAAAGGAAGAATCTAAAGAATCTTCTGACTCATCGGATGAGAAAGCATCTGATGATAAAGACGATAGCATTTCCTGGGCGTTTGAAGGGGGAATGCGTTTTATTATGTCCAAAAATTCAACAAGTAAGTTGTATCCTGGTATTGATATGCATTGGGATCCGCATCTGAATCGTTTATTTATCGCATTGCAAGGACAAACCGGGCCGAATGAACAAGATATTATCTGTACGCTCATTGTAGGTCAGTTAAAATTAAATACGGAGAAAAAACAGGAACTTGCATTTAGTTCTATTATTCCGCTCGAGGCTATTCAAAGATCAGATCTTATTGTTGCAGCACAAGGAGCGCATCAATCCGTGTCGTTATATAAAGTGCGTACTATGCTAACGACCACCGGTCTTAATTATGTGGTAGTTGCCGGTGGTAATGGCAATCCGGATGAAGTAGGAAATTGTATCTATGCATTACCGTTAATTAATGATCATCAAAGTGGTATAACCAATGGCATGCTTGCCGATGTAGCACAAGAACCACAAACTTCATTTGCTCATAATTATCCTTTTTCATTAACGCATCGCAGCTTATTAGAAACAAGAAAAAAAGAAGAAGATGCCGTTTTTTCTATGAATCTTTTTGCCATGCAAGATCAACGAGCATTAGTTGGTGGTGCACCATTACCGCTGGCAGCCAATCAACGCATAACAGATTTATTTACGCAAGGTGATGCGGTGTACGCAACCATTGGTGATGAATCAAGTCAAACCACACAACCGGGTATGTTTTATTCTCAGGCATTATTTGATACGCAAGGACGCATTATGTGCTGGACGCCGTGGAAGCGTACCTGCGGAATGACCAGACCGTTGCGTGGTGGTGCTATGGATAGTGCGAACGGAAATTTATGGATTTTAGGCGGTCCACACCATAACGTAGTTGGTTATACGGTGTGGTCTAATGGTGCAAAAAATTATTTATTAGGGGGAACTGCTGATGATGCCCAATGCGGTTTTGTTTCATTAGTCTCCCAACAGTTGCCGTTAGAACGGGGTGGTGTGCTCTCTATTGAAGATTTTCCGGTCAATACTCCCGGATTTGGTACGGATGCATCAAAACCATTAGATCAATTATCATTACAAGTGATCACCGGCAATGGCAGTGCGATGTTGGTTGAGACCTCGCGCAATGATCAACCGTATATCATAAATGCCAATGTTGGTGATTTTGCAACCGGTATGCAAGTTATGCAGGATGGTACGCTTGCAGCATTTCAACACAATGATGCAACAAAAGTATTGGTGTTGCGCGGTGGAGTTCTAGATCAATTAGGACCAATTAGTTGCGCACAACTCTCTCGAGCTCCTTTATGTGATGGAACTGCACGTGGTTGGTTATTTGTTGGTGGTGTTGGCGGTGTTGCCATACTCTCGCGTCCTGATAATGCTGGTTGGGATACTTCAATTGGCCGGGGACTGCATGCAGCATTTGCCGGACTTACTCCTGATATGAGTTTTAAGATCGTTGGTAATTATCGCTTTGTGCAAAAACTTTTTTGTGATGGTGATTATTTATATATTTTGACGCATGATACATTTGATCGTATTCCGCTTGATGATATAAATGGCACTCCCTATACGTTGGCAAATTCGACCCTTCTTGGTTTTAAGTATGGCCGATTTTTTGATGCCGTGATTTGGGAATCATATGCAATACTGGCAACCAGTAAAGGATTATATGTCTCAGCATTTGATGTGCGTTCAACGCAGCAGCCACAGTGGCACAAAGTTGAATTGCCAGAAGGAGAGGGAGCAGTCACTTCTTTGTATCCACTCTGCGCGGATGATTCAGAACAAGGAGTTGCGAAGAATGGCAATCTCTATTTGATTAACAAACAAGCAAATTCTGACATTACGCGCGTATATCGATGTGTGGTGCGCATTATTGATGGGCAAATCAGCATTGAGCCAATTTTTAATCAATTTATTAAAGGTGTACCTTCCTACTTTTTGCAATATAATAGCCATCGTAATTTTGTCGGAACTGAAGGTGGCTTTTTCTATTCTTCAATGGTAGATCACAAAAAAAATAAAAAAGGGACTGAACAAGAAACAACGTTGTCGTGCCCGCAAATATTATTTAATTTGCAACCGGGCTTTCGTTTTATGGAATCAATGAAGCGTGCCATGCAAACATCAGCAACTGAATCATCAAATGCACGATTGTTAAAACGCTCAAGTGCATCAGGAACATTGCTATTAGTAACCAAAGAAGGGCTGACGGTACATGAATGAATCCTTCGATACTAATTGCTTACGCAATTCACTCAGGATGACCCGACTACGCCAAGGCTTCGACGGGCAGGCCGGCATAAGGAATTTTATGATACAAAGATATTTGTTTTACATGGTTGGCATCTTGTTGTGTGCGCACTCAGCAATGTATGCCATGTTTCCGATTAATATTACCCGGCCGTACGATTATAACGTGTATCCACGTTACACACATAATGCAATCACCAAATTTGAACTGAATATGTTTGCCGAATTTGGATTAAAAGCGCACGCAAGTGTATGTGAATCATGTTCACCATTTCAACTCTGGCAATGTGATAATAATGCGCTTGCCATGATTAAAGGTTTTAGCACTGCAAGTTGTGATCCGGTTGAACAAGAACTTGCTGATTTTGCGCAGAATTTTATTGGTATTGATGATATTAATAAACGTGGCCATGTTATTATTAATGGCAATTTAGATCTTGATTATAACGTTATTTTGGCAGCGCGGTATCATTTTCCATACGATGTTACCCTTGGATTGTATATTCCATTTCTTGCATTTCGAACCTGTAACATCAGTATAGAAGATTTAACACCAGCACATACGCCAGAAGATCTGTTTGTTAAAGAGATGTTAACCAATAATTTGTCAGGGGTTGTTGATCAATTTGGTCGCGGTCTGCATATCGGTCCGTGGCAAGAACAAGGTATCGGCGATATTGCGGTGATTGCTTCTTGGTCGCCCGATTTTCCACAACGCAAACCGATATTAAAAAATGTGCGCCTTCATGTTGATTTAGGTTTTAGTATCCCAACCGCGTCTCAAGTTAATATTAACAATCTGCTTGCAATTCCGCTTGGTAACAGTGGTGCCAGCGGTTTATTTTTTGGTGCTGGTATTGATTTGCGGTTAGGGCGCTATATTCGCATTGGTGTTGATGCAAGCTTTTTAAATCTGTTTACCCATGTTGGTCCATCACGATTTAGAACCTTTGGAGAACAACCGGATCTGTTGTTATTACATAAAGAACGGTGCGTACTCAAAGATTGGGGCTTTACGCAAATGTATAACGTCTATGGTACCTTATATAAATTCTTTGATCGCATTTCAGCACGCGTTATGTATCAGTTTATGGGTCATGATGAAGATACTATCTCATTAGGATGTAGCGACTTTTCTTCTTCAATCGCTAATACTGCCGCGTCATTGCAAGGGTGGACGACACATCAATTCCTGTTCAGTCTTGATTATGATGCTGATGAACGGATGGGATTAAAGCCATATTTTATGTGGTTCTATAAATTGCCCGTTAACGGCTGCCGATCAATCTTATTGCATACTACTGGTGTGGTGTTTGCACTGCGGTATTAAAACATACTTATAATAAGAATTTATAATTCTCTCGATACTTTAATTAAAAATTTTAATTTGTTGTCTAAGATTTTAACCATAGGAAGACAACTGTCTGGTTTTTCTTTTTTTGTCCCGATGATGAGTTCATTTTGAGTATCATAATGTTGGTAAATTATTGTGCGCAGCGGAGTGACTAATTTTTCTGAAAATGTATGAATCGCAGGAGGTACCAGAAGGGGGATGGTAAGGCAAGCTGCAATATTATTTATAAAATTATCTTTTCTGTTTAATACAAATTTTATAAAAGGTATAAATGGATGAAAGAGAGTAAGGAAGTAAAGACTTATTAATGATCCACCAATAACAATAGTTTCTGCAAATCGATATTTTAATGAAGTTAACGCAGTCGATTTATATTTATGTGGCCAGAGCATTTTGCGCAGCTCTTGATGTTGTTGTGTAGTTACATCAGCATCTTTCAAAGTGAGTGATAAACCATCATATCCAGATAGATTCTTAAATGATAAAGAGGGAATAGGCTTTTGGGGTTGGCAGATAATGGTTATCTCTTGCAAAGGCGGATCTTGTTTTATATCAAAAGCAACTGATGTTACATTATTGTTGTAAATAACTATAGCTGATTCCTTTTTATGATTGTGCTTTGGATGATTCTTCATTTTATTAAGATTTAATTCTTTTTGAGGTGGAGGTATTATGCACAATGGATTATTTTTAACAAAACAAGCAGGTATATTTTCCCCTCGTGAATAATAACAGAGTGCTCTCCTAAAATGAAAGAATACGGGAAGATTGTCGTCTGGCTTAGTTTCGGTAATAAAAAAACGTAAAATTTCTTTTTCATTATCCAATTCTAAGAATTTTATAGTGTCGACTAAATAGATGCATTCAAAAGGATCGGTTAAATTAATTTCTGGGTGCTTATTGTTCCAACTCTTCATATCAGAATTGCCTATAAGATCTAATACTACTTTTAAATTTTTTTGGGTAAAAAATTTTTTTAAACCAGTTTGAACTAACATTAAATCAATATCAATATCTAGAGCTGAATTTTCATCTAGTGCTGAATCTTTATTTTGCCATGCTAATTGACAAAGAAATCCGGAACATTTAACTCGAGCAGATAGAAAATGATCTATCTTACCTTCGGAGGTGCGAATAGTGATAAATTCTTTTTTTTGCAGATGCTCCGGCAATTCACAAGAAAATAAAGAATGAGAGAAAATGATTAGAATAATGACCAGAAAAAGCATTTTATTTTAAATATCTTTCGAGCCATGCAAAGTTTTGGCGCCATTGATAATAAAAAGCATTAACATGCTGAGGTATTCCACAAATCAAGGTATTTTTCTGCTCATGTGCATACGTATACGGTGCTGATCCTATAGTATCGCCAATGTTCATAAAGCCGTTGAACCATTTTCGGAATGGGACTGCAAATATTGGCATTTTTAATTGCGCAAAAGGAACACCAATCAGGCCACCAATAAAGGCACTGGTAAGACAGCAGGTTGCTAAAGTATTAGTTAATAGTTTAGTTGCAATAGAAGAATTATTTGTGGGTAACAAATGCTGCGATACTTTTTGACATTCGGTTGAGCTTAAAGGATTTCCAGAAAGATCGACGGTGATTCCCTGATGGGGTTTGAATTGCGTTAGATTGGTAGTAGAGATTTTGTTATTATTTGCTTTAATAGATTTAACCGTCGGCATATTTGCGAGATTAAAAGGCAGAGATGTTATATGATTGTCAGAAACATCAATTTCTTCTACAATGTATCCTTTGTCACTTAAAAGTTTATAGAGATTTTCTAGCCCTACAAGATTATGGAGATTAGAGGAGGCGAAATTGAGTTTAACCTCTTTAATCTTTTGTGATATTGCTTCAACATTAGCTAAAAGCAATATCATTGTTATCTCCAAACTACCTTTTTCAATAATATCTTCTTGTCGAGGTAGATTTTCTTCTAAAAACGTCTCAAGGCTATCGGTTTTATTTTCGAATTTTTTTGCCATTATTTCTAAACAAAAGCTATGTATACTCATCGATTCTCGTTGATAAGCATCATGGCGATGAAATTGCTGCTGCGTAAGAAATTTTTGTTTTGCAGCTATAGCTGAGCATACTTCAGTCATAAGTTTGCTTTTTATATTAGCACATAAAGGGGATAATTTTTTATAGATTTTTTCTTCTGCTGATGTGTGATTTTGTTTCTTTGCTAAAGCATTAAATGTTAGTTGCGCAAGAGCATCCTCTTTAGGCATATTCTTACATTTTAACATTTCAATTATTTTCCAAAAATCGGTCGGATTGGCTTCTATTTTTTCTTTTATTCCTCCGATATTGCCACTTACATTTGAAAACATCACACCTAATGTAGCAAAATCATGTGCAAAAAATTGTAATATAATTCGCAAGTCTTTAATGTCTAAATTTCTTAATTTTTCATGTACAGATAAGTCCATATCAAGAAGAAATGGTGTTTCTTTTTGATATGCAAGGGTTACTAGTTTTGGTTGTTGGTCACAAAGAAATTGTGATTGTTTAAGTAACATAACTTCTATTTGAAAAATTTCTTTACCGTTTAATGATATCGCTGCTTCTTTTTTGGTTTTTAAATGGGCTGGCAATTCGCATGTTTTTATTACTCCAACCACATTTATTAATATTATTAATAGAAGTAACATTTATATTTCCTTTTATTTATCCTCTTATAATTGCGGCGATAAGTGTTAGATAGATTTTATCAGATAATGTTTTTGTGACTATTCGATAATGAGGATAAAAAGGATAATAGTTATGCTGCGTTTTACTGTGTCCATGACGATTAGTATAGATTAAGCAATTAGTTCCAGCAGATTTTTGATAAGAACCGATCTGTTTACCTGTCTGAGCGAATTTTTTAAAAGCATATAAAAAAGGAGAAGCGCAAATAAGGGGAATAGCCGGATGTATGCCAGGAATTTTTTGCATACTTACAAAAGGCCATGCGCAAAAAGCACTCACTCGTGTAAGAGTTAGTAAGCATGAAGTAAGTATATTGACTGAGAAACTGCGTAATGATGGTGATGCTGGCCACAATTGTTGTGTAATATTAAGATGTGTTTCATAACTCAATGGTTTGTCATCCATGATAAAGGTGAACTTTTCATTACCGGTAAAGTGCGTTAATTTGTATGTTTCGATCGGATTTGAACTTGCATTTAATGAGGTAATGGTGGGCATATCTTGGTGGTCGAAAAATAAATTCTTTATTTTATTGGAAGAAATATCAAGAGATATTAGGGTATAATGCTTTCTCTCTAATAGTCGATAAAGTGGGAGTAATCCATCCAAATGAGTAAGATTCTCCTCTTTGAGATCTAAAGTGAGGCATTGTATATTTGTTTTTTCTTTTGGTTGTAGGCCGGCTATTAATAACATAGCCAGAATATTCTCTTTGCTATTATTATTGATATTATATTGTACCTCATAGTAATCCGGTAATTTTTTTGAAAGAAATGTGATAACAGGATCATGTTCACAACCTTTAATTAAATGATCCGGCAATTCAAGAAGGCTTCCTTCTCTTCGAATCAAAGAAGCACGTTTTTCTCGTGATAATAATGATGAGCTTGCAGACATAGCTAAATCTTTTTCTTTATTTCGTATTGCGCTCGATAATGGCGTTGCAAGAAGGGATGCAATCGATATATCAGGATTGGGTACGCATTTGATAGTATTGGTGATAAGTATTATCAATAAAACAAGTATCATAATAAACCCCTTTTTTAAGCAGATTCTTCAATACTGAATTTTTAAATAGAGCGGCTCGATTTGTTTAAAGATATGACGTTGCTCTTGCCAATATTTGTATCCTAATCGAGCAATTTGCTTGATAGAAACTGTCTGCGGAATTGGATTTGGGAATATGGCGTTGTCTTTAAATTCTACTTTTATAGCATCCTGGTACATTTCTGCACCGTTACCAACAAAAAGCACATTATTATTTTTGGTCATGCCTTGTATATCTGAGAGCATTTTTTTATAATTTGCGCAACCAATATCTAATCCACCATTGGTGGATATCCCATAATATAAATCATGTCCAAATGCATTGAGCAATGCGACGGTATATGGATAATCAGGAGATGAGTATTCGGTCACTAAAGCTTCCAATCCATTTACTGCCACGAGCGGTAAATGGCTAGCAAATGCAATACCATTGGCGGTTGCGATTGATGTGCGTAATGTTGTAAATGGCCCCGGACCTTGATTAACCACCATAAAACTAAGATCAGAAAGTTTTAAATTGTGTTGGGTAAGAAGTTCTTGAAAGGTAAGAATGATATGTTTGCTGGCATGTAATTTATCATCGGAAGTTGTGCGTACAATCTGTTGATCGTTGCAGAGTGCATATTCGATGTGGGTGTAGGTGTGTTGCAGCGTAAGATAGAACATGTAAGCGTTTATTTTTTACTTTTAGTTTTTTGTTGTTGATAGTAGATGCTGAATGCATCCGCTTCAATGGTGCGCTCCTTTTGCGTAATAATCTTACCACAATTTAAACATTTCCATCCGTTAAAGTTTAAAAAATGGTCGAAAAATGACTGAAGTACCATAAGGCCAGAACATTTCTTGCACTTCATATCCTCTCTCCTAGAAATAAACCATGACTTGCAATAGACTTGGCACAATCCTAGTTGTATCGTACGCTGGAGCTGCCGACCCTGTCAATAGCCAAATTATCTGCAAATAGAAAAAAGCTAATTTTTAAGAAATTGTTGTCGATCCAGATAGGATTGTAAAATAAAAGCCGCTGCCCGAGCGTGAGATCGTTGTTTTTCTTGTGCTGAATATGATTTTGTAAGCTGTTCTGCTTGTTTGCTCGTTAGTCGTTCATCCCAAAATTCCCAGGTAACATCCGGAAATTGTTTCTCAAGTACTTCTTTGTGCGCAATAACCTTTTTAGTCTGCTCACTTTGTGTTCCGCGCATAGTGGTGGGAAGTCCTATGACAACGGTCTTTATCTGGTATTCGGCCAAGGTTTTTTGCAAGAAGGGGACTAACTGATCGATCTTAATCGTTTGGTGGGGAGTCGCAATAAGACCAAGGACATCGGAAAGCGCACTGCCAATCCATACATCACCTAAGTCAAGAGCTAATATTTTCATTGTTGTTATTTTCCGTATACTAGATAAGTTATTTATTTTTTACTATACAATCATACGCACATAAAGGATACATATGTTACTTGTGCAAGAAAAATTCATGTACCTCAGCTCTATTATCTGGAGTTGGCCTCTGCTCATCGGTTTCATTGTTATGGGAATCTTTATCACCGTATATTTGTATGGTATACAAATTCGTTATTTTGTTCATGCCTGGAAAATCTTGTTAACCGGCGCAAAATCGGATAGTTCTTCAAAAGCAGGAACTATCACACCATTTCAGGCGTTTATTAATGCACTCGGTAATAGTATCGGTAACGGCAGTATTGCGGGAGTAGCAACGGCAGTTGCAGCTGGTGGACCAGGTGCTGCGTTCTGGATGGTAATTGCCGGAATTTTGTTAATGTCTATTCGCTATGCTGAAGTTTACTTAGGACTGACGGTTAAACAAACTAGATCAGATAGTTCATTAGGTGGGCCGATGGCATATCTTGCACGTCTTCCTTTTGGAAAATCAGTATTGCCCTATGTGTATGGTGTTGGTTGTTTAGTGTTTGGACTGCTGGGCGGTAATGCAATGCAGTGTAATTCTATGGCACTTGGCATTCAAAAAACATTTAACATTGATATTTTTGTTATCGCTATAATTTTCACCATTTTTCTCGTGTATATTTTGGTTGGTGGTGCAGAGCGGGTACTTAAAGTATCCGATCGCTTAGTACCATTCAAAGTAGGTACGTTTTTACTGTCTGCGGTGATTGTTTTTATCTATTACATTAAAAATTTTATTCCGGCATTACAGATTATTTTTGAAGCAGCATTTACTCCCGCCGCCGTTTCTGGCTCATTGCTGGGTATCGGACTTCGTGATGCAATGCGCAAAGGTTTTACTCGTGCGATTAATGCCAGTGAAGCAGGTACTGGTACCGCAGCCGTGTTATATGGTGCTGCCGGCAGTAAACATCCAGTGCGCGATAGTATTTTGAGTATGCTCAGTGTTTTTATTGGGGTTGATATTATCTGCTTTTTAATTGCATTACTTATTGTTATGAGCGGTGCATGGACAAGTGGATTTACCAGCACGCCACTTATGATTGCTGCGTATCAAGGAGTGTTCGGCAAATTCGCCGCATATATTGTTACCTTCTGTTCTGTCAGCTTTGGTATTGGATTATTAGTAACCTATGCATTTATCGGCAGGCAATGTTGGATGTACGTCACCGGTAATCGCTACTCAACCGGCTATATTATCGTCTATTGTGCAACCGCGTTTATCGGATCGGTTGCAAGTGTTGATATTGTCTGGGCATCGCTCGAAATCATTAACGCGCTGATGCTCATTTTAAATATGGTTGGTGTGATCTACCTGCTAAATGGAGTACGTAAGGACTTGTCGGTGTACCAACAAGGATAAAAAAGGGTGAAGCATTATGATCACGATGCCAACTACTTTTAAAGTAACGGCTCATACTGATCAAGTAGGGCCTGGTTCTACGTTTGTTGCGATACAAGGAACCTGTGATGATGGTGCCAACTATATCGCACGGGCGATAGAAAAAGGTGCAACCAAAATAATCATTGCACGCAATGTGGCACTTTCTAATGAACTACACACCTTAATTACCCAGAAACATATTGAGATTGCCGTGGTGGAAAACCCACGGCAATCTCTTGCTGAGTTTGCGGCACAAGCGTATAACTGGCCTGCACGACGATTAAAAATTCTGGCAGTAACCGGGACCAAAGGTAAAACCACGAGTGTATTTTTATTGCATCATATATTGACCTGCGCAGGATATAAAACTGCACTGTTAAGTACCATAAAAAATCAGATTCTTGATACGCCGGTAACCCGTACGCTGACCACACAACAACCGGATTATTTACATGCTTTTTTTGATCTATGTGTTACCCACGGCATTGAATATGTGGTGATGGAAGTATCAGCGCAAGCGCTTTCACTATATCGGGTGCATGGTATAGAATTTGCCGGCATTATTTTAACCAACATTGACCGTGAACATGCAGAATTTTATCCCAACTTTGATGATTATATTGCGGCAAAATTAAGTATTAGATTGCATTTGGCTGTTGGTGCGCCATTATTGATCAATGCTGATGATATTCATTGCCAAAAAATTAAACGCAATCCCGAAACATATACGTTTGGTTTATCGAGCAATGCAACTTATTATGTTGAAACAACCCATGAATATGATCAAGGAATGGATGGTTGTTTCTATCTACCAGCGCAATCATATAGTTTGATAGCACATCAATTAGTTGGTTCTTTTAATGCCTATAATATTGCCGGTGTTTTAGGATTATTGCATGCCTTGCATTTACCACTTGCTTCTTTAATACCTACTCTGAAAACGTTTGCTGGTGTGCCTGGTCGTTTTGAACAATATCGACTGTCTGCTGGTACGCG
>Ga0075425_100001731_pt1 | contig 21469 bp, 29 predicted proteins | sample SoiMethybrSBSTD4_FD_75300 | JGI IMG/M metagenome (GOLD analysis project Ga0075425, IMG submission 75300) | Bulk soil microbial communities from a Populus tree surrounding site in Tennessee, USA - Soil MetaG P. TD hybrid SBSTD4 | ecosystem: Environmental > Terrestrial > Soil > Tree plantation... | reverse complement strand
CGGGCGCGCGCGAAGGCCAACGCCGAGCGCCGCGCGCATCAGGCCGCCCAGGCCACGCGCGCGACGTCTTTCCCGCCGGGCCGCCCGACGCCGCCACGCTCGTGGCAAGGCCGCTCATCACGCTCGGCCTCGCCGCCGTCGTCGCGGCCGGGACCGGCGGCGCAGTCGTGGCCAGGCACGTCGTCGCGCCCGGCCTCGCCGCCGTCGGCGCGGCCCGGCCAGACACAGTCGTGGCCGGGCAAGCCGTCGGGGCCGCGGCGGCCGGAGAGCCGCTAGGCGCTGATGCCCGGGCCGCCCGCCGTCGGCGGCGGCGCGTCGAGCAGCCCGTGGGTCAGCTCGGTCGCCGAGGTGGGCCCGCGCGCCTTGAGCAGATACGTCAGGAGGAGGAAGAAGGTCACCGCCTCCACCACTCCCCACACGATCCCCGCTGTGGGATTCTCCATCTTGGTGCTGAAGCGCTCGCCCCGCAGCTGGAGCAGAAGGGACCGCCTTCGAGGAGCTGCCGACCGCACGAGGGGCAGAACATGCCGGGCGACTATGGGGCGGCGGATCGAGGGGCGTAAAGCATCTCAGATCCCGAGCGAGGCGAGGAAGGCACCGATCACCGCCTGCACCTCCGTGCGATGGCTGCGGTTGGGGAAGTGCGGGCCTCCCTCGACCACGTGGAGCCGGGCGCCGGGAATGGTGTCGGCGACCCGCCACGACATGGCCACGGTAGGAAAGCTGTCCTCAGAGCCCGCGATCACCTGCACCGGGCAGCGGATGCGTGCGCAGTCGGCGAGCCAGTCGCTGCGCCCGTAGGTCTCGTCGAGGAGGGCCAGGAGCGAGGTGACGGAGTGATGCCGGAGCCGCCCCGCCACCTCCGCATAGCGCTCGGGGCGTTCCTTCAGCCGGCGCAGGGCCGCCTCGCCCATCCGCAGGCGCACGTTGGCGTCGAAGTACTCCTCGAAGCGCCCCACCTCCACGAGCGGACGATGCGCCGCCCACCACGCCCGGTCCGCGGGCGGCGCCGGATACGGCGGCCCGCTGATGGACACCACCGCGCGCACCCGCGCGGGCGCGTGCACCGCCGCCCACAGCGACAGGGCCGCGCCCATGGAGGCGCCGCCCCACACTGCGCGCTCGATGCCGAGGGCGTCGAGCCAGAGGAGGAGGTCCTCCATCTTCCGCGCGTAGGTGTAGTCCTCGGGGCGCTCGAACTTCGAGGAGAGGCCGTGGCCGCGCGTGTCGGGAAAGAGGGCACGGATGCGGGGGGCAAAGGGCTCGAGGTCGGCGAGCATGGACGACGAGTCCTCCACCGAGCCGCCGTGGATCCACACCACGGGCGGGCGCGAGGCGTCCCCGCTCTCGCGCCAGTGGAGGCGGACGCCGTTGGGGAGACCGGTCTCAGGCAGGGCTCAAGCGCTGCTCCACGTGCCGCGCGTAGCGGGACATGGAGTACGTGCAGACCCAGTACACCACCGCGATGAAGAGATATAGGGCGAAGGGACGCACCTCGCGGTTGTTGACGACCTGGGCCGCCTTGGTCAGGTCCATGAAGCCGATGATGGAGGCGAGCGACGTGTCCTTGAAGAGGACGATGAACTGGGTCACCAGCGAGGGGATCATGTTCTTGAGGGCTTGGGGCAGGATCACGAACACCATGGTCTGGGTGCCCGTGAGACCCACCGCGGTGGCCGCTTCCGCCTGCCCACGCGGCACCGACTGGACGCCCGCACGGACGATCTCGCCGAGATACGCCGCCTCGAAGATCACGAAGGCAGTGAGGGCGACCCAGAACTCCGGGATGGGCCGGCGCAACACGATGGGGACCACGAACCACATCCAGAAGATCACCATGACCAGGGGCACGCCGCGGAAGAACTCCACGTAGAGGGTGGCGGGAATGCGGATCCAGCGCTGGGGAGCGAGGCGGCCGAGGCCGATGACGATGCCCAGGATGAAGCCCAGGACGATGGCGGGAATGGCCAGGCGCACTGTGCCGCCCACGAATTGTCCGAAGCCCAGGAAGCCCTGGATCATGAGGAAGGGCAGGTTGCGCCAAATGACCTCGAGGCCGGAGATCATCGCCGGCGGCCCCCGCCCGTGATGAGCCCGGGAATCGCCGTTCGCCGCTCCACCGAGGACATGATCGAGGCGAGCCCGACGCACAACACGAGGTAGATGAGGGTGCCCGCGGTCAGGGCCTCGATGGCCTTGGCCGTGTAGGTCTCGATCTGGCGCGTCTGGAAGGTCAGCTCGGCCACGCTGATGGTCAGGGCCACCGAGGAGTTCTTGAGCAGGTTCAGCGACTCGTTGGTCCCCGGGGGAATGATGAGCCGGAGGGCCACGGGCAGGATGACGTAGCGGTAGGCCTGGAATGTCGTGAGCCCCGAGGCCACCGCCGCCTCCATCTGCGTCTTCGGGATGGACTGGATGCCCGAGCGCAGCACCTCGGAGAAGCGCGCGCCGCTGTACACGCCGAGGGCGAGCACGGCGGCCCAGAACTCCAGGCCGTGATCGAACATCCACTCGCGGATCGGTCCGGGCAGGAAGGGCGGCACCGCGAAGTACCAGAAGAACATCCAGACGAGGAGGGGCACGTTGCGGAAGAATTCCACGTAGAAGGTGGCGAGGGCGCGCAGGGGCCGGAACTTCACGGTGCGGAACGCACCCGACACGATGCCGAGGGCCACGGCGAGGAGCCAGGCCAGCGCGGACAGCTCGAGGGTCACGATGAGCCCGCTGAGCAGCCAGCGCCCCGACTCCCCCGTCCACAGGACCGACCAGTTGAAGGTGTACTTCACGGCCTACGCGGGGGGAGGAGGAAGGTGCACTCGAGCGGTGTATTCATCGAAACAGTTCGTTCCTTGTCGTGGCCGAGATGGTCGCGGGTTCGCGAGACGGCATGCCCCCTCACCCTGGGCCCCCTCACCCTGCCCTCTCCCCCGTGAGTTACTTGGGCACGGCCTGGTAGAGCATGAAGGTGCGTACGCCCGCGGACATCGGGTACGGGAGCTCGCCCTTGGGGCCGAACCACTTGTCGTAGATCTCGAAGTACTTGCCCGACTCGATGCCGTCCATGAGCCCGTTGTTCACCACGTTGCGGAAGTCCGCGTCGTTCTTCCGCATGGCCATGCCGTACGGCTCGTAGGAGAAGAACTCGCCCACGATCTCCCACTGGGCGGGGTTGGCCGCCTTGGCCTTGAGACCCGCGAGCTGGATGCCGTCGTTGGTGTAGGCGTCGACCTGTCCCTGGAGCAAGGCCTGGAAGGCCGCGGGCTGGTCGGGGAACTCGCGGAGCTGCGCCTTGGGCGCCTTCTCGCGGATGATGCGCGCGTTGGTCGAGCCTTGCTGGGCGGCGATACGCTTGCCGTCGATGTCCTTGATGCCGCGGATCTTGCTCCCTTTCTTGACGAGGAACTGCGCGCCCGTCACGAAGAAGGTGATGGAGAAGTCCACGCTGTCCCGCCGCGCGCGGGTATCCGTCATGGTGCCGGCGATCAGGTCCACCGCGTTGGAGGTGAGGAGCGGGATGCGGGTGGGCGGAGTCGACTCCTTCTTCTCGACCTTGATGGTCTTGTTGAGCTTCTTCTCGATGGCAGGCTTGACCAGCTCCTCCACGAGGTCGATGGAGAAGCCCACCCACTCGTTCTTGGCGTTCACGTACGCGAAGGGCGGGGAGCCCGTGCGCGTGCCGATGATGAGGGTGCCTGTCTGATTGATGCGCTCCAGGGTGCCTTGGGCCTGGGCGAGCGCCGGCGTCACCGTTGACGTGAGCAGGGCCAGGGCGACGACAGAAGCGAAGAACCTTCTCATGCACAGCCTCCTTGAGGGATTAGTGAGACAGAATCTTGGACAGGAAATCCTTGGCGCGGTCGGAGCGGGGGGCGGAGAAGAACTCCTGAGGCGTGGCCGCCTCCACCACTCGTCCCTCGTCCATGAAGACGACGCGGTGGGCGACGCGACGGGCGAAGCCCATCTCGTGCGTCACCACCATCATGGTCATGCCGTCCTTGGCGAGATCGGTCATGACGTCCAGCACCTCGTTGATCATCTCGGGGTCGAGGGCGGAGGTCGGCTCGTCGAAGAGCATGATCCGCGGCTGCATGGCCAGCGCCCGCGCGATGGCCACCCGCTGCTGCTGCCCGCCCGAGAGATTGGCGGGATGCCGGTCCGCCTTGTCGGGGATGCGGACGCGGGCGAGCAGATCGCGAGCGATCTTCTCCGCCTCGCGGCGCGGCAGCCCCTTCACCTTCATGGGAGCGAGGGTGATGTTGTCGAGCACCGTCATGTGCGGGAAGAGGTTGAAGGACTGAAAGACCATGCCGACCTCGGCCCGGAGCTTCGTCAGGTTCACGCCGTTGCCGGTGACGGACGCGCCGTACACGAAGATCTCGCCCTCCTGGATGGGCTCGAGGCGGTTGACGCAGCGGATGAGGGTGCTCTTGCCCGAGCCGGAGGGCCCGCACACCACCACCACCTCGCCGGGCGAGACGTCGAGGCTCACGTCCTTGAGCACGTGATGGGCGCCGAACCACTTGCCCACGCCCACGTAACGGATGGCCGGACGGCCGATGGACATCCGCCTACTCGACCACGACCAGCACGTCGCCGGGATTGACGGCCTGCCCGCTCTCCACGCGGATGTCCTTGACCGTGCCCGCCACGGTGGCCTTGAACTCGTTCTCCATCTTCATCGCTTCGAGGATGACGAGCCCGTCGCCGGGACGCACCGCCTGCCCCACCGTCACCTCGACGAGCACCACCCGCCCCGGCATGGGCGCGCGCAGGACCTGACCGCCCGCACCCGCTCCGCCTCCGCGCGTGCGGATGATGTAGCGCGTCTCCTCTTCCACGCGGATGGCGTAGGCCTCGCCCTCCACGTGGACCACGTAGGCGCCGTCCTCCTCCATCACGTCGGCGGCGGTGGAGGCATGACCGACGAGGAGCGACCAGCCACCGCCGCCCGTGGGCCGCGCGTCCACCTCCAAGGTCTCCTCGCCCAGGAGCACGCGGTAGCGCCCGCTCCCACCCGTCACCTCCACGGGGATGACCTCGCCGTTGAGCTGCGCCTCGAACTTCACCGGCCGCGCCACCCCGCGGCGCCGGGACGTCCGGCGCGGGTCCATGGGCTCATCCCCGTGGCCGCGGGGGCGGGCGTCTCCCGTCCCGCACGCTCGTAGGCCTCGAGCACCGCGGCCACGATGGCCAGCGAGCGGGGCGAGCCGCCCGCATGCCCGCCGGGGAGGCGCTCCATGAAGTGCGTGTCGAGCCGTCCCGCCGCGAAGTCCGGGTGGCCGATGATCCGCCGGAGCACGGGAAGCGTGGTGCGCACGCCGCTCACGTGATACTCGGCGAGCGCGCGCTCCATGCGGGCGATGGCGCCCTCGCGGTCGCTCGCCCACACGATGAGCTTGGCCATCAGGGTGTCGTAGAAGCGCGGCACCGTGTAGCCCTCGTAGATGCCGGAGTCGTCGCGCACCCATGGCCCGCCCGGAGCGCGCAGCCCCAGGATCTTGCCCGGCGAGGGCATGAAGTTGGCGTCGGGATCCTCGGCGTTGATGCGGCACTCGATGGCGTGCCCCCGGAACGTCACGTCGTCCTGGGTGTAGCCGAGCTTCTCACCCGCGGCGATGCGGAGCTGCTCGCGCACGAGATCGCGGCCCGTCACCAGCTCCGTCACCGGGTGCTCGACCTGGAGGCGCGTGTTCATCTCGAGGAAGTAGAAGTTGCGCTGGTCGTCCACCAGGAACTCCACGGTGCCCGCGTTGACGTAGCCCACCGTGGAGGCGAGCCGGCACGCCGCCTCCCCCATACGCCGGCGCATGTCCGCGTCCACGAGGGGCGAGGGGCTCTCCTCCACGAGCTTCTGGTGGCGGCGCTGGATGGAGCACTCGCGCTCGCCCAGGTGCACCACGGCGCCGTGGGCGTCGGCGAGCACCTGCACCTCGATGTGCCGCGGCTCCGCCACGTAGCGCTCGATGTAGACGGTGGCGTCGCCGAAGGCCGCCCCCGCCTCGGAGCGCGCGGCGCGCAGAGCGCCCTCGAGCTCGGCGTGCCCGTGCACGAGCCGCATGCCCTTGCCGCCGCCGCCCATGGCCGCCTTGATCATCACGGGATAGCCGATCTCGCGCGCGATGCGCGCGGCCTCCGCACCGTCGGCGAGTGGCTCCGTGGTGCCGGGCACGAGGGGCACCCCGATGCGCTCGGCCACGCGCCGCGCGGCGACCTTATCTCCCATGGCGCGCACGGCGGCGGGGGGCGGCCCGATGAACACCAGGCCGGCCGCCGCGCACGCCTCCGCGAAGGTGGCGTTCTCGGCGAGGAAGCCGTATCCGGGATGCACGGCCTGGGCGTGGGTGGCGCGCGCGGCCGCGATGATCTTCTCCTGGTTGAGATAGCTCTCTGCGGCGGGGGCGGGGCCGAGGGCCACCGCCTGATCGGCCTGCAGGACGTGGAGCGCCTCGCGGTCAGCCTCCGAGAAGACGGCGACGGTGCCGATGCCGAGCTCGCGGCAGGCCCGGATCACCCGCACCGCGATCTCGCCGCGATTGGCGATGAGCACCTTGGAAAAAGGCGGCGTCACGAGCGGCAATCATAACAGGCATGCTACGGCCGGGCAACGAGACCGCCCGCTACTTCGCGGGCTGACCGAGCACCTCGAGGAGCAGGCTCTTCACCGCGGGCGTGCTCCAGTCGCGCGCGCCCGTGATCCTCGCGAGGAGGCGCCCCTCCCGGTCGATCAGATAGGCGGTGGGCGGGCCGAACACGCCGTAGTGCACGCCCGCCACCTCGCCGCTCCGGTCGATGAGCACGGGCGCGACGTAGCCGCGCTCGCCCACCGTTCGCTTCACGTGCGCGGGGTCCTCGCGGAAATTGATCAGCCGCACCTCGAGCCCCTTGCCCTTGAGCTCCTCGTAGAGGCGATTGACGGGAGGCAACTCCTCCCGGCAATCCGGTCACCACGTGGCCCAGAAGAACAGGAGCACCACCTTGCCGCGCAGGTCCTCGAGCCGCGTCACCTTGCCGTCGGGATCCGGCAGGGCGAAGGCGGGCGCCGGCTTGGGCGGCTCATAGGGCTGGGCCTCGAGAGCGGCCCAGTTCGGGGCAGCGGCGGCCGTCTGCGCCGCGAGCAGCAGCATACCGGCCGCCGCCGCCCAGCGCATCACGAGGCCTTCGAGTCCTTGAAGGCCTGGAGCACCTCGTCTGCACTTAGCAGGTCGAGTGGGTTGTCCATGATCTTGATGTACTTCACGGTGCCCGTCTTGTCGATGATGAAGTACGCGCGTTTGGCGTAGCGAAAGACGGGGCTCTGCGCGTTCGTCTCCAGCGCCCCATATGCCGTCAGCATTTGGCGGCGGGGGAAGTCTGAGAGGAGGATCTGCTTGCCTCCAGCATTGTTCTGCTTTTGCCACGCGGCGAGGGAGGGGCCTGGATCCGTGCTGACGCCCACGACCTGAGCGCCCAGGGCTTCGAACTGCGGCATGGCCGCCTCGAAGCCCAGCATCTCCTTCGTTCAAGTGCCGGTGAAGGCGGCAATAAACGTGTAGACGACGATAGGGCCCTTGGCGGTCAGATCAGAGAGTTTGACCGGTTTCCCGTCGGTACCGTTGAGCGTGAAGTCCGGCGCCTTATCGCCCACCTCGAGCGCGGCGGCAGAGCCGGCCCAGCCGAGCGCGAGGACGAGCCCGGCGATCAACATCAGTCGCTTGCGCATGAGTCCCTCCTTGGTCGAGAGGTTCACTTCTCGGGGACGGCCTTGGCCGCCTCCTCCACGAACGACGTGTCCACGATCCCCTTGAGGGGAATCGTACGCTTCATGAAGCCGTTGTCCGTCCACCACTTCATCTGCCGCTCGATGTCCATCACGAGCAGGCGGGCGTTGCGGTCCTGGAAAGGGAAGCCGAGGCGGATCACCTCGGGCCGCGCCTCCGTGTACCTCGCGGTGATGCGCACCACGTCGTCGTAGTTGGCGCCGGGGGCGGGGCGGCCGTCCTTCTGGACGAGGACGGCGTCGTAGTAGTAGCGCGAGGCCTTGACGTAGCCCTTCATGAAGGCCACCGCCCGTTGCCGGTCCGCCGCGAACTTCTTCGAGAAGAACACGGCCACCGTCTGCCACGGATGAAGATCCCCCGCCCAGAAGAGGATCTTGCCGAACCCCTGGGCTTCCGCGGTGCCGGGAAAGGGCTGGGGCAGCATGATGGCGTCGACCTGCTTGCCCTTGAGGGCCTCGATGGCCGCGGGCATCGTCTGGAGGGGGACAACGCGGACGTCCTCCAGCTTGAGCCCGGATTTCTCCAGGATGTTGCCCAGCGAGTAGTGGAAGGTGGAGCCGAGGGTGGTGATACCGATGCGCTTTCCCTTGAGATCGGCGATCGATCGCAGCCCGCCGTCGTAGAGCTCCTTCTGGACCACGATGCCCGTGAGCGGATAGCCGGGCCACTCGCGTCCCTTGTCGGCGACCAGCCAGATCTGCTCACCGCCCAGGACGATGTTGTAGAGCGCAGCGGTGACGCCAGTGGCGCCCACGTCGATCTGCCCCGTGGCCAGCGCGGTGGCGATGGGGGCGGCGGCCTGGAAGAACACCAGCTCCGGCTCGATGCCGAACTCCTTGAAGAAGCCCTTGTCCACTCCGATGAAGAGCGGCGCCGACGAGGTGAGCTTGAGCGCGCCGATCTTCACGAGCGAGGCGGCGTGAGCGGACGCGACGAAGAGCCCGATGGCGAGCAGGCCTGCCGGCAGCGCGAGCGCCACCCTCCGTGCCGGGCTCATGAGGTGTGACGCCAGGGCACGGCCAGCCGCTCGCCGCGCGTGAGGAGCCAGTGCGAGAGGACGCCGAGGAGGGAGAGGCACACGATGCCGACCATGAGCTTGGTCGTGTCCATGATGTTGCCCGCGTGGAGCACGAGGAAGCCGATGCCCGAATCGGCCGCGATCATCTCCGCGGCCACGAGGAGGAGCAGCGCGGTGCCCGCGCCGAGCTTGAGCCCCGCGAAGATCATGGGCAGGGCCGAGGGCAGGATGACCTTGCGGATGACGCTCCACCGCCCCGCCCCGAAGGCCACGGCGGCGCGCACGAGGAGCGGGTCCGCCTCGCGCACCCCGGCGTAGGTGTTGATGGCCATGGGGAAGAAGACGCCGAGGGCGATGACGGCGACCTTGGACGGCTCGCCGAGGCCGAGCCAGAGGATGAGCAGCGGCAGCAGAGCGATCTTGGGAATGGGAAAGGTCGCGGCGATGAGGGGCTGGCCCACCGCCTCCGCGCGCGAGAAGAATCCCGTGACCACGCCCACCGCGACGCCGGCCACGGCGCCGAAGGCGAAGCCGAGGAGGAGACGGCGCAGGCTCGCCTCCAGGTGCACGAGGAGCTGGCCGGAGGCCGCCATCTCGCCGAGCTCGCGGATGACCCCGAGCGGTGAGGGCAGGAACAGGGCGGGGATCCAGCCCACGCGGGTCAGCGCCTCCCAGAGCACGAGGAGCCCCACGAGGGCGCCCACCCGGAGCAGCCGGTGGTCGGCGCGGCGCAGGAAGGCCGCACGATCATGGGCAGCCACGCGCTCGACGGCCATCAGCGACGCTCCTCGACCAGCGCGGCCTGGGCCTGCGACTTGATCAGCCCCCAGATCCGCTCGGAGGCCTGCACGAAGCCGGGCTCGCCCATCTGGCCCTCGTGGCGCGGCCGCTTGAGCTCCACGGGCACCACCTCGAGGACGCGGCCGGGGCGCCGCGAGAGCACCACCACGCGGTCGGCCATGTAGACCGCCTCCTGGATGTTGTGGGTCACGTAGAGAATGCTCGTGCGCGTGCGCTCCCAGATCCCGAGCAGCTCCTCCATCATGAGCGTGCGGGTCTGCGCGTCGAGGGCGGAGAAGGGCTCGTCCATCAGGAGGACGGCAGGTTCCACGGCCAGGGCCCGCGCGATGCCTACTCGCTGGCGCATGCCCCCCGAGAGCTGGTGGGGATACTTGCCCTCGAAGCCCTCGAGCCCGGTCATGGCGATGAAACGCGTCGCCCGGTCCCGACGTTCCGCGGCGGGCAGGCCGAGCTCCTCGAGGCCGAACTCCACGTTGCCCCGCGCCGTCCGCCATGGGAAGAGCGCGAACTCCTGGAAGACGGTGGCGGTCAGCGGCTGACCGGCGGGGCGCGCCCCCTCGAAGAGCACCTCGCCCTCGGTGGCGCCGAGCAGTCCGCCCACGATGTTGAGAAGCGTGGACTTGCCGCAGCCGGACGGGCCGAGGATGGCCACGAACTCTTCCGGCTCGACAGTGAGGCCGATGCCGTCGAGAGCGACCACGTCCTGGCCGCTACGGTCACGATAGGTCTTGGACAGCCCGTCGACGATCACGCGCATCCTCGCAGGGCACAGCATAGCAGCCTCTCCCGCGCCTTGCCTCGTGCTGACGAGCCGTCTATCATCGCCGCGCACCCGGAGCGACACTCGATCTCGGGAGGCTCGGCATGAGCTGGCGAAGCATGGGACGGCTCGGCGCCGTCTCGGTCCTGGCGGTGGCGTCACTGGGATGCGCCTCGGGGGCGGTGACGGGCAGCGTGGCCGTGAAGGGGCAGCCGTCAGCGCCGCTCGTGATGAAGTGGAACTCCGGTCTCTTCGGAGAGAGCGGGAAGATGTCCGCCACCATGCCCGACGGCGAGCAGTTCGCGGGCACCTACCAGGTGGTGAAGGCCGGCATGTCGCGGAGCAAGCTCGAGCCGGCGTGGACGGGTGACGAGCCGGACATGTATCAGGGCGAGATCGACGACACCATGTGGGGGGCGGGACGGGACACCGAAGCCTTCCTGCGCGACTACCAGAACAAGGCGGTGGCTACTCTCAAGGGCAATCGCGGCACGCGCATGCTCTGCCGCTTCAACCTCGACGCGGGCGGCGCGGGCATGGGCGGCGGCGGCACCGGCGAGTGCCAGACGTCGCGGGGCGCCAGGATCACCACCACCTTCTAGACATCGTAGGTCCCACCGAGGAGACGACCATGGCACGCAACGGCGGCACGAGGACGAAGAAGCTCGACGGCAAGGCGGCCAGCCCCTACGGCTATCCTTTCTGGGATTGGGTCGCCCAGGAAGACCCCGAGTACGTGAGGGCGCGCCAGCCCCTCTCCGCGCTCTCCATCGGCGAAGGGAAGGAGCTCTCCATCAAGCATCGCGAGATGGTCATCATCGGCATCCTCGCCTTCCGCGGGCGGCAGGAGGGCGTGATCGCGCACATGCGACGGGCCATCGCCCACGGCGCGACCAAGCGCGAGCTCCTGGAAGCGATCCAGGCCGCCGCGGTGCCGGGGGGCGGCCCCACCTTCAGCTCGGGCGCGCAGGCCCTGATGCAGCTCGACCGGGAGGGTGTGTTCAAGAAGCGCTGACCCCTCTCCCTCACTGAGGGAGAGGGAGGGTGAGGGTGACGCGCCTCTATCGCTCCCCCTCACCCTACCCCCTCCCCCTTCGGAGGCGAGGGATGCATTTCTCTCAGCGCTCCCCTCTTCCCCTGCGGGGGCGAGGATTCGGTTCTCTCAGCTCCCGGGGACGACCCCGGCGGGCAGCGACTCGATGTGCGCGCAGATCTCGCGCGGCCGGGTCAGCCACACGCGATCGCGGTGGTCCAGGATGTGCTGGAGGGCGCGGCGCAGCCGGCGGATCCGGTACGGGCGCCCGATCACGAAGGGATGCAGCGAGATGGGGCACACGAGGGGCTGGCGGGCGGACTGCGCGAGCATCTCGTCGAACTGGTCCACGATCATCTCCGCGAACTCGTCGGCGGTGTAGCGGTACCAGACGATGCCGCGCGTGTCGTTCACCTCGATGGGATAGGGCATGGCGAGGATCCGCCCCTTGCGGGTGCGGATCCACACGGGCTGGTCGTCCATGGTCCAGTCCATCACGTAGCGGTAGCCCGCCTCCTGCAGGAGATCCATGGTCACCGCGCTGTTGGAGAGCCACGGGCTCATCCATCCCGTGGGGCGCGTCCCCTCGTGGCGCTCGATGGTGGCGGTGACCTCGGCGATCAGCGCGCGCTCCTTCGCCTCGTCGAGGTGCCCCTGCTCATCGGAGTTGGTCACGCCGTGGCCCAGAATTTCGTCGCCGCGGGCGCGGAGCCGCTCGGGCACGTCGGGTGCCATCTCGTAGACGGCGGTGTTCATCTGGGCCTCCGCGGGAATGCCGAGCTCGTCGAGGAGCTCGAAGAGCCGCCACACGCCCACGCGGTTGCCGTAGTCGCGCCAGCTGTAGATGCTGTGGCTCTGCGCCTGATCGGGCGGCGCGATGGCGGCTCCCTTGCCCACCCCGAAGCCGAAGGCCTCGATGTTGAGCGCGACGTAGACGGCGAGCCGCCGGCCGCCCGGCCAGGCGTAGTCGGGGCGCTTGGTGATGTTCGAGTACTCGTAGCGTCCGTGCGTCGGGAGCATGCTGTCCTCGCCTCTCGATGAAGTTGACCTGCCTCGCGCATCCCGCTTAGGGTAGGCGCCATGCTAACCTCTCGCGATCGTCGACGCTCTCGCTTTTCCTTGGCCCTCGCACTGCTGCTGGGTGCCGCCCTCCTCCCCTTCCCCGCCCGGGCCCAGAGCGGCAAGCCCGCGCCGGGAGAGATGCGGTGGGCGCTCCACGTCACCCTCGCCGCCCGCTGGCTCGACCCCGCGGAGACCGAGGCCTTCAGCACGCCCTTCATGGTCATGTACGCCGTCCACGACGCCATGCTCAAGCCCATGCCGGCCGGGCTCATCACACCGAGCCTCGCCGAGTCGTGGACGGAGGCGAGCCGTACGCCACCCGCAACGGCGTGTACGCTTACGGATCGCTTCCCGAGGTGGACGATCTCTACTCGCGGCAGGCGCGGGAGCTCGACGTGAAGAAGCGCGAGGCGATGGTGCACGACATCCAGCGCATCGTGATGCGCGACAAGGTCATCGCCATCCCGCTCTTCGAGCAGGCCTTCATCTGGGGCGTAGGGCCGCGGGTGGCCGACGAAGGCGCGGGCCGCATTCCCGGCTTCGGGTATTCGGCGCCCTTCGAGGACCTCCAGCTGAAGAACTAGCCTCGCTCCGGCGCCCCGCGCCTCTTGCCCAGCGGTCGGCGGCCGCCGTAGCATGGCGGCGCATGGACGCCGCCGAGCCGTTCCCCATCGTGCGCCGGCCGGAGCCGGGCATGCGGTCGCCGGTGCTAGTGAGCGTGCCCCACTTCGGCACGCGGCCGCTTCCCCACATCACGCGCGACGACTACGGCGAGCCCCGCTTCGAGACCTTTGCCTATGGCTTCGCGGACACCTTCGCGGGCGACGTCTACGGCGATCTCCACGAGCACGGCGCCACCGTCCTCGCCACTCCCTTCTCCCGCATGTTCGTGGACGTCAACCGCCGGCGCGACGACTTCGAGGAGCGCGAGGGCGAGGTGCGCTCGAGACGGGGCGTGGTGCGCACCCACACCATGCGCGACGTGCCGCTCTTCGCCCGCCCCCTCGCCCCCGCCGATCTGGAACGGCGCCTGCAAGCCCACTACGATCCCTACTACGCGACCCTCGACCAGCTCCTCGGCGAGATCCGCGACGAGCACGGCTTCGCCATCCTCCTCGACGGCCACACGGGAAGCCCGCGCCGGATGCAGCATCACCAGGTCATCATCGGCACCCGTCACGGCGCCACCTGCGCGCCCGCCCTCACCGAAGCCGTGCGCGCCGTCTTCATCCGCCACGGCTTCGAGGTGCACGAGAACGTGAGCGGCTACACCGGGGGGAACATCGTGGCCACGGCAGGGCAGCCCGCCACGCGGCGGGTGCACGCGCTCCAGATCGAGATCAACTCCGCGCTCCTCGTTACCGTCACCTGGGAGGAGCTGATCGCTCTGATCTCGCGGGGCGCGGTGCCCGAGCGCGCGGAGGACAATCTCGCGCGCGTGCGCGGCTGCCTCGTCGAGGTGCTGCGCGCCCTGCCCGCCGTGCTCGCACGCGAGGGCTAGGCCGAACTATTCACGAACATCCGGAGCGCGAGACGGCCGGGGCCTGTCGTCGGGGGGAGGGGTGCGCTCATGCTGCGTCACCCGCTCGCCTGATTCGCCGCCCTGCGGGCGGCGCGCAGGACGAGGGGGTCCACTCCGCCTGAGTGCACCCCTCCCCCCGCCGCCACCCGGCCGGTCGCACATGCGGCGTTCGTGAAAAATCCGAGTTAGGGCTCAGCGCCGGAGGGCGAGCACGAGCACGCCGCCCGCAACCATGAGGATGCCCGTCCACTCGCGCAGGGACGGGCGCTCGTGGAGGAATGCGAAGGCAAAGAGGGCCACGAGCACGAGGCTGCCCTTGTCCACGGGGGCGACCTTGGACGCATCCCCGATCTTCAGCGCTCGGAAATAGCACACCCAGGAGGCGCCGGTGGCGAGGCCGGAGAGCACGAGGAACGTCCACGTCCGGCCGGGGAGCGCGAGCGGATTGCTCCACTTCCCCATCGCGTAGACGAAGCCCGCGAGCACGAGCAGGATGACCGTGGTGCGGACCAGCGTGGCGAGGTCGGAGTCCACGCCCTCCAGGCCGATCTTGGCGAAGATCGCGGTGAGGGCGGCGAAGGCGGCGGACAGGAGCGCCCAGAGGAGCCAGCCCGACGCCGTGGTCATGACCGGCCCGCGACATTCCCCGCGAGCCGCTGGAGCGCGGGGAAGAGGCGCCCCGACGGCCGCGCCAGCTCCTCGAGGATGGAGAAGTGGTCGTGCACGGGCAGCGGCAGGTACTCGCCGGGCAGCCCCTTCGCCGACCACGCCCCCGCGTACTCCTCGGATTGACGGACGAGCTCCGGCAACTCGCCCAGCCCCACCGTGACCACGAGGGGGGCGGCGCGCGCGGGCAGGTGCAGGATGGGGCTGTTGCGCCGCGCCTCGGCCTCGTCGAGGCGGAGCTTGTCGTTGAGGTAGTTGAGCCGGATGGGCTCGAGATCGTAGATGCCGCTGATGGCGATGCCACCCGCCAGCCGCGGCTCGTGCATGGCCGCCGCGGTGAGATGGCCGCCCGCGGAGTGTCCCGACACGAACACGCGCCGCGCGTCGCCGTCCACCTCCGCCGCGTGATCGATGAGCCAGGCCACCGCCGTCCTGATCTCCGCCACGATCTGGTCGAGGCGCGCGGCGGGGGCGAGAGTGTACTCGATGAGGGCGAGGTGAAAGCCCGCGGCGAGCAGCGCCTCGCCGATGAACGCGTAGGGCTCCTTGTCGTTCATCTGCCAGTAGCCGCCGTGGATGTAGGCGAGAATGGGCGCCCCCGTCTTCCCGCAGGAGAAGACGTCGAGCCGCTGCCGCGCCTCGTGGCCATAGCGCAGGTCGATCTTGGCGGCCCGCGTCTTCCGCAGGGCATCGCTGCGCGCCGACCAGCCCGCGACGTATTGATCGCGCTTGGGAATCCCCACCGCCGCCGTATTGTTGTACGCGGCGTCGAGCGCCGCCCGGTCCATCCCTCGAAAGAGCATCGCGTCCTCCCCGGTTTCGCCTACACCATTCCCCGCTTGCGCTTCCACGCCGCGTACTCGGCGAGGGTCTGCTCGTTCGGCGGATAGGTTCCCGGCAGCCCCGCCCCGCCACGGATCTTCTCGAGGATGAACGCCTCGAGCTGCTCCTGCTCCAGCCCCTGCTCTGCGACCTTGTCGGCCACCGTCCGCGGGATGCACACGACGCCCTCGCCGTCGCCGACCATGATGTCGCCCGGCATCACGAGCACCTCCGCGCAACCGATGGGGACGTTCTCGTCCACCGCCACGTGTCGCACGACGTGCGCAGGCGCGGCGGGACCGAGGGCATACACGGGGAAGCCGAAGGCCTGCACCGAGGGATAGTCGCGGATGCCGCCGTCCAGCACGAGGCCGGCGGCGCCCCGCACCTGGAGGCGCGAGACGAGGATGTCGCCCGCGTTCGCCGCGCTGGCCACCCCGCGGCAATCCATCACCAGCACCTGACCCGGCTGGATGTGCTCGATGGCGTGGCGCTGCGGATAGCGGGGATCGCCCAGGACCTCGTAGCCGGCGCGATCCTCGCGCGCCGGCGCGAAGCGCACGGTCACCGCTTCGCCGGCCATGCGCTTGTCCGGACAGAGGGGCCGCACGCCGGCCAAAAAGGTATTCCTGAAGCCGAGCTTGAAGAGCTGGGTGGTCAGGGTCGGCGTGGAGATGCGGCGCAGTCGATCGAGCGTGTCGTGGGCGAGCGGTGTGGCCGATGCCAAGACGCATCCTCCTGGACGGCGGGCGGCGACGCCCGGCCATGACGGGTCTGTGGGGAGAGATCCTACTTGATGTATGGTGGGGCGGGAGCGCAAGCTTTCAGCCCATTCCAAGCCCCACGTGAGGATCCCGTCATGACCGATTCGCTGCCGCTCGAAGGCATCAAGGTGGTGGAGATCGCCCAGGCGCTGGCCGGCCCCTTCGCAGGCGAGATTCTCGCCCACATGGGCGCGGACGTCGTCAAGGTCGAGCGACCCGAGGGCGACGAGGCGCGCGGCTGGGGCCCGCCCTTCGCGCTCGGAGGCGGCCCGACCTTTCACGCCGTCAACATGAACAAGCGCTCCATCGTCCTCGACCTGAAGGATCCCGACGCCATCGCGTGGCTCAAGGGCTACATCGCGCAGGCCGACGTGGTCGTGCAGAATCTCCGCCCGGGCGTCATCGAGGAGCTGGGGCTCGGGCCCGAGACCCTGCTCGCCCTCAATCCGCGGTTGGTGTTCTGCTCGCTGTGGGCCTTCGGGCGGACCGGACCGCGCCGGCTCCGTCCCGGCTACGAGCCCATGGTGCAGGCCTTCGCGGGTCTCTTCAGCGTGAACGGCGGCGAGGAGGATCCGCCGTCGCGCTTCGGCGCGCCCGTGCTCGACCTCGGCACCGGCATGTGGGCGGCCATGGGCGTCCTCGCCGCGCTCCATCAGCGCGAGCGGACGGGGCGCGGAGCCGTGGTGGACGCGTCACTCTTCGAAACGGCGCTGGGCTGGCTCACCGGTCACGTGGCGGGCTTCCGCTTCACTGGAGACCTGCCTTCGCGCGAGCGGACGGGCTCGCGCCGCCTCGTGCCCTTCCAGGGCTTCCAGACCAAGAACGGCACGGTGATCATCGCGGCGGGCAACGACCGGCTCTTCGCCAAGCTCGCAGCGGCGCTCGGTCATCCCGAGTGGGCCAAGGACCCGCGCTTCGCCACCAACGGCGACCGCCGCGCGCACCGGCTCGAGCTGGTCGAGCTGATGGAGGGCGTCCTCGCCACGCGGACCAAGAGCGAGTGGATCGACGTCCTGGAGGAGGCGGGTGTTCCCTCTGCGCCGATCCAGGATCTGCGAGAGATGCTGGCGGAGCCGCAGACGGAAGCGCTCGGCGTGCTGCAGGGAGTGCCCGAGCTGGGCTTCGATCTCATGACGCTGCCCGTCTCCTTCAACGGCCGACGGCCTCCGATCCGCCGCCGCGCGCCGACGCTTGGTGAGCACACGAGGGAGATCATCGGCCCCGCAGCTCCCGGCTCATAGCGCCTATTTTTTGCACATGTCGGCAAAAATGACACGGTCATCTCGATATGGCGCGATGATGCGATCTAACGCGGTCCGCCATCCGTCGGGGCTGCGGCTCCAACGAGGCCCCACGGGTGGAGCGGCATCCAGCTTGCTTCTTGGCGTCGATTCTCTCACCCCGGCCCAAGAGGAGAGCTGCTCAGATGACCATGCCCGACGAGCTGATGAACGACCTCCGTGCCTCCCAGACCGATCTTGCCCGCCTCATCGAAGCGGTCGTGCGGGACCGTCTTCCCTACGTGGTCGTGCCCATCCAGGCCGTGAGATCGTGGGAGCGCCGCGAGCCTCAGTACTGGGCGAAGGTGTCGGGCTGGCTTGCCGATCAGAACGTCGCCGTGGTGCAGGTCTGATCCCCGTTCGCTGAGTCTTCCCGGTCAAGGCGACGCGGGGCCGAAAAGTTTTTCCGCCTCTCGCTACTCTTCTGCTACTTGTGAGTCAATTTAGCGCCTGATTCGGCTGGCATTTGAATTGCCGTTTCCTCCAGTTACTCCGCCGGTACACATCCGGCGCACAGGAGGAAACGAAATATGAGCGATGGAGGCTGGAACAATCCCTGGAAGCTGACCGCGGTCGGCATGGCCCTCGTCGTCATCACCGCGCTCGCCACCGGTCTCGTCGTCGCCAACTGGTCCGGTAAAGGGGCAGGCAGCCAGAAGGCCGTCGACGTCACCTCTCCCGTCCGGACAGCGCCTCGCAGCCCCGCCACCGCGTCGTCGCCCGCGGCGCCGACGCCTGTCGTACCCACGCAATCCATCATCGCCACGTGCAATCAGAGGGCGACCTCGCAGGTGCCGAGTCGTGACAAGACCCTCGATACGGTGAAGGACGGTGCCATCGGCGCGGTGGCGGGTGCCGCGGTCGGCGCGGCCGGCGGCGCCATCGCCGGCGGCGGCTCGGGTGCCGGCAAGGGTGCGGCCATCGGCGGCCTGGTGGGCGCGGGAGGCGGCACCCTGTACGGGCTCAACGAGAACCGCAAGCACGACGAGCAGTACCGTGAGGCATATTCGGCGTGCATGCGCTCGCACGGCTACGTCGGCTAGGTCCAGGAAGGAGAGAGCGATGAGACACGCGCTTCGACTGACTTCGCTGGCCGCGCTCGCGATCGCCGCGGCCGCCGGCTGCACGATCCCGCCTCATCCCGGCGCGCCGGCCACCCCCGCGGCGGAGGTCGTGCCGGCAGATGGACGGGTGACCATGTACGGGGCCGACCTCGACGAGGCGCTCCGGAATCCGGTGATAGGTAACAAGGTTCGCGCCATGCTCGGGCCGGACTGGACGGGCGGCCAGCTCGCCCCCACGGGAGCGCGGCCGTACTTCGTGGGGAGCACGCCCCCGCGGCGCGTTCGCATCGAGGGCACCGACTACATCGCCTACACGGGCTGCGTGCCGGGCGACTGCGCGACCCGACCCGTGGTGCTCCTGATTCGTGAGGGCGGCGAGGACATCATCGCCCGCCTCGACGACGGCGGCTTCTCGCACTACTACACGTACGGCAACGTCGGCCGCGATACGGCGCGGCTCATCGCGGACAGCGGGATGCGCGCGCTCGCGCCCTCCCGGACCTCCTAGCTTCGCGGGCGTCCCGTCGAGCCTACGCGGCCTTGTCGCTGCCCGCGACACGCGGCCGCGTGGGCTCGACGAGGATCAGCTCGGCGTTCGTCGCCCCCTCGAGCGCCTTCCTGATCGAGTTCTGCAGCCGTGTCACCGCGGCCTCGATCTGCGCGGTGGTGAGATGCGGGCGGAAGTGCACGCCAAGGGCGACGAGGATCTCGCGCGGCCCCATGTGCATGGTGCGCAGGTCGACCACGTCGAGGACGTCGTCGTCCTCCCGGACGAGGCGCCGGATCCGCGCTTCCATGGCGGCGGGCGCCGCCTCCCCGAGGAGCAGCGAGTAGTTTTCCAGCGCGAGCAGCACCGCCACGGCCACCAGCAGCGTGCCGATCACGATGGAGGCGGCGGCGTCCCAGAGGATCGCTCCCGTGATCTCACTGAGCCAGATGCCGAGGGCGGCGATGCCGAGGGAGACGAGCGCTGCGGTGTCCTCGAAGACGACGGTGGGCACCGTGGGATCTCGGTTGTCACGCCAGAACCCGCGGAGGCTCTTCCGGCCTCTCGCGGCGGCGAGGGCTCGCCACGCTACGACGAGCGAGCTCGACTCGAACACGAAGGCTCCCACGAGCACCGCATAGGACCACCAGCGCGAGCCCTCGTGGGGGCTGCCATGCAGGAGCTTGCGCACGCCCTCCCAGATGGAAAAGGCGCCGCCCAAGCTGAAGAGCATGAGCGACACCACGAAGGCCCAGAAGTACACGTCGCGGCCATGGCCGAATCCGTGGGCGCGATCCGGCGGGCGCTCGCTCAGCCGCAGGCCCAGGAAGAGGAGGACCTGGTTGCCCGTGTCGGCCACGGAGTGAAAGGTCTCGGCGACCATGGCCGCGCTGCCCGTGGACACCGCGGCCACGCCCTTCATCACCGCGAGGGCGGCGTTGCCGAGCAGGGCCGCCATGACCGCCGTTCGCGACTCCGCCATCCTGCGATCGGGAGCGGGCTAGGAGAGCCGAGGCCGCCCGCTCACGGCCGAGCCGTCTCGAAGGTGTTGCACTGGTTCACGTCGCCCGAGTCGAGGCCCGCCCGGAACCAGCGCACGCGCTGGGCGGACGAGCCGTGGGTGAAGGATTCCGGCGTCACGCGCCCCCTCGACTGCTGCTGGAGGCGGTCGTCACCGATGGCGGCCGCGGCACCCAGGCCTGCCTCTACGTCGCCGGGATCGAGGAGATTGCGCTGCCCCGCGTAGCGCCCCCACACCCCGGCGAGACAGTCGGCCTGGAGCTCCACGCGCACGGAGAGCGCATTGCTGCGCGCCTCGGAGGCGCCGCGGCGCTGCTGCGCCACCTTCTGCGTGATGCCGAGCTGGTTCTGGACGTGATGACCCACCTCGTGGGCGATCACGTAGGCGCGCGCGAACTCGCCGGGAGCGCCGAAGCGCCGGGACAGATCCTCGAAGAACGATCGATCCAGATAGACCTTGTCGTCGGAGGCGCAGTAGAAGGGCCCCACCGCGGAGCTGGCCATGCCGCAGGCGGAATCGACGGCGCCGCGGAAGAGCACGAGCTTCGGCGGGTGATACTCGCGCCCCATCTGCCGGAAGATGCCGCTCCAGGTGTCCTCGGTGTCGCCCAGCACCCGCGCGATGAAGTCCTTGGTCTCGTCGCGCGCGCCCGGCGCGGAGCTCGAGGGCGGCGGCGCGCTCCGGGTCGGCGCCGAGGGAGACTCGCTCCCCTGCAGCGACACGAGCACGTCCAGCGGATTGAGACCGAGGAACCAGCTGATCGCCAGCACCGCGATGAGCCCGACGCCGCCCAGCTTCAGTCCTCCGCCGAGCCCGCCCACGGAGACGGACTCGCGGTCCTCCACGTTGCTACTGCCCCGCATGTCTCCCCAGCGCACGGTAGGCCCTCCTTTCTCTCCGTCCTTGCAAAGCCCGAGCCCACTCTACAAGCCTCCCGGTGCCGCCGCCTGCCGATGTCGCTGCTAGGATGGCAACATGCCGAAGCGTAGCGCGGGCCTGCTCATGTTCCGGCGGAAGGGCGACGGCCTCGAGGTGCTGCTCGTCCATCCGGGCGGTCCGTTCTGGAAAAACAAGGATCTGGGCGCCTGGACGATCCCCAAGGGCGAGCACGACGCCGGCGAGGAAGCGCTCGCCGCCGCCGCGCGTGAATTCCAGGAGGAGACCGGGATCGAGCCGCGCGGGCCCTTCATCGAGCTCACCCCCGTCAAGCAGGCGGGCGGCAAGGCGGTGGCGGCCTGGGCCTTCGAGGGCGACGTCGACGCCGCCGCCATCCGCAGCAACACCTTCTCGCTCGAATGGCCGCGCGGATCCGGACGCTTTCGGGATTTTCCCGAGGTGGATCGAGCGGAATGGTTCGCTCTAGACGACGCCAGGCGCAAGATCCTCGGCGCCCAGGCGACCCTGCTCGAGGA
>Ga0075425_100001728_pt1 | contig 21477 bp, 14 predicted proteins | sample SoiMethybrSBSTD4_FD_75300 | JGI IMG/M metagenome (GOLD analysis project Ga0075425, IMG submission 75300) | Bulk soil microbial communities from a Populus tree surrounding site in Tennessee, USA - Soil MetaG P. TD hybrid SBSTD4 | ecosystem: Environmental > Terrestrial > Soil > Tree plantation... | reverse complement strand
CCGCTTGCGAACACGTGGGCTCCGTTCACCGTCGCAGTGTCGGCGTCCGGCTATGTCATCAACGGATGGAACGGATTCGACAACGCGCAGACGGTTCTGCTGTCGCGATCGGGCATCGTCACGAGCAGCACGACCTCCCAGGTCGCGCACGATGAGTACCGCGTCGGCGCGACCTCCACGACGCGCTTCGCCGTCTTCACCGAGCCGTCGCCCGGCCAGTACGATCTCGGATTGCGCATGCAGCCACTCGATCGCGCCGGCGCCGCGGTGCCCGTCGTTCCGGGCATCAACGACAGAGTATTCGGCGTCGACATCGCGACGACGAGCGACGGCGGCGCCGTTCTCGGATGGGCCCAGCCGATTCACGAGGACGCCACGGAAGTGCGCATCGTGCGCGTCGCGGCGAACGGGACGCTGGTCCCGTCGCGTCTTCAGCCGGTCAATCGCGGCTACGTTCGATATGACGCGCCCGACGTGCGTCGCTGCGGCGACACGTTCGTCGCCGCGTGGACCGAGCGATCCGATCGGAAGAGCGTTCGCTATCGCCGCATCACGTCCGCGGGCGTTCCGCTCGATCCTCCATCGCGTCGCGCGACGGCGGAGTCGCCGAACGATCAATACCTTCCCCGCATCGCGTGCACCGGCGACGCGATGCTCATCACCTGGCTCGAAAAGCCGCCGGTGACCGCGCCGCCGCGGACGGAAATCGCGCGCGGTCTGCTCTTCGCCGCCGGCGGCGAGCGTTTGATCGAATTCGGACCGGCGCACGACGTCCTCGCCGCGGCAATCGGAAACGAGCTCGTCGTCGTTCGCGGCGTGGAAGACGGCTGGTACGAGGCGAGTCACTGGAGCGGCAACGGCACGCAGCGAACGCCATGGACGCGGCTCTTCAATCAGCAGCAGGCGGACTGCTACAGCGATCCGCGCGGCGCCATCGAGAGCAACGGCGACCAGCTCATGATCGCGAACGTGAACTTCTGTCCGAGGCGAAGCTCGCATTACTTCGTGGCCGCGCGGCCCTTTTCGGGCGAGCTGATGCTGCTCCGCACTCCGGTCACGTTCGAGAGCGACTTCGTCGGGAACACGCTCGACATCGCCGCCGCGCCGGACGGATGGCTCGTCGCGTGGGAAGGGGAAGGCGTGCGCTTCGGACGGATCGACCGCCTCTTCCTGGGGCTCGACCCATCAAGCGGCATCTCCACAGGCGGCCGGTGGCCGGTGAGCGCGGCGTGGAACGGCTGCACGTTCGAAATCTTCGGGCCCGACACGATCACCACGGCTGCGATGTCCGGAGTGCCAACGACGGTTCCGGCTCCATCCGTCGAGGAACGCGTCGCAACCGACGGCGCCGGACGGCGTTTCGTCGTCACGACCGAGCGCGACGACGACGGCGCGATGCATGTCGTCGGGCGTTTCGAGGATTCACCCCGCTGCGTTCGGTGAGGTGTTACGCCGATCGCGATGGCGAGCAGAACGGCGCCGAGCATGCCTTGCGCTACAATTTCGCCCTCGCCAAAATGAAAGGTCGCCCCCCGCTGTTCCCCCATCTGAACTCCAGTCTGAAAAGGAGAAGTCCGTGTCCGATACCCTGACCGCGACGGCAGTCGCCGAACCAGCGGAAGGAGCCGGTACGACCGTCAACGACCTCACCATTCACGTTGCCACGGTCAATGGTTCCGGCTCCCAGTCGTCCAACAACGTCCTGATGCGCTCGATCTTTCAGATGGGCGTGCCGGTCAGCGGGAAGAACATGTTCCCGTCGAACATCGCCGGCCTTCCCACCTGGTTCACGATTCGCGCGAACAAGGACGGCTGGATCGCCCGCAAGAAGGAAGTGGATCTCCTCGTCGCCATGAACGCGCAGACCGCGCGTGAGGACGTCGCGGGGCTCAATCCCGGCGCGCTCTGCATTTACGACGCGCCGCTGAACTGCAAGTCGTTCCGCAACGACGTGAACTTCTACGAGGTGCCGTTCTCGAAACTGGCCATGGAGATCGCCGACGAAGCGAAGCTGCGCAAGCTGCTCGCGAACATGATCTACGTCGGCGTCGTCGCGGAGCTCATCGGCATCGAGCGCGACGAGATCCTCAAGGCGATCACGAAGCAGTTCAAAGGAAAAACAAAGGCGATCGAGCCGAACGTCAAAGCTATCGATAAAGGCATCGAGTACGCGAAGGCCAATCTCCCGCGCCAGGACAAGTGGCGCATGGAGCGGATGAACGCGACCGACGGCAAGATCATCATCGACGGCAACGCCGCGGCCGCGATCGGCGCGATGTTCGGCGGCGTCACGGTCGTGACGTGGTATCCGATCACGCCCTCCTCATCGCTCTGCGAGTCGCTCATCGATTACATGAAGCAGTACCGCATCGAAGAGGACGGACGCTCGTCGTTCGCGATCGTGCAGGCCGAGGATGAGCTGGCGGCGATCGGGATGGTCCTCGGCGCGGGATGGGCCGGTGCGCGATCGATGACCTCGACCGCGGGTCCCGGCATCTCGCTGATGGCCGAGTTCATCGGACTCGGATACTTCGCCGAACTGCCGGGCGTGATCTGGGACATCCAGCGCGTCGGTCCGTCGACCGGACTGCCGACGCGCACCGCGCAGGGCGACGTCAATCAACTCGCGTATCTGTCGCACGGCGACACGCAGCACATCGTGCTGATCCCGCACAGCGTCGGCGAGTGCTACGAGTTCGGCAGCGAGGCGCTCGATCTCGCCGAGCAGTTCCAGACGCCCATCTTCGTGATGAGCGATCTCGACCTCGGCATGAACAACTGGATGTCCGATCCGTTCCCGTATCCCGAGAAGGCGATCGCGCGCGGCAAGGTGCTCAGCGCGGAACAGTTGACGGAGCTGAACGGGAAATGGGGCCGTTACGCGGACGTCGACGGCGACGGCATTCCGTGGCGCACGCTGCCCGGCACCGATCATCCGTTCGCGTCGTACTTCACACGCGGCTCGGGTCACGACGCGCAGGCGCGCTATTCGGAGCGCCCCGAGGATTACATGGCCACGGTCGACCGCCTCGCGAAGAAGTACGAGACCGCGAAGCTGTTCGTGCCGCACCCGGTCATCGACGTGAAGGAAAACGCGAAGATCGGATTCATCGCTTACGGCACGACGCACTGGCCGCTCGAGGAGTCGCGCGATCAATTGCGCCGCGAGCGCGGGATCGAGACGAGCTATTTCCGTCTGCGCGCACTGCCGTTCACCGAAGATCTGAAGCATTTCATCGCGACGCACGATCGCGTGTACGTGGTCGAACAGAATCGCGACGGACAGATGGCGGACATGATCCGCCTCGAGGTCGGCGAGGATCAGCGCAAGATTCGCAAGATCCTGCACTACAGCGGTCTGCCGTGCGACGCGCGGTCGATCAACGACGCGGTCGTGAAGATGGAAGAGACCATCGAGATGTCCGAGCCGCTGCTGCTCGTGCGCGCGGAGCCGCGCCTCACGGCCGCGGCAGCCGCACTGATGAACGGCGGCACGGCACCTCGCGACGCGCGGATGGCGGAGGACTAACCCATGGCTGAAAGCACACTGAAGATCGGCACCGCCGAAGTCCCGAAGGAAAACCGCATCGGCCTGAAGGCCCTCGATTACCAGGGCGGCAAGTCGACGCTCTGCGCCGGCTGCGGCCACGACGCGATCTCGAATCAGATCGTGCGCGCGTTCTACGAGATGAACGTCAAACCGGAGACGGTCGCGAAGTTCTCCGGCATCGGCTGCTCATCGAAGACGCCCGCGTACTTTCTTTCCCGCGCGCACGGCTTCAACGCCGTGCACGGACGCATGCCCGCAATTGCGACCGGCGCCGCGCTCGCGAATCACAAGCTGCTCTGCATCGGCGTCTCCGGCGACGGCGACACCGCGTCGATCGGCCTCGGCCAGTTCATGCACCTGATCCGCCGCAACATCCCGATGATCTACATCGTCGAGAACAACGGCGTGTATGGTCTGACGAAGGGCCAGTTCTCGGCGACGGCGGATGAAGGCTCGCGGCAGAAGAGCGGCGTGGTCAACGATCTGCCGCCGATGGATCTCTGCGCGCTCGCGGTCGAGCTGGGCTGCGGCTACGTCGCGCGCGGTTTCGCGGGCGATCCGAAGCAGATGATCAACATCCTCAAGGGCGCGATCGCGTTCGACGGTCTGTCGGTGATCGACGTGATCTCGCCGTGCGTGACGTTCAACAATCACGACTCGTCGACGAAGAGCTACACGTACGCGAAGGAGCACGACGAGCTGCTCCATCAGATCGGCTTCGTGCCGTCGTACGAGCAGATCGAAGTCGACTACGAGCCGGGCACGACGAAGGAAGTCGATCTGCACGACGGCTCGAAGCTTTTCCTCAAGAAGCTCGAAGAGGACTACGACCCGGCCGATCCGGTGATGGCGCTGCAGCGCCTGCACCGCGCGACGCGCGACGGCCACATGCTGACGGGCCTCGTGCACCTGCGCCCCGAGAAGAAGAGCTTCATGCACCTCCTCAACGTGTGCGACGACCCTCTCGCCACGCTCCCGCTCGAGCGCACGCGCCCCCCGCGCGAATCGCTCGACAAGATCATGAAAGAGCTGATGTAGGTCTCTTTTGGAGTGCGGCGATCGCAATCGCCGCTTTGCCTTGCCGCGACCGCAGTCGCGGCAGCTGCGGCTGCCGCAAGGCAAAGCGGCGACTGCGGTCGCCGCACTCCAAAACCATGAACGCCGGTGTGAAGGACGCAGCTGGTGGAAGATGCTGGATGCGTGCGTCATCGATCTCGATCGGAGCGCCGAGGAAAGAGACGGGATCTTCGTCCACGGATCAGGACGCGGTGACGACAAGCTCGTCGTCGCGATGGGAAGAGATGGCAACTCCATGCGAAGGAGATGGGATCTATTAGCGAAGAGCTGCGATCTCCATCGATGGAGATGAGAACTCCTTCGGAAGGAGTTGCCATCTCATTCCGATCCAGTTGCGGCCCGTTCCGGCAGGCATGACGACTCGTTCAGCAATGGAGCGCCGGCCTCCGGCCGGCGCTGCGGCACTGATCCGCCGCATGGACATCCGCCGAACCGGCGGTTGATCACCTGACCATTTGGAGTGCGGCGATCGCAATCGCCGCACTCCAGGCCGCCCCCGCCTACCGCTTCTTCATCGCCTTCAGCCGCGACTGCGCCTGCTGGTTCTCCGGGGAGATCTTCAGCGCGTCTTCGTAGCAGGCCTGCGCGCGCGACGCCATGCCCTCGCTGCGATACAGATCGCCGAGGGAGATCATCGCTTCGATGTTGTTCGGATCGATCGAGAGGGCCTTCTGGAAACTCTCCGCCGCGTCGCGCCGCCATTTCGGATTGCGCTCCTGGCAGGAGCCGAGGAGCATCCAGCCCTCGGAGTTGTCAGGCATGAAGTGCACGCACTGTTTGAGCAGCACGATCGCGCCGTAATAGTCGCTGTGCGCGATGAGCTCCTTCGCTTTGGCGAGGTTCTGCTCCGCGATCGAGCGCTGCTGCAGGCGCTGATTGATCGCCGACTCGGTGTGCTCGCCGCGGCCCTGCTGAATGACCTTGTCGTACGCCGCGCGGCGGGTCGCGTCCTTGAGCACGGTCATGGCCTCGTCGATGCGGCGATTGATCGACATCACCGCGTCGCGCACGATCGGCAGAAACGTCGTCGGATCGTAGTTGCGCTTCATCGCATCCGCGGCCGAGACGACCTGCGCGCGCGTCGCGGCGCGCGGGATGTCGAGCACCTGGTAGTGATCCATCGACGGCAACTGTCGCGACAGCGCGACCGTGCGCAGCGAGCGCTGATCGCTCGAGCCGATCGCCGCGAGCAGCTCGAGATCGCGCTGCATGTCGTCGAAGCTGACCGTGGCCGGCGCGTGATGCTCGGCGACCGCGAAGATCCCCAGGGCCAGCATGCCGATGACGACCTTCGCCGCGATGACCGATTCGTTCGCGAAATGTTTGAGGAGCGATTCGATCGTCATCGGATCGCGCAGCGACTGTGCGATGCGCCGCTCGGCGTCGCTGAGCGCGATCGCATCGATCGCGTATCGGGAGTTGCGCGCCGGCTCGATCTCGCGTTTCAGATCGCCGAGGGAGCGGCGGAGGACGAGACCGTTCGTGATCGAGCGGATCCCTTCCAGCACGAGCGCTGTCGTCGACTGCAGGAACACGCGCTTGTCGGGCGGCAGCGGCTCTTCCTCGTTGAACGCGGACGTCCCCTCGTCGAGCGAGAACAGCGGCACGAAGAGCGACGCGGTCCATTCGCGGAGCAGCGTCTGCCGCGCGGAAAGATCGAGCAGGCCGGACTCGTGGAACCGCGCGACGACCTCGATCGGATCGTCGGAGAGGAGCTGGACCGCGCGGTCGGCGGGCAGCACGCCGCGGCGCACCAGAAAATCGCCGAGCCACTCCTCCGGGATCGACGAAACGATCAGAACGAGCTCGCCCTGGGCCCAGTACAAAACCTTACGCGTCGTGCCGCGAAGGATCGTCAGCGAACCGGATCTTCGGTTCTGCAGGATCTCGCCGGCGATCACGGCAAATGGCGTGATCTCGATCCTATCGAGACTCATTCGTTTACCCGGTCCCGCCCCTTGTCAAAAAATGTACAGTGCCCCGCTTTTAGCACATTCGTCACCAACTGTCGTGGCCGGTCGCGACGATGGCACGAATCGGGCTGATTTCCCTGACAGCACCTCGCGCGTCGAATGCATCAGAATGCCCGCGCTCGCTGCCCTGTTGATTGAACGACTGAGTTGAAAACGATGAAAACAATCGTGAAGTGCGCATTGGTCCTGTCGGCGGTTCTATCGTTCGCGACCGCCTCGGGTGCGCAGCAGCAACCGGCCTATCCGAACGAGCCATACGATTTCCTCCTTGCCAAGATGGCCGCCGAAGAGGGCCGTTACGACGAGGCCATCTCCCGCCTCGACCGCATCATCGAGAAGGATCCGAAGGACCCCATCCTCCTCTTCGAGCGGGCGATGATGTTCATCGACTCCGGCCGCTTCGAGCGCGCCGAGACCGAGCTGCGTCAGGTCGTGACTCTCAATCCCGATCTCTACGACGCGCAGCGCGTTCTCGGACGTCTTCTGCTCGATCGCGCGGGGATGGATCGAAGCCGCATCGACGAGGCGCTGACGCATCTGCAGACCGCGTTCAAGCTCAATCCGGACGATCTTTCGACCGGCAGCGCCGTCGCCCAGATCCTCACGCAGATGAACAAGAACGTCGAGGCCGAGCGCGTGCTCTCGACGCTCGTCGAGCGCGCGCCCGATCAGCGCTCGTTCAACTTCAACTACGCGCAGGTGCTCACGCGCCTCGGCCACGGCGACGAATCGGTGAAGTATCTCGAGCGCGTCGTGCTGATCGAGCCGACGTACGCGCCAGCGATCCAGCAGCTGCTCGAGATCTACCAGACCGCGGGACAGTGGGACAAAGCCGCCGCCGTTCTGCAGCCGCTCATCGACGAGGATCAGGTCAACGTCGAGCTGCGGCGCCGTCAGGCGTACTTCTACCTCCGCTCCGGCGACGCGCAGAAGGCCCGCGATGCGTTCAAGGCCCTCGTCACCGCCGATCCGAAGGACAAGCAGTCGCTGCTCTACCTCGGCCAGACGCTGAACGATCTCGAGCAGTACGACGAGTCGCAGAAGATCTTCAATCAGCTCCTCGCCGGCGGCCCGAACGATCCCGACTACATGGCCGGACTCGGCATCGCGTACATCGGTCAGAAGAACTGGGCCGAGGCGCAGAAGATCTTCAACAAGTTGCTCTCGCAGGCCGAAGTTCCCGAGCAGGTGCAACTGCTCGCGCGCACGCAGCTCGCGTACATCGATCTGCAGAAGGGCAACTACGAGGCCGCGATCGAGACGTCGAGGGGCGCATTCATCTTTCACGACGATCCGAATCCGCAGGCCATCGACATCGCCCTCGAGGCGCTGAAGAAACAGAAGAAAAACGCGGAAGCGGTGGTGCTGCTGCAGCCGCTCGTCGACAAGCACGCATCCGATCCGTTCGTGAACGCGCGCTACATCGAGGCGCTCGTTCGCTCGGGCGACAAGCAGAAGGCGATGCAGTTCGCGCAGGCGCAGTCGAAGTTCGGGGCGCGCAACACGATCGCCGTCGCGGAGGCGTACATCCGCGCGAACGAAACCGCGAGCGCGGTCAAACTGCTCGAGCAGGACGTTCATGCGAAGCCTGATGACCTCGAGCTGCAGTTCGAGCTCGCCTCGGTGTACGAGCGCGCCGGCGATCGCAAGAACGCGGAGAAGACGTTTCTCACGCTGCTCGAGAAGAAGCCCGAGCACGCGCCCGCGCTGAACTACCTCGGCTACATGTGGGCCGAGGACAATGTGAATCTCGACAAGGCGCACGAGATGCTCGAGCGCGCGGTGAGTCAGGATCCGGAGAACGGCGCGTACATCGATTCGCTCGGCTGGATCTACTACCGCATGGGCCAGCTCGATCTCGCCGAGAAGTACCTGACGGATGCGTCGAAGCTGATGCCGCGCGATGCGACGGTGCACGAGCATCTCGCGGACGTGATCGCGAAGCGCGGCGATCGCACGCGCGCGCTGCAAATCTACCGCCTCGCGCTGACGCTCGATCCCGACGCGAAGGAAGGCGATCAGATTCGCTCGAAGATTCAGGAGATCGAGCACGCGGGGCAGCCGACACAGCGATGAAGAGCACTTCGTTTCGTCATCCTGAGCGAAGCGAAGGACCTCTTCGTCGCCACAGCCGGCGTGGAAGAGGTCCTTCGCCGTCTTCGCGGCTCAGGATGACGTTGCTTGTTCTCCTCATCGCCGCGTGCAGCACTGGTCGTCCGACCGGCGCTCCCGTTGCGCCGCTCACGGCGACGACGGCGGATGAGGCGTCGCAGCAGCTGCAGGCGCGGCGCGCCGGGTTTCGCGGCATGAAGAGCCTGATGAAGATCCGCTCGACGTCGCAGGGGAAGACGCAGTCGTTTCGCGCGCAGGTCGCGGTGCACGACACGCGTCGCATGGACGTGATCGTCTATTCGCCGGTCGGCACGACGGTGATGACGATGCACATCGAAGGCGATCTCGTGAAGGTGAAGAATCTCGTCGAGAACAAGGAGTGGGAAGGCGGCGCGCGCGATCTGCCCGAGCCGTTCCGATTCCTCGCGGCGTCGTACGGTCCCGCCGACATCGGCATGCTGATCTTCGGCATTCCGCTGCCGGGCGGCGATCGTCCGAATTACGGCATCCAGTCGGAGATCACGCCGGCGGGATTGCGGTCCGCACAGATCGGCATGGTGACGTTCGTCTTCTCGCCGCCGGCGTTTCCCGCGAAGAGCGTCGTCGTGACCGCGGGCAACGATCGCGTCGAGATCGAGCACCTCGAGGTCGTCAGCGAGTGATCGTCGAGTCGTACGCGAAGATCAACTGGTCTTTGCGCATCACCGGACGCCGTGCCGACGGCTTTCACGATCTCGAGACCGTGTTCCAGACGATCTCGCTGCACGACACGATCACGCTCAGCGAGGCCGAGGGTCTCGCGCTCACGTGCGGCGATCCGTCGATTCCGACCGGCGAGACGAACCTCGCGTTGCGCGCCGCACGCGCGGCAGGCGCGAAACATCTCGCGATTCACATCGAGAAGCGCATCCCCGCGGGCGGGGGACTGGGCGGCGGATCGTCGAATGCCGCCGCGACGCTGATCGCTCTCAACAAACCCGATCCGCAAATCGCGCTCTCCCTCGGATCCGACGTTCCGTTTTTCCTCGTCGGCGGGACGGCGTACGCAACGGGACGCGGCGAGATCCTCACGCCGATGCCGCCGATGTCGGGCATTCCGCTGCTGCTCGTGCTTCCCGAGGAGCGCGTGATGACAAAGGATGCGTTCGCGCGCATCACGCGCTACTCGCCACCGCTCGGCATCGAGGCGTATCGCGAATGGATGGCGGATGGCGGACTGCGGATGGCAGACGCCTTATCAGCCATCCGCCATCCGCGATCCGCCATCCCGTTCACCAACGATTTCGAAGAGCCGGTCTTCGCGTTGCTTCCGCGCCTGCGCGCGTTCAAGCAGCGCCTGCTCGATGCGGGGGCGGTGTGGGCGGGGATGAGCGGGTCGGGCTCGACGATCGTCGGGGCATTTAAAAACCCCGCCGAGCGTGACCGCGCGGCGGGGTCGTTTGAAGACGTGCGCGTCGAGCGCTGCGAGAGCCTTTAAGTTCCCGCGATCGACACGTTCTCGAACACGAGTGTCGGCGTGCGCATCGACGAGTAGGGGAACGGATCGTTGCCGATCGCCACGAGCTTTTTCCAGAATTCGAGGTGATTGCCGGAGAGGTTCATCTCCGCGACCGGCTCCGCGATCTCGCCGTTGCGAACGCGATAGCCGAGGATGCCGACGGAGAAGTCGCCGGTGCCGCCGTTCGAGTTGCCGCCGATGAAGCTCGTGATGAGGATGCCGTCCTTCACCACGTCCGCGAGCAGCTGCGCGCGATTCCTCTCGCCGAGCTTCCACGCGAGGTTCGACGTCGAACCGGTCGTCGGCGCCATCTTCAGCTTCCGGCCGTAATACGTGTCGACGTAGAAGCTCCGCAGCATGCCGTCCTCGACGATCACGCGCGGCTTCGCGGCGATGCCTTCCACGTCGTACTTGCGCGATCCGAATGCCTTCGGGATGAGCGGATCGTCGGTGATCGAGATCAGCGGGCTGACGATCTGCTGGCCGATCTTTCCCTCGAGGAACGAGCGCTTCTGCTGAATCGCGCCGGCCTGCAAGGCCTGGCCGAGCATGCCGACCAGACGGCCGCCGGCGCGATTGTCGACCGCGACCATCGTCGCCGCGGTCTCGCCTTTCTTCGATCCGAGGCGATTGAGCGCGCGCATCGCGGCGCTGCGACCGACCACAGCCGCATCGGTCATCTCGCCGATGAACCGCGATCCCGCGTAGTCGCCGTCTTCGGGACGGCGTCCGTCGCTGTCCTTCACGCTGACGTTCGCGGACGTGAAGAACTGCGTGCCACGACTCGCGCCCGAGAATCCGTTCGACGTCACCATCCAGTTCTCGACGAGATTGCTCGAGAACGAAGCGGTGACGGTGTTGATCGCTTCCGCACCTTTGACCGATCGCGCCGCATCGTGCGCGGCCTTCGCCATCGCGCGGCCCTGATCCGCGGTGACCGTCGCGTACTTCGGATCCTCGAGTTTCAGATCGGCATTCGGCTGACCTTTGTAGAGCTCGGGATCCGGAAGCACGCGGAACGGATCGGGGGCGATCGATTTCGTGAGCGCGATCGAGTCGGAGATGAATTGCTGCAACGCGTCGGGACGGAGATCGCTCGTCGACACGCTGCCGTAGCGGCCATCGACGTAGAGGCCGATCGTCACGCCGCGCGTCGTCGACTCGCTGATGCGCTCGACTCTGCCGTCGCGGTAGTCGAGCGAGACGTCGCGCACGCGATACGCGCGCGCCGAGGCGTCGCTCGCGCCGGCGCTCTTCGCCATGGCGATGCAGTCTCGCGAGATCGCGAGCATGTCCTGGTCATTGTTTTTCGTCGTCATCGGCCGCCTCCTCACGCTTTCTTCTGCTGCGCGCGTCCGCCGACCGTGATCGACGAAACGCGAACCGTCGGGAGACCCTGCGACACCGGCACGCCCTGCCCGTCCTTGCCGCACGTCCAGCCGCCCTCGTCGATCTTCAGGTCGTCCGCGACCATGTCGATCTTCTCGAGCACTTTCGGACCGTTGCCGATGATGTTCACGTCCTTGATCGGCTTGGTGATCTTCCCGTCCTCGATGAGGTAGCCGTTCTTGACGTAGAACGTGAAGTCGCCCGCGCCGATCTGCACCTGGCCGTTCGTGAAGAGCTCGCAGTAGATGCCGTTCTTCACCGAGGCGATGATCTCGTCGCGTTTGTGCGGACCGTTGAGCATGTAGGTCGAGCGCATGCGCGGAATCGGCGCGAACTCGTAGCCCTGACGTCGTCCGTTGCCGGTCGGCTTCACGCCGTAGTGCTTCGCGGAGATGTTGTCGTGAAGGTAGGTCGTCAGCGTGCCGTTCTCGACGAGCATCGTGCGTCCGACGACGTTGCCCTCGTCGTCGATGTTCAGCGCGCCGCGCGCGGCGTCCTGCGTTCCCTCGTCGATGATGTTGACGAACGGCTTCGCGATCGGCTTGCCGATCTTGTCCGAGTAGATCGACATGCCTTTGCGATTGAAGTCCGCTTCCATGCCGTGACCGATCGCTTCGTGCAGGAGGATGCCCGCACCGCCCGCGGCCATGACCACCGGCATCTCACCGGCCGGCGGCACGACCGCGTCGAACAGCACCATCGTGTTTTTGATGACCTGATCGACCATGCCGTCGAGCCGCTGCGGCGTGTAGTAGCCGATGTCCGCGCGCGCGGCGCGATTGACGGCGTTGTTCTCGCGGCGCCCGTCCTGCTCCGCGACGACGGAGAGATAGAGCGTCGTCATCGGCTGCGCGTCCTCGACGATGCGGCCGTTCGAGTCGGCGATCAGGATCACGCTGCCCTGATCCATGAATCCGAGGTTGACCTTCTTCACGCGCGCGTCGGCCTTGAAGGTCTTGTCGTTGAGCGAGTTGAGGATGGACAGCTTCTGCTGCGGCCGGACGTCTTCCCATCGCACCTTCACGGGATAGCGATTCGGCTTGCTCTCTTCGATCCTGAATCGCACCGGTCCCGTTTTCGCGGGGCCATCCGCAATCGCCGCCGCCGTCAACGCCGCGCGGCGCAATCCATCCGGCGTCAGATCCTCGGTGAATCCATATCCCGTCTGATCGCCCTTGATCACGCGCACGCCGACGCCGAGAGCGACGTTCGCGAAGGCGCGATTCACGGAGCCGTCTTCGAGCGCGAGCTGATTCGACACGCGATGCTGGAAGAAGACGTCGGCGAAGTCGCCGCCCTTCGACAGCGCGGCGCCGATCGTGTCCTTGATCAGCTTCTCGGTGACGCCGAAGCGCCCGAAATATCCGACGCCCGGCATCGGACCGCTTTTCGCGAGGACGGATGAGATGTTGAAGAGATCCGAGACGGCCACGGTGGCGAGTGCCGCCGCGCCGGCGCCGAGGAAGGTTCGTCGGGAAGTGCCCAACTGTTCGGCCATGCGCAACTCCTCCTTTTTTGTGGTGCTGACGATTGAACGAGCCTCCGGCGGGGTTGTTGGTTACGGATCAGCCAACGTTTCGTGGCTGTGAAACGTACTCATGATAACTTTCAAATGATGACCCGGCGGACCCTTCTCCCTCTTCTCATTTTTTTCCTCGCCTCCGCTCCTCTTTTCGCGGGCGTCGTGTCGCTCGACCTCATCCCTCCCGAAACGATCGATGACGGCGGTCTCGTCTGGCGCGTCGTCGTCACGAACGGCGCAGCGACGGCGTTCGAGAACACGCGTCTCTACTTCTGGGAAGCGAACGGCACGCAGCGACTCGTGACGTTTCCGGACACCTGCGAGCGCACGTACGGCGAGCAGGTCGTCTGCACGGAATCGTTCGCCGCGGGCGAGACACGCGAGATTCGCTTCGTGACGGAGCCAACCGGCGGTCCGACGCGTTTCATGGGCGCAACGGAGATCTTCGCCAGCAACGAGCACGCGTTCGAAGCGCAAACGACGGTCTTCGGCAGGACGTTCACGGTCACCAGCGTCGAGGACGACGGGCCGGGCTCGCTGCGGCAGGCGATTCTCGACATCAATCGCGAGTGTGCGAAGACGGGTCCGTGCGGCATCACCTTCAACATCGCCGGATCCGTTCCGGACTCGGGCTGGTTCGCGATTCAGCCGAAGCGCGGGCTGCCCGACTTCACCGCGGCAGACGTCTTCATCGATGGCCGCTCGCAGACGCGATACTCGGCAGACACGAATCCGCACGGCCCGGAGGTCGTGCTCGACGGATCGATGGTGAGCGAGGGGAACGGACTCACGTTCCGCGGCTCAGGCGACGTCCGCGGCATCGCCATCGAAGGATTCCCGGCCAATGGCATCGAGGCCCTCGGTTCCAATCTCGTGCTCGATGAGGTGCGGGTCGTTGCGAACGGCGGCAGAGGCGTGGAGCTCATCGGCGGCTTCGCGCGCGTCGAGAAGTCCATCCTGAGCGGCAACCGTCACGCGGGCGGAGTCTTCTGGACGGCGGAAGACGTGCTGGTGCTTCGCAACGTCGTCAGCGACAACGGCGCGAGCGGCTTGTTCTTTCACAACCCGGCCATGCGGTGGAGGTTTGCCGACGTCCGCGACAACGTGATCGAGAACAACGCCCATGCGGGCATCGCGCTCACGCCGTTTGCCGCCGGCAATTTCGCGCTCAACGTGATGCGCGGCAACCACAACGGCGCGATCGACGTCGCGCTCGACGGACCGACGCCCGAAACGACGCGCGGCCTTCCGGGTCAGGGCGGCATCATGGGTCCGCCGATCATCGAGTCCGCGCGATACGCGAACGGCGTCACGACGATCACCGGTCACGCGAACACGCGCGCAGGCGGTACTTACGTGGCGTCGACGCTCTATTTCTACGCGAACACGACCGGCCGCGCCGATGCCGACGAGGTCATCGGCTCGGTCGTGCGATTCGGCGGCAACGGCACGTTCACGCTGACCGTCGATCGCGATCTGCGCGGGAAGTTCATCACCGCGTCGGAGTACACGGTCTGGATCTACAACTGGGACGATCCCGCACCGGGGACGTCGGAGCTGAGCGCGGCGGTGGAGGTCCGATGAAAACGATCCTTCCTGTTCTTCTCCTTCTCGTCGCCGGCTCCGCGTTCGCGGCCGATCCGATCTCGCTGCAGCTCATTTCGCCGGACGCGTTGAACGACGCGCTGCAGATGGACTGGCGCGTCGTCGTCACCAATGACAGCGCGACGGACGCGCCGAGCGTGTTCCTGATGTTCGAGACCTTCCAGGGTCACGGCGTCGTTCACGCGCCGGAAGGTTGTGTGCTGCGTTTCAACTACGAGTGCACGGTCGCGGTCCCCGCGCATGCATCGCGCGAGCTCGTGTTCACGACCGTCGCCAATCAGCAGTACGGCCGCTTCGAGGTTTACACGCAGTCGTCGAGCCCGTTGACCGTCGAGCGCGATGCGGTGATCTTCGGCAGGCCCTACACCGTCACGAACATCGACGACAGCGGACCGGGGTCATTGCGGCAGGCGATTCTCGACATGAACCGCGACTGCACGTCCTGGTTCGATCCGTGCAGCATCGCCTTCGACATCAGCGAGCCGGCGACGATTCGTCCGACGAGCGCGCTGCCGCAGATCACGGCGCCTGTCTTTTCGATTTACGGACGTTCGCAGACGCGCGCGCACGGCGAAGCGAATCCCGTTCGCCTCGACGGCTCCGATCTCATGGACGGACACGGTCTCTCGATTCGCGCGACGTGGGCCGACCTGCGCGATCTCGAGATCGAACGATTCCCGCGCAACGGCATCGACAGCGCCGCGTTCACGACCATTCGCCGCTGCGACGTCAGCCGGAATCGCGCGCGCGGCATCGAGTTGTACGAACAGAACTCGGTCGTGACGGACAACGTTCTCAGCGACAACGCACATGCGGGCGGCTTCTTCTGGATCGACGGCGCGATCGACGTCCGCCGCAATCGCGTGACCGGCAACGGCGCGAGCGGTCTCTTTTTTCATAACACCGTCGCGTTCGGTTATCGATTCGCCGACGTGCGCGACAACCTGATCGAGAACAACGCGCACGCGGGCATCGGCCTCACCGCGTTCGCGTCGGGCAACTTCGCGCGCAACGTGATGGTCGGCAATCACAACGGCGCGATCGACATCGGCCTCGACGGCCCCACCCTCGAGTCGAAAAGCGGCAACCCCGGCCTCGGCGGCATCATCGGCGCGCCGGTGATCACCTCCGCGAAATTCGAGAACGGCGTGACGACCATCGAAGGCCGCGTCGGAGCGCGATCGGGCGCACTCGTTTTGAACGACGCGATTTACGTCTACGCGAACACGCGCGAGGCATCCGACGCGGAGGAGCTGATCGGCACGCTCGATCGCGCGACGACGGCGGGAACACTCACGCTGCGCGTCGATCGCGATCTGCGCGGACGCTGGATCACGGCGTCGGAGTATTCGACCTGGATCTACGACTTCGATCACGCCGCACAGGGCACGTCGGAAGTCGGACCGCCGCGAATCGTGGAGTGAAGCCGCATGTGGTTGCTTGCCGCAATTCTCGTACTCGTCACCAGCACGAACGACGACGGACCCGGGTCGCTGCGTCAGGCGATCGTCGATGTGAATCGCGAATGCGCGCAGCCCGTCTTCGAGCTCGAGCGCCGCTGCACGATCGCGTTTCAGATCGACGATCCGGTGATTCGTCCTGTCACGCCGTTGCCCGTCGTGACGGCGAACGTCGCGATCGACGGCCGCGGCGAGATCGTGCTGGATGGTTCCGCACTGACCGAAGGCAACGGACTCACGCTGCGCAGTGTGGGATTCGTCTGGATCAGCGATCTGGCGATCGTCAATTTCCCGGGAAACGGAATCGAGAGCCGAGGACATTACGTGGAGGTGCGGCGCTGCCGTCTTGGTGACAACGGGCTGCGCGGCATTCATGTCGAAGGCGACGAATCGCGCGCGATCGTGGACGACAGCGTGATCAGCGGCAATCGACGCGCCGGCGGATTCTTCTGGACGAGCGGCGGAGTGCTGCTCGAGCGCAACGACATCATCGGCAACGGCGCGAGCGGTCTCTTCTTCCACAAGCCGCGCTACAGCATTGACGGCTTCAGCGCGGTGGCGAACGCGATCGCGAACAACGGGCAGGCGGGCATCGCTGCGTCTCTGGCGGCAGCGGGTGACTGGGGCCGCAACACGTTCCGCGACAACGGCGGCGAAGCGATCGACATCGGCCTCGACGGACCGACGCTCGAGGTGACGCATGGCTGGCCCGGTCTCGGCGGCGTCGTCGGTGCGCCCACCGTGACCTCGGCGCGATTCGAGGACGGCGCGACGATCATCGAAGGACGGATCGCGACGACATCGGACCTCTTCCGCTTCGACAGCGGGACGGTCCACGTCTATCGAAGCGCAGCGGTCGATGGCGAAGCCGACGAGTTCCTCGGCAGCGTTCGCGCATCGCCGTCAGGAGATTTCACGTTCCGCATCGAGCGCGATCTGCGCGGCCAGTTCGTGAAGGCGTCGACGTTTTTCGTCTACGTCTACAACTGGGACGATCCCGCGCCGGGAACGTCGGAGCTGGGATTGCCGAAGCTCGTGGAGTGACTACGACGCGACCGATTCGCGCATGCGCAGACTCTCGAGACGCGACTCGACCGCGCGCATCGCGCGCTCGAGGGCGTGCTTGTCGTCGCGCAGGTAGTACGCGAAGTTTGCGCCGAAGAAGAGCGCGTTGAGCTCGAACGCGAGCTGACCGGGATCGACGGAAGGGTCGAGATGGCCGGCATCCTTCGCCATGCGGATCGCTTTTTCGAGCGCGCCGATCCACTCGTCCATGTGCCTGCGAATCAGATCGCGCACCGGACCGGGACGGCCGTCGAACTCGAACGACGCGGCGGCGAAGAAACAACCGCCCGGAAAGACCGCGCGCTCGACGTACGAGATCCACGAGCGGCAGATGGCCATCAAGCGAGGAAAACCGCGGGGCAGCTCGAGCGCGGGGCGGAAGATCTCGCGAATGTATCGCTGCGACGCCGCGTCGATGACCGCGAGCTGCAGCTCCTCCTTCGACCCGAAATGCGCGAAGAGACCGCTCTTCGACATCCCGAGCTCGTCGGCGAGGCGGCCGATCGTCAGTCCCTCGAGACCTTCGACGGACGCGAGATCGACCGCTCGCTCGAGAATGCTCGTTCTGGTGCGAACACCTTTCATGCGTAAGCCGGAAGGTCCTTGATCAGATCGATGTGACTCGCGCGGAACGCCGGCGTCCACGCGAGGGGTTTGCGCGAGCGGGGATCGATGTTCACGATCGAGCGCTCGCCGCGAGCGTACGCGATCGCGCCGTTCTCGCTCGAGACCAGGAAGCCGTACGTCACGTTGAACGGTCCGAGCTCCTCGACCCAGAGATCGACGCGCAGCGTCGCCGGACCGGTCACTTCGTTGAGCTGCTCGACGCAGAAGTCGCCCGCGATCGGGGCGCGTCCGTCGAGCGCGATGATGGCGTGATCGACGTGCTCGGCGAGATCGATCTTCGCGTCCTGGGCCGGCGAAAAGAACGTGAACTTCGGATTCAGCGGGTCGTAAGCGAACGGCATCGTGATCCTCCTATGTTGCACGGTAGAAAATAGCACGAACGTTCGTTTTTAGTCAACAGGATGGGGTCAGACTCGAGCCTGACCCCCACTACTCCTTGTAGATTTCGATGTGCGGGACGCCGTCCGCACCGATCCAGCCGCGGTACATCCCCTCTGAATTGAACGACATGGCGAAGTTGCCCTTCGGGTCGAGGACGATCACGCCGCCTTCGCCCTTCACCGGCTCGAGCTTCTTATGGATGACCTCGTCTGCCGCCTGTTTCACGGTCATCCCCTTGTACTTCACGAGCGCGGCGATGTCGTGCGCGACGGTCCAGCGGATGAAGAACTCGCCCTGCCCGGTCCCCGAGACCGCGCACGATTCATTGTCCGCGTAGTTGCCGGCGCCGATGATCGGCGCGTCGCCGACGCGGCCCCAGCGCTTGTTCGTCGTGCCGCCCGTCGACGTTCCCGCCGCGAGGTTGCCGTCCTTGTCGACGGCCACGCAGCCGACGGTGCCGAACTTTTTCTCACTGTCGGGGTAGCCGAGGTCGGAGTGCGGTTTGGGCTGCTGCTCCTGTTCTTTCTTGAGCTCCTGCTGCAGACTCTTCCAGCGGCGCTCGGTCCAGAAATACGACGGATCGACGATCTCCAGTCCCATCTGCGTCGCGAAGAGCTCCGCGCCGCGACCGGTGAGCATCACGTGCGGCGACTTTTCCATCACCGCGCGCGCGGCGCTGATCGGATTCTTGATGATCGTCACGCCGGCGACCGCGCCCGCCATTTTGTTTTTCCCGTCCATGATCGATGCGTCGAGCTCGTTCTTCCCGTCGTGCGTGAAAACCGCGCCCTTGCCCGCGTTGAACAGCGGGTTGTCTTCCATGGTCTTGATCGCCGCTTCGACCGCATCGACGCTCGAGCCGCCGTGCGTGAGCACCGCGTGGCCCGCGCGCAACGCCGTTTCCAGCCCCTCGCGGTACTGGTGCTCCATCTCATCGGTCATGTTTTTCTTGAGAATCGTTCCGGCTCCGCCGTGAATGACGAGCATCGCTTTTTGTGCATACGCGGAGCTCGCGAGGACGAGCACCGCGGCGAGTGAGATCAGATGTTTCATGGCACGTACACTACCACCGCCATGAGGCCGTTCGGACTCGCTCTCCTCTCTCTTTTGCTGACGCCGCTGCTCTACGCGCAGAGTGCGTCGGCGGATTGGAAGACGACGGAGACCGCGCACTTTCGCGTCCACTTTCCACGCGAGTACGAGGAGTGGGCGATGCGTGCGGCGACGCGGCTCGAATCGGTGCGCGAGGCCGTGACGCGCGAAGTCGGCTTCGCGCCGGAGCAGAAGATCGACGTCATCGTGATGAATCCGATCGCGCAGGCGAACGGCATCGCATGGCCGCTGCTCGACGCGCCGCGCATCATTCTCTACACCGACGCGCCGTCGCCGGACGAGGAGATCGGCGCGTACGCGCACTGGATCGATCTCGTCACGGTGCACGAGACGACGCACATCGTGCACATGCTCCGTCCGTCGCGAAATTCGTTCGAGCGTGCGATCGAGCGCGCGCTGCTTCCGCTGAATCCGATCACGCTGCATGCGCCGCGATGGGTGCTCGAAGGCTACGCGACGGTCGTTGAAGGGCGTCTCACCGGCGCCGGTCGTCCGAATTCGACGATGCGCGCGGCGATCCTGCGCAAGTGGGCGCAGAGCGGCCGCCTTCCCTCCTACGCGCAACTCGACTCCGATCGCCGCTTCCTCGGCATGTCGATGGCCTACCTCGCCGGCTCGGCGTATCTCGAATGGCTCGAGGCGCGCACGGGCGAGGGGAGCCTGAAGAAGTTGTGGGCGCGCATGACGGCGCGGCATCGGCGCACGTTTGCGCAGGCGTTCGAAGGTGTGTTCGGCGACAGCCCGCAAACGTTGTACGGACGATTCACCGCGGAGCTGACGGATTCCGCGCTTGCGGTCGAGCGTGCGGGCGAGTTGCGCGAAGGGATGCTCTGGCAGGAGACGACGCGCGCAAGCGGCGATCCCGCGGTGTCGCCTGACGGAACACAACTCGCGATGGTCATGCGTCCGCGCAGCGCGCCGCAGCGGCTGGTCGTCTTTTCGACGGCGTATCCCGAAGAAGAAGAAAAGAAACATCGCGAGCAGGTTCTGAAGATCCTGAAGGCCGATCCCGAAGACTTTCCGCCGGTGCGCAACAAGCCGCTGCCGCGCAAAGGGGAACACAGCCTCGTGATGCCGGACGGCGGCGACATCACATCGCCGCGATGGCTCCGTGGAGGCGGCGCGATTCTCTTCACGCATCGCATGCCGGACGCCGACGGTTTTCTGCATCGCGATCTGTTCGTGTGGAAACCAGACACGGATGAGCTGCATCGCGTCACGCATCTCGCCGACGTCGGCGATGCGGATCCGTTTCCCGAGGATCGACGCGCGGTGGCGGTGCGCAAGCGATTCGGCAAAACGCAGCTCGTCGACGTCGATCTCGAAACCGGCGCGGTGACGCCGCGGACTGAGGAGTCGATTGACGTCGTCTGGTCGCATCCGCGCGTGAGTCCGAACGGAGCGCACCTCGTGCACGTCGCGCATCGCGACGGGAAGTGGCGGTTGTACGTCGATCAGAACGACATCGGTGTCACCGACGCGTCGTCGCCGGAGTGGCTGCGCGACGACACCCTCATCGCGACGATTTCGTCGAAAGGTTTCGCGGAGCTGCATCGCATCACGCTCGATGGACGCACGATGCAGGTCACGCGCAGCTCCGGCGGCGCATTCGAGCCGGCGCCGTGGCGCAACGACGACGTCTTTTTCATGGGACTGGAGCCGGACGGATTCGTCGTGCGGCTGATCGACTCGAACACATCGGTGCCTCCGTCGAGCGAGCTCGCGCGTTCCGCCGTGCCCGCGTTGCCGCCCGAACCGCCTGTTGTTGCGCCGTTCGTTGAAGGTTCCGTCTCCACGCCGCGGCCGTACGGCATCGGTCGTCAGGAGTGGTCGTGGTTCAACGGCGAGAACTACGCGGCGCACTATCGCGCGTTCGAAGCGGGCCTCCGTCTGGGCGACGTCGTCGGCCGTCTCGACGCGACGCTCATCGCATCGGTCGGCTCCGGCGATGCACCGGACGGCGTCGCGCTCGCCGCGGCATGGCGCGGATGGCCGGTGGAGATCGGCGCGCACGTGTCGAATGAGGGGAGCGAAGTAAGCGCGGAGTGGAGGTTTAGGAGTGCGGTGGCGATAGCCGCCGCTTTTGGATCGGAAAGCGGTGGCTT